>Ga0209156_10001016_pt1 | contig 23245 bp, 15 predicted proteins | sample GraSoiAngelo_124_FD_185881 | JGI IMG/M metagenome (GOLD analysis project Ga0209156, IMG submission 185881) | Grasslands soil microbial communities from the Angelo Coastal Reserve, California, USA - 14_0927_05_20cm (SPAdes) (version 2) | ecosystem: Environmental > Terrestrial > Soil > Grasslands... | reverse complement strand
CTACTCGGTGTGGATCGATCTGGTGGAGCGCTACGAGCTGGACGGGCTCCACTTCGACTACGTCCGCTACCCCGCCCCGGACTACGACTACTCGCGGGTCGCGCTCGAGCGGTTCCGCGACTGGCTCGTCCCCACGCTCCCGGACTCGGTCCGCACCCGGTTCGCCGGGCTCGAGCCGGCCGACCCGCTCGTGTACAGCGACTCCTTCCCGGACGCCTGGGATCGGTTCCGGCGGCTGCAGATCACCGAGCTGGTGGAGCGGATCTATCACGGCGTGAAGAAGCGCAACCCGCGTCTGATCGTCAGCGCGGCCGTATTCGGCGACGCCGAGAACGCGTATCGCTTGCGGTTCCAGGATTGGCGCGACTGGCTGCGCCGCGACATCATCGACGTCGCCTGCCCGATGGCCTACACCGACTCGACCGAGCTGTTTCGCCAGCGGATCCGCGCGGCCGTGGAGACCGCGGGGGGCGCGCGGGTGTGGGCGGGCATCGGCGCGTACAAGAACACGGTGGACGGGACGGTGGAGCAGATCGGCGTGGCGCGCGGCCTGGGCGCCGCGGGTGTCGTGCTGTTCTCGTATGACTTCATGGCGCGGCAGGGGGGCATGCGACCCGGCGAGAGCTATCTCCTGGCGGTGCGCGACCGCGCGTTTCGCTGATCGGCGATCAGCCTTACCGGTTGGGTGTATTGTCGAGTATGGGCCGCCTGGTAGCCGTCGAGTCGGTTATCGTGATATCGCCTCTCGCGCCGATGGTATAGACCCTTCCTCCGGAAAACGACACGCCTCTTGTGGTAATCTTATTCGTCGTCGAGTCCGTATAGCGCGCGAAGAGATCGTACACGCCGTTCGGCAGCACTGTGAACGCGCCGACTCCTTTGTACGCCACGGCGGCGCCGACGACCACCTCGGGTTGGGTGATATCGGTCGTGCTCTTGGCGTACAACGTCAGGGGATTCGCGTTGCCGATGGCGTTCACGAATCTCACGGTCGCGACCGTATAATCCGTTGGTGCGACAAACGGATCCTCCAGCACGAAACCGTCCACGGTCTTCGCCGTGGCATTGTAAAATCCACTCATATAGAACGAGTAGTACTTCCCGTCGCCGATGGTCGTGCTGACCGTGGCAATGGGCAGGTTCTTGTCGGTCGCCGCCGCGATCCTCCCTGCCAACGTGTACTGGCCCGGCGCGATCTGCGAGTAGGCCCCGCCATTTCCCACGCCGCCGTACGCCACGCCCGTATTGAGTTCCACCCCCGTCCCGGACTGGATCGCCGTCATCTTTGTTTCGTCGGCGTAGAAATTCACCCCGGGGGCGTTCACCCCAAAGTTGAAGAACTTGATGCGGGCGTCCAGCAGCGGTTCGACGGGAAGCTGCTGCACCGAATTCTTCTCGCACGCGGCCAGTGCCGCCGCCGTCAGCAGCACTGCCGCGGTCCGATATACCTGCATGCGCTTGCTCATTGTTTTTGCGTAATCCACAGCTCTTTGGTGTGATAATCGCCCGCCAGCCCACCAATGGCATTGAGTGCATCCCGGTTCCACACGTATTCCGAGTTGAACCTGGGCCGGATCCGCTGCACGACCTGACCGGCATTGTCGCTAAAGAGAGGATTGGGAGGCGTCAATCCGCGGAACACCTGCGTGCCGCTGATCGAGTCGGGGGCGGTGTAGTGATAGCGACGTATATCCATCCAGATTTCGTTGTGGCCCCACCCCCACAGCGCGATGTACTTCTGCGACATGACATGCGACAACGTCAGGGTGGCGGGAACGATGTTCGGGGACGCCAGGAACGAGTCCCGAGTCGCCGTGGTAATCGACGCGGGGTTACCTGCTTCGGTGCTGCGGTCGTTCACGAACTGGAAGTGTGACTGGATCCCGGTCTTGTAGGCCGCCAGCGCCGTTGCCTGATCACCCATCCGCAATGCGGCCTCCGCCTTGATAAACTGCAACTCGAAGTACGTCATCACGGGAATCCTCGACCGGTCGCCGAAGATATAGCGGGACGACAAGCCCAGTCCGCCGCTCCCAACGTAGCCAAAGAAGTTCCTCGGCCGCAGTGAATCGGTGATCGGGCCAAACGGCTGTTGCGAAGTGACGGCGTTGATATCAAGACCACGGTAGGTCTTATTCGCCGAGTCGATCGCCAGCATGCGACTGATCCGTGGATCGACGGTACCGCCGAATTGCGAGCCATTCATCAGGTTCACGACGAACTGCGTCTGCCGGTACAGCGTGATGTTGTTGCGCGTGCGGCCCCAGAAATTGCAGTCCGCGAAATCCGTGGAGCCGCACGGATACGCGAGCAGCGCATCGTCGGCACTGCTCGTGAACGAAGAATCGACCAGCCTGATCACACGCGCGGCGTCGTACGTTGCCTTGTTGGAATAGTGATTGAGGTTCAGCGCCAGCATCCCGTACGCCAGCTTCAACCACTGCGTTCTGTCGCCGTTGTAGATGTGGTCCCCGACCGCCAGATACCCCCGATCGACGGCCCCGTCGCTGCGTTTGAGGAGCACGATCGCGCTATCGAGCAGTCGCTTGACCTCCTGATAGGCGTAGTCCTGCGTGTCGTAATCGAACTGGGTCCGCGTCTGGTCGATCGCTTCCTTGACGATGATCTCCCCGTGCAGGTCGGTCAGCACCTGCCATCCCCATGCCTTCAGGATCATCCCCACGCCCAGCAGATCCCAGCGCTGCTCGGCCTGCGCCTTGGTATTCATGTCGATCAGGTTTTGCCCGAGCGACCAGTAGACGTCGCGCCACTGCTGCGCGCCGTTGTCACTGCCGCCGTCATAGCCCATCTTGCCCCAACTTTGTGCCGGACTGAAATTCGTGGAGGTCGAGATCCATTCCTGCGCGTAATGCCCCACGAAGCGGCCATCGAACTGGGGAGACGTCACCATCCAATGCAGCATCGGCGGCAGATAGAGATTCGCCGACACCGACTGAGGACCGTTCGGGTTCGTATTGACGTCGAGGAAGTCGCTGCATCCGGCCGACAGAGCCAGCGTGCCGATCAACACGGCTGTGTGTGTGGTCTTCATGATCAGAACCCCACGCTGATGCCGAAATTGACGCCGCGCGGCATCGGGAGATTCCCGAAATCGATCCCCACCGCCCCGGAGCCGCCCACGGCCGCGGTGTTCCCGTTGATGATGGGGTCCAGGCCGGTGTAGTTCGTGAGGACGAACAGATCCGTTCCGGTGAGATACACGCTGGCGCTGCGGGCCCTGAGGAACCCTCCCGGAATCTCGTAGCGCACGGTGACGTCCCGCAGCCGCAGCCAGTTGATGTGCTTCTCGATGAACAGCTCTTCGCTCATGTTCGTGTAATAGACCGGCTGCGCGCTCGGGATCACGACGATGTTGTTGACCGTCGGGGTCGCGCTGTTCTCCTTCCCGTCGCGCAACACACCCGCGATGACGCGCGGCTGGTCGCGGTCCAGCGTCTCGAGGCTGAGACCACGCGACGTGAGATAGTGCTCCGTCGCGTTGAAAATGTCCCCGCCCTTGCGGATATCGAGCAGGAAATCGAGGGAAAGCCGCTTGTACCGGAGCGTATTCCCGACCCCGATGGTGAAATCCGGCTGGCGATCGTAGCCGGCGTCGATGAAGTTCGCCGACACGGCGTTCGATCGGACGGGGAGGCCCGACGCCGGATCGATCAACAACTGACCCCGATTATTCCGCAGGTAGAACCAACCGGTGAGCGACATCGTGGACAGGCCCACCTGGGTCCCGTTGCGTACATTGCCGTACAGCCAGGTGTCCGAGACGTACGATTCCGGTATGCCATTGGGCAGCTGCGTCACGATGCTTCCCGAGCTCGTCCAGTTCAGTGTCATGTCCCACGAGAACGACGGCCTCAGAATCGGGGTGCCGCGGATGGTCAGCTCGAGACCGCGGCTGCGCGTCGCGGCGCCGTTCAAGTTGAAGAGAATGAAGCCGGTGCCGTAGCTGCCGCGGATGTCGTTGACGATCTGGTCCTTGGTCGTGGCACGATACGCCGTCGCATCGAGTCCCAGTCGGCCGTTCAAGAAGGAGAGCTCGACCCCGCCCTCGACGGACCGCTTGTACTCGGGCTTCAGCGCGAGGTTGGGACCCCAGAAGTCGTACCCGTACCCACCGAACGACGTCGTCTTGAATTGCAGTGACGGCCGGTAGGCGTAGGGCCGCGCGTCCTTGCCGACCGCGGCATAGGCGAGTCTCACCTTCCCGGTCACGAAGCGACGGACACTGGGAAACGCCTCGGAGAAGATGAAGCTGCTCGAGATGGACGGATAGAAAAACGAATTCCGGGGGCGGGGGATCGTCGACGTCCAGTCGTTCCGCCCCGTCACGGTGAGATACCAGAAGTCCTTGTAATCGAGCACCGCCTGGCCGAACAGGCTGACCAGCCGGCGCTGCTCGATCGTGGTCAGGGTCGACCGCGTGCTAGTGTTGTTCATCGACACGAAGTTCGGATCCAGGAAGCCGATGCCGGTCTGGGCATCCGACGTGGTCTTCAAGTCGCTCACCTGATGGCCCACGAGGCCGCTGATCGAGAAGCTGCTTGTGAGGGGGTGGTTGTACACGTTGAGAACCGTGAGGGCATTCAGGTTGCGCGTGATGACGTCCGCTTGATCGAGTATCCCGTTCGACGCATTCCCCGTCACACTTTCCGGGTTTCTGAGCAGCAGGTTCTGATTCGTGTATGTATCGATGCCGAGGTTGGACTTGACGCTTCCCCACGAAAACGGCGCAACAATGAAGCCGACGTTGGCGATCAAGCGGTTGGTTTTGGAATTGATCTTGTTCTTGGCGACGTTGAAGTACGGATTATCGAGCTCCGTCGAGGCCGCGAGCGCGGTCAGCCGGCGCCGGGTGCCGGCGGGCGTCAGGTAGTCCTTCGCATCGTCGGTTTGCGGCCACAGCATCAGGCCCATCAGCGGACCGATGTCGCCCTTGTACACCTGGTCGTTGTTCGCATAGGTGTACATCATCGACAGGTCGGTGGTCAACCAGGAGTTGATCCGTGCCTGGGAGGATCCGGTGACGTTGACGCGATCGTATGCCGAGCTCTGGACAACGCCTTCCTGCTTATCGAGGGACGTGCTCAGCCGGTAGTTGATCGTATTGTCGGTCGTCGCTCCGCTGAAGGACAAATTGTGGTTCTGGCTCAGCCCGGTTCTCAGGAAGCCGTCGATATTGTCGTAGAACTGCGTCCCGGCGGGATACGGGGCGCCGAAGTACTGGAACGAGCCGAGCGTGCTCCCCGTCACCGTGGTCGGGCCATAGACGCGCTGCAGCCGATAGTTCGCGCTGGTCCGTTCGATCCTCATGCTGGAGCTGTACTGCATGCCCCCACCGGCCCTCCCGCGCTTCGTCTTGATCACCAGCGCGCCATTCGCCGCATCGATGCCGTACAGCGCGGCGGCTTCCGGGCCCTTGAGCACGGTCACGGTTTCGATGTCCTGCGAATTCAGGTCGGCGGCACGGTTGGTGAAATCGACACCGCGGTTACTGAACGCGGTGGTCGAGCTCTTATCGGACGCGAGCACGCCCGTGTTGACGGTCCGGTTGTCGACCGGCAGCCCGTCGAGGATGATCAACGGCTGGTTGCTGCTGCTGATCGAGCTCACGCCGCGGATGACGATAGAGGAAGAAGCGCCGGGTACCCCCGACGTACTGGTGACGTCGATGCCGGCGACGCGTCCGGACAAGGCGTTGAAGAAATTCTCGCGCTGCGTCTGCGCGATCTCGGCGCCCCGAATGGTCTGCTGCGCGGTTCCCAGGGCCCGTTGCGCCGTGGTCTGACCCAGCGCCGTGACCACCACGGCATCGAGATCCAGCGCGACCCGGCGCAGCTGCACGTCGATCACGTCGGCGTCGCCCACCGTCCGCTCGACCAGCCCCGTCCCGATGAACCGGAACTGCAGCACCTGGCCCGCCGCGGCGCGAATAGAGTAGTTGCCCTCGTTGTTGCTCGAGGTACGCGTGTTGGTCCCTTTGATGACGACCGACACGCCGGACAAGGGAGCGCCCTGCTCACTCGTCACCTTGCCGGTGACGGTCTTTTGTTGTGAAACAGCTTGGGGAGCGACGCAGAGTATTCCGAGCAACGCTATGACGACGCCTTTTTTCATAATGAGGCCTGCCGGGGTTGGGTCCATGGGGCCCGACGTTACCGCGCGCTCGTGCAGGCCGCAAGACGCCAAGGCCTGGCGCGCCCACCCGGTGGGGCCTACTCTATCGCAATGGGCTTCCTCGATTCGAAACAGCAGAGCGCCGCCGCGATCGTCCTGCTGCTCGGCGTCGCCATCGTCATCGCGCTGAGCCCCTACGTCACCGGGCTCGTCGGCGTCCCCGTGCTGTACGCCGTGTTCGCCCCGGTGCAGCAATGGCTGGCGCGCCGCATGCGGGAGCAGCTCGCCGCCCTGCTCGTCGTCGCGCTCGCCCTTTTCCTTATAGTCGTGCCCGGGGTCTCGTTCGCGGGGCTCGTGGTCGCGCAGGCGCAGCAGATCGCCGGCAGCGTGGTGCGCAACCCGATCCTCGGCCGCTTGGCCCAGCTCCAGATCGCCGGCGTGGACCTGGGCCCGCGCATCGCCGACCTGGGCGCGCAGGTGGTGTCGTGGATCGGCTCCTCGGCGTTCGGGTTGATCGGCACCGCCACACGGCTCGCCCTGAACCTGACGATCTCGTTATTCGGCCTGTTCTACCTGCTGCTCCGGCCCGAGCAAACCTGGGAAGCCGTGCGACCCTACATCCCCTTCTCCGCCAAGAACGCCGAGAAGCTGCGCCAGCGCTTCCGCGACGTGACCACCTCGACGATCATCGGCACCGGCCTGACCGCCGCGGTGCAGGGGCTGCTCGTCGGCGTGGGATTCTGGATCGTCCACCTCCCCAACGCGGTCTTCTGGGGCGTGGTCACGATGGTGTTCGCCGTCCTCCCCGTCGTGGGGAGCGGCCTGGTGTGGGGGCCGGGCGCCATCGCGTTGCTGCTCGATCACCGCCCCGGTCCCGCCGTGTTGCTCGCCCTGATCGGCCTCGTAGTCGTGGGGAACGTCGACTACCTCGTCCGACCGATGGTGTTCCGGCGCTGGGCGCACATCCACCCGCTGGTGACGCTGGTGGGAGCGCTGGCGGGAGTGCCGTACTTCGGGCTGTTAGGACTGCTCATCGGACCGCTGGCACTGTCCTACCTATTCGAATTGATCAAGATGTATAGGGAGGAGTACCTCAGTTAACAGGACAACTAACTACTAGACGCACAGACGTACAGCGGTGAACAGACGGGAGCAAACAGGACGACTGTTCGCTGCCCTCCGCCCTAGTAGTGTTGACGTCTGTGTTATGAGGGACTGAAGTCCCCGCTCGGCCCGTGAGCGTCCTCAAGGACGCTTGCTCCACGTGCGTCCTTCAGGACGCGCTCGCGCCGAGTTGGGACTTCAGTCCCTCATAACCGCAACGAGAGTGGACCTCACCGCAACGAGAGTGGACCTCACCGCAACGAGAGTGGACCTCACCGCAACGAGAGTGGACCTCATTTCTCCGCACCCGCTCCTGGAGCCCGCGCCGCGAGCACATAGGCCAGATTCGCGCTCCCATCCATAATCGGCTCGTTCGTGGAATAGTCTCCGACGTCGTCATGGTACACGATGAAGCCGGTGTTGAACGGGGCGTACTGGTCCGCCACGAGCAGCCGGATCCCCCGCAGATGCTCGAAGATCGAACGGTACACCGGGCCGTCCACCAGCCCGCCGGTGAGCTGCAGGTGCAGCTGCTGCGCGACGACTGAGTGGGGCGTGCGAGGATAGGTGGCTCCCAGGCCGATGACCATGGACACGCCCCAGGGATTGGTGCCGAACAACCAGTCGAGCGCCGCCGTCTCGTACTCGAGGTAACTCGAATCGCCGGTCATCCGCCGATAGAAGTGGGCCTGAGTGGCGAACGACGCGAGCAGGTTGTTCGAGCACCAGATGAAGGGAATCCCGATGCGGAACCCGTTACGCCCTCGGCGCGCCACCGCCGCGAGGCCGCGGGCGTAGTACTCGGCCACGATTCGCCGCGCGCTGTCCGGACCCGCGCGCCAGATCTCGTAGTGGCCATTGTTGTGCCAGGGATACCACTGATAGTGGCGCGCCGTGTCCTGTCCCATCCATGGGCTCACGGGTTCGAGGGCGGCGTCCTGGAGCGCGGCGCCGAGATAGGTCGGCTCGCGCGTCAAGGCGTACAGCTCCACCGCCCCGAGCTCCATATCGTCGGCCCAGTCGTCCTCCTCATAGAAGTACGGCGCCCGGGCGGGCGCCGTCTGACACACGCCGGGATGCGCAACGCCGAGTGCGTACACCGCCCGCGCACGCGCGCCGAGCCGCTGGGCGAACGCACTGTCGCGCTCGTGGAACGCCGCGGCGCCCAGCGCGAATGCGGCCGCGTACTTCCCCGCCGTCGACGCGAGTCCGGTGGAGCGGTTCTTGAATTCGAACAGTCCCTGCGGTTTCCCGGTGCAGGGGTACACCGGCCGCCGCCCTCCCCTCCCCCACCCGTAGTCTGACGAATCGTTGACCGGCAGGTCCCAGAAGGCGTGATCGCGATCGTCCCCCAGCTGGTTCAGGAGCAGGTCGTCCTCCGGATACATCTTGAGCAGCCAGGCGAGCCCCCAGCGCGCCTCGTCGAGCACGTCGGGGATCCCGTTCGCGCCGGGCAGACCGTTCGCCTGATACCTGTCGGCAAACGCCCCCGGGTGGTCGCGGTACGCGAGCAGCAGCATGGTGGTCGCGTGTGCCGTTGTGGCGCCGTACTGCAGGTAGTCCGACGCGTCGGCCCACCCACCACTCACGGGGATGAACTCGCCACTGCGCGTCGGATGATCGACCAGCACGCCGTCGCTGCGGTGGTGCACGGAGTCTCGGAACACGGGGTTGTAGCCGGAGCGCTGCTCCCGCAAGTACGCGAGCAGCGAGTCCGCCGCGCCCTGATAGACGTCGTCCCCGATCCGCACCGGAAGGGAGGTCACGCCCGCCGCCTCGATCCGATAAACGCCCGTCTGTCGCAGGGTCGAGAAGTCGAGGCGGGACGTGGCCGCGCAGGGCCCGAACGGCCCGGCCGCGCCCGCGGCGCGCGGGCCGAAAACCCTCCGGTTGCGCTCGTCGACGACATCAAAGCTCGTGATGACGCGCGGCTCGAGCGCGCACACGACGGCCACCTTCGGCGCGTCGGGGAGGTAGCCGACTTGATTGACGCGGATCGCCAAGCCGCGGGGAGTCGGGGCTGGAGGAGGGAAATGGTGGCACGCGCCGATCAGGCAGACAATGAGCCAGACGCGGTGGCGTCCTTCAGGACGCGTCGTCGCCGAGTAGGGACTTAAGTCCCTCATACTATCGTGATCACGGGGCTCAGTGAGACCCGAACGTCATCGGCCGATCGAAATCCAGACCGACCAGCCCCAACGGATCGAACGTGATGCGGCCGTACGCGGCGAGCCAGTGGAGGTGCGGGCCGGTCACCCGCCCCGACGCCCCGACGTAGCCGATCAGCTGGCCGCGCCCGACCGTGTCCCCGACCGCGACCAGGGCGCGGCTGAGATGCAGGTATCCGGTGACGAGCCCCGCGCCGTGATCGATGAGCACGGTGGTGCCGCTCAGGTATAAGTCGGCGACCAGGGCGACGACGCCACGGTTCGCCGCCTGAACGGGCGCGCCCCGCCGGCCGGCGAAATCGACGCCCAGATGACGGCTGCGCAGCACGCCGTTGAACACCCGCGCCACGCCGAAGCGACCCGTCACCGCGCTCGAGCGGGGGCGCACGAACGGCTCGTGCCACAGCCGCGGCGTCTCGTGGGCCCGTTGGTGCACCCCGTCCACCAGCTCGCGCTCCTGCTGCATCCGCCCCGTGAGCGAGTCGGGCGGCTGCACCAGCTCTGGCGCCGCGTGCAACCGCTCGCGCGGCGCCCGGCGCCGCCCGGGCACGAGCCACGCGACCACCGTGTCGCTCGCGCCGCCGGGGTGCTCGATCGTCGCCCGGGCTGCCACGCTGTCCCCCGCACCGAGCGGCACGGCGGCGAGCGCGCGCAAGCCGCGCGTCGTGCGCTCGAAATGCAGTGGCTCGCCCGCGAGCTCGCCGTGCACCGCAGTTACGCTGTCGGTGGCGAGGGCCGAGAGCTCGAGTACGACCACGGAGCCCTCGAGTGGTAGGCGCGGACGCCACGCGAGGCGTGGCGGGCCCGCGACACTCGGCGCGGACGAACCCAGCACACCGCAGCACACGACCCACGTGATGAGCGACCGCCACACCGCCGGCATGCGCGGGATACCCGAACGCCACGCACTCCGTTCCGTGCGCGCGCGAAACCTGCACGCCACGCCGGGGGTAGCTACGTCTGTCTCAGGAGGAACTCAATGACCATGACGCAGGCTCTGGGTTGGGCGCTGGTACATTCGCTGTGGCAATGCGCGCTCGCCGCAGCCGGGCTCGCCGCGCTGCTCGCCGTCGTGCCGGCGCGCGCGGCGCGCGCCCGGTACGCGCTCGCGGCCGCGACGCTCGCCTTGACGCTTGCGCTTCCGGTCGGGACGCTGGTGCGGCTCCATCCCGCGTCGTCGGAGACGAGCGTCGACAGCGCCGTCCCCGCGGCCGTCGCCCCCACCCCCGCCGCTATCCCCCGGGCACCGGAGGCGTCGCCCGGCCTCATCCCGCTCTCGCCGCAGTCGGCGCGCCGCTACGGCTCCGCGGCGCCCGCGATCGTGGTGCTGCGGCTGGCCTCGCGCGTCCGCGCACGACTCGAGCCCCTGCTCCCGTGGATCGTGGTGCTGTGGCTCACCGGCGTGGTGACGTTGTCGCTGCGGCTCACGTCGGGGTGGCTGGCGGCGCGCCGCCTCCGCGCGCTGGGCACGCTCCCGGCACCCGAGCCTTGCGTCGCGGCGTTGCACCGCCTCGCGGCGCGACTGCGCGTCAGCCGGCCGGTGCGGCTGCTCCAGTCGGCCATGGTGCAGGTGCCCGCCGTGCTCGGGTGGGTGCGTCCGGTCATTCTGCTCCCCGCCAGCGCGCTGACGGGCCTCACGCCGCTGCAGCTCGAGGCGCTGCTCGCGCACGAGCTGGCCCACGTGCGCCGCTACGACTACCTCGTCAACCTCGTCCAGTCGGTGATCGAAACACTGCTGTTCTACCATCCGGCGGTGTGGTGGATCTCCGCTCGCGTGCGGGACGAGCGCGAGCACTGCTGCGACGACCTGGCGGTCGCGGTGTGCGGGGATGCGCACTTCTATGCGTCGGCGCTGCTCGGCATGGAGCGGTTGCGGGTCACGACCCCGATGCTCGCGCTTTCGGCGGCCGGCGGCTCCCTCATGGGCCGCGTCCAGCGCCTGGTCGCTCCCCCGCCGGTGGAGATCTTTCCGCGGTGGACGGCGGGAATGATGGCTGTGTCGCTCGTCCTGGCCGCCGGCGGCTCCCGCCTGCTGCGCACCGGCGCAACGCCGCCGCGCCATCCTTCCGACGGTGCCGGCACGGCGCCCGCCAGCGTGCTCCGGTATCCCGATCCGGCCCAGCCACTCGCGCGGCGCTGGGACTGGGCGCTCGAGCGAGGCGCACGGATGGGGGGCGGATTCTGGATCGGGTACCGGGTGCAGCAGGTCGCGAGCGTGCCCCATCGGTCCGAGAAGCACCACCGTGAGCGGCACGACGAGCGCAGCGACGAGCCGGGGGCCGGGGGCTTCCGGGGCGTCCCGCTGGCGCCGGTGATCGCGGACAGCGGTGACGAGGACGATCTCGCGCTGCTGTTTCGCTTTCGCGCGCGCGGTCCCGGCCGACCGACGCTGGAAACCGTGCGCGTAACCAGTCTCGTCCTGCCGGTGGACCTGGGGCGTACGCCGCTGGTCTGGCTCGGACCGGCGGATGACGGCGCCAGCCTGGCCCGTCTGCAGGCGCTGTTCGCCGAGGCGCCGACGGCCGATTTGAAGGAAGATCTCGTCACCGACGTCGGACTACACGGCAGCTCGAGGGCGGTGGTGCCGCTGCTCGACGGCTGGCTGCGGGGTGACGTGCCCTCCGAGGTGCGGGCCCAGGCCGCCGAATGGCTGGGCCATCATCCGGATGCGGCGGCCGTGCGCGGGCTCGCCCACGCGGCGCGGCAGGACCCCGCCGCGCGCGTGCGGGAGCAGGCGGTCAAAGGGTTGCGAATCAATCCGTTTGCGACGGCGACCGATTCGCTGCTCGCGCTCGCCCGGGCGCACGACGATCCCGACGTGCGGCGCGAGGCGGTCGAAGGCCTGGACCACAAGAGCGACCCGCGCGTGCTGCCGGCGCTGATCGCGATCGCGCGCTCCGATCGCGATGAGGACGTCCAGCGCGAGGCGGTCGAAGGCCTGGGTGAGATGAAGGAGCCGGGCCTGCGCGCCGTCATCGACATCGCCCGCACCCACGCCGACCCGGACGTGCGCAGCCGCGCGGTCGAGACCGTCGCCGAGGCGGCATCGCACGACGTCGCGCTCGCGGTGCTGGAAGGCGTCGTCCGCCGTGACCCCGACCGCCACGTCCAACGCAAAGCGGTCGAGGAGTTGGGGAGGGTGGGTGGCCCGCGCGCGCTCGCGCTCGTCATCGCCTTCGCCCGCCACCATCCGATCGCCGAGGTGCGCCGGGAGGCCAGGAAACAGCTGGGCGAGTTCACCTCGGACAGCACCACGGCGGCGCTGCTCGAGCAGACCGCGTTGGCGGGAACCGACGTCGATTTCCAGCGCGAAGCGGTGGAGGCGCTCGCCAGTCAGGGCGGGTCGGAGGCATTGGACGCCGTGGCCCGACTCGCCCGCGTCCATTCCAGCGCCGACGTGCGGCGGGAGGCGATCGCGCGGTACGCCAAGGTCGCAGCCCCTGAAAGCGCCAGGCAGCTCCTGACCGACCGGCTCGCGAACGACCGCTCGCCCGCCGTACAGGCGGAGGCGCTGCGCCGGCTGATGGCGTTGCCGGGTGGCATCGGGATCCCCGCCGTGGCCGAGGCGGCCCGCGCCCACCCCAACCCCGAGCTGCGCGCCGACGCGCGCGAGCGCCTCAAGGAGAATCGCTAGCCGTCTCCCGCGGCGGCTTCGATCTGCAGTCCTCGGATCAGACCGCGCGGGCGGTGGGATGGGCGTTGGGTCGGATCCCGACTCCCACCGGCATGACCTCCCAGGCCTCGGCCCGGGCGAGAATGTAGTCCGCGATCGTGCAGGCGGCGCCGGCGACTGCGGTGAAGTTGGGGAACTCGTTGACCTCGAGCACCGCCACCCCGTCCGCCGTTTCGACCGTATCGACGCCGTAGACGTCCAGGCCGAACACCCGTCCGCAGCGCAACGCCAGGTCCACCAGCGCCGCCTCGGGCTTGAACGGCTGCGCCACGGTGGAGCGATCACCGTTGAACGGCGACGGCTTGCGCGTGGCGAAGACACGGTCGCCGCACACGTAGAACTTTAGATCGAATCCGTCGTTCGGCAGGTACCGCTGGGCCACTACGAGCTGCTCCGGCCAGTGCACATCCCACAGGTCGTCCCGGCGACGGATCAGCCTCAACCCCTGGCTGTTGTCGCCGTACGTCGGCTTGAGCAGCAAGGGGAACCAGTCCTCCGAGAGCCCGGCCACCACCGCGACGTCGCTCGCCAACACCGTGGGTGCGGAGGGGACGCCGGCGCGCTCCAGCGCGACCGCCATCTCGGCCTTGCTGCGGACCTGCTCCGTCGCCGTGCGCGTGTTGATGGTAAGCAGGTGAGCGGTCTCGGCATACGCCAGCATCGCGAGCCCGAGCGCGTCGCGGCAGCGCGCCACGACAACGTCACACCGGTTGAGGTCGAGCCGGAGATCGGAGTCGGAGGAGAAGATCCCGGACTGCGGATCGAACTGCGCCCCGTGCGGGCACAGCACGTCGGGCTCGAGGCCCCGCGCCTCGAGCTCGCGAATCACCGCGCGTGGCATCTCCTGGCGCAGGTACCGCCCTTCCACTATGAATGCAATCTTCGGTGCCATGATCTATTCAGCCTCATATCCAGGCCTGAAGGCACCGCAGGGCGGCAAGTTCTGTACCTTCCGAGGGCGTTCCGAGCGCAACGCCGCGACCGTGTGAGCGCGGTCACACGCCGCGTCACGCAAAGTCTTTCTTGTTGCGTGCTGTCGGCGTCGCCCCGATCCACCAGTGCCGGCACACCACGCCCTGTCGGAGCTAGACCACGCCGCGACCGGAGTACCTTGCGGCGAGGAGGTACACCGGCACGCCGAGCGCGAGCAGGCCGGCCCCGATCAGCGCATTGCGCGGGTTGGCGAGGATCGAGCTCGCCACCACATACAATGCCGCGAGCACGAACAGCCCCGGGGTCCAGGGATACCCAGGCACGCGGAACGCCCGCCCCGCCCCCCCCGGCCCCCCCGGCCCCCCCGCCTCCCGCGCCCTATAGATGAACAGTCCCGCCACGGTGAGGCCGAAGAAGATCCAGTCCCCGAACGCCACGTAATCCACCAGCTGAGCGAACGTCCCCGAGAGCGTGAGCACGGTCGCCCAGCCGGCCTGCACCAGGATCGCCAGCGCAGGCGTCCGGAACCGGGGGTGCAGCACGGCGAGCCGCGGCAGGAACACGCCGTCCGCCGCCATCGCCTGCAGCACGCGGGGCGTCACCAGAATCACCAGGTTCAGAAACCCGAAGGTGGACGCGGTGATGCCGGCGGCGATGAGCGTGCCGCCCGCGGGACCGAGCAGCGCGCGCATCACGTCGGCCGCCGGTGCCGTGCTGCGGGCGAGCCCGCCCAGCCCCAGCACACGCAAGTACGCTACGTTGGCGAGCAAATAGACGATCACGACCCCGGCGACGCCGAGCACCAGCGCGCGCGGCAGGTTCCGCTCCGGCTCGATAATCTCTTCGGCGATGAAGTTGGTCTGCTGCCACCCCCCGTAGGTGAAGAGAATCGGCACGAGAGCGGCGCCGAGGGCCACGACCACACCCACCACCCCGCCCCGGTCGGTGGCGGGCGGTGGAGGATGGTGGAGGACGGTTGAGGGAACGGCGAGCACGAGACCCGCGACGATCAGCGCGGCGAGGGCGGCGAGCTTGAGGATCGTGAAGACGTTCTGCGTGACCGCCGCCGGTTTGACGCCCACGTAGTTGATCCCGGACAAGAGCGCGATCGCGCCGATCGCCACGGGGACCGTGAGCCCGGGGGAGAGCCCCGCCAGCGCCAGCGCGTAGTTGGCGAACGTGACCGCCACCGCCGCGATGGCGCCCGTGGCGATCACCAGCAACAGCGCCCACCCGTACAGGAAGGCCGGGAGCGGTCCCCACGTCTCGCGCAGGTATACGTAGCCGCCACCGGCGCTCGGGCGGCGCCGTCCCAGCTCACCGAAGCAGAAGGCGCCGACCAGGGCGATCACGCCACCCACCACCCAGGCCGCGAGCGCCAGGCGCGGCGACCCCACTCGCTCCGCGACGGCCGCGGGCGTGCGGTAGATACCCCCGCCGATGATGCCGCCGATCACCGCCATCGTGCCGGAGAAGAGACCGACGCGTCGTGCGTAGGTGGTCAGGACCGGGGACCGGGAAAGGGGAAGGGGGAAGGGTACGACATGGCGCAGAACTTAACACCCTTCCCCCTTCCCCCTTCCCCGCTACCCCTACAGTTTTCGGGACGCACTTCTCTCGAGGAGCCCTTCCGATGCCGCCGATCACTTTCACCGTCAACGGTAAATCCCGCTCGGTCTCGGACAGCGCCGACACCCCGCTGCTCTGGGTGCTGCGCGACACACTCGGCCTCACCGGCACGAAGTTCGGCTGCGGCATCGCTCAGTGTGGCGCGTGTACCGTGCACCTGGATGGCGTCGCCACGCGCTCGTGCGTGACGCCGATCGCCGCCGTGGCCGGCAAGCGCGTCACGACGATCGAGGGCCTGTCGCCCAACCGCTCCCATGCGGTGCAGAAGGCCTGGATCGCGGAGGATGTGCCGCAGTGCGGCTACTGCCAGTCGGGCCAGATCATGGCGGCCGCCGCGCTGCTCGCCAAGAACGCCAATCCGAGCGACGCCGAGATCGACGCCGCGATGACGAACATCTGCCGCTGCGGCACATACCAGCGGATCCGCGCCGCCATCCACCGCGCCGCGCAGCGGGCCTGACCATGAGCGCGCGCACTCCGCTTACCCGACGGGAGTTCCTCGAGACGTCGGGCGCCGCGAGCGCCGGACTCCTCATCGGCTTCCATCTCCCATCCGGATCCCGGTTTCGCACCGCGGCGGCGGCACCGCTCGCCCCCAACGCGTGGTTGCGCATCGGCGCCGACGAGAGCGTGCTCGTGATCGTGGACCGCTCCGAGATGGGCCAGGGCGTGACGACCGCGTTGCCGATGCTGCTCGCCGAGGAGCTCGACGCCGACTGGTCCAAGATCAAGATCGAGTTCGCGCCCGCCGACAAGGCGTACGCCAACCCGCTTTTGTTCGGCATGCAAGCGACCGGCGGCAGCAGAAGCGTGCGCGCCGCCTATACTCCGCTCCGCAAGGCAGGCGCGGCGGCCCGCGAGATGCTCGTCGCCGCGGCGGCCGAGACGTGGGGAGTCGACAAGTCCGCGTGCCACGCGGACAAAGGCGCCGTGATCCACGCGCCCAGCAAGCGAGTCCTCACGTACGGCAAGCTGGTGGCGAAGGCGGCGACCGTCCCGTTGCCGCACGACGTGCCGCTCAAGGATCCGAAGGATTGGAAGATCCTCGGCACGCGCGTCCGGCGGCTCGACACGCCGCCCAAGGTGGACGGCAGCGCCCAGTTCGGGATCGACGTGAAGCTGCCCGGGATGCTCGTCGCCGTGATCGCGCGCTCGCCGGTGTTCGGCGGCAAGGTCAAGAGCTTCGATGCGGCCAAGGCGAAGGCCGTGCCCGGGGTCCGCCACGTAGTGCAGATCTCGAGCGGCGTCGCGGTCGTGGCCGACGGCTACTGGCCGGCCAAGAAGGGGCGGGATGCGCTCGACGTGTCCTGGGACGAGGGCCCGAACGCGCAGGTGTCGAGTGCCAGCATCGCACAGCTGTTCGCCCAGCGGGCGGAGCAGGCGGGCGCGGTCGCCCGACACGACGGCGATCCCAGCGGCACGCTGGCATCGAGCGCGTCGAAGATCGATGCCGCCTACGACCTCCCGTTCCTCGCGCACGCCACGATGGAGCCGATGAACTGCACCGCCCACGTGCGCTCCGACGGCGTGGACATCTGGGCGCCGACCCAGTTTCAGACCGGCGCGCAAGGGTTGGGCGCCAAGATCGGCGGCGTAACCCCCGACAAGGTCCTCGTCCACACGACCTATCTGGGGGGCGGGTTCGGCCGGCGCTTCGAACTGGATTTCATCCAGGAGGCGCTCGAAACTTCCAAGGCCGCCGCGGCCCCGGTCAAGGTGATCTGGTCCCGCGAGGACGATATCCGGAACGCGCAGTACCGGCCGGTCAACCACCACCGGCTGCAAGCGGGACTCGACCCGAATGGCAGGCCGGTCGTCTGGACGCACCGCATCGTGGCGCCGTCCATCATGGCGCGCGTCTTCCCCGACACGATCAAGAACGGGCTCGACGAGGAGGCGGTCGAGGGCGGCGTCGGCATGCCGTATACGATCCCCAACGTGCACGTGGACTACCTGCTCACCGACACGGGTATCCCGGTCGGCTTCTGGCGCTCGGTGAACAACTCTTACAACGCCTTCGCCGTGGAGAGCTTCATCGACGAGCTGGCGCACGCCGCCAAGCAGGACCCGTACGAGTACCGGCGGGACCTGCTCGGCAAGGCACCGCGGCATCTGGGGGCGCTCAACCTCGCCGCGAGCAAGGCGGGCTGGGGCACGCCGCCGCCGGCGGGCCGGGCGCGCGGGATCGCCGTCTACAAGGCGTTCGAGAGCTACGTCGCGGAAGTCGCGGAAGTGTCCCTGGCATCGGACGGCGCGGTGAAAGTGCACCGCGTGGTGTGCGCGGTGGACTGCGGGCCCGTCGTGAACCCGTCCATCGTCGAGGCGCAGATGGAGAGCGCGATCGTCTTCGGGCTCACGGCGGCGTTGTACGGCGAGATCGCCATCGAGGGTGGCCGCGTCAAGCAGAGCAACTTCCACGACTACCCGATGGTGCGCCTCGCCGAGATGCCGCAGATCGAGGTGCACATCGTCCCCTCGACCGACGCGCAGGGCGGCGTCGGCGAGCCGGGCACGCCGCCGATCGCACCGGCGGTGTGCAACGCGATCTTCGCGGCGACGGGGAAGCGGGTTCGCAAGCTGCCGATTGGGAAAGTGGTGTGAGATTCGACCTCCAAACGTGGTGTGCGATTTCGACTGTGGTGTGCGATTTCGCTTTTAGTAAGACATTCGAGCTCGTGGTTATGAGGGACTGAAGTCCCTGCTCGGCGGCGGTGCGTCCTTAAGGACGCACATGCGGCCGAGGGCGGACTTCAGTCCGTCCTAACCCCACGGAGGGGATCATGGGCGGCAAGGGAATCATGGGCACTAATAGCATCATGCGTACCGGTATCACCCGCCGCGAATTCGTCGAGACGAGCGCCGGCCTCGTCATTTCCTTCTATCTCCCCGCGCATCGCCGCGACGCGGGGCCCGATCCCGCGGACGCGGGGTTCGCCCCCAACGCCTGGCTGCGGATCGGCGCGGACGACGTCGTCACGCTGACCGTGGACAAGTCCGAGATGGGCCAGGGATCGCAGACCGGTCTCGCGATGATCCTCGCCGAGGAGCTGGAGGCAGATTGGGCGAAGGTGCGGCTCGGGCCGGTGCCCGAGAATCCCGCGGGCTGGTCGCGCCGCATGTCCACCGGCGGCAGCACGGCGATCCGCACCTCGTGGGACCCGCTGCGCAAGGCGGGCGCCACGGCGCGCGAGCTGCTGATCAGCGCGGCGGCGGCGACGTGGGACGTGGACCGCGCCGCGTGCCGCGCCGAGCAAGGCGCCGTGATCCACACCCCCACGAAGCGCCGGCTCACCTACGGCAAGCTCGCAGCCCGCGCCGCCAAGCTCCCCGTGCCCACCGAGGTGCCGCTCAAGGACCCGAAAGACTTCCGCCTGCTCGGCACGCGGACGCCGCGGCTCGACACCCCGGTGAAGGTGGACGGCAGCGCCGTGTTCGGGATCGACGTCAAGGTGCCGGGGATGCTGATCGCGTCGATCGAGCGGTGTCCCGTATTCGGAGGCACACTGAAACGCTACGACGCGGCGAAGGCGAAGACCCTCCCAGGCGTCCACGCGGTCGTAGCGCTCGAGCCGAGTCCCTGGACCGGTACAAGCGGCCCCTGGGCGGCAGGGTGTGCCGCGGGAGTCGCGGTGGTCGCCGATACCTACTGGCACGCCGTGCAGGGGCGCCGCGCCTTGGAAATCGAGTGGGACGAAGGCGCAGCCGCGACGCTCGACTCCGACGGTATCCGGGCGCAGTTCGTACAGGGCGCCGAGCGGGCCGGCGTGGAGGCGCGCAAGAACGGCGATGCGGCCGCCGCGCTCGCCGCGGCAGCGAAGCGGGTGGAGGCGGTGTACGAGGTGCCGTTCCTGCATCACGCGACGATGGAGCCGATGAACTGCACGGCGCACGTGCGCGCCGACGGCTGCGACGTCTGGGCGCCCACGCAGAATCAGACGCGGGCGCAGGAAGTGGCGGCGGAGCTCACCGGCCTGCCGAAAGAGAAGGTGACCGTCCACACCACCTTCCTGGGCGGCGGGTTCGGGCGCCGGCTCGAGCCGGACTTCGTCTCGGAGGCGGTGCGGGTATCCAAGGCCGTGAGCGCCCCGGTGAAAGTGATCTGGTCGCGCGAGGACGACGTGCAGCACGGGTTCTATCGCCCGGCAACGTACAACAAGTTCGCGGCGGGTCTCGATGCCGCGGGCACCCCGGTGGCCTGGACGCACCGCATCGTGGCGCCGCCCATCCTCCTCAAGTTCGGGCCGCTCGACAAGGGCATCGACCGGACGTTGATCGACGGTGCGGCGAACCTGCCGTACGCCATCCCCAATCTCCTGGTGGATCAGGTGGCGGTCGATCTCCTTCCGGTGCCCCGGGGCTTCTGGCGGTCGGTGGGGATCTCGCAGAACGCCTTCGTCACCGAGAGCTTCTTCGACGAGGTCGCGGCGGCGGCGGGCAAGGACCCCTACGAGCTGCGGCGCCAGCTGCTGCGCGACAAGCCGCGGCACCTGCGGACCCTCGAGCTTGCCGCGCAAAAAGCCGGTTGGGGCTCGCCGCTTGCCGCCGGCCGCGGGCGCGGCATCGCCGTCGCCGAATGGGACCCGACCGTGTGCGCGCAGGTGGCGGAGGTGTCGGTGGGGGCCGACGGTGCCGTGCACGTCCACCGCGTGGTCTGCGCCGTGGATTGCGGGCCGACCGTGAACGTGGGGCAGATCGAAGCCCAGCTGCAGGGCGGCATCGTGTACGGGTTGACCGCGGCGCTATACGGCGAGATCACGCTCGAGCGCGGCCGGGTGAAGCAAAGCAACTTCACGGACTACCCGATGATGCACATCGACGAGATGCCCGCGGTCGAGGTGCACGTGGTGCCGAGCAACGACAAGCAGGGCGGCATCGGCGAGCCTTCCGTCGGGCCGATCGCGCCGGCGGTGTGCAACGCCATCTTCGCGGCGACGGGGAAGCGGGTGCGGAAGCTGCCGATCGGGAAGCTGGCTTAGCGTCGGGAGGGTGGCGCAGTGAGGGAGTGGAGGAGTGACGGTGTGTGTGTGTGTGTGTGTGTGGTTATAAGGGACTGAAGTCCCAACTCGGCCACGGGGCGTCCTGAAGGACGCTGGTGTGCGCGACGTCCTTCAGGACGCCTTGGCGCCGAGGTCGGACTTCAGTCCGTCATGACCCAACCCCACAGACCCCGAGACTCTCGGGTCCTCGAAGGCTAGTGCACCACCGTCAGCGTGCCGTTCATCCCCCCGTGGATGGTGCAGGTGTAATTGTACGTCCCCACCGCCGTGATGGTTCTCGAAGCCGTCCCGCTCATCTGAGCGGATTGGTTGGCCGGCAAGGGCGTCGGACCGAAGGTGAACGTTAGCGTATGAGGGTTCGCGCCGGCCCAGGTCCAAGTGACTGTGCCGCCAGTCTGGACGACGCTGTTCTGGGGATTGAAGTGGTTGTCTTCCACGCTCACGGCTGCCGACGTGGGCGGCGTTGTCGCGTGCGCGGTGAAGCTGACCGGGCCCGCCAGCCCCGTGAACGTCGCACTGACCGTCTGGATGGTCGAGCCGCCGATCGAATCGGTCGTGGTCGCGACACCGCTGGCATTGGTCGTGCTTTGTGTCGGCGTCACCGTGCCGTCTCCGGTCGCCACGGCCCACGTGATGGCCACGCCGGGCACAGGCCGGCCGTCCACGTCCACCGCGGTGACGCTCAAGGCCGTCGGCAGTGGGTTGTTGAAGTACCAGCTCTGATTGTCTCCCGCCTTCAAGAGATCGACCGGCGGACCGGGGGGCGTGGTGCCGCCATCACCACCGCAGGAGAGCGCCCCCAACACGGCACCCAGCACGCATAACTGCTTCCGACCCAACACGCTCATTCGCACCTCCTCGTGCAAATGTAGTAACAGCAAGCGATCTCAACGGCAGCCAACAACGCACAGAGCGGGAACCGGGTCCGCACGCCGCCGGACCCAGGTCCCGCCCAGGACTGTTCCCTTTACTGAATCCGGAAGATCGTCCCCCGGATCTCGCCGCCTTTGTTGACTTCGGTGTGGACGTTTACGTAGGCAGTCCCATTGCGCATACGGGTCAGTACGGAATCCACGACCGTGGTCGTGTCCGCGACCAGGGTGCCGCTGAAACCCCGGTCTGTGGCCGGCTTGGGTGGCACGTACAGATTCCGCATGACTCCGCCGTTGACGCCCGCCGGCCCAGCGTGAATGTGAGCCAGGAACGCACTGTCGATGTTGGAAAGCTCGACGCGGAAGGTGAGCACGTTCCCGTTGACGACAATCGTAGCGAGCCCTTGTGCGGCCGTCGTGATCGGAGTCGGTTCGTTCCCGCCATTCAGGACGGCGATGTACGTCTCCGGTAACGACGTCAGCCCAACGTCGTCCTTGCAGCTCCCGACCGCCACCAGCGTGGCGAGCGTTACTCCGCCCAACCAGACGTGTCTGCGCATGAGCGCCTCCCTAACCCCTAGAGGTGAAAGAAGGACTGCACCAGCCTCGCTCTTACGCATACCCGCGGAACGGCGCTTGTCAAGCCACCACTAGTAATAGAAATCACTCCCGGCGCGCGAGCTGCTCGGCCCTCGCCTTCAGCGCCGTGTCGATGTCCGCGAGCGACACCGGCGCGGGCACCGTCCAGCTGCCCCGCTGCATCGTCGGGACACGAACCGAAGCCACCTCGCCCTGCGGCCCGAGCTCGATCACCGCCGTGGCCGCATCGTCCGGCCCCTGATTCGCCTTGATGACGAGGGTCCACACCCCGTCGGTGGGCCACATCCGCTTGAGCGCGTACACACCATCACGCGACGTCTCGCTGAACTCGAGCTTGATCGAGCGACGCTCGCCGCCCACGATCCCCTCGGCCGTTCCCGTGACGAGGTAGCCGATCGGCGTGCCGTGATGGAACGCGTGGACGAGCAGGAAGGCGCCGCGCGTCGCCTGGTCATACGGGTTGGCCGGGAGCTCGATCGAGATCCATGGGGGCCCCGCGAGCGCGGGGGTAGCCACGAGCGCTGAGACTAGGGCGGCGAGGCCGAGTGAACGAATGCGGGAGAACATGGGAAGCTCCTGGAAATGGGTTACGGCTAGGATGCCGACAGGAGACCAAGGGTTGGGACAGCATGTTGCGCCCCTACTCGCGCATCCACCGACCCGACGGGGATACTAGTTCGGTGGAATTATGAGGGACTGAAGTCCCAACTCGGCGGCGGCGCGTCCTGAAGGACGCTCGTGCGCGCCAGCGTCCTTCAGGACGCCACACGGGCCGAGCAGGGACTTTCAGTCCCTCATACTCTCGAACCCGAGCTTCATCGGCTCACCCCCGTGCGCGGATCGATGTCGCGGACGCCGCGCAGGATGATGCGTCGCCACGCGATCCGGCGAATCGTGTTCCAGTACGTATCGAGCGTCGTGCGGTCGAGCCGCAGCGCCCCTTCAGAGGTGACGCCTGCGGGTGGCGGGACGAGCGACGCCAGCCGGTCGTACACGGCTCGCCGCAGCGACGGATCCACCCGCTCGAGCAGGTGCCACACCGCAACGGCGTCTTCCGACCGTGCGGCAGCGAGCGCCCGGCGCACGGCCGCGGGGCCGCCGTTCGCAAAGTCGAACGCCGCGACCGCCTGCCGCAGC
>Ga0209156_10001014_pt1 | contig 23285 bp, 24 predicted proteins | sample GraSoiAngelo_124_FD_185881 | JGI IMG/M metagenome (GOLD analysis project Ga0209156, IMG submission 185881) | Grasslands soil microbial communities from the Angelo Coastal Reserve, California, USA - 14_0927_05_20cm (SPAdes) (version 2) | ecosystem: Environmental > Terrestrial > Soil > Grasslands... | reverse complement strand
GCCGAACAGTCTCCCGGCTCGTCGCCAAGGGAAGCATAACCGAGACGTTAACCCCCTTCTCTCTCATCAACGCGAGAACCGGGAGAGCCATTGAGACTATCGCATCTGGAACGACCGGCATGGCCACCATCAACTCTCGCCGGGTCCGTGACAGCGTCTCTTTGATCTTGTCGAGGATATTGTCCTGGCCCCTCACGATCCAGATGTCCGGCTTCTCCCGAACTCCCTTCTTCTCATAGAGCGGCTGAAGCTCCTCCAACGCATCAGCCTCGCTCGACCTAATCGTCGTCTCAAACCGGACCCTTGACGATTCTAGAGCGGTTGAGGGAGCCTTGGCGTAGTACTTGCTCGGACGGCCTTGCTCCAGCTCGACCCATCCCTTCCGCTCAAGATTCCCGATAATCTCGTAGATCTTCGAATAAGGAATGGAGGCTATCCGGCCAAGCTCACTAGCGGCGAGAGCCCCAGACTCGACGAGGGAGACGTAGGCCTTCGCCTCATACTCTGTAAGCCCAAACTCCTTCAACGCCCTCCGCGTCTTCTCACTCACAACCAACAGTCAACCCACCACACATCCACCCATCGATAACGGTACAGAATGCCGCTTCGCTCCGGTAATAGGGTGTAAATACCTTCTCCGCCACCTTTCTCAATGGAACCTGTCCACTACGTTGATCGATAAGCAGAGCGTCATCGAGAGTCTACGCGGAGTCCTCGACCCGGAAATCGGGATCAGCATCGTCGATCTCAACATGGTCCGAGACATCACAATAACAGACGACCATGTCAAGGTAAAGATCGCTCTGACCGTCGCCCACTGTCCTCTGGCCAAGACCCTACAATCCGACGTGGAGAAAGCATTGAAAAAATCCGGCCAGGTCCATTCAGTCACGGTTGAGACGACATCGATGTCGAAGTCAGAGCTTGATGAGCTCAGAACAATGCTTCAGAACAAGACGGCCAAGACAGGAGCTGAGCCCAGGACGAACGTTGGCGCTGGCATCGAACGCCTAGGGAAACGGGAGATCAGGAATATCATAGCAATAGTCTCAGGCAAGGGCGGCGTAGGAAAATCATTCGTCACAAGCATGCTCGCATGCGAACTCCGCAGACAAGGCTACGAGGTCGGAGTCCTAGACGCAGACCTCACAGGACCGAGCATCGCAAAGGTCTTCGGACTAACCAACCACCCCTCCAAGAGCCCCGCCGGAGCCATCACGCCGATCGAGACAAAGACCGGGATCAAAGTCATGTCGATCAACCTCATCCTCGATGATCCGGGAACACCCGTCATCTGGCGAGGACCCATAGTCAACAGCGTAATCCGCCAGCTCTACTGGGAAGTGGACTGGGGCCCGCTCCACTATCTGCTAGTAGATCTACCGCCGGGCACGAGCGACGCCCCGCTGACCGTGTTCCAGTCCCTCCCGCTTGACGGGGTAATCGTCGTATCCTCCCCCCAAGACCTAGCATCTCTAATCGTGACAAAGGCGGTCAACATGGCAAAGAAGATGAACACCGAAATCTTCGGACTGATAGAGAACATGAGCTTTCTTGAATGCCCCGGCTGCGGCGAAAAGGTCCATGTCTTTGGACCGTCCCAAGGCGAGAAACTAGCAGAGCAACTCGGCATTCTCTTTCTCGGGTCAATCCCGATAGACCCGATGATCGCTCGAAAATCCGACGAAGGACGGATCGAAGACTACTCCTCTCCCGCCTTCCAGGCAACCGCAGACAAACTCCGGCTCAGAACCTCGGAGCAGGTTCAACAGCTCATGCAGGGGCTGCCTATCGCGTGGGCGGTCGAGCCCGCGAAGAGCTAGACCCTCGTTTACGCGCATTAATATCTGAGTCCACACCCCATAATAGGAGACTCCGACCACTTCGTGTTGTGAACCAAATGGCTAGAAAGACGCGCAAGAGGAAGAAGGGAAAGGCGAAGAGAGAACCAAGAAAATCGAGCCCTCCTCCTCTCCCGCCTTCCAGGCAACCGCAGACAAACTCCGGCTCAGAACCTCGGAGCAGGTTCAACAGCTCATGCAAGGGCTGCCCATCGCGTGGGCGGTCGAGCCCCCGAAGAGCTAGACCCTCGTTTACGCGCATTAATATCTGAGTCCACACCCCATAATAGGAGACTCCGACCACTTCGCGTTGTGAACCAAATGGCTAGAAAGACGCTCAAGAGGAAGAAGGGAAAGGCGAAGAGAGAACCAAGAAAATCGAGCCCTCCGAGACGCGTCGAAAGAACCTCTCCACAAGAACGTGCTTTCAAAGCCCCTAACAAGAGCCCGATCATCCCAAGCGTCCCGACTTCCACTTACCGGGCACAACCAGCCGTCTTGCCACACGATCATCCGGTCTTCTCGATCAAGATAGGCTCCATCAACGGTGAGACCACGATCGGCGACTTGATAGTGGCGTTTCCCAGAACCAGGGATGTGCTGATGAAGCATGGTCTAAGGTTTGATGTGGAAGATGCCGGATATCTTTACATGACGCTGAACATCTTCTCCGCAATACATGGTCTCGCGGCCGGCAGCCTCGTGCAAGAACTCCACAATGTTTCGCTGGAGCCGCCTCTACAACCACCTTCCCAGCAACTGCGGACCGTCACGGCAGTCCCGTCCGTCTAGACCGGAACCCGTGCTATCTCGCCGCTTACACGGCTCGCGCTAGCTACGGGGCAACGGAAGAAACAAATGCCGGTTTCTTCACGCGTTGTTGAGTGGAAGCTAGAGCAAGGATCCTCATCACGGGACTAGTCCAAGGAGTCTTCTTCAGACGAGAAGTTACCGATCTAGCTAGAAGGCTGGGACTCGCAGGCTGGGTGCGGAATCTCTCCGACGGGCGAGTCGAAACCCTAGTTGAGGGTGAGAAGGACAGGCTCGACGAGCTCATAAAATTCTGCCACGTGGGACCCAGAGGGGCCAGAGTGCGAAATGTCGAGGTCGAATGGTCAGACTACAAGGGAGAATTTCGCGGTTTCAAAATAACAAGGTGACACCCCTTTCTCGGAGAACAGAGACCCAAGCTAGTGAGTCCTCAGGCCAAGACTAATAGTCGGATCGGCTCTATCACCAAAAGGTAAATGAAACCTAGTTTTGAGATGTCGGTCGCTCCGGTGGTGTAGTCCGGTTTAGCATAACGGCCTTTCGAGCCGTTGATCGCGGGTTCAAAAGCGGCAGTAGGCTGCGGGAAGTCCCGCCCGGAGCACCAGAAACGCTTTTCTACTAAACCTGGTCCGGCGACCTCTCAGCTGAGGGACAGGTAGAAGAACTCTAGCCGCGTATCAGATGAAGAGAGCAAAGGTCAGAGGTTCTCGTAGTATTTCCTTGCGATCGACACAGCCTCTTGAGGCCGACTCGCAGCGGTCTTATATTCCGGCTTCGAGTTTCCAGAAACTGAGGCGGCTTTCTCGAAGAACTTTCGCACCCCTTCCGCATCCCCGCGGTAGAGCTCTATCCCACCAGCTATTCTATACCATACCTCGGCCCTCGTCTTGTTGCCAGTTGATTCGAAATTGGTCGCTTGGCTCATCGCTTCCTCTAGTGACGCAGTGATCCTCTTGGGGTCCAGGAAGAGTAGTCTCGACATTGATTGGTACATCTCGGGGTCGTTACTCGTTATTTCTTGGAGTCTGCTCAGCACCGTGGGTTCCGGGCCCGGATTGGACTGCGTTTGGGTCTTCTTCCTCCCAAACAGACCGAATGTCAGTTGACCACGATCCTTCTCTAGTCAGGGTGCAACAGATAATGGAGCCCATTTAAGAGTTCATCCCGAAAGTTTCATACCGACCATTCATGGTCGAAGTTCGTGATTTGGGACGATGAGTCTGGAAGACAAAATGGTGCGCCGACGAGAATTGAAGGAAAAGGCTCGGAAGAGGAAGAGGGGCCCCTATCGTAAGGCTTCCAGTGGGAAACTGATCAAATACTAGATTCTACAGCGTAGGAGTCGGCCGGGGAGCGCCGTGCGGAGGGTTCTTAAAACTCGAGTATGGTCCTTGAGTCTATCACGTCTTGAACCAGGAGACGACCATCTCATCAAGCGCGTATTGGTATGCGTCTGTATTTTCCCATGCTACTGGGCTCAATGGTTACGAGTTCTGAACAGCTGTGGTTTCCGAAGCATATAGTGCAGTGCTCGACATCCCATGCTGGGTCCACCTTATGACATGTCTCACACATTAGGCCGAGTGCACGGATGTCTGTGCATGCCTGGCATAGTTTCTGAGAGACGGCAATTGGGCTGGGACTTTGGGAGAGCATGGAAGCGATGTCCCTGCTCATCTTTTGTACTTCAGGGGCAGACTCGAGTTGAACTGCTTCGCCTCGAACTTGGTGGCGGTACTTGCTGACAGCGGCCTGCGTCACTCCAAGTCTGGTGGCTACCTGCTCCTGTTTTAGTCCATAATGCTCGAGGAGTTCGCGTGCCACCATGGCTCGAAGTGCTGGAACTACAGACTTAGTCGCGATCTCACAGGGGATTATCAAAGAAACAATTACGGTTAATCCTACAAGCTATTTAAACATGACTTATGTCATACTCCGACCACTATGCTCTTGCGTCGTGTTATAGGAGATCTTACGAAGAATCTGGATATACTGGGGAGTAGAGTTTTGAAAGACGGAAGTCCAGAGAAACTCGTCGCCGACGAATGTATAAATGAAATTACGTACGACCTAGTTGAGTGATGCTCGATGGTCACAGTTGATGACGTTACGCGGGAACTAGAGAAGGTAGTAGACCCAGAAATCGGGCTTCCAATAACCGAGATGCACCTTGTCGACGAGATAACCATCAAGGAAGACGGCGAGCTATTCATCAAATACCATCTCACAGCACCCTTCTGCCCTCCAATATTTGCAGAAGACATTGGAATGAATATCCGTCAGCTCACCTCCAAGCTTGATGGAGTGAAGAAAGTTACAGTCGTACTCCACGGCCATGCCCTAGCCAACGAGATCAACCAGAGGGTCAATCCCGATTACAAGCCAGCAGCCTGAACCTGGGTTGTCCGTTATGATCGGATGATACTTTCGACGAGGAACTCTGAGCCGGTCGGCTTAGGATATATAGTGTCCCTTTTTTACCCAGAGGTGTCGTCCATCCTTCTAGTGGAGTATTCAAGAATCGTATCCTTGGTTATCGGCTCGAAGCAAGAATTTTTCTATGCTTCCAGCCTCTTGGAGGACGAATAGTCGTTGAGTATAACGAACAGCTTGACTTGGATGATCGGCGGCCCTCAAGGCAGCGGCATCAACTCTGTCGCCGAGAACTTCGCCAAGGCCTGCATCAGAGGCGGGCTTCATGTCTTCGCGAATATCGAGTATCATTCCAACATCAAAGGAGAGCACAGCTATTATCGGCTGAGGGTTGACTCGAGGGAACTCCGATCCCACGTCGACTGGGTCGACCTCCTCGTCGCGTTGGACAAGGAGACGTTGTTTGGGGACCTCAACAAGGTCCATCCAACTCACGCGGGGCATCGGCATGAGGTCAGCCCGGGAGGCGGTATAATCTACGATGCCAGTCTAAAATTGTCTCCCGAGGCTTTCGGAAGGGACGACATTACTCTGTTCCCTATCCCATACATGGACCTCTTGATTGACGCGTTGAAGGAATTCGGAAAGGAGCGCGAGCTGAGCAAGTACCAGGTCATGGTTAACACGATTGCGCTCGGTGCCTCATTGGGATTGGTCAACTACGATTTCGGATTGGCTTCTGAGGCGATCAAGGAAGGCTTCACTGGGAGAAAGGCCGCTCTTGGAGAACTGAACATTAGTGCAGCCCAGCATGGGTACGACTATGCCGCGAAGACGTTCGGCCACAACGTTTTCCCGATAAGATTGCAGAGGCAAGCGTTGGGCGGAAGGCGGATGATGATCCGCGGAGTTCAGGCCGTGGCGATAGGCAAGGTAAAAGCGGGTTGCGGCTTCCAGACCTATTATCCGATAACTCCCGCCACGGACGAGAGCGAGTATCTCGAGTCCCACCAAGTCACCTATAATATGATAGTCGTCCAGGCAGAGGACGAGATATCAGCAATCAACATGGCGACGGGCGCAGCTCACGCTGGTCTACGATCTTCAACCTCGACCTCTGGCCCCGGCTTCTCACTTATGGCCGAAGGATTGGGATGGTCGGGGATAACCGAGGCACCAGGTCCTGTGATAATTCTCTGGCAGAGGTCGGGACCGGCAACAGGTATGCCGACGAGAACGGAACAGGGTGATCTCCGCTTTGCCTTGCATGCCGCTCATGGTGAGTTTCCCCGGATGATTATCGCCCCGGGTGATGTTGTCGAATGCTTTTACGACACTTTCGACGCGTTCAACTACGCAGAACGTTATCAGGTGCCGGTAATCGTGCTGGCAGACAAATTCCTCGCCAGCACATACAAGGACATCCCATTTCTTAACACGGACGGAATGAAGGTTGACAGAGGCGACTTTTTGCAGGAAGCGGACATTGTGAAGAACCCCGACTACAAGCGGTACCAGTTGACAGACCTAGGTATCTCGCCGAGGACGAGACCAGGTCAGAAGGGTGGAATCTTTTGGACAACCGGTGACGAACACGACGAATATGGTCACATCACTGAGGCAGCTGATCTGCGCGTTAGGATGATGACCAAGAGGATGAAGAAAATAGAGTTGGCCGGTCAAGTCATTCCAGATTCGAAGAAAGCGACGCTTCACGGGCCAAGATCAGCGCCCATCACAATCGTTGGATGGGGCTCAACGAAAGGAGCCATACTGGACGGGATGGAGGAGCTCGGCGCCAACGGGATCGAAACGAACTTTTTGCAGATACGATACGTGAGCCCGTTTCCAAAGACACTCGTGCAGAAATTATTGTACGGATCTAGTCGGAAGATTGCTATAGAGAACAATTACTCGGCCCAAATGGCCGGACTGATCCGGGAAATGACCGGAATCGCTGTGGACAACAAGATCGTCAAGTTCGACGGACGGCCATTCTCGCAGAACGAGATTTATGAGGGCGTTAGTGACATCATCAAGAATGGAATGAATGAGGTAATGCTTAGCCATGCTTGAGCTAAAGAATTACAGGACTCAGGTCCACAACGACTGGTGCCCGGGCTGCGGAGACTTCGGCATCGTCAACGCGATACAGATGACGCTCCTCGAGATGCAGCTTGAACCACACCGGATCGCGGTCTTTTCCGGAATCGGTTGCTCGGGGAAGACGCCACATTTCATCAAAGCCTACGGCTTCCACACTCTCCACGGTAGGGTCCTGCCGATCGCTACGGGCGCAAAGCTCGCCAATCCCAGCCTAACTGTCATTGCTGTTGGAGGGGACGGTGACGGTCTGGGAATCGGGGCCGGGCATTTTGTCAATACGGGCCGTAGGAATCTCGACTTCACCTACGTTCTCCACGACAACGGGGTCTACGGGCTGACGAAAGGTCAGGCCTCGCCGACCCTCCCAAAGGGGCTCAAGACAAAGTCGATGCCAGCTCCGTCGATTCAGGAGGGTGTCAACCCCATAGCGATGGCCGTAGCTTCAGGATACACTTTCGTTGCTAGGAGTTACGCTCTGGATGTTAGACACTTGAAGACGACACTCCGAGCAGCAATCGAGCACCGGGGCAGCGCTTTCGTTGACGTTCTCCAGACATGTCCGACGTATAATGACATTAACACGAAGGAGTGGTATGCCGGTGATGATCTTCCCTCAAAAGCGCCTCGTCTGTATAAGCTTGAGGAGACCGGCTACGACGGTCGTGTGGCAGACCCGACGATCAGAGATGAGGTCAACACGAAAAAGGGAAACGCCCTGCTGAGATCCTTCGAGTGGGGGGAGAAGATTCCGATCGGCGTCTTCTTCAAGATGGAGGTTGCCACTTTTGAGGACCAGCTTGCGACCCGAATGCCTGCTCTAGCAGAGAAGCCGTTCGTCGAGCATGACATCTACAATAGGGACATCGTGCCGTTGCTTGACGAGCTAGCCTAGCCGGCGACTTGCTCAATAGTCAGCCTGAAATGCTGTATGGTATACGCATGTCCTGGCTTCCGGTTCTGAATCCCAGTTTCATCGCCAGCGGCGGGCGACGTTTATGCTCTGCGAGCAGCCAGCTCTTCCTGACACTCTCCACTGTCTTCACAGGAATCCCTAGCTCTCTGCTTATCTCTGGGGCCGGCATCCATCTTTCGAGTCCCCAGAGAATTAAATCCAGCTTCTCGTAGGCAAGTCCCAATTCCTTCTCTGCTGTCTGGCCGGGCCAAAGCTCGGGGGAGGATTGCTTGGAGTAGATTCTGGGCGGGAGTCTTAGGTGTCTAGCCATGTCTCTGACTGTGGTCTTGTAAAGATCACCCAGAGGCTGGATGTCACAAGCCCCATCTCCATATTTTGTGAAGTACCCTAGCATGATCTCGCTCTTGTCTCCTGTGCCTACTACGACCCCCTTACTAGTATTGGCATAGTAGTAGAGAATCATCGCTCTTAGGCGTGCTTTCACGTTTCCCAATGGTAAGGTGGCGTTGGCCGTTGAGGGATGCAGCACGCTTGTGGTGGCTTTGATGATGGGCGTGATGTCAATGGTTTCGAGCTTTATTCCAAATTTTCTCGCTACTTCTTCAGCGTCTCGTATGTTAGCTGGGTTTCTCGTCTCATCTTCCGGGAGGGAGAAGCCCAGTGTTCTTCGTCCTCCCACGGCCATCGAGCAGAGAACGGCCGCGACGCTTGAGTCAACACCTCCTGACATCCCGACGATGAGGTGTTTCGCGCCGATTCTCTCGCTGTGAGTCTTGAGGAATCGTATGATCCCCTCTATTGTCTCGTCACGGTCGTGGAGGGTTAGAACGTCTGCTCCGAATCTCGAGCTCATTACGGCAGCCCACGTATTGGGGGAAGGATAAAACGGGGATGCTAGCTGACTACTCTGGAGGGTCGTTCCTCTGAGGATAGGCTTCGGAATAGGGTTAGGAGTCTCTCCATCGAAACGAATGGTTCTCCTGCGAATGACGCTTCGCTGGCGGCCTCTTGTATCACGTTCTTCATGTCTCGGGGAGTGATCACGTACTGGTCTCGTACAGCGATTCCCCGGTCGGGTATCGACGCCTCATAGATCTGGCGTCGTGATCGGATCACTTTCCAGATCTCGTCGAAGGATTCTTCTGTTAGCCCACCGTTATACGTGGAGACTGCCGGGTCGACCTCTACCTTGGCGAGGTAGGAGTCGAGGAGTCTCTTTACCTCTTCGCGGGTTTTGGGAGGCGGCACGTAGATGATTCGTTTCATTCTATCTAATAGTGCTGGGTCGATCACGCTTGGGTAGTTGGTGGCGAATATTACCGCGACGTTGCGGTTGACATGAAAGCCCTCGCCGAGTTCTGTCAGAATCTGGTTGAGCATTCCCTGTACGTCTCTTCCTGCGTCGGTCGTGGCCTCCATTCTGGCGCGTCCTATGGCATCGGCCTCGTCTACGAAGAGGACTGTTGGCGCGGATTCTCGCGCGAGTTTGAATATTTCCTTGACATTCTTTGCGGATTCTCCCAGCCATTTTGAGACGATCTCGTAGCTTTCTATCTTGAGAAAGCTAGTATTCTGTCCACGGTTACTAATCGTTCCGGCCACAGCCTTGGCCATGTAGGTCTTTCCTGTGCCGGGAGGTCCAAAGAGTAGCACTGACCCTGCTTCTTCCAGCATCCTGGGATCTCGTATGATCTGTTCCCTCCTGCTCCTCGTCCCGGGATCCAGTATCCATTCGATGGCCTGTCTGAGGCTGTGAAGCTCTTTTCGTAGTCCTATTATATCCTCGTAGAAGACCTTTGGAGCCTTCTCGACTTGGTATTCTAGGAGGCTGCGGTCTTTCATTCGTTCTATGACATCGACTATGACACCTTTGGTCGGGGAGAGTACAGCGTCTACGCTCGTGCCGACTCGGTCTCTTAGTTCTGGAGGGATGCTTACCTGGAAGGCTTGGCCGCCGGACAATCGTACGAGGGCTGTGTCTCCTTTTACCTCTTCAATTGTGCCGATTGGCCGCATGCCCTGTTTGAGTTCTTCCATCAGGTTGTGGTAGCGGCGGAGTTCGGTCTGGAGATACTCTATCTGCCGTTCCTTGCGGGTTAGCTCCTTTTCGAGTTCGAGTGCCGGAGGATATTCTGGCGCGTTTTGCTCAGCCATGCCAGGGTCTGATTACTGATAGTCTGTCCGAAGATAAATAGATATGGGCATCAGAATCCCATACGGCTCTGTGGTCTGTCCAGTGCCAGGTAGATGGGGCGTCCGATGGGGAACGGCATAGGCCTTGTGATTCGTAGGTCCGCTGCTAATTCTTTGGGGCTGGATGTGAGAGTCCGGATCTTCTCAAAAGTAAGCCTATTCTTGAGAGTTTGAGTTGTATGCCACGGCCGCCTATGATGTCGAACTGGACGAGCCGAGGTGTTATGTGACGTCGGTCCATCTTTCGGACAAGTAGATATCTTCGGAGCATCTGTCCCTCCTCCACCATTCTCAGCTCCACGACTCCGTCCACTAGACTTTCCACCTTGTGGAAGAGTTCTGGGTGGACGCTTCCGGTGGAGAGTGTGAGGATCAGTTTTCCTCCAGCTTTCTTGACTTTTGCCGCGATGCTCTGTATGAAGCTGATCGCGTGTTTACTCTCCGTCTCGCTGAATATGGGAATGAGAGAGTCCAGTACTATTGTTATATCTCGATTTCCGAGCCTCTCCATCACTGCGGTCAGATAGATGCTTACGCTGGTCAGGTCGAACGGCTGAGGGACTACTCCTTCAGTAATTCCCGCGGTGGCTGAGTAGCAGTCGACAAAGTCCAACTTGTTCATTGACTGGTATTTCTTCGGGTCCCATCCGAACTCTTTCATTCTTTCTATGATGTTGGAGGGGAACGTGTCATAGGTGATGATGATGCATGGTTTTAGTCTGCACAGTTCGTCGTAGAGGATCTGCTGTGCTAGCGTTGTCTTTCCACTGCCTGGGTCTCCGGAGACTAGGATCGAGGAGGCGTCCGGGAGGCTTCCTCCGAATAGGGAGTAGAAGTCTTTGAACGGAGGGTTGGGCTTCTCCAGTTTGGGTCACGTCCATCCTGATTGGTCGTTGCTTCGACCCTGTTCGACTGTGATGGTTCTTGACGATGGCGGCGGGTATGAATAGGGATTGTAACCGCAGCCAGATTTGTCGAAGCACCGTTCCGCTCGGGAAGTGCTCAGCGAAGAGTTAATGAGCCATCGTCAGGCGCCGAGCCTTCTGCATAGGCGACTAATGGTTGAGGCTGGCTTCATATGTTCTGATGCAACTGGCTGCTGGCAAGGCCAAGACTGCTGCCGAGGCGATCTCGAAGATCGAGGGTGTGAAGATGTCGCATGCTGTTACCGGGCCCTTCGATGTTATCGCCTTTGTCGAGGTTCCGGACCTGACCACACTCTCCGATCTCGTTCTGGAGAAGATCCAGAAGGTTGAGGGGGTCGAGAAGACTCAGACCGCGGTCGTCGTGACGCCCGATGTGTTCGGTTCTAGCCCCCTGAAGACTCATGTCAATAAAAGTCCCAGCCGCTAAAGGAATGGGTCGAGACTGGCACAAAAGATTCTAGACTCGAATCCCAAGATTGCTGATTAATCCTTCCGAGCTATTCGAGATGGCTAGGAAGGCCGAACGAACAACTAGCCTCCGATGAAACCTCGCGCACGGCCCTGAGCGCTTCTGAGCAAGAGTTAGTGGAAGGACCTAGCAACTAGTCCGATTGGGTCTCGATAGAATAAGTCTTTGTCAAACGAGACCGTAACTCTAGCAGGTTCTTGACGATACTGATGTCCTCAAAGTCGTCCGCTAATACTTGCGTTCGATCCTTCTCGTTTGTTCGCATGGACGACTTTCGGCGTTTGTAAGTATAAGTGTTATCAATATCAATAACGGTCTCACAGTCGTCTGTCAACATGGGTAAGCCTCGTCAGATTAGGAAGCCTAAGAAGAAGAAAGAGTAGGGTTTCGCCCCTCTATATTTTAGGTGGGGTGGCGGGTCTCCTGACCTTTATCGCGAGAAGTATTAGGAAGAATGCTATTCCGAAGATTACCAGTAGGACTATCGCGGTGCCGGTTGTCGTGGTCGATGAACCAGCGTTTACCTGGACAGTGTATGTGGAGTTGGTGGCGGCATCTGGGCTGTAGGGTCCGTATTCTTGGTTTAGGTAGCGGACTGTTAGTCCGAATGAGCCTGGGTAGGGTATATCCCCGAGGTTCACGTTGCCGCTGCTGTCGCTGACATAGTTTTTGTTCGTGATTGTACCGTTGACGAATGTGATTGTCACGTTTGCTCCGGAGACTGGGCTGTTGTTGTTGTCGACAATGTGGATTGTTGCTTGGTAGGCTTTGAGCGAGATTGTGGTTGCGGCGGGTCCGTTTGTCAAGTCGAGGGTCTGAGTGGTTGTCGTGGGGATGTCGGCTCCCTCCCAGCGAGCAGATATGACCGTGTAGAGGTCTGCAGTGACGTATTGTCCCGAGTAGCCCGATATTGTGCTCGTGCCCGTCGCTTGGCCTTGTAACGTGACGTATGCCGGTGCTGGGTTTAATGGGTCGCCTTTTGCGTCTGCGAATGAGAGTGTGGCCGCGTATTGTCTGTCGAAGACGGCGGTGAATCCTGCTGTGCCGGTGTAGTTGTAGAGTATGGGTCCGATGACGAGCATGGGATTCGTCGTCCAGACTGTTGAGAACTGGGTTCCGTAGTAGTTGGACCAGTTCTTCCAGACGTAGTGGCCGCCTGTTGAGGGTCCTGTGAAGGTGTTGTTCAAGACCGCGAGGGTGTGGATCGTGTTATTTCCAAAGGTGAAGGTTGGGGGAGAAGATTGGGGGAGGGGAACGGTGCACGCGTGTGTGCCGCAGTAGAAGCCTGTTGTGCTGTTGCTGATGTTGTTGTCGATCCTGATCCAGATTGTTCCGTCGCCTGATGGGACGTTCGAGCTGGCGGTCAGCTGGCAGCCGCTGTTGCAGCCGGAGATGGCGTATACGTTTCCGATGAGGACTGGAGCGAGGAGTGAAGCGAGTATTGTGAAGAGTATGACTGGGGCTCTTGCTTTCACTGTAAGCCTAGCCTCGATGTTGAGCGAGAAATGGGGTTGTAGGCTTAGAAGCTCGTGAACCGCGAGAATGGGACTAGGAGTAACAGCCTGCTTAACGGCGGAAAAAGCGTGAGCCGCGCGAATTGAGCGGTGTCCTCGGGATAGGCCTATCGAAGGGCCTATAGTGAACTAGTGCCCGGCTTGAGTATTCTCACGAGAAGCGCTGTTTTTTGGTCGCGAGGAGCAAATACATTTGAGATTTTTGGAGAGATGTTCCGCTGGGTGGCTTGTTTTCTGGGCGAGTCTCATGATTCGGGGCGCAGAATGGGCTGGTCAAGGGTGGTAGAAAGCGTTGGTTACACGGAAGAGAATAGCGCGAGAACCGGGTCCGGGTGGACGGATTCGCGATCCGGGCTTGTTCCAGGCGATTTCTTGGGATGATTGGTCCTACAAAGAGCCCCTTTGTGTCGCGGGAATTTTTTTATTTCTGAATCCTGAGAGGGCTCCTCTCGCCATCTGAACCGTTTCTGGGTGAGAACTCCGGTTTATCGCGCGGAACGGGCTTATCGGCTGTTTTCAGTAGTTGCCGTGGGGCGGCCCTTCAACCGTGCGAAACCAGCCGCGTGGGACCCCCTCCCGGATCGCTGATCAGGGCTTATTCTGAACGATTTCAGCGCGACCTAAATCCTCGGGACGCTGGCTAGAACGAGCGTAACCTGAGTCTCTTGGGATTCGTGGCTAACGCTGAATCGGTTTTCTCTTTATATCACATTGTCGAAGTAGTCTCTTGCAACAATGACAGTTCAGCTTCAAAGGTTCAAGATGCTTGTGGGTGGGGAGTGGAAGGAAAGCAGCAACGGTCTTGCAAGTTCTATTCTGGACCCGTCGAACAATCAGGTGATAGCTGAGGTCCCACGCGCCACCAAGCAGGATGCCAGAGCCGCCGTTGACGCGGCCAAGACAGCGTTCCACTCGCCCGAATGGCGGGACATGGACTCCGCTAAACGGGGGCGGATCCTTACGAAGCTTACGGGTCTCGTCAGGGAGAACTCAGATGAGCTAGCACGGCTGGAGACGATGAATGAGGGGAAGACGCTTAGAGAGTCGAAGGGTGATGTCGCCTGGGCTGCGCGAGCCTTCGAGTATTTCGCAGGGTTGGCGGACAAGATTGAGGGGGAGACTATTCCGGTTCCGCCCAGACGGCTCAACTATACATTGAAAGAGCCTCTGGGAGTAACCGTCCACATTGTTCCTTGGAATTATCCGATCGCGCTTGCGGCAAGGAGTCTCGCTCCCGCGCTGGCGGCCGGCAATACCGTAGTGATGAAGCCTTCAGAGATCACGCCTCTGACTGCCATCAAGCTGGGCGAGTTGGCCGTGAAGGCAGGCGTTCCGAAAGGAGTTGTGAACGTTGTGACAGGCTCGGGCGCTGAGGTGGGTGCTCATCTGGTGTCTGACAAGGACGTGGACGGGATAATCTTCACCGGATCCGACGAGACTGGGAAGCAGGTTATGGGGGCCGCGGCGAGAAACGTTACACATGTGTTAATGGAGCTTGGAGGCAAGAACCCCCACATCGTATTCCCCGACGCAGACATTCCGAAGGCCGTCAAGGCCGTCAAGGACGGCATATTCACCAACGCGGGCCAGATGTGCTGGGCAGGATCGCGAGCACTAATCCACGAATCCATCTACGAAGGCTTCGTCAGAGAACTAGTTGACAAGACAGCCGCCATGAGGATCGGGCCGGGATTGGAGGATTCTACTGAGATGGGACCGGTAGCCTCGAAATCGAGGCAAGATATCGTTCTCGGCTACGTCAAGGCTGGGACAGAGGAAGGAGCCAAACTTCTGCACGGTGGAAAGAAGCCAAAAGACCCGCGACTCGACAAGGGCAACTTTGTCGAACCCACGATCTTCGAGAACGTTACTGGAGAGATGAAGGTCGGCAGCGACGAGATCTTCGGACCAGTACTGAGTATAACCAGATTCAAGACAACAGACGAGGCTGTAACAATGGCTAACGAGACCGACTACGGCCTCTACGGAGGCATCTGGACCAGCAACCTCAAGACCGCTCACGATGTCGCTTCAAGACTGGAAGTCGGAGGAGTTGCTATCAACGAGTATCTCGTCACTTTTCCACAGACTCCTTTCGGAGGCTACAAGGACAGTGGAATAGGCCATGAGAATGGAATGAGGGCCCTGGAATACTACACGCGAACCAAGAACGTCTCCGTGAACCTAGGCTAGCAACTCTAGCCTTCGAAGTGTGTCAGGCCGGTTTCTCGAGCTGGTAGAAGACCCCTTCACCCGCCTGTTTGGGTTTCAAGACCAGCTCCAAGTCAGGCTTCAGCTCCTTCAAGTCGATGTCGCGGCTGATTGGAGCGAAGACTCTTAGTCCGTGGTCGAGCTCGGCAAGTCCTAGAATGTAAGGGGTGGATTGTTCAAAGGCCGGTGGTGCAAAATAGACTTGCGTAAAAGTGATGAGTTTCGCCTTGCCGTCGATCGGGACCCATTCGACCTCGCTTTTACGACAGTCGGGGCAGTCGGCTCTAGGCGGAAAGTAGAGCTTACGGCAATTCTTGCACCTTGTCCCAACGACAACTCCCTTCTCCAGATACGATATTAGCGGCGTTACCTTGGTCTGTGACAAGTAGCCTGATTGTCCAAATTTTTCGAAACCCAAGCCTAGCTTGCGCCTTTCCTTCGAACCCATTCAGTCTTGCCGTGCTCCCAGTTACGAGTCCACTCTTCCACTGCTTTTTCGCCAGATCCAAAACTCTGTCGGACCGCGATGGCGGATTCGAGCTTCACTTGTTTTCGCGACAGTCCGAAACCAACGACTCGGGAAAATCGTCTTATGTCCTCAAAGCGTGATATTCTCAGGTCGAAGACCCGTTTCTTCGAATGGAAAAACCCATTCTCGTAAGGTCTAGGTCGCGGCTTACCTTTGTACACCAACGTTGCCTTGAGTTTAAAGCATTCTCCCAAAATTGTCCGTGCATAGCTTAGGAGCGAAATGCTTGTTGATGTTGCGACCACAATTTGAACAAAGAACCATGGTTTGCCTCGTTTCTTAGTTGTTGTAATTGCAGGGCATCCATCGCTGTCTGCAAGGCCTCGCAAAAATCCAGAGGGATGGTCTCGTATGTACGGATCTAGCTGGGAAAAGGTTTGTTCAAGGAACTTGCAGAAGGATGTGTTTGCAACGGTCGTTTCGTATTTGTCTCGGTCTGCGATATGCCTAACGGAGTAGGGTTTCTTTCCCAGAATCTGTGCGCAGGTTGAAGAAAACCTACGAGCGAATTCTCGGTCTTTCACATGCAAACGCAAGACAGAACGGTTTCCTTGTTTGGAAATCGAACCGTCCCCCATGTAGACTCCAATAGCATAGGACAATTGTTCCGAAGAAGTAGGTCTGAAAAGCTCATAACGAGTCCAGGGCTTTCGATGATCCACAAGCCAGCCTCTGATAGTTCCATCAGCTATGCCAGTCAGGTACGAGATTTCCGCTGGAGAACGGCCGTCTTGTGAGAGACGTATGACGTCATCGTAGTCCCTAATTCTTCCCTCTAGACTCTGATCATTCAACTGTTGGAAATCTGTTTGCAGCTCAATATCACGCTCGCTTTTCTTCGTAGAGTCGTGTGAATGTATTCATGACCGCAATATCGTAACGGAACAGTACATGCCGATCCCTCCTATGTTCTGAGCGAGTCCAATCTTAGCGCCGTCCACTTGGACGTCACCTGCTTCTTTTCTGAGCTGCTGGACGACGCTCGTGACCTGCGAGGCTCCAGTAGCACCCACGGGATGACCTTTCGAGATCAATCCTCCGTCTATGTTGACCGGAATTTTTCCGCCTAGAGTGGTCTCCTCGTCTTTGAGCAGCTTCGGCCCCCTCCCCGGTCGAGCAAAGCCCAGGTCTTCGTAGTTCAAGATCTCAGTGATCGAGAATGAATCATGAACCTCTGCAACGTCAATGTCGCTAGGTTTGACTCGTGCCATCTCGTATGCTGACTTTGCAGCGTTCTTCGTCACTTCGAAGCTAGTCATAGGACCATGTCTGCCTGCGAGGGCCATCGGGCTTGAGGCTAATCCCAGCCCTGCTACCCAGACGGGTCTGTCCGTGATTTTCCTAGCTTTCGTCGCGTTGGCGACGAGGAGGCATGCTGCGCCGTCAGCGTTTGCGCAACAGTCGAACAGTTTCAGCGGCGTCGACACGGGACGTGATTTGAGCACGTCTTCGATGCTTACCGGTTTCTGGAACATTGCTTTGGTATTCTTTGTTCCATATTTCCGATTCTTTACCGTGACAGCGGCCATGTCCTCCTCGGTTGTTCCGTATCGTGCCATGTGAGCCGTCGCGTACATTGCGTAGTAGGCTGGCATTGTTGTGCCGAAAGGAGATTCCCACATCACATCTCCCGCTCTACCCATGAGTTCTTGGATGTCTCTTGAAGGGAGTTCTGTCATCTTCTGAACTCCCACAACAGCGATCGCATCGTGAAGTCCAGACGACACTAGTGACCAGGCGGTTCTCAATCCGACAGCGCTTGATGCACAGGCTGCTTCGACGTTGAACGTGGGCTTTGGATTCAGCCCCAGATATTCCGCAACGACCCCCGCTGGAGATCGCTGTTTGTCATAGTGGGTGGCTGAGCAGACTACTGAGCCGTCAATGCTTGAGGACTCGATCTCTGCATCGTCGAGCGCGTCGCTGTATGCTTCAAACGCAAGTTCCCGGAGAGAGGCATCGCTTCTTTTTCCAAACTTCGAATGTCCAACACCGACAATCGCGACTCGTGCCATAATCCTGATTCCGAAATTATCTTCGAATCGTGGTGTAGATGAAGGTTGCTTGTAGGGAGGCTACATCGCTTCTTTCGACTCGGCGTAGAGAAATGTCATTCCGCCAGTCGCAATCTTCATCCCGTGGCGGCCCGAATCTTTCCCGGGCTGGGATGCTATGGCGTTTTTCAGACTGTCCATGTTGTCGAACTCTAGCTCGGCGACTTGGTAGTATGCTGGTTCGCCTCGGGGAGCGCTGAGGACCTTATGGACTGTGTACTTCCGCAGGCCCGGCATCTGTTTGGCGATTGGGATGTGATCATCCCAGTATTGTCTGTCGAAAAGTTTCGGGTCTGTAGGTTTGCCGAACAGGACGATGATCTTTGCGGTCATATGTTGTCCTCTAGAAGCTGGTTGCGATGGTCTCGTTCTTCTTAACCTGTACCTCGACGCCCTCGACGCCGAGTTCTGGGATCGCGGGGACCTTGATGCCCATCTCTTCTATCTCTCCTCTCTTCTTCTCGATAGCCTGTTTCCAGTATCTGACCTTCTCTTCCATCGTCAGGACCCCGAGCCCGGCGTTCCGGGCTATCTCTTCCACTTCCTGGTCTACTTTGTCAAAGTCTGAGGGTAGACGCCAGAATTCTGGCCGGTGCTGGTAGAGTAGGGGTGAGAGGAAGATGAAGCCCTGCTTCATCTGCCGAGTTACGGTAAGCTTCTGCTCCTCGCTGAACTCTTGAGCCATTGCTCGAAGAAGGGCCATCGTCGCCACGAGGTGGCGGGTCTCGTCTCGGGTAATGTTCTGGAACGATTGCCGGTAGATGTCTAACTTGCTTGTCTGGCGCATCGCGTTGAATATCGTCTCGGCGCCTATCTCTGCGAAGAAGAAGCCTGCGAATAGCAGCTCCGGCGTCAGATATTCCCAGGCACCCTTGAACCCCTTCCAGTATCGTCTCCCCTCTTCGTAGAGAGCCTCGATGTTTCTCAGCGCTTTCTGTTCAAAGTCTGACTGGGGTTTGTATCCATAGGGCCAGTTGGGGCAGAGCTTGTTGCAAGCTCGTCTGCATACTTCGTCATGACGGCATTCATCATATGTGATCGACGCGAGCATCTTCTTGGTAGGGTCTTCCAGGTTAAGCTCGGCGGCACGGACTGCTCCAAATCCGAAAGCTCCAATGCCCGATTTTTCGAACAGGGCGAGCTTGGACATCCAATACGCTTGGGCGATACGCTCCTTTGGATCGAAGTTCTTCCCGTCGAGTTCTTCCCAGGGAAAATTGGCCGGATTCCAGTGCTGCGCGAAAGATAGGTCGAAGGCCTTGAACATCTGCTCGTTCTTTATGGTCCAGTTTCCGGGGAAGATATTGAGTTCGGGTGGCTTCTGCTTCGACGCCTTAGGCATCGCCGTATTCTATCCGCGATGGTTCGGCATGTTACTTAAACCTGCGAGGCTCTAGATCACGTGAAACGCACTTGTTCGGTGAACCCGAGGGATCTGTAGGCTAATTGCCTGAGAATTTGGGCTGACGTTTCTCGAGAAAAGCTCTGACAGCTTCTAGGTGATCCTTCGTTCGGCCCGCGATCTCCTGGTTTTGAGCCTCGTATTCCAGGGCGTCTGATAGTTCGAGTCTGGTTGCTTGGTTGACGACTCTCTTTGAGAGTCCCAGCGCCTTAGTGGGTCCATTCGCCAGTTTCTCGGCCATCTCATCCACAGTCTTGTCCAGTTCTGCCGTGGGTACTGTCTTGTTGACGAGGCCGAGGGTTTCGGCCTCCTTCGCTCCTACGGTTCTTCCGGTCATGATAAGTTCGAGTGCTCGTCCCGGGCCGAGGGTCCGGGTGAGGAAGTAGCTACTTCCAGAATCTGGTACCAATCCTACTCCGATGAAGGCTTGTTTGAGGCCTGCCTCCTCTGAGGCGATTCGGATATCGCAGGCGAGGGCGATGCTCGCGCCGCTGCCAGCGGCTATCCCGTTGATTCGTGCGATGACCGGTCGATGAAGGCTTGTTTGAGGCCTGCCTCCTCTGAGGCGATTCGGATATCGCAGGCGAGGGCGATGCTCGCGCCGCTGCCAGCGGCTATCCCGTTGATTCGTGCGATGACCGGTCTCTCCATGTTGCGGATCCGGAGGATGATTGGATGGTATTTTTTCCGTAGGTGGTCGCCGAGTGAGGGGTGTGCTCCTCCAGCGTATCTCTCTTTCAATCCCGAGACGTCTTCGCCTGCTGAGAATGCTCGGCCTGCGCCGGTAATTATTAGGCATCGGCTCTCCGGGTCCCTCTCGGCCTCTTTGAGGGTCGCCTTGAGTTCTTCTCCCATCGTCTCATTGAGCGCGTTTAGGGCCTGGGGGCGATTGAGTGTGATTCTTGCTATCTGGTTCTTCTTCTCGACGATGATAGTTTCGTAGCCCACGCTATCGTCCCTTGAACTGGGGTGGTCTTTTCTCTGTGAAGGCTTTCATGCCCTCTCGCATGTCCTCTGTTGAGAAGAGCAGGTAGAAGTTTCTCCTCTCAAACTGTAATCCCTCTTCAAGTGGTGTGTCAAACGATTTCAGAACAGCTTCTTTTGCTAGGCGTACGGCGACGGGGGCTTTCTGTGCGATCTGCAGTGCGAGCTTCTTTGCTTCTTCGAAATATGCCTCTACTGGTACGACTTTGTTGACGAGACCGTGCTTCTCTGCTTCCCTCGCCGTGATTGATTGGCCTGTGAGAATCATCTCCATGGCCCGAAACTTGCCGATCGTCCTAGTCAGGCGTTGGGTCCCGCCGGCGCCTGGCATTATTCCGATGTTGATCTCGGGCTGGCCGAACCGGGCTGTCTCGGAAGCGATGATGATGTCGCAGTTCATCGCGAGTTCGCATCCTCCACCGAGCGTGTGGCCACTGATTGCTCCGATGACGGGCTTGGCTATCTTTTTGAGTCTGTCCCAGAGCGCGAACTTGTTTTCTTTTATCAGGTCGACTGGGGTGGCTTCGGACAGCTCTTTGATGTCTGCTCCCGCTGAGAACGCGTCTTCATTCCCGGTTAGGATTGTGACTCTGATCCTGTCGTCTTTGTCGAAGGTCTCTAGGGCCTCGACGACTTCTCTGAGGAGTTCGAAGTTGAGTGCGTTGAGGACTTTTGGACGGTTGAGATGGATTATTCCGAGGGGAGGCTCGGTTTGTACTAGGATGTTGGCGTAGGTCAACTGGGTCAGATGACCAGCCTTGGTCTACGCGTTAAAAGAGTTGGTCGGTCTATCTCTTGCATTGCTGGATTGGTGATCCCGATTTCGGCTACTCGCTAGAGTATCAGCGTGCAGGGGAGAATTGCGGGGTCCGGTGACTCCGGTTTCGGGGATTGTCGGTGGAGAGTGTCCTACTCGCCCCCCGGGGGAGGGGGGTCTGGATAGGATTTTTCTGGTACTGGGCTTGTTTTCGGGTTCTGGGGCTGTTTTGAAACCTGAAGAGGCTCTTGAGAGAGGCTGAAAACGAGCAGGAGCCGCAAGGAAAACGAGCACGAAAAGCTCCTCTTCCAATAGACCTTGGACGCTTCAATAGAAGGCTAGGGCGGAGGATGGGTCTGCGTGTTTGGTCCCGTGTACGTGTAGTAGCCGCCTTTGCTCCCGGGTCGCCGGGTAGGGTCTCCGATGTAGCCTTGGTTGACCATCTCTCTCAGGGACTTTGGAGGGATCCATTTCTCGTCTCCTGTCTGCTGGAACAGTGCCTCGAGGTTGCGGAGTCGCGTGTCTAGTCCGACCAGGTCTGCGGTTTCGAAGGGTCCCATGGGATGGTTGTAGCCGAGTTTCATCGCCAGGTCGATGTCCTGAATGGTGGCTACGCCCTCTTCGAAGAGCCTCGACGCTTCGATGTAGAGTGTTAGGCCGAGGCGATTTGCCACGAAGCCTGGCTCGTCACGCGCTATGATTGGAGTCTTGCCGATCATCTGAACGATCTTAGCTGCATCTTGAACGGTAGAGAGGGATGTATGCTCCCCCTTGACTATCTCGACGAGTTTGGTGACTTGGGCTGGATTGAAGAAGTGCATTCCCAGCACTCGTTCCTTCTTGCCTAGCTTTGATGCTATCTTTGAGATGCCCAGCGTGGACGTGTTTGATGCGATTAGTGCTTTCTGTGGGACGATAGAGTCCAGTCGACTGAGGATTTCCCGCTTAAGGTGCAGGTCTTCGAAAACGGCCTATCTCATCAATACCCGCTGTTAGTGCTTGCTTATTCTCGTCTGTCACTGCTACTTCGTGGCCTTGCTGGGCGAAGACTTGGGCGATCTGCCGTCCCATCATTCCAAACCCCACAACAGCGACTTTCATATCACGAGGGTCCCATCACGCTTTTCTTTAAATTCGACGAGTGTCGAAGTGAGACCCGATTTGCCTAGAGAGTGAGGCTTGCCAGTCCGTTGGACCCAAAAGCCTGGGAATACACGTCTAAGGAGTTGTCGGGTAACACGTGGCCCGATTTAGAGAGGCTCTTCGAGAAATCAGGAATTGGGGATGCGTGGTGGTGTTGGTGCATGCATCACCACGTATCATCCTACTCCATGCCCGAGAACCAACAACCACGCACCAGGGCTCAGAGGGCTGTAGGGAACCGTCGGCGTAAGGCAGAACTCGTCAAGCAAGGACGGGCCCATGGGATACTTGTCTACGCAGATGGAGAACCAGTAGGATGGTGCCAGTATGGGCCGAGAGAAGAGCTACCGCGCGTTGACAACAGCCGCAAGTATCGGAATCTCGCGCCCGAGGACAGCAGGGAAAGACTCTGGAGAATAACCTGCTTCGTTGTTGACAAGAAGTATCGGAAGAGTGGCGTCGCGAGCGCTGCGCTAAACACTGCCCTAGAGAGTATTCGAAAGAAGGGAGGCGGTCTCGTCGAAGCCATTCCAGTGAGCAAGACTGATCAGGGACCAGGCTACATGTGCACTGGAACAGTCTCAATGTTCGAGAAAGCCGGGTTCAAGATCGTCGCTCCGTTCGGGAATGGCCGAACAACCACTGTCGTGATGCGGAGAACCATCTGAAATTGCGGACAGTGAAAGTGTTGCAATTCTTAACGTGGGAAGACTCTTCCCGGCTGTCCTTATACTGCAAGAATAGATAGTGGGAGCTGCTTTGGAGCCTTTTTCGATAGACGTCTTCACAAGGGAGGCTGAGGGTGTAATCAGATCGTACCCATCAGAGACTGATGCGCTTCGTCGTTTGAAACCACTGATGGAGAGACTGATCACGACTCCCGGTTCGGTGCCCAAAGAGGCCTTCGCTCCAAGGAGAGACAGATTCGCCAACAATCTTGTCTACAGGCCAGCCGATAGGATATTCTCGGTCATGGCTGGAAACTGGTCGCCGGGCCAGACAACCCCAATTCACGATCACCTCACATGGGCAGTGGTGGGAGTCTGCGAGGGAGAGGAGAGAGAATCAATCTACAGAAGGAGGGACGACGGCTCTAACC
>Ga0209156_10001013_pt1 | contig 23302 bp, 21 predicted proteins | sample GraSoiAngelo_124_FD_185881 | JGI IMG/M metagenome (GOLD analysis project Ga0209156, IMG submission 185881) | Grasslands soil microbial communities from the Angelo Coastal Reserve, California, USA - 14_0927_05_20cm (SPAdes) (version 2) | ecosystem: Environmental > Terrestrial > Soil > Grasslands... | reverse complement strand
CGGCGGGGTCCCGGTTGTGCACGTCGGAGTTCCTGTATCGAGCCGTGTCGCGCCGACCATCAGCGTCAACGAGGACTGGTTGACGCCGCTACCCGAGTCCTGAATGCTCACCTGCACATCGACCGCCGTCGACTGGCTCTGCGCGAACCATTTGATTTGCTGGCCCGTAGGTCCGACAGCGACCCCGCCGTTGACGGTGACGCCGTTCACCTTCGGCCCGACCCCGTCGATCCGCAGCTGCCCGGTCCCCACTGCTCCCTCGGGGGTCGCGCCGCCGTTCAAGTCGACTGCCACGATGGTGAAATTGACCGGCGCCTCCGAATTGCTCGCCTGGACCGAGCCCGGAACCGTGAACGTATACGTGCGTGTGAGCCCGGTGTCGGTCGTCGTCCCCGCGATGTCCGGCTTGCCGGCGATCCTCAGCGCCGCCGAGGCGATGCCCGGCGAAGTCGTACCCGTCTTTGGCGTGTCGTCCACCACCGCGGTCACGGTGACCGGAGCGGACGGCAAACTCCATGTCGTCGGCACATTGACTTGCGTGACCCTCGGCCCCACCAGCACGCAATTCGTCCCGTCGCACGTCTCCGCCGCGTCGCAGACGTTCTTGCATGAATACGAGCAGCGGCCCTCGTTGCACGTCGCTCCCAGCAGCGCTCCGCCGTCGGTCCGCGTGCAGTCGGTGGGGACGTTGCAAGAGCCGAGCGACGGCTCGCCGCTGTAAACGCAAGCGACACAGGACAGGAGCGCCACGACGGCGATTAGGCGATTCATTCGGCTCTCTCTAGAAACCTAGAAGGCAAACGCGAGTACCCCGCCGGCCGCGGCCAGTACCACGCTGCTCACGATGAGCACGTTGGCGATCGTCGCCGCGCTCTTGGCAGAGTTCAGGTTCGAGATATCGGAGGCGAGGTACACCCCGTTCCTGCTGTAGTTCGCCTCGGCGTCGCTGACGAGGCTCTTGCTGTGCTGCCCCTGGAAGATTCCCACGCCGAGCGCGAGAGCCGCGGCTCCCATCAGCGTGTACCCGACCGGCCGCGTCCACTTCCCTTCCTTCACGTCCACGCTGGGATCCGGCCGTCCACCGTGCAGGTCGGACGCCAGCGTCAGCGGCAACCCGCCCTTCTCGGTCTGCCGCGCGAACACCGTCTCCGAGAAGCCGCCCCGGCGGACCGCGACCTTCTTCTCCAGCGACGTCCGCTGCCCCACCGCGACGCGCACGGCGTGGACGCCGGGCTCCACCGCGATTGCCTCCGGGTTCTTGAAGCTGCGCGGAGCGAGGCGATTGTCGATGTAGATGGTCATGTCCCGGCGGTCGGCGTCGACGTAGATGCGTCCGGCGCACTTCACTTGAAGGGCGCGGCACGCCTGCCCCTCCGCCCAGGCCTGCACGTCGCTCTGCCGGTCGGTCTCCAGCACCTGCTCGACCTCCGAGTTCGGCAGCACCCGCTGCTTGCCGACCTCGAAGATCCGCACCGAGAGGACGAAGCCGTTGCCCTTCGCCGCCGACGAGCCGACGAGCACGTTCTGGCATCGCGCCATCTTCCCCACGCTGGAGACGCAGGCAGCGTCATGCGGTTCGCAGTGGGTGGTCGAGTCGCCGAGCAGCACCGCGTCCTTGAGCAGCGGCGAGTCTTTGGCCACCTCGAAGAAGGTCTTCTGGATCGCCTCGAGGTACTTCTTGTCGGAGCATCCCGCGGCGGACTCCTTCACGAAGGGGAAGACGCAGAGGGAGGTATCTTTTAGCAAGCTGAGATCGAGCTGCGGCTGCTCCGCGCCGGCCATCGGAAGCGGAAGCGCTTCGTCGGCCTTCGGGGCAGGCGCAGCGGGCGTCGCTGCCGCGGGCGCCGGCATCTTGCCGGAAGCGCTGGGCACCGTCTGCGGCGTGTTCCATCCCGACGACGGAGGCGGCGCCGCCGGCTTGTTGTCCTTCGACTGCGCGGACGCCGCAAACGACACCGCTACAACCAGCGCAAACAGAGCTCTCATCGATGCGCCCCTCGCTGAAGACCCCGCTGGTTCTCGCAGCATTGTCGAAGCCGAGTCAAGGAATCGGAACGCTTGCGTAAAAGTGCAGCGCGTCTGCAATCTCAGAGCTTGTCGGAGCGGCCCTGCGATTTGAGCGAATCGACGACGGCGCGAACGTCCTGGGCGCGTTCGCGCGGAACGACCAGCAGAGCGTCGCCGGCATCGACGATGCAAAGGTCCCGCAGCCCGACCGCTGCCACCAGGCGCTTTCCTTCCGACAACACGACGCATCCGTCGCAGTCGACGGCGATCGCGTCGCCGCTCACCGCGTTGCCGCGAGCGTCGAGCGCGCGAACCTCGGGCAGCGCCGCGAACGACCCCACGTCGCTCCACCCGAAGTCGCCGGGGACGAGCGCAATGCGATGGGTAGTCTGTGATTCGGGCTCCATCACGCCGTAATCGATGCTGATCGACTGCAGCGCGGCGAAGTCTCCGCTTCGCGTCAGGCCTTCGTGCACCTTTGGCAGGTGCCGCTGGAGCGCGTCCAGCATCGCGTCGGCGCGGAAGACGAAAATCCCGGCGTTCCAGGAGTACGATGGATCCTGCAGGTACCGCCCGGCGGTCGCGGCGTCCGGCTTCTCCACGAACGCTTCCACTGCGAACACCCCAGGCGCCTTCTCCGCCCCCCGCCGCAGATACCCGTAGCCGGTCTCCGGACGCGTGGGCTTGATCCCGAGCGTCAGCAGATCGCCGTTCTGGCAGGCGCCCGCAGCGAGAGCGAGGGCGTCGCGGAAGACATCCGGACGCCCCACGTGATGATCGCTGGGCAGCACCATCAGGGTGGCGGCGCGGTCCTCGCGCAGCGCGTGCACGCAGGCAAGCCCGATCGCGGGCGCGGTATTGCGCGCCACCGACTCGACGATCAGATGCGCCACCGGCAGATCGGGAAGCGCCGCGCGCACGCCTTCGACGTGATCTTTGCCGCACACCACCCACGTGCGCTCGCTCGGGCAGAGCGGCGCAACCCGCGCGAACGTCTCGGCGATCAGGGTCCGCTTCGTCACCAGCGCCAGGAACTGCTTGGGCTTCTTCACCCGCGAGAGCGGCCAGAACCGCGTCCCGCTGCCGCCGGCGAGAATCACCGCGTGCAGGCTCATTGCCCCTCCCGCGCGAGCTGGATCAGCTGGTTGAGGATGCGCGCCGTCGCGCCCCAGACCACCGCGCCGTTCACGGTGTACCAGTAGAGCTCGAACTGCTGGCCTTTTCGCTCCCGCATCTCGATGCGGAGATTGGCCGGATCACAGAAGCCGGACAGAGGCAGCTCGTGCAGCGCCGCGATCTCCGCGGGGCTCGGGGTCCACGGATATCTTCCGGCGGCGGTGAAGGCGAGCGGATCCACGACGCCGACCACGGGCGTGATCACGAAGCCGGTGACGAAGGTGGGGCAGTCGTCGATGGCGCCCAGCACTTCGACGTGCTCCTCGCGCAGGCCGACCTCCTCTTGAGCCTCGCGCAGCGCCGTGGCCCGCGCGTCGGCATCGCCGATATCCATCGAGCCGCCGGGAAAGCTGATCTGGCCGGCGTGCGAGCGCAGCTCCTTGCTCCTCTCGGTGAAGAGCACGTGCAGCCCTTCGGGACGCGGCAACAGCGGCACCAGCACCGCCGCCGCCCGGCCGAACTCCGGCCGAAGCACTGGCTTGTGGCGCGTGATGGCGCGCCGGATCTGTGGAAGCGTTACCTCTTCCCGCTCAGCCACAGCAACACCACCAAGGCGGCCACCGCCAGCCGGTACCAGGCGAACGCCGCGTACGTGCGCCGGCGCAGGTAGTCGAGCATCCAGCGGATCACCGCCGCGCCCACCACTGCCGAGGCGACGAAGCCGGCGGCGAGGGCGACCCAGGTGAGGTCCCCTTCACCGGCGCGCATGTCATGGACCATCTTCGGCAGCTTGAGCAGTCCCGCGCCGAAGATGATGGGCGTGCTCATCAAGAAGCTGAAGCGCGCGATCTCATCGCGGGTGAAGTCCTCGAGGAGTCCCAGCGAGATGGTGGCGCCGCTTCGCGAGACGCCGGGGACCAGCGCCGCTGCCTGCGCGACGCCGATCGAAAAGGCCCGCGGGATGGTCATCTGCGCGAGGTCGCGCGACTTGCGTCCGACGCGGTCGGCGTACCAGAGAATCAGCCCGAGCGCGGCCATGGTGCAGGCGATGAGCAGCGGCGCCCGCAGATTCGACTCCGCCCACTTGTCCAGCAGTTTTCCGATCACGGCCGCCGGCAGCGCCGAGATCACGAGGCCCCAGAAGAGCCGCCGATCCGTCTCCGAGCCGCCGCCCGTCAATCCCGCGCCGAGCAGGCGGATCCAGTCCTTCCAGAAGACGGCCAGCACCGCCGCGAGCGTCCCCCAGTGCAACGCCACGTCGAAGGCGAGACCGGGGTCTTCCCACCCGAACAGCCAGGGGAGCAAGGTGAGGTGGGCGCTGGAAGAGATGGGCAGGAACTCCGCGAGGCCCTGCACGACCCCGTACACTACGGCTTGCCAGACGGGCATGCCGCTTCCTCTACGTCCCTTCTTCCCAGGACGCGAGGTACTTTTCCTGCTTCTCGGTCAGCTTGTCGATCCGCACGCCCATCGACTTCAGCTTGAGGCGCGCGATCTCGCGGTCGATCTCGTCGGGCACCGGGTAGACCTGGTTCTGCAGCTTCTTGCCGTTCTTGACCACGTACTCGGCGCTCAGGGCCTGGTTGGCGAAGCTCATGTCCATCACCGAGCTGGGATGGCCTTCGGCGCTGGCGAGATTGATCAGCCGGCCTTCGCCGAGAATGGCGATGCGGTTGCCGCTCTTCAGCGTGTACTCGTCGACGAACTCGCGCACGGTGCGCTTCTTGGCGTTCTTCTCCAGCCAACCGATGTCCACTTCGACGTTGAAGTGCCCGCTGTTCGCGACGATGGCTCCATCCTTCATCTTCTCGAAGTGCGGCTGCGCCAGCACCTCGCAGTTGCCGGTCACCGTGCAGAAGAAGTCGCCGATCCTCGCCGCCTCGAGCGACGGCATCGCCCGGTATCCGTCCATGGTCGCTTCCAGCGCCTTCAGCGGATCGATCTCGGTCACCACCACGTCGGCGCCCATCCCCTTGGCGCGCATGGCGAGGCCGCGGCCGCACCATCCGTAGCCGAGCACCACGAACACGCTGCCCGCGAGCAGCCGATTCGTCGCGCGCACGATGCCGTCGATGGTGCTCTGGCCGGTGCCGTAGCGGTTGTCGAACATGTGCTTGGTGAGCGCGTCGTTGACGCTGATCACCGGAAACGCGAGCTCGCCGTTCGCCTGCATCGCGCGCAGCCGCTGGACGCCCGTGGTGGTCTCTTCGGTGCCGCCGATCACGTTCTTCAGGAGCTCGCGGCGGTCGCTGACCAGGCTGGAGACGAGGTCGCAGCCGTCGTCCATCGTCAGGTTGGGCGCGTGGTTCAGCGCCGCCTTGAGGTGCTCGAAATAGGTGTCGCGGTCCTCGCCCTTGATCGCGTAGACGCTGATGCCCTGGTCGACCAGCGCCGCAGCCACGTCGTCCTGCGTGCTGAGCGGGTTGGACGCACAGAGCACGAGCTCGGCGCCGCCCGCGTGGAGCGTCTGCATCAAGTGCGCCGTCTCGCTGGTGACGTGGAGGCAGGCGCTGATCCGCATCCCCTTGAGCGGCTTCTGCTTCGCGAACCGCTCCCGGATGCTGGCCAGCACCGGCATGGACCGCTCCGCCCATTCGATGCGCCCGTGCCCCTTGGGCGCGAGGTTCAGGTCCTTCACGTGGTGGGCGGTCTTCATCTGCTTCTTGGACACTGCCATTCTCTCGCTCCTTCGGAGTACAGCCTCAAGCGTAGCCGCAAAGTCGCACCTCCGGTGCGGCAGCGGCTATGCCGCGCCTTTGAGCCCCGCGGCCTGCCGCAGCGCGTCCGCGCGATCGGTGCGCTCCCAGGTGAACTCGGGCTCGGTGCGGCCGAAGTGCCCGTACGCAGCGGTCTTCTCGTAGATCGGCCGCAGCAGATCGAGCTCGCGGATGATCGATGCCGGCTTGAGCGAGAACGTGGCGCGGACCGCCTTCTCGATCTTCTCCTCGGGAACAGTGTGCGTTCCGAACGTCTCCACCATGATGGAGACCGGCTCCGCGACTCCGATGGCGTAGGCGACCTGCACCTCGCAGCGTCGCGCCAGGCCGGCGGCAACCACGTTCTTCGCCACCCAGCGCGCCGCGTAGGCCGCGCTGCGGTCGACCTTCGAGGGGTCCTTGCCGGAAAAGGCGCCGCCGCCGTGGTGCCCCATGCCCCCGTAGGTGTCGACGATGATCTTGCGGCCAGTCACACCGGAGTCGCCCATGGGGCCGCCGACGATGAAGCGGCCGGTGGCGTTGATCATCCGCTTCATGTCGGGCGCCCGCAGCTCGAGGGGAACGACCTTGTCGATCACCTCCGAGCTCACCGCGTCGCGCAGCTGCTCGGTGGAGACGGAATCCTCGTGCTGCGCCGCGATGACGACCGCCTGCACCTTGTGCGCACGGCCGTCTCGGTACTCGACGGTGACCTGGCTCTTGCCGTCCGGCCGAAGAAACTTCAGGTCGCCGCGCCGGGCCTTGGCGAGCTGGCGGGTCAGCCGATGCGCGAGCGCGATGGGCAGGGGCATCAGCTCCGGCGTCTCGTCGCAGGCGTATCCGAACATCATCCCCTGGTCGCCGGCGCCCTGCTCCTTGCCGGCGCCGGAGTCGACGCCCATGGCGATTTCCAGGGACTGCTGCTCGACCGCGACCATCACCGCGCAGCTTCGCGCGTCGAATCCCATCGAACCGTCGTTGAAACCGATGCGCTCCACCGTGCGGCGGACGATGTTCGGGTACTCGAGACGCGCGCGGGTGGTGATCTCGCCGATCAGGAGCACCAATCCCGTCTTCACCGCGGTCTCCAGCGCGACGCGACTGGACTTGTCCTGGCGCAGGCATTCGTCGAGCACCGCGTCGGAGACCTGGTCGCAGATCTTGTCGGGATGACCTTCGGTGACGGATTCGGAAGAGAAGAGGGCGTCGCGCAGCTGCATCGTGTGTCCTCAGACCCGGCTCCTGCCGGCGTGGAACGAAAGGCCGCGCAGAATCGCCCCGATGCCGCGGCCTGTCAACGTCAAATCGGGGGCGCTCCTCCCTCGAAAACGAGCTGCGGAAACCGCTTGTGCATCTGCTCCAGAACGTACCGCTCGATCTCGTCGTGCGAGGAAAAAGCCATCGCTTCATCGAGGAGCTTGCGGGCATCGCGCACGTCCGCCGCCCGGATCACGCGCTTCACTTTGGGAATGTCCGCCGGGTTCATCGACAGCGTGTCGAGTCCGAGCGCGAGCAGGACCAGCGCGTAGGACGGGTCCCCGGCCATCTCCCCGCACATCGCGCACTCGATTCCCGCCGCCTTCGCACCTGCGACTGAAGACTGGATCAGGCGCAGCACGCCGAGATGCAGCGGCCGATAGAGGTACGCGACGTCGCGGTTTCCCCGATCGATGGCGAGGGAGTACTGGATCAAGTCGTTCGTGCCGATGGAGAAGAAGTCGCATTCGCGCGCCAGCCGGTCGGCGGCGAGCGCCGCGGCGGGCGTCTCGATCATGATGCCGATCGGAATCTTCTCCGCGACCGGCTTGCCTTCCAGCAGCAATTCCTGCCGGATGGCCTCGATCTGCGTCTTGGCGTCACGAAGCTCGTCGACCGCGGCCACCATGGGCAGCATGATCTGCAGCTTGCCCTGCATGGAGGCGCGCAGGAGTGCCCGGACCTGAGTCCGGAAGAGCTGCGGATGCCGGAGCGTAAAGCGGATGGCGCGAAGTCCGAGCGCAGGGTTGGGCTCGTGGGAGCGCTGCCCGATGGGAAGTTTGTCGCCGCCGAGATCCAGCGTACGGATGGTGACGGGGCGGTTCTGCATCCGCTGCAGGATCCCGCTGTAGGCGCGGTAATGCTCCTCCTCGCTGGGGAGCTCCTCGCGGTTCAGGTAGAGGAACTCCGTTCGATACAAGCCGACCCCCTCGCCGCCGTGCGCGAGGACGCTCGGGACCTCCTCTGGAAACTCGATGTTCGCCTGCAGGCAGACACGGCGCCCGTCGAGCGTCTGCGCGGGCCGATCGCGATCCTCGAGCAGCGCTGCGTCGCGGGATTTGGCCGCCACCCGCGCCGCCTCGAAGCGCTTGACCTCCTCCGGGTCGGGCGAGAGCAGCACCTCGCCCGTCGTCCCGTCGAGCGCGATCAGGTCTCCGGCACTGCAGATCTCGCTCGCCTGGCCTGCACCGACTACGCACGGCACTTCCAGGGCCCGGGCGAGGATCGCCGTGTGCGACGTCTTGCTCCCGAAATCGGTGACGAGACCCTTGATCTTCCCTGAAGCGAGCAGCACCGCCGCCTCGGCAACGGGCAGGTCATAGGCGACGATGACCACCTCGTCCGTAGGAATGTCGACGGAGATCGGCCGCTCTCCGATCAGGTTGTGGACGATCCGGTCGCAGACCTCGTCCAGATCGGCGCGCCGCTCGGCGACGTATCCGTCCGAGCCTAGCTTCTCGCCGACGTCCCGGACCAGCCGGCGCACGGCCCATTCGGCATTGAGCAGCTCGTCCCGGATCAGCCCCTTGGCGCCTTCGATCAGCGTGGGATCGTTCGCCATCAGGCGGTGCGCGTCGAGGATGTCGCCCTGCTCGCCGTCGCCAAGGCTTTGACGGATCTGCTGGAGCTGGTCGACGGACTCTTTCACCGCCGCATCGAGCCGGCGGATTTCCGCTTCCACCTGATCGGGCTGGATGTGGTACCGCGGAACGCGTGCGCGCCGCCGGTCCACGGGGAACACGCGCCCGATCGCGACGCCGGGAGAAGCGGGGATTCCGGTCAGCTTCGCCAAGGCTCCCGCAGGTCTATCACAGGCGGGTCAGCTTCACGTGGAGGCGGCGTAACTCCTCATTGGCCTTCACGTACTGCCCTTTTCCCTGTTCCTGGGCGAGCTGTTCGGCAAGCTGCGGGACAATGCCTTTCAATGCCGGTCGGGCGGCTGGTACGGCGGTGAGCCAGTCGAGGGCGCGCGTCGCGGCGGTGCGGATCAGCAGTTGCTCGTCCGCCACGGCCTTGGCGAGGCCCGGGACCGCATCCAGGGCGCCCGCCCGGCCGAGCTCGTAGGCGGCGCGCGCCCGGACGACGGGGTCCGGGTCCTGCAGCTTGGGCAACCAGCACGGCGAGTCGGTCGCGCAAACCCGCGCGGCTTCGAAGGGTTTCGAGAGCTCGCCGAACTGCGTCGCGAGCAGGTCGCAGGCCTGGCGCGGGTCGCCCACGGGCATCGTCAGCTCGGCCAGTTGGCGGACGCAGGTCTGCTGCGATCCCTTCGACTCGCGCATCGCGAGGTTGAGGATGTCCTTGCCCAGGACCGGCTCGCCGAAGAGCGCCGCCGATTGCGCAATCGTGAGCCGCAACTTGAGGAGGCCCGACTGGGCTTTCTTCATCAATTCGCGGGCTTGTGCGCGATCGCCGATCCACACCAGCGCCTCCGCGGCGAAGGTGGTCACGTCCTCGTCCTGCGCGTTCGCGGTGGAGACCAGCGCCTGCACCGCGGCAGCGGCCTGCGTGGCGCGCATGCGCCCCAAGGCGTTGGCCGCGAACATGCGGACGAGATTGGAGAGCAGCCGCGAAGTCTCGCGATTCGGGTCGGGATCGACGTACTTCAGCTTCGCCAGCAGCACGGGGACCGCACGCTGGTCCTCGAGATCGCCGAGCACCAGCGCCGTCTTCGCGTACGTGCCGGCCGGCGCGCGGTTGTTCTCTTTCGCCCAGGCGAGGTAGGCGGGATCCTGGTCCTGGGCGATCTTCATCAGCGGCTCGACCGCTGACGGGCCCATGAGGAACAGCGCAAACGAGCTGTCCGACAGAAACGACACGCCCTGGCGCTCGATGACGAGCGCGTGCGCCAGCGCAGGGATGCCCGCGGTGTCGCCGATCTGTCCCAGAGCGACGACGGCGCGCTTGATCAAGAGCGGCGGCGCTGTGGGGTCATCGACGATGTGCGAGAGCTCGGGAACCGCGTCCTTCGACTTGACGTTTCCGAGCGCTTCCACGGCCGCGAGCCGGACGTTGTCGTCTCCGGACCGGGCGAGCCGGAGCAGGGCCGGCCCGGCGCGCGCGTCGCCGATGTTCCCCAGCGCTTCCGCGATGCGGGCGTTGGTGCGGTTGGCGGCGCGTGCGGCGGTATCGCTGCCAGCGCCCACCGTGGTGTCGACCGCATCGAGCAACGCATCGACCTGCTCGGGGCCGCCGAGGTCCTCGAGAGCGAGCGCCGCTTCCTCCTTCACCAGCGGGTCCTTCAAGAGAGCGGCAATGCGGGGCGCTGCCTGTTTCGCCTTGAGCTTGCGCAGCTGCTGGACGGCCTGGACGCGGACCTTCGGATCCCTGTCCTCGAGCTTGGGAATCCATGTCTGCGGATCGCCCGCGTCTTTCGACTTGCAAGCGACCAGCGAGACGGCGAGCACGAGCGCGAAGAGTCGCATCTGCCTCTTCGCGTATCCGCCCTCGGGGGTGCCGTCAATTCTTAGGTCAGTCCTTCAACCTTGAGCGCCTCGGCGACGGCGGGACGGGCCTTCATCCGTTCCATGAACTGCTGCAGCGGTGCCGGCAGCGGGAGCTCGACGCGCGCCGCCCAGCGCAGGATCGTGAACAGATACGCGTCGGCCATGGTCAGCTTTTCGCCCAGCAGGTACGGCTGCTTCGCCAGCGTTGCCGCCACGAAGTCGAGCCGCTTCGTGAGGTTCTCGCGAAAGACCGGATCCGACGTCTTGCGGAAGAGCGGGCTGAAGCTCTTGTGCAGCTCGGTGGCGATGAAGACCAGCCACTCCTGCAGCTTGTAACGCTCCTTGGTGCCCGCCTTGGGAGCCACCTTCTCTCCGCCCTTCTGGTCGGCGAGATACATGAGGATCGATGCGCCCTCGGTAAGCACGGTGCCGTCATCGAGCTGCAGCGCCGGCACGTAGCTCTTCGGATTGAGCTGGTTGTAGTTGGTTCCGGACTCGGAGATCTTCGTGTTCCGGTCCACCTTGTCGAGCTTGAAGTCGGCGCCCATCTCGCGCAGCACGATGTGAGGCGAGAGCGAACAGACGCCCGGTACGTAGAAGAGTTTCATGACGCACTTTGATGCCGGAGCGTTTGCTAAGTTGCGCAGCGGATGCGCATCGCCTTCCTCGGAACGCCGGAGTTCGCACTGCCGATCCTCGAGGCGTGCAGCCGGGCGGGCGAGTTGGCGCTGGTGGTCGCCCAACCCGACAAGCCGGTCGGACGCCACCAGGAGCTGCAGGCGCCTCCAACCAAGGAGTGGGCGATCGCGCGCGGCATCCGTGTCGAGCAACCGGACAAGGTGAAGCAGGGGAGGCTCGCAGCGGTCCTGGTGTCCGCAAGGCCCGATGTCGCCGTCGTCGCCGCGTATGGGCGGATCCTGCCTCCGGACGCGCTGCGAGTGCCTTTGCACGGATGCCTGAACGTGCACGCGTCGCTGCTTCCCGAGCTGCGCGGAGCGGCGCCCGCGCAGTGGGCGGTGGCGCGCGGGTACCGGGAAACCGGCGTCACCATCATGCAGATGGACGAAGGTCTGGATACGGGAGACATCCGTCTGCAACGTGGCCTGTCCATCGCCGACGACGAGACCGGCGAGTCGCTCTTGCGCAAGTTGGGGCCACTCGGGGCCGATGCGCTGACCCAGGCGCTTGCATTGCTCGCGCAAGGACGGCTGCCCCGAGTGCCGCAGGACCACTCCAAAGCGACGCTCGCGCCGCTTCTTTCCCGCGAGGACGGGCGCGTGGACTGGACCCGCACAGCCGACGAGCTCGACGCCAGGCGCCGCGGATTCATGCCTTGGCCCGGCGCCTGGACGACCGTGGATGGCGCCGCGCTGAAAATTCAGTCGGCGCGGCCCGTTGCCGGAAGCGGCGCCCCCGGAGAGCTGCTGGCCGGAACCGCCGTTGCGTGCGCGCCGGGCACGGCGTGGGAGCTGGTCGAAGTCCAGCCCGAAGGGAAGAGGCGGATGCCAGCGGCCGCATGGCTGCAGGGCGCGCGCCTGAAACCCGGCCATCGTCTCGGGACCTGAGGTAGATTCGCGGGATGCTGATCGTGCTGCATCCCGACGTGTCTGTTGACGCCCAGGCAGCGATCGAAGCCCGCATCCGCGAGCTGGGGTTCACGCCGCACGCGATCGAGGGCGCGGGACGCACGGCGATTGGCATCACCGGCAACCAGGGCCCCGTAGATCCGGGGCACTTCCGCGAGCTGCCCGGCGTCGCCGACTGCATCCCGGTGACCGCGCCGTACAAGCTCGTCTCGCGCGAAGTGAAGCACGAGGACACCGTCGTCGACGTGGCGGGCGTGCCGGTCGGTGGACCGGAGCTCGTGGTCATGGCCGGCCCGTGCGCCGTGGAGAGCGAGGAGCAGATCCTCACTGCCGCTCGGGGCGTGGCGGCCAGCGGCGCGTCGCTGTTGCGCGGCGGCGCTTTCAAGCCGCGGACGAGCCCGTACGATTTCCAGGGCCTGAAACAGAAGGGTCTCGAGCTGCTCACGAAGGCGCGCGCCGAGACCGGCCTGAAGATCGTCACCGAGGTGAAGGACACCGAGACGCTGGGCGCGGTCGTCGAGAGCGCCGACCTGCTCCAGATCGGCGCCCGCAACATGCAGAACTTCTCCCTGCTGGAAGCGGTGGGCGACGTGCGCAAGCCCGTCCTGCTCAAGCGGGGGATGTCGTCGACGATCAAGGAGCTGCTCATGGCCGCCGAGTACATCGTCTCGCGCGGCAACAAGCAGGTGATCCTCTGCGAGCGGGGAATCCGCACCTTCGAGACCATGACGCGCAACACCCTCGATCTGAACGCCGTTCCCGTCCTCAAGCGCGAGTCGCACCTGCCGGTGGTAGTCGACCCTTCGCACGGCATCGGCATCCGCAGCGCCGTGCTGCCGATGGCGCGCGCGGCGGTCGCCTGCGGGGCCGACGGGCTGATCATCGAGGTCCATCCCGATCCGGACCGCGCACTCAGCGACGGCATGCAATCGCTCAATCTTCCCTCGTTCGAGAAGCTGATGCGCGAGGTGGAGAAGATCGCCTCCGCGATGGGCCGCTCCCTGTACCGGGTGGCGCGCGCGTGAACGCGCGCATCTGGCCGCTGCGCAAGCCGCTGCACGCCGAAGGCGTCCGCGTCCCGGGCGACAAGAGCATCTCGCACCGCGCCCTGATCTTCGCGGCGCTGGCTGAGGGCGAGAGCCGCATGGCGGGACTGGCCCCAGGCGGCGACGTGCGATCGACGGCGCGCTGTCTCGCCCAGCTTGGTGTCCCGGTGCTGCGAGGAGACGGCACGCCGTGGGCAGAGAAGGCCCCGCCGCAGCGACCGCCCCGGAGCCCGGCGCTCCCGGAGCGCGATCCCGACATGCAGGCCGACGACGCCATCGTTCTCGGCCACGGACTCTCGGGTCTGCGGGAACCGAGCGAGCGCCTCGACTGTGGCAACTCCGGCACGACGATCCGCCTTCTCACCGGAGTGATTGCCGGCGCGGGTATCGAGGCGACACTGACCGGCGACGAATCGCTGTCGCGCCGGCCGATGGAGAGGGTCGCAAAGCCACTACGGCAGCTCGGAGCGGAGATCGAGACGACGCACGGCAAGCCGCCCGTGATCGTGCGGCGCGGCCATCCGCTGCGCGCCGCCGCCATCGCCTCCGACGTCGCCAGCGCGCAGGTGAAGAGCTCCGTCCTGCTGGCCGGCCTGTTTGCGGAAGGGGAGACGAGCTTCACCGAGCCGGGGAAGAGCCGCGACCACACCGAGCGTCTCCTGCGGACGATGGGCGCGGCGGTCGTGCAGCGCGGCACCACGGTCGCGGTGCGCGGCCCCGCGAAGCTGCGCGGCTTCGCTCTCGACGTTCCCGGAGACCTCAGCTCGGCCGCGTTCCTGATCGCCGCCGCGCTGACCGCTCCCGAAGGCAGTACCCTCACCCTGGAACACGTCGGCGTGAATCCGACGCGCGCGGGTTTTCTGGATGCGCTGGCGATGTTCGGCGCCCGCATCCAGCTCGAGCTCGGCCAGTCGGGCGGTCCCGAGCCGGTGGCGAAGCTGACAGTCTCCGCCCAGAAGCTCCGCGGGACGCAGCTCGACGGCGATCTGGTTCTTCGCGCCATCGACGAAGTGCCGATCCTCGCGGTGCTCGGCGCTCTCGCCGAGGGCGAGACGGTCATCCGGGGCGCGCAGGAGCTGCGGGTCAAGGAATCGGATCGGATCGCCCAGATGGCCGCCGGTCTCCGCGGCATGGGCGCGCGCGTCGAGGAGCTTCCCGACGGCCTGCGCATCCAGGGCGGCGCCCTGCACGGCGGCGCCGCCATCGACTCCGCGATGGACCACCGCATCGCGCTGGCGTTCTCGGTCGCGTCGCTGGCGGCGGGTGAGGCGTGCTGCATCTCCGGCGCCGAATGGTCGGACATCTCGTTCCCCGGGTTCTACGCCCTCTTGCGCAGGCTCGGCGCGGAGGTGGAGATCTCCCCCTGATGCGCGCACTGTACGTCCTGCTCGGCGATCCCGTCGCCCACTCCCGTTCGCCGGCGATCCATGCCCGCGCCTTCCAGCTCCTCGGCCTCGACGCGGTGTACGCGCCTTGCCGGGTTACGGACGCGCCGGCGGCAGTGCGCGCCTTGCGGGCGCTCGGCATCGCCGGAGCGAACGTGACCGTCCCGCACAAGCAGGCGGTCATCGCGTCTCTCGAGCGGCTCGACGACGCGGCGAAGCGCATCGGCGCCGTCAGCTGCATCGTCAACCACGACGGCGTTCTCTCGGGCCACAACACGGATCGTGAAGGTCTTCTCCGAGCGCTGGGAACGTTCTCCGGCGAGGCGGTCGTCCTCGGGGCGGGAGGGTCCGCGCGTGCCGTCGTCGATGCCTTGCGGCCCCATGTCGCCATCCTGAACCGGACTCCGTCCCGCGCCGAGCACCTCGCACGCGAGATGGGCGTCAGGGTTGGCACGCCGGACGCCGCCGCGCGCGCGGACCTGGTCGTGAACTGCACCACGGTGGGAATGAGCGGGGAGGAGATGCCGGTCGACCCCCGGTCGCTGCGCGGGACGGTGGTCGATCTGGCCTATTCCTCGGTCGGCGAGACCGCTCTGGTGCGCGCCGCCCGCGCGCGCGGATTGCGCGCGATCGACGGAATCGAAGTCCTCGTCCATCAGGCCATCGCATCGCTGGAGATCTGGCTCGGCAGGCCCCATCTCGTCGAGCTCGCGGCCGAGCTGCGGAAGGCGGCGCTGGCGTGACGCGGCTCCGCTTTCTCACCGCCGGCGAATCGCATGGGCCGGCCCTGGTCGGGATCCTCGACGGGCTTCCCGCCGGCCTCGACTTGCTGGCGGAGCACATCGAGCGCGACCTGCAGCGTCGCAAGCTCGGATACGGACGCGGCGGCCGGATGGCCATCGAGCCGGAGAAGCCGCGGATCCTTGCCGGCGTGCGGCATGGGAAGACGCTCGGATCGCCGCTGGCGCTCCTGATCGAGAACGCCGACCACCCCAAGGCCTGGTCCGACCGGATGGCCGTCGAACCAGTGGCCGATCCGGGCAAGCTCGTCTCGTTGCCCCGGCCCGGCCACGCGGACCTCACGGGTTCGATCAAGTTCGGCTACCGCGACCTGCGCAACTCGCTCGAGCGCGCCAGCGCCCGCGAGACTGCGATGCGCGTCGGCCTTGCCGCGGCCGCCCGGCGACTGCTCGACGAGCTCGACGTCCGTGTCGGCTCCTGGGTCACCTCCATCGGGTCGGCTCGCGCTCGCGACGTGTCGGGACTCGAAGGGATGGAAGACGCCGAGGCGCTCGCGCTGAAAGCGGATGCATCGGCGGTGCGCTGCCTCGACCGCGAGGTGGAGGAAGCGTTTCGCGAGCAGATCGAGGAAGCGCGCGCGCGCCGCGACACGGTGGGCGGCACGTTCGAGGTGCGGGTGACAGGGCTCGTTCCCGGTCTCGGCAGCTACACGCAGGCCGATCTGCGCCTGGATGGCCTGCTCGCGCGGGCGTTGGCTTCGATTCCGGCGATCAAGGCGGTAGAGCTGGGCGACGGTTGGCGCGCCGCGGAGCTGTTCGGCTCGCAGGTGCACGATCCGATGGGCCGCGCCGGAGCCGGCATCACCCGCGACACCAACCACGCCGGCGGCCTCGAAGGCGGCGTCACCAACGGCGAGCCGCTGGTTGCGCGCGCCGCGATGAAACCCATCGCCACCGTGCCCGCCGCGCTCCGCAGCGTCGATCTGCTCACCGGCGAAGCGGACGCGGCGCACGTCGAGCGCAGCGACACCTGCGCGGTGCCCGCGGCGGCAGTCGTCGGGGAGGCCGTGGTGGCGCTCTGCATGGCGGACGCACTCCTCACCAAGCTGGGCGGCGACTCGATGGACGAGCTGTACGCGGCGCTGCGACTCGCTTGGCGGCGCGCGCGACCGCTCGCCGGCCACGTCTGGCTGTGCGGCCTGCCCGGCGCGGGGAAGACCACGCTGGCGCCGCTCCTGGCTTCGGCCCTGGGACTTCCGTTCGTGGAGATCGATTCCGTCGTGGAGCGCGCTGCCGGCAAGTCCGTGCCGGAGCTGTTCGCGTCCGAAGGCGAGGCCGGGTTCCGCCACCGGGAGACGGAGGCGGTCCGCGTCGCAGCGCGCGGGCCACGCAGCGTGATTTCGCTTGGCGGGGGCGCCGTCGGGTCGCGCGCCGTGCGGTTGGCGGTGCGGAAGACGGGACACCTGCTCTGGCTGCGGGCGCCGGTGCCGCTGTGCGCGGAGCGCGCGGCGACAGGCCGGCCGCTGCTCGCAGGAAACCCGGCGGCGCGGCTGGCGGAGCTTGCAGCCGCACGCGAGCCGCTCTATGCGCGGCTCGCCGACGGCATTCTCGACGTGGTTCCGGGCGCCTCTCCTCAGCAGATTTCCGCCCAGGCAGCCGCGGTGATCTCCGCGCTGGAGGCGCAGCGTGCCCACCATTGAGGTCCGCTTCGCATCGGGGGCGTGCACCGACTGCGTGATCGAGCCGGGTGCGCTCGAGCAGCTGCCTGCGCTCTGCACCAACGCCGGGCTGGCAGGGACCACGGGTCTCCTCTGCGACGCCCGGCTGCTCTCGCTCCATGGCGAGGCGATGCACGTCCTCGGCGCGCACTTCGGCGAGGCTCTGCCCCGACCGGTCGCCGAGTCGACCAAGACGCTCGCCGAGGTCGAGGCGATGTGCGAGGCGCTCTCCACGCGCGGCGTTGGACGCGACGGATACGTCGTCGCGGTCGGCGGCGGCGTGCTGACGGACCTCGCCGGGCTGGCCGCTGCGCTGTACCTGCGAGGCGTGCCGTGGGTGAGCGTTCCGTCGACCTTGCTCGCGCAGGTCGATGCAGGCCTTGGCGGGAAGACAGGAGCGAACCTGCGAGCGGGAAAAAACCTCGTCGGCGCGTTCCACCAGCCGCGTCTGGTCGTGTGCGACCCCCTGCTGCTCGCGACCTTGCCGGAGCGCGAGCGCTGGAGCGGTCTCGCGGAAGTGGTGAAATGCGCGCTGCTGGAAGGAGGAGATCTGCTCGCACGCTGCGAACGCGACCTGGAGCGCGCCGCATCCGGTGATGCCGGCGCTCTGACTCCGCTGATCGAGGGGGCGGTCCGGCTCAAGGCGCGCATCGTCGCCGCCGACGAGCGCGAGGGCGGGCAACGCGCGTTCCTCAATCTCGGCCATACGGTCGGCCATGCGCTGGAGGCTGCGACGGGGTATGCGCATTTCACGCATGGGGAGGCCGTGGCGCTGGGGTTGCGCGGGACGCTGGCCCTCAGCGACGGGATGCCCGAGCGCGACCGGGCCCTGCGCCTGGTCGAGCGGCTGCGCGTGGACGCCGGCCGCGCCCTGGATCCACGGCAGCGGGAAGCGGCATTGCACGCGATGACTCGCGACAAGAAATCCCGCCGGGGGTCGGTGCATTTCGTCGTCCTGGAGCGGATCGGAACGCCAAGGCTTCGCGAAGCGAGTACCGCAGACTGCGGCCGGGCGCTCGCAGCCGCTCTCGCGTAGACTCCGCGCGGATGAACATCCTCCTGCTCAACGGCCCGAATCTGAACCTCCTCGGCGAGCGCGAGCCCGGGATCTACGGGAAGACCACGCTCGCGGAGCTGGAAGAGATGGTGACGGCGCGGGCGAAAGAGCTCGGGCACGATGTGCGCGCGGTCCAGTCCAACCACGAAGGGGCATTGATCGACGAGCTGCACCAGCAGCGGCGCTGGGCCGGCGGAGTGATCTTCAATCCGGGCGCATACACGCACACCTCCTATGCGCTGCGCGACGCCATCGTGGCCACGGGGCTCCGCGTGGTGGAGGTGCATCTGTCGGACATCGCCAAGCGCGAGGCGTGGCGGCGCGTGAGCGTGATCGAGGAAGTCTGCGCCCACCGCATCGTCGGCAAGGGCGCCGCCGGATATCTCGAAGCGCTGGAGTGGCTCGTCCGGTGAGGATTGCCTACCACTGCGAGGACGTGGTCGGCGCGCGCATGGCCGGCCCCGGGATCCGGGCAGTCGAGCTGTCGCGCAGGCTCGCCGCGCGCCATCAGGTCACCCTCGTCGCCGAGGGCGCCGGCGAGCTCGCGGACGAGCCCTTCCGCACCTCCCGCGACCTCGGCGCCGTCCTTCGAGATTCCGACGCGTTCATCGCACAGGGCTTCGGATTTCCGCTGCCGCACCTGCTCCGGTTCAGCGGGCGCCTGGTGCTCGACCTGTACGATCCGGTGCAGCTCGAGCATCTCGCGCGCATCGGGTCTACGCCGACCGCGGAGCAGATCGTGGAAGTCGGCTACGTGCGACGGCGGCTCCAGTACCTGATCCGCCGCGCCGACCACGTGCTCTGCGCTTCCCTCCCGCAGCGCGCGCATTGGCTCGGTTGGATGGGGGCATCGGGCCGCCTCTCGCCGCAGGCGCTCGCGGCCGATCCGGAAGCGTCCCGGCTGATCGCCATCGTTCCGTTCGGCGTGCCGGAGACGCCGCCGCGAAAAGGGAGCTCGCCGCTGCGTCACGCGATCCAGGCTGCGCCAGACGATCGCATCGCGCTCTGGGCGGGAGGCCTGTGGGACTGGATGGATCCTGCGCTGGCCGTCCGGGCAACAGCGATCGCCCAGCGGGGGGTACCGCGCCTGAAGCTCGCGCTGCTTGCGGGACAGCGACCCGGAAAAGCGGCCCCTCCCATGCGGGCGGCGGCCGACGAGGCGCGCTCCGCGGCGGGGCCCGGTGTGCATTTCGTGGATGCGTGGGTTCCGTACGAGGAGCGGGGTGCGTGGCTCCTCGACGCAGACCTCGCTGTCTCCGCGCACAAGCCGTCGCTGGAGGCAGAGCTGGCGTTCCGTACGCGGCTCCTCGACTGCCTCTGGACGGCGCTGCCGGCCGCGTGCACCGCTGGCGACGTGCTGGCGACGGAAGGCGAGCATGACGGCTGGGCCCGGACGTCGGCCCCGGGCGACGCGGAGGCGCTCGCGAACGCCATCGTCGCGCTCTGCGACCCTGCAGCAAACGAGAAAGCGCGCGCCGCGGCGGCCCGAGGCGCGAAAGGGCGCACCTGGCAACGCTCGGCCGACGTGGTGCTTGGCCTCCTCGAGGGGCCCGCCCCGGAACGCCCCCGCATCCTCGACCGGCAGACTCCCGCGGTCGCAGCGGTCTTCGCGCGCAAGGCGCTGAAGAAGCTCCTTCGCTAGAGCTAAAGCGCTGCCCGGAGCGAGCGGATCAAGCCCGCGGCAGCGTCCACGCCACGCTCGTGATGCAGCGCGACCAGCGCGGATCCGATCACGACTGCGTCGGTCTTCCCCTTCAGCGCGGCCGCCTGCTCAGGTCGCGAGATACCGAATCCGACTGCGACCGGCGCCGGCGAGATCGACCGCAGCTCCGCCAGACGCACTTCCAGATCTTCCGGCAACGCGGTGCGCGCACCGGTCACGCCGGTGACGCTGACGTAGTACAAGAAACCGCGCGCGGTCCGCGCGATTTGCGCCGCGCGCTCTCGCGGAGTGGTCGGCGCGACCAGCGGCACCAGGTCCAGGCCTTCGGCGCCGAGATCGTCTCGCAGCGGCTGGGCTTCCTCCAGCGGCAGGTCGGGCACGATCGCCCCGCAGAGCCCGGCTTCGCGCAGCGCCCTGGCGAACGATCGGGAACCCATCGACTCGATCGGGTTCATGTACCCCATCGCGACAACCGGAGCGCGCAGGCGCAGGCGGGAAGCCATCGAGAGCAGATCGCGGAGCGTCGTCTTCGCGGCGATGGCGCGCGTGGCCGCCGCCTGCAGCACGGGACCATCGGCAATGGGGTCGGAGAACGGCAGGCCGAGCTCGATGACGTCGGCACCTGCAGCGTCGATGGCGGTCAAGAGAGCAGCAGTATTCCCGTCTCCGCCCATCGCATAGGCGACGAGCGCCGTCCGGCCTTCTGCGCGCGCCGCTGCGAACGCCTCGGAGAGCCGGCTCATTTCAGCGCCTCGAGAACGGTGCCAAGATCCTTGTCGCCGCGCCCGGAGAGGTTCACGACCAGGAGATCGCCGCGGACTCTGGGCAGCGCGGCGATGGCGTGCGCCGATTCGAGCGCGCAGAGGATCCCCTCGCTGCGCGCGAGCGTCTGGAACGCCTGCAGCGCCTCTTCGTCGGTCGCGGAGAGCACCGTGAGCCGCCCCTGGTCCCGCAGATGGGAGAGCTCGGGACCGACCCCGGGGTAATCGAGGCCGGCGCTGATCGAGTGCGCCTCGGCAATCTGGCCGTCCTCTGTCTGAAGAACGTACGAACGCGAGCCGTGCAACACCCCGGGCCGGCCCTTGGCGAGAGAAGCACCGTGCTTGCCGCTCTCCAGCCCGAGGCCTGCCGCCTCGACGCCGTAAAGTGCGACGGAGGGTTCACGCACGAATCGGTGCAGCGCACCGATGGCATTCGATCCGCCGCCCACGCAGGCGACGACCGCGTCGGGAAGACGCCCTTCGGCGCTCACGATCTGCTCCGCGATTTCCTCGCCGATGATCTTCTGCAGCTCCCGCACCATCAGCGGATAGGGATGCGGACCTGCAGCGCTCCCGATGCAGTAGTAAGTCGTCCGGACGTTCGTGACCCAGTCGCGGATCGCCTCGTTCATCGCGTCCTTCAGCGTCCGCGATCCGGCATCCACGCTGCGCACTTCCGCGCCCAGCAGCTTCATGCGGACGACGTTCGGGCTCTGGCGCCGGACGTCCTCGGTCCCCATGTAGACGATGCATGTAAGGCCGAGCAGCGCGCAGACCGTGGCCGTGGCCACGCCGTGCTGTCCGGCGCCGGTCTCGGCAATGACGCGCCGCTTGCCCATGCGCTCGGCCAGGAGCGCCTGCCCGAGGGTGTTGTTCAGCTTGTGTGCGCCCGTATGGAGCAGGTCTTCGCGCTTGAGGTAGACCCGCGCGCGCAACGAGAGCGTCTTCGCCAGGCCGTCGGCGCGGAACAGCGGCGTCGGCCGGCCGGCGTACGTGCGCAACAGCCGCGTCAGCTCCTCCCGATAGTCGGCATCGGCTCGCGCCGCCGTCCAGGCCCGCTCCAGCTCGTCCAGCGCCGGGATCAGCGTCTCGGGAACGAAGCGGCCGCCGTACGCCCCGAAGCGGCCGCGGCCATCGGGCGGCGCGATGGTTTGCTCCGCGAGGATCGGCGGCATCTCCTTCATCTCGACGCACCTCGCGCGGCGCGCACGAACGCGCGCACCCTCTCCGGATCCTTGAACCCTCGAGGTCCTTCGATTCCGCCCGCGACGTCGACGCCCGAAGGGCGTGCCTCGGCGATCGCCTGGGCGACGTTTTCCGGCGTGAGCCCTCCGGCGACGAAGAGCTCGCCGTCGTGGATCTGGCGCGCTTTCTCCGCCAGCTTCCAGGGAAAGCTCTTCCCGGAGCCGCCCGCGGGACCGTCGAGGAGGATCCGGGCTGCACCCGGTCGCGGCCGCAGCGACTCCTCCGAGTCGACCTGAAGCGCCGCGTAGAGCGCAAGCGCGGTGCGCTCCGCTGGCCATTTGCCGTGGAGCTGCGCGGCCTGCAGACCGACCTCGCCTGCGATCCGAAGCACCTCGGAAAGTTCCGCGTCCAGGAACACGCCGACCAAAGGGATGCGGGCGGGCAAGGCGTCGCGGATGGCCTTCGCCTCCTCCACCGTGACGCGGCGGCGGCTCCTCTCCGCGAAGACCACGCCGATCTCGTCGGCGCCCTCGCGAGCACAGAGAAGGGCGTCCGGCACGGTGCGCACGCCACAGAGCTTGATCTTCATGCGCGCACCAGCGCCCGCGTCGCCGATTCGGGATCCGCGGCGGACGAGAGCGCCTCGCCGACCAGCAGCATCGAGGCCCCGAGCGCGCGATAGCGGCGGACGTCCTCAGCGGTGCGGACACCGCTCTCCGCGACCAGTGGCGCGATTCCGCGCGCCAGCGGCGCGATCCGGCCAAAGGCGTCCGGGTAGACTTCCAGAGTCTTCAGATTCCGCGCGTTCACTCCCAACAGATCGGGCTCGCAGGCGCGCGCCATCTCCAGCTCGCTCTCCTCGTGAACCTCGAACAGCACCGCCATCCCCAGCTCGCGTGCCAGGTGCCGCAGCGGCCGCAAGGTGGCGAGCGGAGCGGCGGCGGCGATGAGGAGGATGGCGTCGGCTCCGTGCGCGCGCGCCTCCCGGACCTGGAACTCGGTGACGATGAAGTCCTTGCGCAAGACCGGGAGCGCAACGGCTTCGCGCGCGGCGCGCAGATCGGCGAGCGAGCCGCCGAAGTGTGCCCGGTCGGTGAGCACCGAGATCGCCGCCGCCCCGCCGCGCTCGTACGCCACCGCCAGCGCGGCCGGATCCAGCCCGGGATTGATCGATCCCTTGGAGGGACTGGCGCGCTTCACTTCGGCGATCAATCCCGCGCGTGGAAATGGCCGGAGCGCCGGCGAGGGCGAGGGCAGCGGCAACCGCTGCCGTTCGCGCGCGTCCTCGAGCGCCTGCGCCACGAGCTTCTCCAGATGGCTCATGGCGCAGCCTTCCGCGCTTGCGACGCCTGCACCAGCCGCTCCAGCCGGTCCAGTGCGGCTCCGCTGTCGATGGCGCGCTCCGCGAGGCGGACGCCGTCGGCGATGGTCTCGCAGACGCCGGCGGCCGCCAGCGCCGCTCCTCCGTTGAGCAGCGTCGCCGCCCGCTGCGGACCGTTCTCGCCGCGGAGCACGGCGCGCAGCGTCTCGGCGTTCTGCTGGGCGTCTCCGCCGCGCAATCCTTCGAGCGGAGCCCGCTGCACGCCGGCGTCCTCCGGCGACAGCTCGAACTGGCGCACCACGCCGGAGCGGACTTCGCAGA
>Ga0209156_10001003_pt1 | contig 23462 bp, 22 predicted proteins | sample GraSoiAngelo_124_FD_185881 | JGI IMG/M metagenome (GOLD analysis project Ga0209156, IMG submission 185881) | Grasslands soil microbial communities from the Angelo Coastal Reserve, California, USA - 14_0927_05_20cm (SPAdes) (version 2) | ecosystem: Environmental > Terrestrial > Soil > Grasslands... | reverse complement strand
CGTGTCCGGCGCGCACGAGGAGGGGGGCGAGCGGGTCTACTCGGTGTCCACCGAGCGCTTCACGGGCGACGCCGAGGGGCGCGTCCGCCGGCTCCACGCGGTGCAGGTCGAGATGGTCCGCGAGGGTGGCCGCCTCGACTTCAAGCCCGTCCCGGGCAGCGAGTTCACGCTCGAGTGTGAGCTCGTCCTGCTCGCCATGGGGTTCCTGGGCGCCGAGAAGCCGGGGATGCTCGCCGACCTCGGCGTCACGCTCACCGAGCGTGGCAACGTCTGGCGGGACGCGCGCTGGATGACCAGCGTGCCCGGCGTCTTCACGTGCGGCGACATGCAGCGCGGCCAGTCGCTGATCGTGTGGGCGATCGCCGAGGGCCGCTCCGCCGCGCGCGGCGTCGATCTCTACCTGATGGGCAAGTCGGAGCTGCCGGCGCCCCTGCCCTGAAGGCGTCCGCCGTCAGCGAGCCCCCCGGTCTTCCTCGTCTTGCACCCTTCAAACGGTGCATTAATCATTTGCACCCGTGTGAGGGTGCAAGATGCGTTGGGGACGGAAGGCCCGGTCAGCCCAGCCTCCCGACCCTTTTAAGTAGAATCGCACCTAGAGCGCTGTCAGCCGGTGCAACAGTGAGGGTCAGTCAGCGGCTCCGTCGCAAATGCCTATCGCTCCCCAGGCTGCGTCTCAGTCGGTCTCACCGTCCACACGTGGACACGGAATACCGTGCCGTCAAAACCGTCTAACCACCCGCAAAAGGTACGTCGCGGTAGTGAAATACCGCGACGAACAGAATGATCGAGCAGGGAATCAGGATGCCATGAGCGCGCCGGGCACCGCCCCCCCATCGTGGAGGACGTCAGGATTCACGCTTGCCGTGACGGGAAGCGGCCTCCCAGACGAGTAAACTCCACCACGACGGTCGCGAGCGGGCTCGTAGTCCCAATGAGGACGATCTTGCCGCGGAACGCTTCGGCTGCGATCTCGCCGCGGAGCGAGGGACCGAAGCTCAAGGGGCTCGAGCCACCCAACCCCGATGACCGCGCCCGTGACCACGGCGGCACCAATCCCTGGCCACCAGCGTGTTAGCGCGGTCGCCAGTTTCTGGAAGGGGCCTCTGGGCACCATAAGAGAATTTACCGGGCCAATTGTTTCACGGCCTCGTGACCACGCCGACGCTGCATCCAGCCCGGCAAGTCATGCGAGGTTGGCGGCTGCAGCGGGCCATGCGCGACGGGCTCATTGACTCCCAAGCTGCATCGGCTACGGGCCTCCGCCGGCCCGGCGCCGGAGAGCGTCAAGGCTCCACGGACCGGGTCCCGCCGTCCCGACGTATAGCCAGATGAAGCAGAAGAGCACGGCCAGCTCTCCCCGGTTGAGGATCGGCCAAACGCCCTGAGGCGCGTGGCTGCGGAAGTAGGCCACTGCCATCTCGCCGGAGAGGACGAAGGCCACAGGCCTCGTGACGAGTCCGACGAGCAGAAGCAATCCGCCGAACGTCTCGAGCACGCCGGCCAGCCCAGCCAGAGAGGTCAGTGAGACCGGCGCCTGCAACCCGGTCGCAGGCACGGCGAAAAGCTTCTGCGTGCCGTGCGTCGTGAAGGAGAAGGCCGCGACGATCCTGAGCACGCTCAGCAGACACGGCGCCCAGCGTGCGGGGAGGGGGCCCGTCATTGCACGGTGCGCCCTCGCTTTCGGGGTGGCGTCGTCCGAGTCGGGTGGGGGGCGTTGACGGTCATCGGGTCCTCGGTCCGCCGAGCGGGCTCTGCCAGAGCGCGTGGCCGATGAGGAACGGCCCCAGCGTCTGGATGTATTGCGCGGTCTGGGCCGTCTTCCGCATGGTCTGGACGAGGTGCGAGAGCGGATGGAGCTCGCGCCCGACGAGGCCGATGACGAAGTCGTTGTCGTGGACGTCGAGCCCGTGGCAGGCGAGGCGGATGTCGTGGGCGAGGTCGGCGTCGCCGTAGGCGCGACCCAGGACGCTGTGCTCGCGGATGACCGCGCCCTGCTCCTGGGCCGACAGCCGTGCGAAGGCTCCGGTGCGGCGGAGCGGATACCAGACGGCCCACGGCCACGCCGGGTTCAGCGCCGTCCGCCGCGGCCGGCGCAGGAGCCACTCGTCGAGCTCTGCCTCGAAGCCGGACGCGTACGTCCTGCCGAACATCGTGAGCTCGGGCTTGTGCGCGAGGCCCGCGAACGGCTCGGCGGTCAGGAGCTCGCGCCAGGCGGAGACGAAGAACGCCGGGTCCTCGCTCATCGCCAGCACGCCGATCCCGCGCGGGTCGTTGACGTCCTGATAGAGCGCGGCCTCGATCCGGCTCGACTCGAGCGCGCGGACGAGCGGCTTCGGGTCGAGGCAGCCGCCGAACGCGTGGAGCTGCATGTAGAGCCGCCGGTCGGAGGCCTGCTGGTTGGCGCCGCGCTCCTGGACGTCGATCTTCGGCGTGTCGGGCGAGCTCACGGCCTTCCCTCCTCGCGGCGCTACCCGCCGCGCGTGTGCATCTCCAGGTGCGGGTCCGCCTTGAGGCCTGCGATCTGGACGAGCGGCGAGCGCTCGCGGACGGCCAGGCGCTGCTCGGCGCCGCGGTCGGTGCGCCGCCCCCACGCGTCCGCGATCAGGGCGGCGAGCTCCTCGGGCCGAGCGCCGCGGCGGAAGGGCCCGCGCAGATCGATCCCGCGCTGGGCGTAGAGACAGAGGTACCACACGCCGTCCGCCGTGAGCCGGCTACGGTCGCAGCTCGAGCAGAACGGCGCGGTCGTGGAGGCGATGATCCCGAAGACGGTGCCGTCCGGGAGGCGGTAGCGGTCGGCGGGCGCGCTGGACGTCTCGGCCACGGGCTCGATCGGCCCGTATCGGGCCTCGAGCCTCGCGAGCATCTCCCGCCGGCCCACGACCTGCTCCATGGACCAGCGCGTCGCGCCCCCCACGTCCATGTACTCGATGAAGCGCACCTCGGCGGGCGCCCGCTTGCCGAACTCGATCAGCGCCGCGAGCTCGTCGTCGTTCACGCCGCGCATCACCACGGTGTCGAGCTTCGTCTCGCTGAACCCGGCGCGCGTCACGGCCTCGATGCCCTCCAGAACCTGGGCGTGGCTCTGCCGGCGCGTGAGGACGGCGAAGCGCTCGGGACGGAGGGTGTCGAGGCTCACCGTGACGCGGTGGAGGCCCGCCTCCTTGAGCGCGCCCGCATGCTCGGCGAGGAGGACCCCGTTGGTGGTCAGCGCGAGGTCGCGCAGCCGGGGCTTGGCCGCGAGCACGCGGACGAGCCGGGGCAGCTCGCGGCGCAGGAGCGGCTCACCGCCGGTCAGCCGGATCTTGTCGACGCCGAGGTCCATGAAGACGTCCACGAGCGCGGCGACCTCACCGAAGTGGAGGATCTCCGCGCGTGGCAGCCAGACGTAGTCTTCCTCCGGCATGCAGTAGGCGCAGCGGAGGTTGCACCGGTCGGTGACCGAGATCCGGAGGTTCCTGAGCTGCCGGCCGTAGGTGTCGCCGAGGGCCATCAGGGCGCTCCGACGCAGGCCGGCGTCTCGGCCTGGGCCCGCTCCCACTCGCGGAGGAGCCCCGCCTTCTTGACGCCGACGTCGAAGTGGTCCCACGGCAGGCGCTCGTCGAGCGGGCGCGGCCGCGTGGTGTAGAAGTCGGGATCGCCCCCCCACTCGCGGAGCGCCCGCCGCCAGTCGCCGTCGAACGACGCGGCGAGCTCCAGGAAGTCCGCCACCCGCCGGTCCCCGCGCGCGAGGAGCGCCTGGAGCGCGGCCTCCCGCGGGTTCTCGTGGAGGACGCGCACGTTGGCGAACCGCCGCGCGCCGCGCTTGACGATCTCGAGCTTCGTCTGGAGCGACGCGGCGCCATCGAAGGGCGCCCACTGGAAGGGCGTCCAGGGCTTGGGCACGAACGACGAGATCGAGAGCGTGAGCCGCCCGAACGGCTTGCCCGACGGATCGGGCACGCGGAGCCTCTCGAGCATCAGCTCGGCGAGGGCGGGGATCGCCTCGACGTCCTCCCGCGTCTCCGTGGGCTGGCCGAGCATGAAGTAGGTCTTGAGGTTCGGGATCCCGTGGGCGCGCACGAGGTCGCAGGCCGCGAGGATCTGCTCGTCCGTGATCGCCTTGCGGATCACGCGCCGCAGCCGCTCAGTGCCGGCCTCGGGCGCGACGGTGAGCGTGCGGTGGCCGCCACGCGCGAGCGCCTCGACGAGGCCGTCCGTCAGGCTGTCCGCGCGGATCGAGGAGATCGAGACCTCGAGGCCGTTCTCCTCGACGATCTTGAGGAGGTCTCCGATCCACGGGTAGTCGGAGACGCACGCGCCCACGAGGCCGATGCGCGTCTCGCCGCTCTTCGCCAGCTGGGCCACGGTCTCGCGGAGGGCGTCGAGGCTCCGGTGCCTCACCGGCCGGTACACCTGGCCCTCGAGGCAGAAGCGGCAGCCGCGGCCGCAGCCCTTGCCGACCTCGAGGAGGGCCATGTGGCCGTACTCGGCGCTCGGCGCCTTGACCGTCGCGATCGTCTCGAAGGCATTCACGTTCTTGAGGCGCCGCTTGGCGACGATCGCGGGTGCGCCGGCGCGCGGCGTGACGGCGGCGAGCCCGCCGCCGGGCGCCCAGGCCACGGCGTAGCGCTCCGGGACGTAGATGCCCTCGACCGCGGCGAGCGCGTCGAGCAACGTCTTGCGGTCGCCGTCACCCTCGCGATAGCGCTCGATCAGCTCGACGACGAGCTCCTCGCCCTCGCCGACGGCGATCACGTCCATGAACGGCGCCATAGGCTCGGGGTTCGAGAACGCGCACACGCCTCCCATGAGGACCAACGGGTCGCGCGGCCGCCGCCTGGCCGCGCGAAGCGGAATACCCGCGAGCGTGAGCAGGCGCAGCACGTTGATGTAGTCGCCCTCGTAGGTCACCGAGAAGCCGAGCATGTGGAAGTCGGTCAGCGGGCGCTGCGACTCGAGCGAGAACGGGACGCCGCCCGTGCGCCGGAACTCCGCGACGTCTTCCGGATCGGGGAAGAACACGCGCTCGCAGACGACGCCGGGCAGCGCGTTCAGGTGACGGTAGATCGTCTGAAAGCCGAGGTTCGACATCCCGACGGCGTAGCTGTTCGGGTAGACCAGCGCGAACGCGACGCGTCCGCCCCAGTCCTTCCGCACGGTCCCCTGCTCCTCGGCGAGCAGGGCCCGAGCTTTTTCCTTCAGATGCCAGGACATCGGCCTAGTCTACCACGCACGGCGCTCACCCCTTGACGACGCCGACCGGGCGCAGGCGGGCGACACGCGTCGAGATGCCGAAGCGATGCACGACGTCCACGACGTCCCGCACGTCCTTGTAGGCCTCCGGCATCTCCTCGGCGAGCGCCGCGCCACCGGTGGCACGCGCGATCACGCCGCGGGCGCGGAGCTCCGTGTCGATCCGTCGGCCGCGCGCTAGCTTGACGGCCGCCGTCCGGGAGAGCAACCGGCCGGCGCCGTGGCACGTGCTGCCGAAGGTCTCCCGCATCGCGGCCTCCGTACCCTGGAGGACGAAGGAGTAGCGCCCCATGTCGCCCGGCACGATGACGGGCTGGCCCGGAAACGCGCGCGTCGCGCCCTTGCGGTGCACCAGCAGGCGGCGCGGGGTGCCGTCCACGACGTGGTCCTCCACCTTGGCGATGTTGTGCGCGACGTCGTAGACGAGGCGGAGGTCGAGCCCGCTGGCGGCGGCGCCGAGTGCCTGCCGGAAGACCTCGCGCGCCCGGTGGGTCAGCACCTGGCGGTTCGCGAAAGCGAAGTTGGCCGCCGCCCGCATCGCGCCGAGATACGCGCCCGCCTCGTCGGACCCGAGTGGCGCGCACGCGAGCTGGCGGTCGGGCACGCTGATCCCGTAGCGCTTGAGCGCGCGGCCCGTGAGCTCGAGATAGTCGGTGCACACCTGATGCCCGAGGCCGCGCGAGCCCGTGTGGATCATGAGGGTCACCTGCCCCGCGGCGAGGCCGAACCTCTGCGCGGCCCGCGCGTCGTAGACCTCGTCCACCACCTGCACCTCGAGGAAGTGGTTGCCCGAGCCGAGGGTGCCGAGCTGCCGGCGGCCGCGCTCGCGCGCGCGGGTCGACACGCGGTCGGGATCGGCGCCGTCGAGTCGGCCCTCCGACTCGATGTGGGCGAGGTCCGCCGCGTCGCCGTGGCCGGACTCGACCGCCCAGGCGGCGCCCCGTGCGAGGACCGCGTCGAGCGCCGTCGCGTCCAGCGCGAGCGCGCCCCGCGACCCGACGCCCGCCGGGATCGCCGCGTACAGCGCGTCGATCAGCGGCTCGAGGCGGTCCCCGAGGGCCTGCGCCGGCAGGCCGGTCGAGAGGAGCCGCACGCCGCAGTTGATGTCGAACCCGATCGCGCCCGGGCTCACGACGCCGCGCGCGGCGTCGGTGGCGACGACGCCGCCGACGGGGAGCCCGTAGCCTTGGTGGATATCGGGCATCGCGAGCGCCGCCCGGACGATGCCCGGCAGCGTGGCGCCGTTGGCGAGCTGCTCGAGGGAGGCGTCGCTGCGGATCCCCGCGATCAGGTGCCTGTCGGCGACGACGAGCCCGGGCACACGCATGCCCCGCCCCTCGTCGCGGGGAATGCGCCAGAGCTGCGGGCCGACCTGCTCGAGCTGCATCGCAGGCGACGCGCCTGCTCAGCGCGCGGCGGGTGACGAGGCGCGGCGCTTCGCCCAGGCGACCCCCACGACGGCGACCAGCACGCCGACGAGACTCGCGAGCTGCGGAACGCGGTAGGAGCCCAGCCAGAAGCTATCGAGCCTGAGGCCCTCGATCGCGAAGCGTCCGACGGAGTAGAGACCGAGGTAGCAGAAGAAGAGGGCGCCGGGTCGGTCGCGGAGCCGGGGGCCGAGCCAGGTGACGAGCAGACCGAAGACCAGGAGGTCCCACAGCGATTCGTAGAGGAACGTCGGGTGGAAGTCCTCGTACTGGGTGAAGCCGAGCGGCCGCCGCGGGGGCGAGATGTAGAGCTTCCACGGCAGATCGGTGGGCGCCCCGAATGCCTCCTCGTTGAAGAAGTTCCCCCAGCGCCCGATGGCCTGCCCGAGCGCCAGGGGGGCCGCCGCCACGTCGAGGCCCCGGAGCACGGGGAGCTTCCAGCGATGCGCGAGCCAGGCGCCGACGAGCGGGCCGAGGATCAGGCCGCCGTGGATCGCGAGGCCGCCCTCCCACACCGCGATGATCTTCGCTGGGTACTGGCCGTAGTAGTCCCAGTTGAACGCGACCTCGTAGAGGCGCGCGCCCACGAGCCCCGCGAGGATCGCCCACTGGGCGCAGCTGATGATCTCGTCCGCCGGCAGCCCCTCACGCTTGGCCCGCCGGTGGCCCACCCAGAGACCGACCACGATCGCGGTGGCCATGAGGATACCGTACCAGCGGATGACGACGGGGCCGATCTGCACGGCGATGGCGCCGGGAGAGCTGAACACGGCAGGCAGGATAGCATGAGGCCTCTGCGGGGGGAGCGCTGACCGCGGTCGCCTGAGTTATTTTCGGATTGGGGTCAGCTCTGGGTGAGCCAACGCCCAAACCGTCTCTGGTAGTCTGCGAGCATCTCTGATTGTCCGGTCTTCTTCCAGTACATCAACCCGGAAAGAAGCTCCAAACCCAACCCCGCGTGGTAGCGCTTGCCGCCTTCCTTCGTCATCAACAGATTTGAACCGATGGCCATGTCCTTTGATCAGCGGATGGACCTGAGTCACGTCGCCATAGGCAGGACGCACCCGCTTCAGCTCTTCCGCGATTTCAGTCGCTCCCACGTCAGGCAACATCGCTCAGTTGGGCGGACTGCGATGCGTCGGGACGGCGGCTAAACAGCCTCGCGCGCCATTAGTGAATCGAGTCGGGCCACGTCAGGCCGACGAGCGATCGAGATCATGACGCGGTTCGAGCGTCGCGAACGCACGCCGATAAGCCCGCACGCCCAGACGAACAGTCCGAGAATGTCCTCCGAGTGATTCGTGAACGAGTAGGCGGAATAGTTCCGACCCCCTACGATTCGTCGGTGCCGGCAGCCGTCCGACTCAATGAGTCCCCGGAGGAACGGCGACCACGCGCTCGTGCTCGCGGACTCGGCCCGTGCGGTGCGTTGGGAGCAGCGTGTTCAAGGCTCGAGCGACCCGATCAGCGATCGCTCGCTGATCCTTGTGGAGGAAGATCCGGAGGGAATGCGTGCGTGGCATTCGGACTGACACAGCCATCGCCGAGGCACATCCCGAACAGGTACGCGTACGCGGGATTTTGGTGCTGGTGGAGGGATTCGAACCCCCACTGAACCGATTTTAAGTCGGTCGCCTCTGCCAGTTGGGCTACACCAGCATACCGCCCGAACCAGTATCGCACCGTCGAGCGAGGCCGGCATAACTCACGCGCGATCGACTTCGTCGAGCGTCCCTCGCACCGGAGTTCCAGTGCGCGCCGGACGACCTCGAAGGGCGCGTGACGATCCGAGCAACCAGCAAATCGAGTCGCAGGCCCCCCGGCACACGCGACTCGCGTCCGAGTCTGGCAAGGTCGAGTCGGATAGCGCGACGAATATGGCAGGCGTCGAGCGGATGCGACCTGCAACCTAGAGTCGCTTGAACTTCTCGTTGGCTGAGTCGATCCGGCGCTTCCTCTCATCGTCCTGGCGCAGCTGCTCGGTCTTCTTCTGCCTCTCGCGCTGCTCATGGTCGGCCAGCGCCTGATTCGCTCCGGCGATCCACTTATCGATGTGCTGGATCCAGACGGGCAGGTTCGCCTCTTCGCACTTGAAGACGAGCGCCTGGTGCATCATGCCGACCTTCTTCGGGTGACACAGCACGGTGGTCTCGGCCGGCTCCGAGAAGAGCCTCGACCACTCGCGCGTCGGAGGCTCGCTGAGTGGGACCGTCCAGGTGAACTCCTCGCCCTTGAGGTCGGTCGCCTTGGGGGGTCCCGCACGTTTGATCGCTTCCGCCATGTCCGATCTCCGCCCTGGGTCCGCTAGAGGTTGCTAAAGTGGAGGCGGCGAGCGGATTCGAACCGCTGAATAGAGGTTTTGCAGACCTCCGCCTTGGCCACTTGGCTACGCCGCCCTGAACGCGCCCACACGAGAAGACGTGTTGTCGTTGTAATTGGTGGAGCGGGAAACGGGATTCGAACCCGCGACCCCGACCTTGGCAAGGTCGTGCTCTACCACTGAGCTATTCCCGCGCCACAGCGCCACATCGTATCACGGTTCTAGCCGCCGTCCGCCCGGAGGGCCTCGGCCGCGTCCTCGGGCGGCACCGAGTTGATGAAGAACCCGCTCCCCCACTCGAATCCGGCCACCCGCGTGAGCTTCGGGATGATCTCGAGGTGCCAGTGGAAGGAGTCGAGCTGCGTCTCGCGCAGAGCTGCCGTGTGGAGCATGAAGTTGAACGGCGGGTCGCCGAGCACCCGGTTCATCCGACGCAGGAAGTCGCCCAGGAGCCCCGCGAGTCCCCGGAGCTGGTCCACGCTCGAGTCCTCGTACGCCGCGCCGTGGGCGACCGGGAGGATCCACGTCTCGAAGGGAAACCGCGGGGCGAATGGCGCCAGCGCGACGAATCCGTTGGCCTCGACGATGCGGCGCCGCCCCTCCCGCCGCTCCTGGCGCACGATGTCGCACCAGACGCAGCGCTCCTTCATCGCGTAGTAGCGCGCCGAGCCGGCGAGCTCCTCGGCGACCATGACGGGGATGATCGGCGTCGCGATGAGCTGCGAGTGGGGGTGCTCGAGCGAAGCACCCGCCGCCTCGCCGTGGTTTTTGAACACGAGCGCGTACTCGAAGCGCGGATCCTTCCGGAGATCGAGCAGGCGCTCGCGAAACGCCAACAGGACGTCGGCGAGGGCGTCGGTGGAGAGCGTCGCGAGTGTGGCCCGGTGGTCCGGCGTCTCGATCACGACCTCGTGGGCGCCGACGCCGTTCATCCGGTCGAAGAGCCCCTCGCCCGAGGGATCGAGCTCACCCTCGATCCGGAGCGCGGGGAACATGTTCGAGACGACCCGATACGACCAGCCGGGCTGGTTCGGCCCGCTGCCCGGCGGGCGCCCCGCGAGGATCTCGGGCGGCGTCTTCGCTTCGTTGCCGGGGCAGAAGGGGCAGTCACCGCCCGTGGCACGCACGGGCTCGGTGGCGAAGTCGGAGGGGCGGCGGGCACGCTCCGTCGAGATGATGACCCAGCGCCCGACGATCGGATCCTTGCGGAGCTCGGGCATCGGCCTAGCGGTCCTCACGCCGGAGCGGGCGCTCGAGGAGCGAGGCCACCGCGTCCACGGGCGGCTTGCCCGCGAAGAGCACGGCGCCGACCTCCTCACAGATCGGCATCGCCACCGCGTGCCGCTTCGCGAGCGCCAGCGCGGAGGTGACGGTGCGTGCGCCCTCGGCGATCATGCGTGACTCCCGCTCGACGGCGGCCGTCGTCTCCCCCCGAGCCAGCGCCATGCCGAGCTGGCGGTTGCGCGAGAGGCCTCCCGTGCACGTCAGGGCGAGATCGCCGAGCCCCGCGAGCCCGGCGAGCGTCGCCGCGCGGGCGCCGAGGGCGACCGCGAGGCGCGTCATCTCGGCGAGGCCGCGCGTGATGAGGGCGGCGCGCGCGTTCTCGCCGAGCGCGAGCCCGTCGGACAGGCCGGTCGCGATCGCCATCACGTTCTTGAGCGCGCCGCCGGCTTCGACACCGACGACGTCCTGGCTCGCGTAGAGCCGGAACTCGCGCGCGCCGAGCTCACGCTGGAGCGCGCCGGCGAGCGCCTCGTCGCGCGAGGCGACGACGGCCGCGGTCGGGTGCCCGAGGGCCACCTCCCGCGCGAACGTCGGGCCCGAGAGCGCGGCGATCCGCGCGCCGGGTCTCCACGCCGCGATGACCTCACTCATCCGGAGGTGCCGCACGGGGTCGAAGCCTTTCGTGGCCGTGACGATCGGCACGCCCTCGGGGACCGGCGGGAGGGTCTCGAGCGTCGCCGCGAAGAACTCGGACGGCACCGCGACGATGAGAAGCGACGCACCGTGCACCGCCTCGGCGAGCTCCGTCGTCGGCGTGACGCCCGCGGGGACGTCGAGGTCGGCGAGGTACCACGGGCTCCGGCGTCGGGCCCGGATCCCCTCGACCACCTCGACCTCGCGCGCCCAGAGACGCACGGCGCCGCCCTGCCGCGCGAGGTGGATCGCGAGCGCCGTCCCCCAGCTCCCGCCGCCGATGATCGCGAGCGTCACGCGGCGCTGCGCCCCCGGCCCAGGCGGCGCTCCGTCCCGGCGAGGAGGCGGCCGATGTTGTCGTGGTGCCGCGCGATGATGATCGCGGCGCCCGCGAGGGCGGCCAGCATCGCCGGCGCGCCGTAGCCCAGGAGGAGCGCGCCGAGCGGCACGCAGGCGGCGCCCAGGATCGAGCCGAGCGACACATAGCGCGTCGTCACCGCGACCGCGAGCCACACCGGAATCGCGGGCGCCACCGCCCAGGGGACGAGGTTGAGCAAGGCGCCGAGGCCGGTCGCGACCCCTTTGCCGCCGCGGAAGCCGAGAAAGACCGACCAGCAGTTGCCAATGATCGCGGCGACCGCGGCGGCCGCCCGCGCGCCCGCGTCGCCGGCAAGGGCCCCGGCCGCCGCCACCGCGAGGTACCCCTTCGCGACGTCGCCGACCAGCGTGAGGAGCGCCGGGACCCAGCCCGCCGCGCGGAGGACGTTCGTCGCGCCGATGTTGCCGCTCCCGTGCTGGCGGAGGTCGCCGACGCCGAATACGCGCGCGACAAGGAAGCCCACGGGGAGCGCGCCGACCAGGTAGGCGGCGGCGAGCGCGAGCGCGCCGTTCACGACCAGCGTTCTTCGCCCGGAACGATCGCCCGGTAGTCCGCCTTCCGGAAGAAGCGGTAGAAGTAGTCGACCGCGGAGGTCACCGTGAGCCCGAGCGCGACCCACAGGACGAGCGCCGCGGCCACGTGGAACCCGGGCGGGGCGAAGCCCTTCTCGACGATCAGCATCGTGATCGCGGCGTACTGGCTCACGGTCTTCCACTTGGCGAGGCGCGAGGCTGGCACGATGACGCCGACCGACGCCGCGACGGCGCGGAGCCCCGTGACGGCGAGCTCGCGGCCGACGATCACCACCACGATCCAGGCGGCGAGCTTGTCGATGGCGAGCAGCGAGACGAGCGCCGCCGCGACGAGGAGCTTGTCCGCGATCGGGTCGAGCAGCGTTCCCAGCGTGGTCACCTGGTTACGCCGGCGTGCGATGACACCGTCGGCCCAGTCAGTCATCGCCGCGAGGAAGAAGATCCCCGCGGCGATCGCCGCGTGGACCCGCGAGGACGAGATCAGGAACACGATCAGCAGCGGCACCGCGACGATGCGCGTGACGGTGAGGCCGATCGGGAGGTTCATGCGGCTCCGTCCACGAGGCGCGTCAAGAGCCTCATTATCCGCGGCGCGAAACGACCTTGTCAACGCTCGGCAGATACCTCGGCACGCACGACGTCGTGTCGAGCAGGAGGCACGCGGTCACGTCCGCGCCGCGGCCCGACGCCTCGAGCTTCCTGGCCCACGGCGAGTCGACGGCAAGCCGCGTCACCTCGCGGCCGTAGCGCCGTCCCTCGGCGAGCGCCCGGAGGGCGGCCGGGCTCGCGGAGACCCCGGGCGTGAGCACCCGCACGCCCTCGACGAGGAGCCCCGCGCAGACGTGGTCCTCGAGCGAGCGGCGGCCCCGCTCCCCCGCGCACACGACGACGAGGTCGCGCCCCTCCGCCACCGCCCAGTGCCCCGCGGCCGTCAGGTTCACGAACGCGGCGATGCCGATCGCGGACGCCTCGCGGGCCGCCAGCAGGGCCCGGGTGCCGTTGCTCGTCGTCAGCACGACGGTGCGGCCGCCCACGCGCTCGCGGGTGAACTCGAGAGGCGAGTTCCCCAGATCGAAGCCGGCGATCGGCTCGCCCCGCCGCTCGCCCGCGAGGAGCGCGTCGTGGGCGGCGGCGCGCCGCCGGGCCTCGACGGGATCGGCCACGGGCGTGACCCCGGCGCAGCCGGCCGCGAGGGCCGCGATGATCGTGGTCGAGGCGCGCAGCACGTCGACGACGAGCACGGTCGCACCGGCGAGCCGGGCGGGGACGACGGCGTCGGCCGTGAGGACGACGTCCACGCGCACGGCTCAGGACTTATCGCGGAGGGCGCGGATCTTGAGCCGGAGGGCGTTGAGGTTGATGAAGCCCTCGGCGTCCCGCTGGCGGAAGACGGTGTCGGCCTCGAACGTCGCAAAGTCCGTTCGATACAACGACCGCGGCGAGCGGCGACCGACGACGCTGACGTTGCCCTTGTAGAGCTTGAGGCGCGCGCTGCCCGTCACGTCGCGCGCGCACTCGTCCATGAGGGTCTGGAGGATCTGCCGCTCCGGGGCGAACCAGAATCCGTAGTAGATCATCTCGGCGTACCGGGGCACGAGCGAGTCGCGCAGGTGGAGCACCTCGCGGTCGAGGGTGAGCGACTCGAGGGCCCGGCGCGCGACGTGCAGGATGGTCCCGCCGGGCGTCTCGTAGACGCCCCGCGACTTCATCCCGACGAACCGGTTCTCCACGAGGTCCACGCGCCCGATGCCGTGCTCGCCGCCCAGGCGGTTGAGCCGCGTGAGCAGGGCGACCGGTGAGAGCCGCGCCCCGTCCACGGCGACGGGGTTGCCCGCCTCGAACTCGATCTCGACGGGCACGGGCACGTCGGGCGCCGCCTCGGGGTCATTCGTGAGCTGGTACATCTTCGCCGGCGGCTCGGCCCACGGGTCCTCGAGGATCCCGCCCTCGTAGGAGATGTGGAACAGGTTCCGGTCGGTGCTGTAGGGCCGTTCGGCCGTGACCGGCACCGGGATATCGTGGCGGCGCGCGAACTCGAGCAGGGCGGTGCGCGAGGTGAGCTCCCACTCGCGCCAGGGCGCGAGCACCCGGAGGTGCGGCGCGAGCGCCGCGTAGGTCAGCTCGAAGCGGACCTGGTCGTTGCCCTTGCCCGTCGCGCCGTGGGCGAGAGCGTCGGCCCCCTCCCTGGCCGCGACCTCGACCTGCGCGCGAGCGATCAGCGGCCGCGCGATCGAGGTGCCGAGCAGGTAGGCGCCCTCGTAGACCGCATTCGCGCGCAGCATCGGGAAGATGAAGTCCCGCACGAACTCCTCGCGCAGGTCCAGGACGTGGACGGCCGCGGCGCCGGTGCGGAGCGCCTTCTCGCGGATCGGCAGGAGCTCCTCGCCCTGGCCGAGGTCGGCGCAGAAGGCGACCACCGCGCAGCGGTAGTGCTCGATCAGCCACCGGAGGATCACCGAGGTGTCGAGCCCGCCGGAGTAGGCGAGGACGACGCGCTTCGGCTCAGACGTCATCGAGCGCGCCTCCGAGCAGGCTGAGGATCACGGCCTTCTGCGCGTGCAGCCGGTTCTCCGCCTGCTCGAGCACGATGGACTGCGGGCCGTCGAGCACGCCGTCGGTGATCTCCTCGCCCCGGTGCGCGGGCAGACAGTGCATGACGAGCGCCGTCGGCTTCGCGGCCGCGACGACCGTCTCGTTCACCTGGTAGCGTGTGAAGGCCTCGAGGCGCCGCTCGCGCTCCGCCTCCTGGCCCATGCTGATCCAGACGTCGGTGTAGATCACGTCCGCGCCCTGCGCGGCCTTCAACGGGTCGTCGGTTACCTCGAGTCGGCCGCCGAGCCGCCGCACGGCCGCCTGGACGCGCTCGTCGGGGGCGTAGCCGGGCGGGCACGCAACGACCAGCGAGGTGCCGAGGAGCGCCCCGAGGACCAGCAGCGAGTGGCAGACGTTGTTGCCGTCGCCGAGCCACGCCAGGCGCATGGCGGCGAGGTCGAGCCCGCGCTCCCACAGCGTGAAGAAGTCCGCGAGGGCCTGACAGGGGTGCTCCCAGTCCGAAAGCCCGTTGATCACCGGCACCGTGGCGTGGCGCGCGAGCGTCTCGATGGTCTCGTGGGCGTAGACACGCGCCGCGATGCCGTCCACCCAGCGTGAGAGGTTCCGCGCCACGTCGGCCACCGCCTCGCGCGTGCCGAGGCCGATCTCGTGGCCCGAGAGGTACACGGCGCGGCCGCCCAGCTGCACGATACCGACCTCGAAGGTCACGCGCGTCCGCAGCGAGGGTTTCTCGAAGATGAGCGCGACGGTCCGCCCCGCCAGCGGCGTCCCCCGCCGGCCCACCTTCCAGCGCTGCTTGAGGTCGGCGGCCAGCGCGAACATCTGGAGCGCCGTGTCCCGTGTCAGGTCCGCGGACCCGAGGAAGTGGCGCATCACGCCCGGGGCGCGAGCGCCCGGCCGATGATCGCGAGCGCCTCGTCGCAGTCGCGCGCCTCGACGATCAGCGGCGGGGCGAGCCGGAGCACCCGCTCGCCCGCGGACAAGACCAGGAGCCCCGCGTCGCGGCAGGCGTCCACGATGGGCGCGACCGGCCGGTCGAGGGCGACGCCGATGAGGAGGCCGCGGCCCCGGACCTCCGTGATCCCGGTCGGCCCCGCGGCGAGCCGTCGCAGCCCGTCCATGAGCGCGCGCCCGAGCCGCGCCGCGCGCTCGGGCATCTTCTCCTCGATGATGGTCTGCATGGTCGCCAGCGCCACGGAGGCCACGAACGGCGTCCCGCCGAACGTCGAGCCGTGCGTGCCGGGTCCGAGGGCGCGCGCGATCTCCTCGCGCGTCAGCATCGCGCCGATGGGCACCCCGTTGGCGAGGGCCTTGGCCAGGGTCATGATGTCGGGCTCGATCCCGGCGTGCTCGTACGCCCAGAGCCGGCCCGTCCGCCCGACGCCCGTCTGGATCTCGTCGAGGATCAGGAGCGCCCCGCTCTCGTCGCAGAGCTTGCGGAGCCCGGGCAGGTAGTCGTCGTCGGGGACGTGCACGCCCCCCTCGCCCTGGATGGGCTCGACCAGGATCGCGGCGGTGCGGTTGTCGATCGCCCGCTCCATCGCGCGGAGGTCGTTGTAGGGCACGTGCTTGAAGCCGGGCACCAGGGGCTCGAAGCCGTGCTGGTACTTCGCCTGGCCCGTCGCCGTGACGGTCGCAAAGGTCCGGCCGTGGAACGCGTTGTGGGTGGCGATGATCTCGTAGCGGTCGGAGGCGTAGCGTTCCCGCGCGTACTTGCGAGCCAGCTTCAGCGCCGCCTCGTTCGCCTCGGCGCCGGAGTTGCCGAAGAAGACCCGGTCGGCGAACGAGTGCTCGCAGAGCAGCTTCGCCAGGTGGATCTGGGGCGCCGTGTGGTAGAGGTTCGACACGTGCAGGAGCGTCGCGGCGGCCTCACGGATGGCGCCGGTCACGCGCGGATGGCAGTGGCCGAGCGAGGCCACGGCGAGCCCCGCGCCGAAGTCGAGGTACTCCTTGCCGTCGGAGTCCCACACGCGCACGCCGTCGCCGCGGACGAGGCAGATCGGGGCCCGCGAGTAGTTCGGGGTGTGGTACTGCGCCGCCCACGCGAGGAGTTGCTTGGTGTCCATGCCTGCGCCGCCCCTTCCCTCAATTTCGCTCGCCTCGGACGGCGGGGCCCCGCCCCGCGACGTCTTGCGGCTCACCCAACGACTAGAGAACGATCTCGGTTCCGACGCCTTCGCGCGTGAAGAGCTCGAGGAGAATCGCGTGGGGCACCCGGCCGTCGAGGATGTGCGCCTTCGACGTCCCGCCCTCGAGCGCCCGCAGCGACGATTCGACCTTCGGCAGCATCCCGCCGTCGATGACGCCGGCGTTCATCAGGCGCTCGGCCTCCTTCCGGGAGAGCGTGCTCACCAGCGTGCCGTCCGGGCCGAGGATCCCCTGCACGTCGGTGAGGTGGATCAGCTTCTCGGCGCCCAGCGCCGCGGCCACTTCGCCCGCGACCAGGTCGGCATTGATGTTGTAGGTCGCGCCGTCGCGCCCCACGCCGACCGGCGCGATCACGGGGATGAACCCGTTGTCCTCGAGGAGACGGATGGGCTCCGTGTTGACCTCCTCGACCTCGCCGACGAGGCCGATGTCCACCTCCTCGCCGCTCGGGAGCCGGTGGCCGCGCCGCCGTGCGCGGAGGAGGCCGGCGTCCTTCCCCGACAGGCCGACGGCCTGGCCCCCGTGGTGGTTGATGAGCCCGACGATCTGCTTGTTGATCTTGCCGACGAGGACCATCTCGACGATCTCGACCGTCTCGGCGTCGGTGACGCGCATGCCCCCGACAAAGCGCGGCTCCTTGCCGAGCCGCTTCATCAGCGCGCCGATCTGGGGCCCGCCCCCGTGCACGATGACGGGCTTGAGGCCCACGAGGCGCAGGAGGATGACGTCGAGCGCGAAGGGCTCCTTGAGGTCGGCGCGCTCCATCGCGGCGCCGCCGTACTTGATGACGATCGTCTTGCCGCGGAACTCCCGGATGTACGGGAGCGCCTCGAGCAGGACCTCCGCGCTCTTCGGGTCGGTCACCGGCTCGTCTCGCCCGGGCCGCTCGAGCGCCGCGCCGTCACAGGATGTACCTCGATAGGTCCTGGTCCCGCGTGATGTCACCGAGGCGCGCGTGGACGTAGCCGGCGTCGATCGTCAGCTCCTTGCCGGGCATGTCGGGCGCGTTGAAGGAGATCTCTTCGAGAAGCTTCTCCATGATCGTGTACAGGCGCCGCGCGCCGATGTTCTCCGTGCTCGCGTTGACTTTCATCGCGATCTCCGCGATCGCCTCCACCGCCTCCGGTGCCCACCGGAGACCGACCCGCTCCGTCCCGAGAAGCTCCGTGTACTGCCTGAGCAGCGCGTTCTGAGGTTCCGTCAGGATGCGGACGAAATCCTCGCGCGTCAAGGGGTCCAGCTCGACCCGGATCGGGAAGCGTCCCTGGAGCTCCGGGATCAGGTCCGCCGGCTTGGCGACATGGAAGGCGCCGGCGGCGATGAAGAGGATGTGGTCCGTGCGGACGACCCCGTACTTCGTCGTCACCGCGGACCCCTCGACGATGGGCAGGAGGTCGCGCTGGACACCCTCCCGGGAGACGTCCGGGCCGCGGCCGGCCTCCCGCCCAGCGATCTTGTCGAGCTCGTCCAGGAAGACGATGCCCGAGTTCTCGGCCCGCCGGATCGCCTGGGCGACGACCTCTTCCATGTCCACGAGCTTCTGCGCCTCTTCCTGGACGAGGAGCCGCCGCGCCTCCGCGATCCGCACCCGGCGCTGCTTGGTCCGGGTCGGCATGAGGTTGGAGAGCATGTCCTTGAGGTGGATGCCCATCTCCTCGAGCCCTTGGCCCGACAGGACCTCGATCGTCGGCAGCGTCTGCTGGTGGACCTCGAGCTCCACCATCCGCTCGTCGAGCCGGCCCGCCCTGAGCTGCGCCCGGAGCTTCTCCTTCGTCGCCTCGCGCGAGACGTCCGGCGAGACCTCCTCGAGCGAGCCCGACGAGAAGGGCTCGTGTCGGGGCGTCGGGAGCAGGAGGTCGAGGAGCCGCTCCTCGGCGAGCGCGGCGGCCCGCTCGGCGACGCGCGCCGTCATCTCGGCCTTGACCATGTTCACGGAGAGCTCGGTGAGGTCACGGATCATCGATTCGACGTCGCGCCCCACGTAGCCGATCTCCGTGTACTTGGAGGCCTCGACCTTCAGGAAGGGCGCCTGGGCGAGCTTCGCGAGCCGGCGCGCGACCTCGGTCTTCCCGACGCCGGTCGGCCCGATCATGATGATGTTCTTCGGCGCGACCTCGTCGCGGAGCTCCGCCGGCAGGTTCTGCCGGCGCCAGCGGTTCCGCAGCGCGACGGCGACGGCGCGCTTGGCCCGCTCCTGGCCGACGATGTACCGGTCGAGCTCGGCGACGATCTGCGCGGGGGTGAGGGCCACGTCGCTGCTCACAGGACCTCCACGGTGATGCGCTCGTTGGTGTAGACGCAGATCGTCGCGGCGATCCGCATCGCCTCCGTGACGATTGCCTTCGCGTCGAGATCGGAGTGCCCCACGAGCGCGCGCGCGGCGGCGAGCGCGTACGCGCCGCCCGAGCCGATCCCGACCATGCCGTCGTCGGGCTCGATGACGTCGCCGGTGCCCGAGAGGATGAACGATTGCTCGCGGTCGGCCACGGCGAGCAGCGCCTCGAGCCGCCGCAGCACCCGGTCGTTCCGCCAGTCCTTCGCCAGCTCCACCGCGGCACGGGCCAGGTTGCCGCGGTGCTCGTCGAGCTTGCCCTCGAAGCGCGCGAAGAGCGTGAAGGCGTCGGCGGCCGTGCCCGCGAATCCGGCCAGGATCCGATCGTGGTAGAGCTTGCGCACCTTCCTCGCGCCGGCCTTGACGATCGTGTTGCCGATCGACACCTGTCCGTCGCCGGCGACGGCGACCTGGCCGCGATGGCGGACGGCGACGATGGTCGTCGCGTGCACGCGCCGCATGGCGCTCGCTCAGGCGCGCGCGCGGGCGCGCGGGTGGGCGGCGTCGTAGACGCGCATCAGCTGGTCGGCGCCCACGTGCGTGTAACGCTGTGTGGTCGAGAGGCGGCTGTGACCGAGGAACTCCTGGATCGCGCGCAGGTCGGCGCCCGCGTCGAGCAGGTGCGTGGCGAACGTGTGTCGCAGCGTGTGGGGGCTCACGCGCCGCGCGATCCCCGCGGCCGCGGCGCTCCGGCGCACGATGATGTGGATCGCCCGCGGTGTCAGCCGGCCGCCCCGGTGATTCGTGAAGAGCGGGCCGCGGGTCGCCGCGCGGTCTGCGAGGTACGCCTCGAGCGCGCGCGCCGCCTTCGCACCGAAGGGGACGATCCGCTCCTTCCTGCCCTTGCCGAGGACCCGCACCGTCCGTCCCGCGCGGTCCACGGCGTCGAGCGTGAGGGCAGCGAGCTCCGAGACGCGCAGGCCGCTGGCGTAGAGCAGCTCGAGGATGGCGAGGTCGCGCGGGCGCGCCGTCCCCCGAAGCGCCTTGCCCTCGACGAGCGCGGTCGCCTCGTCGATCGGCAGGAAGGAAACGAGCGTCTTCGGGACCCGCGGGCCCCGCACCTCCCGGGCCGCGTTGCGCTGGAGCGCGCCGCGGCGGACGAGGAAGCGGAACCAGCTCCGGAGCGCGGCGAGCTTGCGCCCGACGGAGGCCGGCTCGAGGCGCCGAGCGTGAAGGTGCGCGAGATAGCCACGCACCGTCCGCGCGTCGACGGCGTCGAGCGCCTTCCCCGGCCCCACAAACCGCCCGAACTCCGCGAGGTCGCTCCGGTAGCTCCTGAGCGTGTGGGGGGACGCGTCCCTCTCGAGCGCGAGGTAGCGCAGGAACGCCGACAGCGGGTCGTTCATGCGACCGTGGTCTCGACCTCCCGCTCGAAGTCGCAGGCCTCGCGCGCGCACCGCCGGATCACGCGGCCGCGCGCGGCGCGCTCGGTCGTGAACGTGGCGCCGCACTTCGGGCAGGGCTCCGGCACGGGTCGCTGCCAGACGACGAACCGACAGGCGGGGTAGGCCGAACAGCCGTAGAAGACCCGCCCGCGCTTGGAGCGCCGGGCGGCGAGCTGGCCGGTGCAGCCCGGCTCGGGGCAGGCGATGCCGAGCGTGACGGGCTTCGTGGTCTTGCACTCGGGGTAGCCCGAGCACGCGATGAACTTGCCGAAGCGGCCGAACTTGACGACCATCGGCTTGCCGCACGTCGGGCACGCCTCGCCCGTCGGCTCGTCCCCGGCCCGCTCGGTGCCGTCGACGTTGCGCGTGTACTTGCACCCCGGGTAGCCGGAGCACGCCAGGAACATGCCGAAGCGGCCCCGACGCCGCAGGAGTTCCTCGCCGCACTCGGGGCAGGTCTCGCCCGTGGGCTCGCCGGCCTTCTCGCTGCCCATCTCCTTCTTCGCCCGGGTGAGGTCCTTCTGGAACGGCACGTAGAACTCCCGCACGGTCTCGACCCACGTACGCTCCCCCTCCTCGATCTTGTCGAGGTGGTCCTCCATCTGTGCCGTGAACTCGACGTCCATGATCTCGGGGAAGTACGGCTTGAGCTTGTCGGTGACCGCCATGCCGAGCTCGCTCGGCACCAGCGCCTTCCGGTCCCGGCGCACGTAGCCGCGCTCGTTGATGATCGTGCCGAGGATCGACGCGTACGTGGACGGCCGGCCGATGCCGAGCTCCTCCAGCACCTTGATGAGCGACGCCTCGGTGAACCTCGGCGGCGGCTGCGTGAAGTGCTGCTTCGGCTCGAGTCCCGAGAGCCGCAGCACTTCTCCCTCCTGGAGCTGCGGCACCGCGCCCTCGGCGTCCTCCTCGCTCGGGGCCTCGTCCTCGCGGCTCTCCTCGTACACGGCGGTGAAGCCCTTGAACTTGAGCGTCGCCCCCTGCGCGCGGAAGAGGCAGCGGCCGGCCTCGATCTCCGCGCTCACCGTGTCGTAGACCGCGGGCATCATCTGGCTCGCGAGGAATCGCTCCCAGATGAGCCGGTAGAGCGCGAGCTGGTCCTTCGTCAGGAACCGCCCGACGCTCTTCGGCTCGTGGCGCACCTCCGAGGGCCGGATCGCCTCGTGCGCCTCCTGGGCGCTCCCGCGCGAGCGGTACGCGGGCGGCGCGTCGGGCAGGTACTCGCCGCCGACGCGCGCGCCAATCCACTGCCGCGCGGCCTCCTGCGCCTCGGCCGCCACGCGCACCGAGTCGGTCCGCATGTACGTGATGAGGCCCTCGGCGCCCTCGGCCCCGAGATCGATACCCTCGTAGAGCTGCTGGGCGACCGTCATCGTCTTCTTCGCCGTGAAGCCGAGCTTGCGGCCCGCCTCCTGCTGGAGCGTCGAGGTGATGAAGGGCGGCGCAGGGTTCCGGCGGCGCTCGCCCCGCGAGACGGACTTGACCACGTAGCGCGCGCCCTCGAGCGACGCGATCAGCGCCTGGGCTTCCGCCTCGTTCGCGATCGACGCCTTCTCGCCCCCGACCTCCTTGAGCGTGGCCACGAACGCCGGTGGGAGCGCGGCCGCGAGCCGCGCGTGGAGCGACCAGTACTCGACGGCGACGAACGCCTGGATCTCGCGCTCGCGGTCGACGATGAGCCGCACGGCCACCGACTGGACGCGGCCGGCCGAGAGGCCCCGCTGGACCTTCTCCCAGAGCAGGGGCGACAGACTGTAGCCCACGAGGCGGTCGAGCACCCGGCGCGCCTGCTGCGCGTCCACCTTCCTGAGGTCGATCTTGCCGGGCTTCGCGAACGCCGCCCTCACCGCGCGCTCGGTGATCTCGTTGAAGGTGATCCGATGGACGTTCTTCCGGTCGACGTCGAGCTCTTGCGCCAGGTGCCAGCCGATCGCCTCGCCCTCGCGGTCGGGGTCGGTCGCGACGTAGAGCGCGTCCACCTTCTCGGCCGCCTTCTTCAGCTCGTCGAGCACCTTCTTCTTGCTGGGCGAGACGACGTACTTCGGCTTGAACCCCTTCTTCGGGTCCACGCCGAGCTGCGACTTCGGCAGATCGCGGACGTGGCCCATCGACGCCTTCACGACGAAGCTCGAGTCCAGGTACTTCTGGATCGTCTTCACCTTCGTGGGCGACTCCACAACCACCAGCGACCGCTTGGCCACTACGCTCTCCTTGCGCCGACCGTGAGCGAGACCCACCGCTGTCCCGCGAGCTGTCGGACCCATCCCTGGAGCTCGAGGGCCACGAGCGCCGTCGCGGCGCGCGCGGCGGCGAGCCCGCTGCGCGCGATCAGCTCCTCGATGTGCTGAGGCTCATCCGGCGTCAGGAGCGCCAGCATTGCGCCCTCGTCACTCGCGACCTCCGGCGCGGCCTGCGCCGCGTCGTGCACCACACTGCTGCGCACCGCGCGCCTCCACGGTTCTGACAATTCTGACACGATATCCTGCCAACAACTAACGAGTTTAGCACCGTCCTGAATGAGCCGGTGCGTTCCCACGGACAGCGCCGAGGTGATTCGGCCTGGAATGGCGAACACTTCGCGACCAAGATCGCCGGCGAAACCGGCGGTGATCAGCGCGCCGCTGCGCTCGGCCGCTTCGACCACGAGCACGCCGAGCGCGAGTCCGGCGAGCGTACGGTTGCGCGCGGGGAAATGGCCGGCCAACGCGGGCGTACCGGGCGCGAACTGCGAGAGGAGCGCGCCCCGGGCCTCGATCGCGCGCACGAGCGCGCGGTTCTCGGGCGGGTAGACGACGTCGACGCCGCAGCCGAGCACCGCGAGGGTCCGCCCCCCCGCCTCGAGGGCGCCGCGATGCGCCGCCGAGTCGATGCCGCGAGCGAAGCCGCTCACGATCGTCACGCCGCGCGCGGCGAGCTCGGCGGCGACCCGCTCGGCGGTCGCCAGGCCGTACGGCGTCGCGCGGCGCGCGCCCACGATCGCCACAGCGAGCGCGTCGTCGGCAGCGAGCGCGCCGCGCACCCACAGTGCGGGCGGGGACGGTACCGCGCGGAGCAGGGCCGGGTATCCGGGCGCGTCGGGCTGGAGCGGGGTCACCGGGAGCACGGGTCGCGAGGCCGGCGTGCGCCGTGGGCGGTCTGAGTCAGGCGCGCGTCGCATCGCTCGACGTGGGGGGCCCCGACATGGCCCCCCACACCCCCCCACGCTCGGAGCGCCCCGGGAAACCCGTGGCTCT
>Ga0209156_10001002_pt1 | contig 23466 bp, 21 predicted proteins | sample GraSoiAngelo_124_FD_185881 | JGI IMG/M metagenome (GOLD analysis project Ga0209156, IMG submission 185881) | Grasslands soil microbial communities from the Angelo Coastal Reserve, California, USA - 14_0927_05_20cm (SPAdes) (version 2) | ecosystem: Environmental > Terrestrial > Soil > Grasslands... | reverse complement strand
CTCATAAGCATCATCCAAGGATTGCAGCAGCAAACCTGACGCGTGCAGCGCGAGAGTCCATTGCCGATCTTGCGTGAAAGTTATGGTTCTGTAGAGGCAGCCGTGCCGGCTGCGGTGAATCGAAGGGTCGCAGGCGACACGCCTGCCGCTACAAGCGCGTTCAGTCTCATTGAGCTTCTTGTCGTCATAGCCATCATCATTGTGCTAACTGGATTAATTCTAAGCACAATGGGCTATGTGCAAAAAAAAGGCGCTCGTTCCCGCGCCGAAACCGAGATCGCCGCCATGTCCGCCGCTTGCGAAAGTTACAAAGCCGATAATGGAATTTATCCGAATAATCCCGATACTATTGCTCTTAACGCTCAGACCTCCGGGAATCCCTGCAGTTATCAAGCTGCGAGCCTTTATCTGTATGAACAACTAAGTGGGGATACGAACGCAAATTTCCAACCCGGAGCGAAGTCCTACTTCACGTTTAAGCCGAACATGCTCGGGACGAGCACCACCACGACCACAGACGCTTGCGGGAATACACTCACCCCTACAACTGTAAGCTACATTCGCGATCCGTTTGGAAACATCTATGGCTATTCTACCATTGATAATCCAGTTGCGAATCCGAGTCCGTCGCCAGGTTACAATCCCACGTTCGATCTGTGGAGCACCGCTGGCACAACGAGTGGAAGCCCAACAGATCAACTGCAGTGGATCAAAAATTGGTAGCAGGTAGGGGCGATTGACCTCAATCGCCTGCCCACAGGCGGCTTCGGTGAACCGGCCCTACCTTTCGACAATCAGCCTTCGCTCGTGTGGACTACGATCTCCACACGGCGATTCGGGCTTTGTTCTTCAATCGAGCCGTTCGGCGACGTACGGAATCTCGTCATGCCGTAACCATGCGTTTCGATTTGCACGGGACTGATTCCCATCGCTTCGACCAGATATCGTTTCACGCTGTCGGCGCGGCGTTGACTTAGATCGAGATTGTATTCCGGGGTACCGAATGAATCCGTGTAGCCTTCCACGGTGAATGTCGCTTTCGGATTCCGTTGAATGAGCGTGCCAAGCTTTTGCAATTGATTGATGGCGCTCGCTTGCAATACGTCGCTGTCGTATTCGAAGAGCTGATCGTCTGGCATCCGCAATTTCGTCCCCGATCCGAGCGGCCCTTTTTGCGCGAGCAACTGATCCAAATCGCTGAAACCCGGAGCGCGCCCTTTGTTCGGCCCAGCGCTGTCGCCGGGCATTTTGCTCGTGAAAGTATTGGGCCGCTTAATCGTGGTGCTTGTAGCAAGTTCGGTTCCGCTAAGAGCAGGCTGCGGGCGCCCTGATATCGAACTGTTGTCGAGCAACGATTGTTCGTGCGTCGCGTTTGGATCGCTCGAGAAAGTCTGCGCAGGGGAGCGTTCGATTTCGGTAAGCACGGAATTCACGTCCGGTTGTTCCACTTTCGGTTGGTCGGGCAAAACATCGCGCATGTCGTCCGGCATCGCCGCGCTGGCCTGAATGTCCTGCAAAAGCTTGTCGAACGATTTCTTTTCATCCGGCAACTGAACATCGGCGTTGTCCGGTTCCGGTTTCGCGGCCGGATTTGTCTGATCGACACTGGTTTTATCAAGCTTCGATTCATCGACAGCCCTGACCTTGAACGTGGGAGTCTGCGGGTTTTGGGCGAATACGGCCTCCACAGGTTGGAAACGTGTCCGGTAAAAATAAGTGCAGAGCGCGACGTGCAGTCCCAGGGAAATAATCAATCCAAACCACAGCCAATTGCGCTCTTTGCTGCCCGTAAGTAAACCTTCGGTCTCAATGCTGGTGAAATCGTCGAAGTCGGAAACACTCATTGCTTCAGAAAGATAAATGAGTAGCGCGACAAAATTGTCAAACTGGCAGGACCCTTCACCTGCCGCCGGAATTAGACAACGCGTTTCCGAGCCGCGTTCGTTCGATAAACGCTCTGGCTGCCCGCCGAATCTCGTCCGCAACGCGCGCCTCGGGCGAGACGAACTTCGGCGTAAACCACGGAAACAAACCGATCAAATCGTGCGTGACCAAAATTTGCCCGTCGCAATGCTCGCCTGATCCGATACCGATGGTTGGAATGCCGATCGCATTGGTGATTTGCTTTGCAATGTCCGGGACCACAATTTCCAAAACGACGGAAAACGCGCCGGCTTTTTCCACCGCGTGCGCATCGGCAATCAGGGCTTCGGCTTCGGATCGCGTGCGCCCTTTGACCTTATAGCCGCCTTCTTCTCGCACACTTTGAGGCAGCATCCCAATGTGCGCCATGAACGGGATTCCCGCCTGGGTGATCGCTTCGATTTGCGCAACATGGCTGGCGCCGCCTTCGAGCTTTACTGCTTGCGCGCCAGTGGCGACAAATTGTTTCGCTGTTTCCACTGTCTGCTTGGGCGTGTCGTAGCTGTGGATCGGCATATCGGCGACAAGCAAGGCCTGTTTCACGCCACGAGCGACCGCGCGCGTGTGATGCAGCATCTCATCGAGCGTCACTGACGTGGTGTCCTGGTAGCCAAGCACCACCATTGCTAACGAGTCGCCCACGAGAATGATATCGATCCCGCTTTCATCGAGCAGACGCGCGGTTGGATAATCATAAGCCGTAAGCGCACTGATCCGCTCTCCTCGCCGCTTCATTGCACGGAAATCTTTCATCACGATTGCCAGTCGTTCCTGAGACGAACTACGTTACATGAGTCATCGGATTGCGCGAGTAACTCGCAAACGGTTTTCGTTTGACCGGGCAAAATCAGTTCCGGCCGGATGTCGGCGAGCGGCTGAAGGACGAATTTTCTCTGGTGCATTCGCGGATGGGGCAATCGCAATTCGTTGCTGTCGATTTTCGTGTCGCCAAAATAGAGGAGGTCGATGTCGATCTTGCGCGAGACGTAGCGCTGATGATCGGGCGGCCGGCCAAGCACAATCTCGATTCGCGCCAACTGTTTCCATAACTTCAGCGGATCGCCTTCATAATCGAACTCAACGACTGCATTTAGAAATTTGTGTGCCCCCTGTTCGCAATCCACCGGGTCGGTTTCGTAAATCGCCGAGGAGAGAACCGGCGGCGTGACGCCGGCAAGATCGACAATTTTTTGTCGCGCCGCGCGCAAATTGGCCAGTCGATTACCAAGATTAGATCCGAGAGCGACCGCGGTTCTCATATCGAATTCCTGTAGAGGCAGGCGTGTCGCCTGCGAATCTGTGGAGAAACGCAGCCGGCACAGCTGCCACTACAGTCCCAGCACGTCTTGCATGCTGTAAAGCCCCGGTGCCTTGCCCGTAACCCACTGCGCTGCGCGCAACGCGCCGCGCGCAAAAATCTCTCGGCTACTCGCCCGATGCGTTAGTTCCAGTCGCTCGCCGGGCCCAGTAAAAGTTATCGTGTGATTGCCGACAACTTCTCCTTCCCGAATCGATTGAATCGGAATTTGAGAGTCCAAGTTCCGCGTGCGCTTTACAATTTCCGCCAGAGTCCTGGCCGTCCCACTCGGCGCGTCTTTTTTCATCTTGTGATGCGTTTCGATGATCTCGGGATTGAAATCGCTGCCGAGCAATTCGGCAGCTTTGCGGGTCAGCCAGAAAAGCACATTTACGCCCACGCTGAAATTAGACGCGAACACAATAGGCAGCGACTGTGCGGTGTTTTCAATCATCAGGTGTTGCTCTTGAGAATGACCAGTCGTGCCGATGACAAGGGACTTACGGTGATGCAACGCAGTGCGGCAGATTTCATTAGTGGCGTCGGCTTGACTGAAATCGATCACAACATCGCAATTTTTCATAGCCGGTTCGATTGGATCCCCGAGATCGCATTTTGCGACGATGTCGATATTCGGATCGTTGCTGGCAAGATCGACAATCGTTTTTCCCATGCGCCCGGCCGCGCCAACGAGCAACACCCGTACGCGTCGCGGTGTCGTCATTTGTCTCGCACGAACTCGTCGAGTGTCTTGCGTAAGCGCGCCTGATTTGATTCACTCATCTCGCACAACGGCAGACGCACTTCGTTCGACATCGCGCCATGCCAGCCGAGAGCCGTTTTTATTGGCACTGGATTCGGCTCGATAAATAAATCTTTGAAGAGCGGAAACATCTTGCGGTGCAGTTTCTCCGCCGATTTCACATCCCCACTCTGGTAAGCATGAACCAGCGCACAAACTTCTGCCGGAAATAGATTCGAGGCTACGCTGACAACCCCCACCGCTCCGACCGACATAAACGGCAGCGTTAGTGAATCGTCACCGCTCAAAATCGTAAATGATTCAGGTAACCGCGCCAGCAACTCGCTGATGCGCTCGACGCTCCCGCTCGCTTCCTTAATCGAGACAATGTTCCGGCATTCCTTCGCGAGGCGCACCACTATATCGGGTCCGATGTCCACGCCGCACCGGCCCGGAATATTGTAAAGCATGATTGGCAGCGAAGTCGCCTCGGCGATGGTCTTGAAGTGCCGGAACAAACCTTCCTGGCTTGGCTTGTTGTAATATGGCGCGACGAGCAGCGCGCCGTCGACGCCCAGTTTCTCAGCTGTTTTTGTGTCCCGTACGGCGTGATGCGTGGCATTGGAACCGGTGCCTGCGAGCACCTGACAGCGTTTATTCGCAGTTGTGACAGAAAGCCGGATCAGTTGCTCGCGTTCCTCAGGTGAAACCGTCGGCGATTCGCCAGTCGTGCCAACAGCGACGATTCCAGTAATCCCGGCTGCGATTTGCGCCTCGATGAGTTTTTCGAAAGCGGAGGTGTCAATCGCACCATCACGAAACGGTGTGACCAGCGCAGTGAACGTGCCGCGAAACATCTGGAGATGTTACAAACGTTACAAGGGTTACAAAGTTAAAAAGGCTATGCGAAATCAAACGTCGATCGTGCCTTCGAAAACGAAATCGGCTGGGCCGGTTAAGGTCACGTTCTTAAATTGCATTCCTGTTTTCTCAAACCCGACCTGAAGTTCGTTGCCGCCACGCACAAGGACTCCAATCGGCCCATTGACGTCTTCCGTTGCGGCGAAGATGAGCGCGCTCGCAACCACGCCGGTGCCGCACGCGAGAGTTTCATCTTCGACTCCACGTTCGTACGTGCGAATCGCGATCTTACGCGCTCCGCGCTTCTCGATGAAATTTATATTTGCCCCGTTTGGTGAAAACATCTCGTGGCGGCGAATGGCTGCGCCCTCCCGCCGGACTTTGACATCGTCCACTTGCCCAACCGGGATTACTACGTGTGGCACGCCGCTGTTGATAAAATGAATGTTTTTGTTTTCGTCCGCGACGCGAAGTGGGACGTTCAATCGCAGATCCGTTGGTTCTGTCATTTGCAGCGTCACGAGGTCCCCCTCCAGGTCCGCTGAAATGACGCCAGCGGGCGTTTCAAAGGAAATTTTGCTCTTCGCCCCAGCAACCTTATTTGCAAAACGCGCGAAGCAGCGCGCTCCATTGCCGCACATTTCCGCTTCCCCGCCATCGGCATTAAAGTAGCGCATCCGAAAATCCGCACGGTTTTGTGCCTTTTCGAGCAACAAGATTCCGTCTGCGCCGATTCCGCGATGGCGATCGCAAAGACGCGCGATTAGATTGCGGTTCAGATTGATATTGCCCAAGCGATTGTCGATCAGGACGAAATCGTTTCCCGCGCCGTTCATTTTTGTGAAAAGCAGCATCAGCTTTCGTCTAGCATAGTCTGTAGCGAAAGCCAACCGAGTGTAGGGCGCGTGCCCTCACGCGCAGGCGATCTTGCGGCTGAGGACAGCCGCCTCTACACCGCCGAAGGCAACTGCCGTTGCCAGATGGCAATTTGGCGTTTACTTATTCCGCCGTGAAGAGAGTGGCTGCTTCAGTTCTTCTCGCGCTCGTTTCGCTAATGGTACGGACGTCTTTTGCTGGAGACTGCAACGGCCTGATCCTCGAGCAGATCAAACAAATGCCGCAGGGCGGCCGTTATTCTGTCTCGCACTTCGCCAAGATCCGCTTGCAATCTTCGGCGCATTTTGAGTCAGGCAAATTTTTCATTCTTCCTTCGGCGGCTTCGCCGAGCTTCTGCTCGGGCGCGACCTATCTCGTTTTCATCAGAACAATCGAGGCTTTGCGCGCACGGGGTGCCATTCACCTCGACTATTCCACGTTGGAACACCTTATCATTCGAGATCAGCGCGATGGGGAAGGCATTTGGGGCAGGTGGAACGCAAATGGACCGGGCACTGCTCGTCTCTTTCATGAGCTGGGGCTGGGACCGAACTTCGATAACTTTGAGCACGCGAAGCCGGGCGATTTCATGAAAATTTTTTGGTCACGGCAGGTGGGCAAAAGCGAGCACGGACACTCCACTATTTTTCTCGGAACGGAGAACCGGTTCGGCGTGCAATATGTCCGCTACTGGTCGAGCAACATTCCATCTGGCTATGGTGAGAAGAGCGTCCCGCGAAGCAAAATTGCCTACGCCATTTTCTCGCGCCTTGAGACGCCTGCCAATTTAGCGCGCATCAATAGTGCTCCCTCCGTTGACACCTATTTAGCGTCACTTCTCCGAACCCGCTCCAGCATTGCCGAAGCCAGCACGAAGTGCGGTCTGTGATCATTTGCTGATCGGGAAACGGCCCAGGGTTTAAACGCTGGATCTGGTGATGTAAAGAAGGACGAGCCCCGGACGGGACGAAAGATGCAGTGGGGTGAGTTCGGTCATGGATGTTCACACGCTTTCGCATTGCCATCACCGTCTATTGAACACGCCGCTGCCGTCCCTGCGAGACTCAACACGAACATCAAATCCGTTTACCCAACCTAAAAAGGCTGGGCTGTTTTCTAACGGGATCTTGTCGAGAACTCTCAGACGAACAGCGAAACTTGCTTTGCCGCTGTTCGCGTAAGACGCTTTAACGATTCAACGCTTCCACATTAATGCCAGACCGCGAAAAGACGCTGACGATTAACGAGATTTATCACTCGATCCAGGGCGAAAGCACCTGGGCGGGGTGCCCGTGCGTCTTTGTGCGGCTGACTTTTTGCAATCTGCGCTGCAACTATTGCGATACGGAATACGCCTTTTACGGGGGAAAGAAGCAAACTCTGAAGAAGATTGTGAATGCTGTGGAGACGTTTCGGTGTCCTCTCGTCGAGATCACAGGCGGCGAGCCGTTATTACAGAAAAATGTGCTGCCGTTGATGTCGACCCTGGCGGACGCGGGCCATACGGTCCTGCTCGAGACGAGCGGTGCGCACGATATTTCGCAAGTCGATCCGCGCGTCCATCGGATCATGGACTTGAAGACGCCGGGGAGCGGCGAAGTCGAAAAGAACCTTTGGTCGAACGTCAACCACCTCACTTTGCGCGACGAAGTGAAATTTGTGATGGGATCGCGCGAAGATTACGAGTGGTCACGCGAGAAGGTGCGCCGTTACGATCTCCCTTCACGTTGTCACGCAGTGTTGTTCTCGCCGATTTTCGGCCGAATCGATCCGCGCGAAATCGTGGAATGGATTTTGGCGGACAAACTCAATGTCCGTTTTCAACTTCAGATGCACAAATTCATCTGGAGCCCGACACAGCGGGGAGTCTGAGCGATGCGCGCGCGGTTGACAAAAGATTTCACTTTCGAAGCGGCACAAACTTTGCCGAATGCGCCAGCGGGTCACAAATGCCGGGGTGTGCATGGACACAGTTTCAAGGTCGAAGTTTCAGTGGAAGGCGATGTCGATATGAAAACCGGCTGGGTTTACGATCATGCAAAGATTAGTGACGCGATGAAACCGCTTCTGAAAATGCTGGACCATGCGTATCTCAACGACATCGGAGGATTGGAAAATCCCACGATTGAAAAAATGGCCGAATGGTTCTGGAAGAAATTGGAGCCTCAATGTCCCGGGCTTTGCGAGATTGCCGTGCACGAAACACCGACAGCGCGGTGCGTCTATCGCGGCGAATAAAAAATCGACACCGGGCCTAATTTTGAACTTGTCCGCGCGTGTCAATAGTGAGGACCGGCCCGACTTTTCTTCCTCTCATGTCAAAAGAGACTCCTGCGCGGCGCGTTGGAGTCGTTGGGTGAATTCGATGGCGACCTGGGCGGAGTCAGCCCAGATTCGGTTTGCGTTTGCGCCACTCACTGGCTTGCTCGTAAGCGTAAGCGAGACGGAGAACAGTTGCTTCACCGCCAGGTGGACCGGTAATCTGCATACCAATCGGTAAGTCAGCCCGGGTGAATCCACAGGGGACGGAGACCGTTGGCAGACCAAGCATGTTGAAGGGTCGTGTGTTCCGGAGCGTGAGCAGCTCCTTCTCTCGAAGAGTATTTGGGTCGGCGAGTAGATTGGCAATCGCGAACGAAGGAACGCACGCGGTAGGAGTGATCAAAAGGTCGACGGTCTCGAACGCACGCGCAACGGAGCGCCGAACCTGTTCGAGCTTGCGTCGGCTCTGAATATATGCGGAAGTTGTAACGTCTGCGCCGGCCCGAATTCTCTTGAGAGTCTGCGCTTGGTAAAGTTCTGGGCTCTTGGAAATGTAATCCTTGTGGTACGCGTAAGCTTCCGCCCGGAGTATGGCGACGTAGGGATCCATGACCGAAGAGTAGGAACCATTGGTTGCGAGCGGTGCGATGTCGCGCTGAATGCCGGCGAGTTTCTTCAGGACTAACAGGGCCGCTTCCATCGCCGCCTGAATTTCGGGATGAAGTGCCTCGTAGAAGTACGCGCGCGGAATACCGAGCCGCAACGAGGAGGTCGCAGCCGCGATGGTCGCGACGTAATTTGGAACGGGAACATCTACGCTGGCCGTGTCTTGGGTGTCGTAGCCGGCAATTACCTGAAGCATGAGAGCGGCGTCCGTGGCGGTGCGAGTGATTGGGCCTAAATGGTCGAGCGACCAGGCCAACGGGATGACGCCGAAGGTGCTCACGCGTCCGTAGGTCGGTTTGAGTCCAACGATGCCGCAGTAGCCCGCCGGCTGGCGAATCGAACCTCCAGTGTCGGAACCGATCGCGCCATAACAGAGTTGCGCTGCAACAGCCGCCGCAGAGCCGCCGGAAGAGCCGCCTGGGCTGTAATCGAGATTCCAAGGATTGTGAACCGGGCCGAAATAACTGATTGCAGAGCTGCCACCGTAGGCGAACTCATGCAGGTTGAGCTTGCCAAGGAACACCGCACCGGCAGCTTTCAAGCGGCGCACAATCTCTGCGTCCTCGGCGGGAACGCGGTCTTTGAATACGCCGCTGGCTGCGGTGGTGCGCACGCCAGCGGTATCTACCAGGTCTTTTAGCGCAATCGGGATCCCATGTAGCGGGCCTCTCCAACCGTCGTGCTGGATTTCTGCTTCCGCCTGACGAGCCTCAGCCAGTGCGGATTCGGCAGTGACAGTGATGAAGGAGTTCAGCTTCGAATTGAGCCGTTCTATGCGGTTCAAACACTCATGGGTCAGCTCGACCGGTGACACTTTCTTGCTGCGCACCAGTTGCGAGGCTTCGCTGAGCCCCAGCTGACTGACATTTAATCCCTGCTGCTTTTCCTGGGCGCCGGCATAAGCGTGAGCCGCGTGTTTGTCGATGTCCGCCATTAACATGCCGGCTGCTCCGGTTAAAGCGCTTTTTATGAACGTCCTGCGAGACCGTAAACTTTCTTCTGGTTCAATCATTGGCTGTAGATTGTCCCAGTGTCAGTGTGCGTAGAGTCGGAAAGTATTCAACACGCAACGCACAAACTGACCGATTGGCACGATAACGAATGGCTGAAGAATCCAACGATTGAAAAAATGGCCGAATGGCTCTGGAAAAAATTGGAATCTCAATGTTCTGGTCTTTGCGAGATCGTCGTGCACGAAACACCGACCGCTCGCTGCGTTTACCGCGGCGAACAAATGACGGGATCCAGATGCAGCCGCTCGCGGTGGCTATGGCACAGAAGCAGCTCGAGAAGCCGCTAAGATTGTATAGGCGATGGTTGCACCTCCATAACAAGACCATACTGGAAATCGAATCCCTCACCCGGCTTTATCGGTCGTGGCACGCCGGTATTTTCATCGAAAATTAGGCAACGCTGCGGCACCTCGATGTATTCTTTTACGTAACAAACAATGCGCATCGGCAACGCGCTTGCAGCCTCCGTTCTGCTCTGAAAATAACTGGGTAATCTTGGAAAATCGGGAAATGTTGGGTAAAAGACCTTGCCGAACTAGCTCGGCTGCCAACAGCGTGAGCGAAGCCAATAGCAATGGACCGAGATCCTGTTCGCTCTTATCGGATAATGTCGCAACGAGGAGCTTCCGCGAGCCGTAGTAAACTCCTTCTTCATCGGCATATCGGATCAGCGCGTAATATTCGATTATATCATCCACGCAAGACAGAAGGCGGTCGGGACGTGAAATGCTGCGGTGTTTCCAAACGTCAGCAAAATTACAGATCACTTGGTACGCCCTGGACTGCGGCCAAAACGATTCCCTGTATGATCTGTTTGTTGCATATCCGGTATTGCCGTTGAGGTCATAAAAAACATGCTCTGGCAAGTCACGCAAAGCGCCTGCAATGGCGGCGGCATTCTTGGTGTCGCGGCGAAGACCCATTTCGCGATTTGAATAGTATGATGCGAAGTCCCGAAAGGCGGGAAGAACAACATGCAGAAAATGATCGCGCGCCGTGTGCCTCATTGTAGTCTTATGACGTCAAGCTGAGCCACCACCCCAAGAGTCGCAAGTGGCAGCTTGCCGAATCGGGCCCCTATGCATGAAACGGCTTCCCTCCAGTGAATTACCAAAGGCGAACGCGCATCGGCCACCGCTTCAGCGGTTTTTCCAGAGTTTGATGTCGAGTTCCGAAGGCGATTACGAGATCGGAATCGCGCGGGGCTCTGTGGCGGCAGTCTCTGACGCCTGCAGTGCGACGCTCAGAGAGCGCCGCTACAGGGGCTTAGTGTTTCGGCGCGGGGACGGTGCCGGTCTCGATTGCTTCCTTGCGCTGAGCGATTATTCGGTTGGCCGTTTCTTCGACCATCTGTTCCAGTAGCAGTCGCAGATGCGTGTTTGGCCGGTAATCTGCTGGCGCGATGTGTTTGACCCGATCGGCGTGGGCTGAGAGCTGGTAACATTTCCGGAATCCAACGCGCTGCGGATCGTCAGGATTGTAAACGGCGATCGCTTGACCGCCATTCTTCTTCATGACGGTAAAGCAGGGGACATCGGTCGGCCCGTCGCCGATGTAGATCATGTGCGGGAAGGGGATTGGTCGAATCTCCGCGTCCATGTGGTCGTTGACGTCCTGGGACATGTCGAGCAGGCCCTTGTTAATTCGAAAGAGGAACTGTGTCTTTTGCGTGTGGCTGATGACGCGCTTCGGGAAAGCGATCCGCCCTTCTTTGTCTTCGGCAAATTCGCAACCGAAAATGGCGCGCACATAAGGCTTCAATCGACTGCCATCGAGCAGCACCTTTAGTCCGGAGGAGATGATGTAGTGCTCGACGGTGATGCCGTTGGCGATCTGTTCTTCGGTGAGAAGATTATTTCGGAATTCCTCAAACATTTCCGGCAGGCCTTTGTAAAAACTTAATTTGCTGCCGAGCTTTTTTAGCTCCGCATTGGTCGGGCGATCCATGCCGAAGGTGTCGAGCATCACCTTCATGTACGCGAGCTCGTTGTCGTAGCCATGTTCGCGCACCAGTTCAACGCAGCGTCGCCAGAAACTCTCGGCGTTTATCGCGAAAGCAGGAAAGATCACGTCCTCCTGCATGTAGCTCGGGCTGAGCGTCTGATCGTAATCGTAAACGATGGCGATAGTGTTTTGCGGAGTCATGGGCGGACCGGTGAATCGTTAAAATAGTTACATCGTTACATCGGCAAACGCTCAATCTCGTGAAACGCTTCGACGATTTTAACGCTCGGACGCTTTGCCGGAATTTTTCACTCGCGAGAGGAAATCCTCGAAGAGCGATTCGTAAACATGGCTGCGCTCCGGATGATATTGCACAGCGAGCCCGAACGGATACTTCTGCAGGCGAACTTGCTCAATGATGCCATCGTGCGCTGCCCAGGCTTCCGCTTCCAAATCGTCGCCCAACCGTTCGATTGCCTGGTGATGGGCGCTGTTGACTTTTGAAAAACGGTGCGACGCGCGATGCGCGCTGCGCAATGGCTGAACATCGCGATGACGTTGTTCCGGCAAATTGTGCCCTTTGATGTCGAGCTTTAATGTGCCGCCCAGAGCAACGTTGAATACTTGGAGACCTTTGCAGATAGCCAGAATCGGCAGTCCGCGTGACAGCGCCTCTTGCACCGCTTCAAATTCCCAGCGGTCGCGTTCTGGATCCATGTCTTTGCTCAGCACCGAAGGATCGGCAAATTTCTGGCGCAAAAATTCTGGCGAAATGTCGGACCCACCCGTGAGCAAAAGGCCGTCCATTTTCTCGAGGGGAACTCTTCGACGCAATGCGTTCCAGACTTTGATTTCAGGATGTTTGCCAAAAATGGGGCGAAACCATTTTGCGTCTTTGCGTCGGATCCAGGTAGCCAGGTTAGGCATCGTGGAATTTGCGACTGCTGGCAGTCGCTGTAAAGCGCGCGAGTTTATTGTAGAGGCGCGTGTCCTCACGCGCAGATTTGGCTGAGATTGCGACTGGGGACAGCCGCCTCTACACGCTACAATCCCATTAGCTCGCCCACGTATTTGACTGGCGGGCTACCAAAAGAGATCACCTGATCGTTGTATTTCTTGAGGTCGAATGACGCGCCGGCTTTCGTCTTTGCGCGCCCACGAAGATCGAGATGCTCGCTCACGCCGACGAAATAAGTGGAAAGCTGAGCCGAGGTGAGTCGCGCGCGTTTCCATTTCGCCACCGCTTCACCTTCCTGCTGAAAAGTTTCTTTCATCATCAAATCCATTGCCTCCTTCTCGGTCATGTTCCCAGCGTGAATGCTCTGATCAAGAATGGCGTTGGCGATGGCGCGCAATCGCATCTTCAACTGCTGCATCTTAACCTCGGGACCGCCGTAACCCTGTTCCGCCATCATTTGCTCGCAGTAAACCGCCCAGCCTTCGATGAATGTGCCGCTGCGAAAGATCGCCCGAACCAAAGTTGGTGCGCGGAATTCGTTGGCGTGAGCGAGCTGCAAATAATGGCCAGGCATTGCTTCGTGCACTGTCAAATCGCGAATTTCATAGTTGTTGTATTCACGAAAGAACGATTCTTTTCGCTCTTTCAACCAGTCTTTCGGCGTGGGCGCAACGGCGAAAAACGTTTTGCCGGTTTTGTCGAGCGGGCCAGGTGAATCGCAATAGGCTATGGCGACGCCGCGTTTGAATTCGGGCATTGCGATCACATCGAGCGGCGTGTCCGGGATGGCGACAAGCTTATGCGACTTCACGAAATCAGTCGCTTCGCCAACAACTTCTTTCGCGTAACCGACAACTGTTGCGTCGTCGGGATGTTGCTCAGCAAGTCTGTCCAGTACTGCAGCCGTCACTTTGTGTTTATCCGTGAGCGTTTTGTTATCAGCCTCCGGGAAATATTTTTCATAGAGGGGGAGCGCCGTTTCGTAGATGGCGGTTTGCGTTTCCTGTAAGTCGGCCTGCGCCCGCTTCATGATTTCTTCCATCGACAAGTCCGACGCGAGCGCGAAACGCAGCTTCTTTCGAAACTTCTCCGCGCCGATCCGAAAATCGCCGTCTGAACGCGGCAGCAGATCGTTCTGGAGCCATTTTTTGTAATCCTCCAGAGCAGCCGCGGTTTTTTCCTGCAACGGCGCCAATTCATTCTTCATTTGTGGCGTCCGGTCGACGAGCGGAGTGAGTCCTTCGCGCACGAGATTGATAGCGCCCTGCGTCTGCTCAATTGCTGTTTCAGTGTGAACGCGCGGTGGCTGCTGCAGATTGGCTTTTGCCTGCGCGATCACGCGCGGAATCGCTTCCATTCGCTGGCGCAAGTTCGGAATCCGCTTTTCCGGTGGCGCGAAATCCCGTGCAACCAACAGATAAAGGCTGTTGGCCAGGCTCTGCATGTAAACCAGCGGATTCCACTCCGCTTCCTTCAGCTCTTCAGCCTGGAAAATCTTGTAATCGATGTTCTCCTTCAGGATGCGAAAATCGACATTGTTCGCACCGGTGAGCTGCGATCCGTCAATGGCGCTTAGCTTGTCGCGGAACTCCTTTTGCGTTGCCAGTTCTTTCGCTCGCGCCTCGGACGAGTAATCGGTTAACTGGCCGTCAAACCGATGATCGCCGAGCTCGGTCGCATCCTCCGGATTGGCCTGCAAATACTGCTCGATGTAATCGTGCGCAGTTCTTTGAAACACATCGTCCTCCGGAGTCGCGAATGTGTTGAAGATCGACAGCGACAGCAAGACGCCAGCTGAAATGATGATTTTCATCCGATTTTAGCTCGGCGTGCCGCCGTGAAGAATCGGCTCTGTAGCAATCTCATCGAGCGTGAGTTGCTGTGTTTGGAGGTAAGTGCGGCCCTTGTAAAAGCAGGCGACAACGACAAACACCACCGCGGCGGCGAACATCAAAATCGTGAAGAACGTGAAGTATTGATAGTCGGTCAGCTTGCGTGTGCCGTCGGCGTTCAAGTCCCACGCGTTCACCTTGCCAACGAAGAATTCGCCGGAAGCTACTGTGAGAAGCCATAGCGCCATGACCGAGCTCTTCATCGAATTGGGCGACTGAGTATATGAAAACTCAAGGCCTGTGATCGAAACCATTGCTTCACCAAGCGTGAGAATGACGTAGGCGAGCAGTTGCCAATTTATGGTCGGCCTTAAACCGGCATCGATTTGTCCCTGTATCCAAACAATAACCATGAAGGACAAACCGGTGAGAAAAAGGCCGATCCCGATCTTGCGCAGTGGAGTAAGGGGAAAGACGCGGTTGATCGCAGGGTAAATGACGTAGTTCACCAACGGGATAAAAATCAGGATCAAGATCGGGTTCGCCGTCTGCACCTGGGCGGCGAGCAAGTCCATGCCGAACCAATGCAAATTCATTTTCTCGGCTTGCAAGGTCCATTCGACACCGTTGCTCATTCCCCAGAGTGCCCAGAAGACCAAAATGAAAACATAGACCATCGCGATTCGGGCGAGCGTGATGAGGCCCTCGCGGCTGAATGTTTCTCGCAAATAGCCAAGCCCCGCTGGCGGCACATGCACCATTTTTTTGCGACCGCCCCAGAAAAACAAAGTCGCGATCAACATCGCTATGCCCGGAATTCCAAATGCCCATCCAGGTCCATACTTGGGATTCGCAAGGAGCCATGGACAGAGGATAGAGGAGATGAAGGAACCAGCGTTAATCGAGAAATAGAACCAGCCAAACATCTTTGAAAGCAGATGCTTGTTCGATTCGCCAAATTGATCACCCACGTTGGCCGATACGCATGGTTTGATGCCGCCCGCGCCCAAACAAATCAGCGCCAGTCCTATTACGAGCATCGTTCGTTGTCCCACTGCAATTCCCCAGGAAGTGGCCATGCACGCGAGTGTGAGGTTGCCAAAGCAGTAAGCGATCGAAAGCGATAGGATAGTCCAATACTTGCCTAGCCAACCATCTGCGATGATCGCGCCGAGAATGGGAAGGAAATAGACGCCGAAAACAAAATAATGGGTGTACATGTACGCCTCGTTCGGGTTCATCGGCGCCAGCACCCCAGACTGATTCAAAATGTAATGCGCCATGAAGACGGTCAGGACCGACTTCATGCCGTAATATGAGAAGCGCTCGGCTGCTTCGTTGCCGATGATGTACGGCACGCCCGGCGGCATTGTGCTGATATTTAGTGGCGAGGTCGCGTATTTGTGTTTGGCCATATGATCTCCTTTGCCCTAACGAGGTTGGTGTGGAAAAAATTCGGCCGGCGTCGGCGAGGACACGGATTTTTCAGACTTCGCTTCGCTCGCTTCGGACCAAACTCCTTTTGCCGGATCGCTCTGTTCCCTTTGGACTTCCGGCATTTCGCCGAGGCGATGTTTTTCGCATGATGCACAAAACGGCAGCATGCCGATCGAGACAGCGACGATTATCTGCCGAAAGAGAACAGTCATTGCGCTGGCACAGTAATAGGCGGCTCGCCTGTCGTGCAAGACCAAACCAGTCCAATCTGGAGCCCGGACTTCTCCGCCGCGGGACGGATTCGCTGCGGCGAATGGTCTATGAGTCGGACGGGCTTCCGCCTGCTGAATTAGTCAGGCAACATGCCCGTACCCTGCACCGCTACAAATGATTGAAAGAAGCGGCCATCGGATTACTATCAGACGCGGTGGCTCGCACGGACAGACACAACGCTTGGAACGAAGTCTTCGCCCTCGTTCTGCTTTTCGTCGGCACATTGCTGTTTTTCGCGCTCATCTCCTTTACGCCAAAGGACGTGCCGTCCTGGATCTGGTTTAGCAACATCTCACCGGCGAATCACCCCGCGCAAAATTTCATCGGACCAGTCGGCGCGGTTGTCGCAGGGATTTGCTATCAATTAATCGGCGCGGGCGCGTACCTTTTGGCCGCAATTCTGCTCGGATTTGGCGCTGCGAAACTGTTTTACCCGGGCCTTCGCGTGACGCCGCGATTGGCATGGATCATTCTTTTTATCATGTCGGGTGCGTGTTTGCTGCATGTGCAACCGTACCATTTGCGTGGCTGGCATACCGCGTTTAATATTCAAGGACCGGGCGGCTGGGTTGGCTATCGCTTCGCCGATGAACATCACGGTTTGCTCCGCAACGCTCTCGGCCAGGTCGGGTCGGTTATTCTCTTGATTGGAATCTATGCGACGACGCTGATTTTGGTGACTGGACTGCGTCCGATATATCTTATTCGCGAGACGGTTGCCGCCACCCGGCGCGCCAATGTAAGAGTGCAGGAATGGCGATTACGCCGCAGACTTCGCAGGTCCGATCTCAAGCAACAATTGGAGATCAGTGAAAAACAGCTCGCGAAACAGCGGCGATTACTCGAAAAACAGCTAAGAAAAAAAGGCAGGCCCATTCCGGAACCGGCGGGGCCGCTTGTTTCGCCGGACGAACTCGTAGATCGGCCGAAACCGAAGGTGGTCGATACAACTGCGTTGCCAAGTGAGCATCTGCCGGCTCGTCGAAAACCGTCTCTGGCCGAATTGCGCGTCAGCGAAGAGAAAGCGAAGCCGGCGCCGAGTCTGACAAGTCGCGCATGGAAATCCGAAAATTATGTGCTCCCCGGAGTAGATTTACTCGACGAACACAATTTGGAGGGGCGCGCCGCTGCCGATCCCGCGGAACTGGAACATGTCCAGCAAATCTTGATTGATACGCTGGCGCAGTTCGGCATAGCAGTGGCGCCGGGCGACATCACGAAAGGGCCGACTATTACGCGCTACGAAGTGTATCCAGCGAAGGGCGTTCGCGTGGACAAGATCGTGAGCTTGGAGCGTGACCTTGCTCGAGCGACGCGCGCAGAGCGCATTAACATTCTCGCGCCCATTCCCGGAAAAGACACTGTCGGCATAGAGCTTGCGAACACTCGAAAAGTGACGGTGAAACTGCGCGAACTCTTGCAATCGCCCGACTGGGAGGCAGCGAAAGGACATGCAAAAATTCCGCTTGCGCTGGGCAAGGACGTTTACGGGAAAGCCATCATCACCGACCTAGCGCAAATGCCCCATCTGCTGGTGGCGGGAACGACTGGGAGCGGCAAAAGCGTTTGTATCAACGCGCTAATCGCCAGCATGCTTTTCCGGTTTACGCCGGAAGAACTGCGCTTCATCATGATCGATCCGAAAGTGGTGGAGATGCAGTCTTATGATTCGCTGCCGCATCTTGCCTTCCCGATCGTAACCGATCCAAAGAAAGTGCTGCTTGCTCTGCGCTGGTTGATTGATGAGATGGAGCGGCGCTACAAGATTTTTGCCCGCGTTGGCGTACGTAACATCGTCGGTTTCAACGCACGTCCGGTTAAAAAGAAAGATGGAGAGCTTGATGACGAGCCTGTAGAGGCAGGCGTGTCGCCTGCAAAGTTTGCGAACGCAGCAGCCGGCACGGCTGCCACCACAGAGGTTCAAATTCCTGACAAGATTTCCTATATCGTGGTCGTCATCGACGAGCTGGCCGATTTAATGCAGACCTCGCCAGCCGACGTTGAGACCGCGATCGCGCGCATCACGCAAATGGCTCGCGCGGCTGGCATTCATCTGATTGTCGCGACGCAAACGCCGCGCGCGGATGTCGTCACCGGCGTAATCAAGGCGAATATTCCCAGCCGTATTGCATTCCAAGTAGCGTCCAAGGTCGACAGTCGTGTGATTCTCGACGAAAACGGTGCCGACCGTTTACTCGGGCAGGGGGACATGCTCTATCTCCCGCCAAGCGCTTCACGCCTCATTCGTGCGCAAGGCGTTCTCGTAACCGACGATGAAATTCACCGTCTGGTTGAATTTGTTGCGGCCCAAAGCACCCCTGCCTTTGACCCGACGATGCATGAGAAGCTTCAATCTCCCGTGACGCCGGAGGAAGAAGTGACAGACGAAGACGAGGAGCTGGTCGAAAAATGTCTCGAGATCATTCGACAGGAAAAACGCGCTTCCACTTCTTTGCTTCAGCGCCGGTTGCGACTTGGTTACACGCGCGCTGCGCGCATCGTTGATATTCTGGAGCAGCGCGGTATTTTGGGTCCCGGCGAAGGCGCCAAACCACGCGAGATTCTGGTCGATCTCGATGCCGCCGTTTAGCCTGCATTTCGTGCGATGACAATCGAGGGTCTTGGGAAAAAATTTCAGGAGGCGAGGCGAGCGAGAAATCTTACGCTCGATGAAGCAGCTCGGATGACCAAGATTCGTTCGGCTCGACTCGCGGAAATTGAGGCGGACGATTTTTCGCAGTTTCCAAGCCTGGCGTACGCAAAAGGTTTCTTGGTGATCTACGGAAAATTTTTGGATGTCGATGTGACGCCGTATCTCGACGCTTTTGAAGATTCTGAACGCGTCACAGTCGATGGCTACTCGTACCTTCAGGACCGTCCTCCTCCCAAGCCAGTCAGCGCTCCGGTCGTTCACCGTCGCGCGAGCCGTTCCAGCGGCGATCGCGTCTCGCCGATGCCGCTCATTTTTGGCATCGTGGTGTTGATAATCGGCTTTTCGGTAATGAAATTAGTTCTCAATGTGCAGCGGCTCGCGCCGGGGCACGCGCAGTCCACTGCACAAGTTTCGCCAAGCCCTTCCTCGCTCCCGACCTCTGCGACTGCCTCTCCGGCGACCACTGAAACGCCTGCGAAGAGTGTGGCATCTGCGCCAACGATTGCACCGTCCGTGTCGCCCGCACCAACGATCGTGCAAAAAGCGGTTGCGGCGGCGTCGGCAGCGCCAAGTGAGCCGGAAGTGCGTCGAGCCAAGCCTGTGCGTCGAGAGGACCTCACAAAGGCACAGGCGGAATCGAATTCTTTGCCAGCGGAATCAAGCGCGCCAAATCACGTCACTGTTCGTGCACTAAAACGAACTTACGTTAAGGTCACCGTCGGCGAAGGAACTGAAAATCCCGCGTTTGAACGCTGGATTTCCCCGGCCGACGGCCCTGTGGAATTCCGCGCTAAGCATGTCTCGATTCGTGTTCTCGATCACGACGCGGTTGAGATTACGAAAAATGGCAAGCCGCTGGAGGCGGGCGACGAAGCGGTAACAGTCGATTAGCGCCTCATGAATTCGCCCGCTGTAGTGGCAGCCGTGTCGGCTGCTGGCGGAGACTTGGCCATGCCAAGCGCGAGTTCCCGCGTGAGAGATAAAGAGCCAATGACCCGCCTTTGCCAGGCTTCGGCTCGGCGCGCACGCCTTCCGCTCCAGGTTGCCATGATCAGCCTCGGCTGTGCCAAGAACCTCGTCGATGCGGAGATCATGCTCGGCAGTGTTCTCAAATGTGGAATGAAAGTTACCTCGCGCGCAGAAGATGCCGACGTTCTGGTAGTAAACACATGCGCATTCATCGATTCAGCCAAAGAAGAATCGATCGAAGCCATTCTGGAGGCGCATCAGCAGTGCGGCCTAAACAGGCGACCGAATCAAAAACTGATCGTGAGCGGCTGTATGTCACAAAGGTTCGCGAATGAATTGCGCCAATGCCTTCCTGAGGTAGACGCGTTCATCGGACTGGACCAAGTCGGTCAGCTTGGAGAAATCATTGAGCGAGTTGTAGCCGGGATCGGTGATCCCGGCTGGTTCGAGACCAGCATTAGTGCGTCTGCCATCACCGATGCTGTCTACAACTTTGTTACACAGCGGCCAACTTACATTCCCGATTACGACACACCGCGCTTCAGGCTTACCCCAGCACATTCCGCTTACGTAAAGATTGCCGAAGGCTGCAATCATCCATGCAGTTTTTGCGTGATTCCGCAAATGCGGGGAAGACACCGTAGCCGGTCTCCCCAATCGGTTCTTGCGGAAATTCGGGGACTCGTCAGTGAAGGCGTCCGCGAAATCAATTTGATCAGCCAGGATACGACGTATTACGGGATGGATTTGTGGAGGCAGAAGGCAGGACCGCGTCAGCCGCTTGACTCGGCGCGAGGACCGACCCTTGCTGAATTGCTTCGTGAGATTCAAAAGATCGACGGCGAATTCTGGGTGCGCCTGCTTTATACGCACCCCGCGCATTGGAGTGATGAATTAATTGAGACGATCGCAGAATGCGACAAGGTCGCGCGTTACATCGATATTCCGTTGCAGCACATCGAGGACTCTGTGTTGGGACGCATGCGGCGAGAAACAGCGCGCTCACACATCGAGAATTTGATCGATAAATTGCGCGCCGGAATTCCTGGGGTTGCCTTGCGCACGACTTTCATCGTCGGATTTCCTGGAGAAACAGAAGCGGAGTTTGAGACTCTGGTCGATTTTATTCTGCGGACTCGATTCGAACGGCTCGGGATATTCAAATATTCACAGGAGGAGGGCTCGCGTGCGGCGAAAATGCCGAACCAAATCACCGCGAAGGTCAAAAACGCACGCTACCGGGCGGCCATGTCGATCCAGCAACAGACCGCCTATGAAATAGCCCGCGAAAAAATTGGAAGCGAGCTGAAATTATTGATTGATCAGCCGTATATCGCCCGTACCGAAGCGGACGCGCCTGATGTCGACGCCTGCGTGGTTTTATCTAAGGCGGCACCGGTTGGCGAATTCGTTTGGCGCAGGATCACTGGAAGCCGCGGATACGATCTTCTGGCCTAAAAACCGATCGTTTCAAAAAGGCAGATTTTTTTGGCAGAAACGAACTTAGCAGATGACAGCGGCCCGTTTTTCGAGCAAAATCTCTGACATTTATTTCCCCCCACGATGGCCGACCCAAACGACCAAAAAAAAGAGACCGTTCGCATTGACTTGCCGCCATTGCTGCAGCCGCCTGTAGCGAATCCGCCCGATCCGAGTACAAAATCGCGCGAGACTGTGCGAATCCAGCTGCCGAATCGCCAGCTATCTGTGCCTCTCCAGGCTCCAACAGGGCCGCCGCTTGTTTCAACACCTATCGATCAGGATCTGCCCTCGCCTCAGTTTTTCCAGCCACCGCCGCCCTCGTCGCCAGTTTCTCCTCCGAAGCCGCCAACTGTTTCGGTGCCGCTCCCCACACCAGCTCCCGTGCCAGTCACTCCGGCGGCAAATTTGCCTTCTTCGGGACCCAAAAAAGAGACAGCGCGCATTGCGCGCATGCCGGACCCGCCCCTCCAACCGCTTCCAACGGTTCAGATGAAAAAGACTCAACCGCTAATCGCCATGCCACTCACCGCCCCCCAGAGCCCTTCAATCTCAGTGGCGCCAGCAGAGGAAAGTATAATGCCGCTGTGCTGGGTGCTTCTCGGCGTCTCCACCGTCATTTTGATTATTCAGATTTGGACTTACCTTTCCTAAAGCAATGGACAATTCCGCCACCATTAATCTCGATGAATCCAATTTCGACCGCGAAGTGACGCAAAGCGACAAGCCTGTGATTGTCGATTTTTGGGCAGAATGGTGCGGTCCCTGTAAAATGATTGCCCCGTTGTTGGATGAAGTTGCGCGCGAAAAAGCGGGCGCGGTCAAGGTTGCGAAAGTGAACGTAGACGAAAACCAGAGTCTTTCGTTCAAGTACAACATTCGTGCCATCCCGGCTCTGCTCTTCTTCAAGAACGGGCAACTGCGCGATCAAGTCACCGGCGTCACGAGCAAGAAGGATCTACTTAACCGGATCGATGCGCTAGCGTGAGGAATTTTCGACTTGCGAAAATTTGCGGGTGAAGAGGATCAACGAACGGTAAATAGAGAAACTGCCTCGTCTAATCCCCCTTTACTTGTCACGACTCACCTCTGAAAAATGCGCCCGGCGGGGATTACAATTCAGAAAACAGCGGTTCCCGCGCGGGAATCCCAGCCGAGAAGACTTTGACCGCTCGCAGTCAGGCGGCCTTGCGCCAGGCTGCCGCAAACATTGCCGTTCCATTCACCTCGTATCCCACCAGCACGCGAGTGAGTCGGCCGGCGGCGAGTTCCTCGTCGTACTTCGCCTGTAGTTGCGGGCCCGTCAGGTTGTGCCTTCCTACCGTACTTCCTGAGCCTGGCGTTTTCTGCTGAAAGATGGCGGAAAATCGCATCCCTCCGCCCTTCTGGTATGCGCTGAGATAGGCGAGTTGGCGTCCGGCCGCCGCATTGGTCTCCCAGGCGTTCTGGTAATCAGCCGATGTCAATTCGCCCAGATGCACAAACCCGCCCACATCGTGTTGCACATAAAACGCGGCGAAGCGCAGCGTGCCACCCGCCGCAGTGATCGAGACATTAACCGGCACGTAGCCAGCCTTTGTCCACTCCCCGAAGCGTTCCTGGTGCTCCTGCGTGCTGACGCCGTGGTACGCACGCCACGCCGGCCCACCAACCTTGTCGAAGATGGCGGCATAGGTCACCGAGTCCCCGCTCACGTAGCTCGCAAGATTCGTCAGCCGATGGCCGTCCTTCGTCGCTGAATCGAACTGCGCTTGATACTCGGCCGCGCTCATGCCGTGCCGCGCCAGCCATACTACATTCGCCTGCGGATGGAAGGTCACGTTGAAGTAGGTCTTGCCTTGCACTTCGTAACCATCGAGCCAAACGGGCCGATAGCCTGACGACTTCGCGCGATCGAATATTGTCTGGTACGACGATTCTGGTATGCCGAAGTGCGTTACCTCTCCCCATCCCGGCGGATACCACGCCGGCGCCGCTGTGCTGGGCCACACCGCGACCTTCTCCTTCGGTAACCCGCGACCGTTAAGCTTCGACCACGGACCGGTCGGATTCGGCGGAAGGATTGCGTTCTCCGAGACCACGTAGGTGTCATGAAACGGAAACGGCCGGAGTGGGCTTCCCGCTGCATTGAGTTCCACTTCAATGTGTGTGTGCGGCTCGGTCGCATTGCCAGTGTTGCCTACCAGCCCGAGAATCTGTCCTGCTTTCACCGGTGCTCCCACCTTTTGCAGGCTAGCCGGGATGGAGCCCTTCTGCATGTGGCAGTAGATCACTTTCTCAT
>Ga0209156_10001000_pt1 | contig 23487 bp, 25 predicted proteins | sample GraSoiAngelo_124_FD_185881 | JGI IMG/M metagenome (GOLD analysis project Ga0209156, IMG submission 185881) | Grasslands soil microbial communities from the Angelo Coastal Reserve, California, USA - 14_0927_05_20cm (SPAdes) (version 2) | ecosystem: Environmental > Terrestrial > Soil > Grasslands... | reverse complement strand
GAGATGTTTCAGAAGGGTGACAAGGCACATCTACATGCCATGAGCAAGATGACAGACCTCATGCAATCTGGGGACGGAATGGCCAAATGGATGGAGAGCAAACGGAAAGAGTTTGAAGCCAAACCCAACAAAAAATGACGCCTAACCATGCGCTGCAGCGAACGGCGGCGGGCCGTCGCGGTTGCAATCAGCGCGTCTTGTGGCCGCCGTCGCTGAGCTTGGGTCGTTAGGCCCTTTCCTTACATGGACCCCATGACAATATCCACCACGCTCGCGACAATTGTCGGTCTGCTCTGTAATTACCGCCAAGAAAAAGGCGATCGAGAGCAGCTCGATCATCGGACCTTCATAGAGTGGCTGGAGTATCATCGCCACGAGGAGATCAAGAATCTGATCTGTAACACATACCACTTGCAGTCCGAGGTGGATGCTCTTTTGCGAGAAGACAGTCGACGCCTTGCCACCAAACTCAACGACATCGAAGAGATGCTGGCGCGTCTTCTCTCCCGCGTTGAAGGCTTCGCGCCTGTTGTGGTATCGCTGCATCCCGGGATTGAGCTTTCAGCGCAAGCACTTGAGGTGCTGTCATTATTCGTTACGACCGGGTCTGATCGACTCGTCGTGCTCCATGCCCCCGATGGACCAAAATTCGCTCTGTTCCCCGCAACTGGCGATTCAGCGCCGACATATCGCGTTCCACAGCCCCGCCTGCTTGACGATGATGTTCGCACCTTGCTTCAGTTGGGGCTCATCATCCAAGACCCGCGAAGTGATTACGGAGGCGAGCCGATCTTTCGTCTTGCTCGGCCAGGTGTTCACTATGTGCAGCGACTTAAGGCGGCCAACGATGCAAAGGCCTAACCATGCGATGGAGCCAACGCCGCCCGACTTGTTTATGAGCTTGTTCGCAGTTCAACCTTCCACATGCAGCCTGCCGCGTCCTCGGCAGCGTGGCTCATCTTGGTCTCGTTAGATGTGTGCGTGGCATTGCTTTTGTGTCGTTTCTGTTAATTCAGTCGCCTTATCTGACTTTCGAATTGATCGAACGACGCTGCGGCCTCATAAAATGGCGACATGAGAATGACACAACTCGTAGCTTGTTTCATCGCCGTCGGTTTGCTTAGCGCAAATCACTTTGCCCGAGGCGCTGATCCGGCTCATTCGGACCAGCCTTCAGTAGCTCCAAGTGAAGCAATCTCGAAGCTCAAGGAAGGTAATGGCCGTTATACGAGCGGCAATCTGCAACATCCCGGTCAGACGGCGGAACGGCGCACGGAACTGGCAAAGACTCAGCATCCGTTTGCCACGATCGTCAGTTGCTCCGATTCACGCGTGCCGCCCGAAATTGTCTTCGATCGGGGACTCGGTGACTTGTTTATTGTGCGAGTGGCAGGAAACGTAATCAATGATGAAGGACTGGGCAGCATCGAGTACTCGGTCGATCATTTGGGCACCCGCCTGATTTTGGTGCTCGGCCATCAGAGTTGCGGCGCTGTGAAAGCAGCAAGAGAAACAATCGCCGCCAAAGGCAAAGCGCCGGGACACATCGAATCGTTAGTCGCGGCAATCAAACCTGCAGTAGAAGCCACCGCGAAGGACGATCTCGAGACAACAGTAAAAGCGAACGTTAAAAACGTCGTGCAAGCGCTGCGCGCGTCCACGCCAATTCTCAAGGCGAAAGTTGATTCCGGCGACGTGCAGGTAATCGGTGGCTATTACAGCCTCGATACGGGCGCGGTCACTTTTCTCGACGAGAAGTAGGAGTTTCGTTATGCCCCAATTTTGATTTCGAAATCTCGGGCTAGCATCTTAGTTTGCAGTAAACGCTCCATATTTTGTCACCGAACTTTGGTAAAATCAAAATCGACAACGTCATGGCGAAACCCGAGGAAACAAACGCAACCAACAATCTAAGCCCTGCCCAGGAAGCTCTGCGCAAACTCTGGGAGGACCATGTGCGGTACGAGTTCTCCACTCGTAATACCGAGGACACACTCGCCACGATGGTCGAGGATGCTTATGTAAATCACATACCAGTGCTCACCGGCGGCGTGGGCCGCGACGAATTGCGCGAGTTCTATTCGAAACGGTTCATCCCTCAAATGCCGCCGGATACGGAAATGACACCGGTGTCGCGAACAATCGGCGAGGACCAAATCGTGGACGAAATGGTTTTCAAATTCACGCACACGATCCAAATGGATTGGATGCTGCCGGGTATCGCTCCCACCGGAAAACGTGTGGAAGTTCCACTTGTCGCCATCGTTCGATTTAGAGACGGCAAGCTGGCTCATGAGCACATTTACTGGGACCAGGCATCAGTCCTGGTTCAGATTGGATTGCTCGACGCTTCCAAGCTGCCGGTCGCCGGTGTTGAAACCGCGCGCAAGGTCCTCGATCCCAGTTTGCCTGGCAACGCGCTCATGCGGCGCACTGATTCAAACCAGTAGTTGTTTAACCGGCCGGAAACTGTTAAACATATCAGGAGCGGCGTATGTCAGCACAACCAAGTCAGCCATCCCTCTATGAACGCCTCGGCGGAATTTATAGCATTGCGACGGTGGTCGATGATTTCATCGACCGCGTCATGACTGATCCACGGCTGAACGCCAACCCCGCGGTGAATGAAGCCCACCACAAGGTTCCGCCAGCCGGCTTCAAATATCTGGTCACCGAAATGGTCGGGATGGCGACCGGCGGTCCGCAAAAATATACCGGACGCTCGATGGCCGACTCGCATCGTGATATGAACATTACGCCAAAAGAGTGGGAGGCCTTCATGGATGATTTCCAGCAGACGCTCGACAAGTTCAGCGTACCCGCGGCGGAACAAGCGGAACTGAAGGCAATCGTCAACAGCACGTATGGCGACATCGTAATTGGCAAATCGTAGCGGACTTACTCCGCACATTTGAAAATCGCGTCTGAGACATGAGCATCGTCGGAAAGATTGACAGCCTCTGGCGTTATCCTGTTAAGAGCATGCGCGGCGAAGAACTGGACGAAGCGTTTGCAAGTTTTTCAGGAATTTATGGCGATCGCCTGTTTGCCTTTGAAAGCTCAGCGAGCCCGAAGGGATTCCCATACCTGACAGCTCGCGAGCAGCAAAGACTTTTACAATATCGGCCGCACTTCCGTTATCCCGACAAAGCAGCGCGGCCAATCAATTTGACCGAAGCGGAGAAAATGGGCGCGAATCCGGTCTGGGCCGATTTTGCAGAACTAATGGTCGATGTTGAAACTCCGGATGGAAAAACGCTCGCCGTTGATGATCCGGCGTTAATCGACATGATCCGAGCCGACATCGACCAAAAACATCAGCTCACGTTGATGCGATCCGAGCGCGCCCTGACGGATTGCCGCCCAGTGTCGATCTTTAGTTTGCAATCCGCGCGCCAATTGGGGGAAGAGACAGGCACGTCGATGGATAAACGGCGTTTCCGAGCAAACGTCTATGTGAACTTAACCTCGGCTCAAGGCTTCGCCGAGAATGAGTTCGTGGGTAAATCGTTGCGGATCGGGCCTAAGGTGGTCGTCACGGTTCTGGAACGCGATGCACGTTGTGTGATGATCACTCTCGATCCCGACACTGGGGAAAAATCGCCGGAAATATTAAAGAAAGTAGCACAGGCTCATGACGGCATGGCGGGCGTTTATGGTGCGTCATTGTCGAAGGCATGCTGCACAAGGGCGATTCGGTGGAAGTGTTAGACTAGAAGCGTCTCACAAATCTAAGAACGGCCTGGAGGGCAGGCCGTCTCCACATTCGCCGATGGAGCCAGGCCGCCCCCGGCCTGCTTTTGCATCGCCTGTCTCTTTGCGCGAAAGACTGCCAGAATGGCAAACGGCGAAATAATCGAGTCCTACGTGCCGGCGCGCTTGGACCGCATGCCGTGGAGCTCGTGGCATTGGCTTATTGTCGTTTCGCTCGGCGCGACATGGATTCTCGATGGCCTGGAAGTCACATTGGCCGGAGCGGTAGGCGGAATTTTAACGCGACGTGAGACGCTTGGACTGACCGATACGGAGGTCGGCGCCAGCGCGACCTGTTACCTCGCGGGCGCAGTGCTTGGTGCGCTGCTTTTCGGTTACGGGACTGATCGGTTCGGCCGGAAGAAATTGTTTTTCATTACGGTTGCGGTTTATCTGATTGGGACGGCGCTGTCCGCTTTTTCCTGGAACTTCTGGAGCTACGCAGTCTTTCGCGCGATCACAGGCGCGGGCATTGGCGGTGAATACGCCGCGATTAACTCCGCCATTGATGAACTGATTCCGGCGCGTGTGCGTGGCCGAGTTGATCTAATCATCAACGGCTCATACTGGGTCGGCGCTGCCATAGGCGCAGCTGCGACACTCGTTCTGCTCGACGCCCGCTACATTCCGATCTGGCTGGGCTGGCGCTGCGCGTTTGCAATCGGCGCGACCTTGGGACTTATCGTGATTTTCTTTCGCCGCTGGATTCCCGAAAGCCCACGTTGGTTGATGATTCACGGGAGGAATGTCGAGGCGGAAGAAATCGTTGCTGAAGTGGAACGAAAGATCCTGGGAGCAAATGCGGCCGGGATCACCGATCCCGGCTACAAGGAAATGCCTACGCGGATTCGAACGCGCACGCACACGCCTTGGCGGGAAATTTGGGACGCGATTGTGCACGAACATCGCCGCCGTTCGTTTCTCGGCTTTGTGCTTATGTCCACTCAGGCCTTTTTCTACAACGCGATCTTTTTCACTTACGCCCTCGTCCTGATGCGGTTTTACAGCGTGCCTGAGCAAAATGTGGGCGGCTATCTCCTGCCGTTTGCGCTTGGAAATGTGCTCGGGCCATTGCTTCTCGGACATCTGTTCGACACAATCGGGCGCAAGCGAATGATTACTCTCACGTACGGGCTCGCCGGCATCTTACTCGCACTGACCGGGTGGCTTTTTCACGCGGGCGTGCTTACCGCGCAAACGCAAACTCTTGCGTGGACGATCATTTTTTTTGTCGCTTCGGCCGCGGCGAGCTCGGCGTACCTGACGGTGAGCGAGATTTTTCCACTGGAAATCCGTGCGATGGCGATCGCAATTTTTTACGCGATCGGAACCCTGGCTGGCGGAGTCGGCGCGCCCGTGCTCTTCGCATGGATCATCGGCACCGGATCGATCACGGTATTGTTCATCGGATACACGCTGGCTGCGGTGTTGATGGTTTTTGGCGCGGTCACTGAGGCATGGATTGGAGTGCCAGCAGAACGACGCTCCCTTGAGCACGTGGCGGCGCCGCTTTCGAGCAAAGGACTCTAGGGCGTCTGTGTCAGACGCCGCCCTTGCCGTACGTGCTTAGCGCCAAAGGGCGCTGTGCAAGCGCTAGCCTGGGGCATCGCCCCAGGAACCCAATCATCCGGGTAACCAAGCGCTGAAAGCGCGATTCAGTTCAGTGATGGTTCTCAATCCAAAAAAATACCCTCGCGAAATGAATACCGTGTCAATGATGTAACGAATGACGTCGCCTGTGAACCGCGCTTTCAGCGCTAGTGTTTGTTTGCGTGCCACGAATCCTGGGACGCTGCCCCAGGCCTCGAGGTGAGTGCCGCGCCTTTGGCGCTAAACACATGCCGTCTCACAGGAGACGGCCTACAATTTTTCATCGCGGCAACGCACGCTCATCTCGCGCGTATGAATTGGACCGGCGGGAGTCAGTTTGCTGGAATAAAGATGGAAAGCTTCCACGCGGATTATTCCTACATCGAAATTGGCATTCGCCTTTAAGAAATTTCGGAGCGATCGCGGCCCCACATCGCGGCAGCGCGCAATAGTGATGTGCGGATGCCAGGGGCGCAGCTCCGGCTCCAGCCCGGCAGCAAGCGCGGCCTCCTGCACGCGTTTGTGGATTTGAAACAGATGCGGGTGCGCCTTGCCGACGCCGATCCAGATAATTTTCGGTGCGCCTTTTGTAGAAAACGTTCCGACACCCCGAACAGGCAGAAAGAATGCGCCAAAGTCGATCGCGCTGAGTTTTTCGCGCAGCGCAGAATCGACATCGTCTGGAACATCATCGAAGAAGCCGAGCGTCAGGTGCATCTGATCCGGGTCCACCCAGCGCACGCCGCGAATGTGCGGATCAAGCTCTGCAAGCAACTGGCGCGCTGAGTCCGGCAGATCGATTGCAACGAAGAGACGCTTCGGCATGTGCCTGAAAACGTCCAACGCTCAACGCCGAACGTCCAACGCCCAATTCAATCTGGCGGCGATAAGAACGATCGCTACAGCTTGCTTCTGACTTCGTTGTTTTTCTTTGTCGCGCGGTCGGCGAGCCTTGTCAGCCATTGCGGTGTTAACCGACTGAGTTGCGAGCCGGCTCGCGATTCATTACCCTCCTCACCGCCCGCTCGAGGGAGAAGCCGATTCGCAAATTTCATCGCGTAACCGGTGAGATTCGGCGCAAGCGCATTCCCAACAATAGCCGCGCGCGCGGCAAGAGTGAGTGTGAGCGACGGCTGACCACGACGGCACGCCGCGAGAATTTTCCGCGCCGCGCGATCGGCGCTTATGGAAATGAGCGGCGCTCCGGCGGAAGCAGCGAACCAGGCAAATTCATTGTCGTGGTTGCCTTTGAATTTTGCATTCACATGTGAGCCAGTGCGCATTAATCCGGGCGCCACCGTCGTCACATAAATATTATCTCGGGCCAGCTCGGCCCGAAGCGCGTCGGACAAACCCGTCAGCGCAAATTTGCTCGCGCTGTAGGACGCCATATGTGGCACGGCGACTTTGCCGCCAATGGACGAAATGTTAACAACGCGACCTCCGCCCCAGATGCGCATTTCCGGAACGACCTGTGAAATCAATTCGTACGGCGCCCAAAAATGCAGGCACATGGCGCGATTGAAATCCTCCGGCGTCAGATGCTCAAGGGGACCGACTTCGATGATTCCGGCGTTGTTAATCAAGACGTCGATCTTGCCAAAACGATCGATGACTCGCCGAACAGCCACCTGAATCTGTCCGGAGTCGAGCAAATCGCATTCAATTGTGAGGACGCCGCCACCGCGTGGAGAAAGATCAGCCTTTGCACGCGCCAATTCCTCATGATCGCGCGCAATGAGAGCAACGTTGCCGCCGTGCGCGCAAATATGTCGCGCGAGCACAAGTCCGAGTCCGCGCGAACCACCGGTGATCAGGACAACCTTTTCGCGCAGCGGATAACGCACGGTGCGAATAAGCCGCGTGATTATCCAGGCGCAAAGTAAAAGAGCGCCTACGGAGAGCACAACGCGAATATTCATGTCGAGGGCTCTAAATCAGATACGAAAGCTTCGCAGCGAACGGCCGTGAACAAGGAACGGCAGCTTCCGAGCCGTCGAGCCAAATGTGATGGCTGGAAAGCGGTCACTCCTTAATACGATTACCCGTGTTTTCGATTGAAACGCGCAACTTCACGAGCTGTCTCGCGATCCATCGCGCGCTTCTTCAAATCGGCCCGTTTATCCCCCGCAACCTTCCCCTGCCCCACTCCAAGCTCAGCTTTTAGCTTTCCGTTTTTCCAGTAGAGCTTGAGAACGACAAGCGCGCGGCCTTTCACCTGTGATTCGCCATAAAGCTTATCGATCTCCTGCCGATGCAATAACAACTTTCGGATGCGTTTTGCGGGAGGAATTTCGTGGCTGGCGCGTTCGTAGGGTTGAATGTCAGCGTTGTACAGGAAGGCTTCGCCGTTCTCGATTCGCGCGAACGCATCGCTAATATTTGCCTTACCGGCGCGGATCGATTTCACCTCGCTCCCTTTCAGTTCGATCCCAGCTTCGTAGCGATCAAGAATGCGATAATCGCGAAGCGCCTTACGATTGGTGATCGATTCGCTCGCCATATTGTGCTCCGGCTCGCGAAACACGAGTTGCCGTGCTGAAATTGCGCCAGGGACTAAGCGCCGTCCGAAGAACTCTCGAGCGACTCGTAAGCTAGCTTGCCAGCAATGATTTCTTTAAGCGCAATATCGGTCAACGACATCCGCGGCGTTGTCTCCACCAGGGGGCGATGTCCCAAGCCAAGCTGACGCACACGCTTGGAAACAACATTGATCAGGAGTTGCTGATTGGGAATCACCTGGGCTGCTTCTTGAAGAAGTTGTGTCGTCATATGGCGCAAGGAACGAACGGAGCGGGTTGCTTCTGTCGGGAATTGAAGAATGACCGGCATCCTGGCCGGGAGGGTGGATGGCGTAAGTTGCGGGGTGAGCATGGTAAAAAGCGAGTGTGGACTTTCCAAGCGAACTGCCTCGTTGTCAACCCTGAAAGGTCTCGGTGTGAATGGATTTCGTTTGGCATCACTGCTCAATCCGGAGCGTGAGAGAACCGATTGTACGCGAGTGACGGCGTTTACGTGGAGTCAGTGTTTGCAAGTGATTCTTTTTCACGAGCTCGTAATCCCAATGCAAACTCGAGGATGAACCACAGAGCGAGAAATTGCGCGAGAATAGTAAAGAACACTTGCACGGTAAGGTAGCGGGGATTTTGCAGCGAATGAATGACTGCTACCTCGAGGCAACTCGCCAGATTATATGAGTACACAAACAAGACCAATGCCGCCAACCATCCCAAGCGTCTTCGCCGCTCTTGCCGCAAAAACACGACTGCGCTTAAAGCCAACGCAATCAAAAGCAATGGCAGGTACGTTGCCGCCAGGACAGCGAGCGGCTTACGAATATAGCCGTGCTGTTGAACAACCGGCGCGCTTCGCGCCAGCAATTCGGTTCGACGCATAAACTCCACGGCAGGTGGGTAGGCCGTCCAAGTCTTTCGATACGGCTTTCGATCGAGGGACGTAACGCCTCGGCTATATTCGCCGTTGAGCATCCAAAGTTTCCTCTGGCTGTAGGCGGGACACTGCGACGTATAAAAGATCGCCATTTGGCGGCCGATTTTTTCGACGATGGCGAGTGGTCGTTGCTGCCACGTTCGCCAGTAATAGAACCAATAAAATGCGCAAAGAGCAGACAGGTTGTTACCAAATTCGTTGCGTAACTGTGCTGCGACTGAGCTTCGGTCGAACATTAGATAATCAGGATCGAAGCCGAGTGTGGAATAACGCAATGGCCCGGCGGCAATAGATTTTGTAATCTCGGCACTAAGGGTGGTGTGAACACGTCCAAGCCATTCGGGAGAATACGGAACTTTTGCATTGCGCTGGATGTCGTCAGACATTTGATCGCGGATCAGGTTGGCGTGAATCACGAACAAGGTGGTCGGCAAGAAGGTCTGACTTACCTTGTCATTGTGGCTGAGAAAATGCTCTGGTAACGACAATACGGCCGCACTCGCTGCCGCCCCGCCAGCAAGCACAATTTTTTGCCAGCCCCAGCGACGTCGGGAGAACAATGTTCCGATGGCCAGAAGCGCAATGATGGCAACGAAAACAAAACTTGGTTTGATTGAAGCCAACAGGATCGAAGTAAACACGGCCGCGACACCGTAAACTGCTGCAGACAATCTGTGATCCTCTATGAAACAACAGGCCACGAACTGAATAACAACGTAAAGATTGATGCTGAGCAAAAAAGCGCACACGCCCTCGGGACGAAGTTGCGTTTCAAGGCGAATCGGTTCGCTCGCTAAAAGAAAAATCGCCGCAGCCAGCAGCCCCAACACGTGGTAACTGCCGAGACTAACCCGTGGATTTGCTACGAAACAACGCGTTCGCCGCCACGTGAGCAACAACACGCCGCCAGCTAAAAGTCCGAGGAAGTGTTGAGCCACCGTAATGGCACGAAAATCACCAAATGCGCGCAGCAGCAGATATAGAAATCCTGGATAGAGAAAGTTGCGTCCTGATGTATGGCCAAACGCGCCGCCAGTCAGTTCGCGCAGCGCTGGCGACAAATAGCCCCAAGTATCGGGGTCAGCGACTGGGTCGAGTGGAACCGCAAATCTTTGCCAAGCAGCATAAGCGAAGAGTATGGTGACACCGCTCCAATAGTAGAATTGCCAAGGCAAACGTTCGATTAAGTTCCGGCAAGGGTTTTTCGGCATTGAATTGAAACGGTTTGCCGTCTGTGACGCGTTCGGTCGTTCTCCAAAGTGCCCGCCAACGGCTGAATTGACAATCACCAACAGAACTACAAACCGCTGTCCCAGGGTCAGGCGTTACAACTGAAGAACACTCCGTCACAGCGGTGTTTGGAACCTGCTTGCCATGCGCCGCGAAATACGCGAAGTAAGGGGCGCGTTCGGCGTGGCATGCTAGAGTAGGTAGTAATCGTTTTCGGGCTGTGGCTCAGCTTGGTAGAGCGCCTGGTTCGGGACCAGGAGGCCGTGGGTTCAAATCCCACCAGCCCGATAATAAACTGTGGTAGAGCGGTCGCCGCCGCGACAGGCCGTGGGTTCAAATCCCACCAACCGGATCTGAATCTTGCCACTGCGATACGGAATTTGCACGAGGTGTAGCGGTGCTTGTGTCAAGCACCGAAATCAAATAAACAGGCGTTTGGTACAAACGCCTCTACAACCATGGCCACTCAAATTCATTCGATGCAGTTCACTGTTCCGCTTGTCGGCGCGCTGATCGGTATTGTGATTTTGTTGTTCGGGCGAAAACTCTTCTGGCTGTGCGTGGCAGCTGTGGGATTCGTGGCGGGCGTCGAACTGGCGCCGCATCTCGTTAATGAGCCATCCGCGCTTCTGCAACTTACCGTCGCCATCGTTCTTGGCTTAATTGGAGCGTTGCTCGCGCTATTCCTGCAGAAAGTTGCGATTGCCGTCTTCGGCTTTTTAGCGGGCGGCAAACTCGCCGGTGCAATCGCCGCTGCATTTTTTGTTCATTATGTCCAGTACTCTACGGTCATTTTTGTGGTCGGCGGAGTGATCGGCGCAATTCTCCTGCTCACTTTGTTTGACTGGGCTCTCATCGTCGTCTCCTCACTCATTGGCGCACACTTGATCCAAAGTGCGATAGTTCTTCCGCCATCAGGATCAACGATCGTGTTCGTCGGGCTCGCGATCGTCGGTATCGTGGTGCAGGCGGCATCTTTCCGCAGAAGTGCGCTATAGAGTGCGCCAATTTTTACTGACAAACCGACGCGCAAACACAAGAATCGAAACATGGACTCACCAGCAACTGGATTACGCGTTGCCAGCGTTATCTTTGGTATTTTTGCCATCGGTCATCTGCTGCGGCTAATTAATCACGCCGAAGTCACCGTTGGGACCCACACCATTCCGATGGGCCTAAGCTGGGTCGCGCTGATCGTCGCCGTCATTCTTTCCATATGGCTGTGGCGACTCTCGTCGCGATCAGGCGCGTGAAAACGCTGCATCAAATGACGAAACGCTAACGACGAATCACGAAACAATGCAGAAGACAGAATTGCTGTGGCGCGCGCTGCCCCCAGCTCACTCGGTGTGAAAGCGTTATCCGCTGAGGACAGCGGACGCTACAGCATCATTTGTGATTCCTTCGACATTCGTCATTCGCCTGCCCGCCGCAGCCTCGCGCGGAGGCGGGTCATTTTGCGAGCCAGTCTCGCGGGACATCGATGTACGATCGAGCCAGTTCCCCGACTGACGCGCAGCCAAGCAATTTCAGCGTGCGGACGAGATCGGCGCGCAAAATCTCGATTGCTCGCGCAACTCCTGCCTCACCTGCGGCGCCGAGCCCGTAGGCGTACGCGCGTCCGACCAGCACGGCTCGAGCCCCTAAGCACAGCGCTTTGATGATGTCGCTGCCGCGGCGAATGCCACCATCGAACAGGACTTCGATGCGATCGCCGACGGCTGCCACAACTTCAGGCAACATCTGAAGAGACGGCGCAACGCGATCGAGTTGCCTGCCACCGTGATTGGAAACGACCAGCGCATCCGCTCCTTCGTCAACTGCGCGGCGGGCGTCCTCTGCCGTGTGAATGCCTTTTATCACGATGGGTCCGGTCCACGCCTCGCGAATCCACTCGAGATCCTCCCAAGTCACGACGGACTGCTCGAGAGCGGCAGTAACATCGGCGTACAACATCGGCCCCTTCCCGGGAACGACGATGTTTGGGAATTTCATCAGTCCGCCATCCGCGAAAAAGCCGGCGAGCCAGCGAGGTTTTACGAGCAACTGGCTCACAAACGGCAGCATCGATCGCATTTTGCCGCCCAGAAGTTCCTTGACGCCATTTCGAAAATCGCGCTCGCGCATGCCGGCCACCGCGGTGTCGATTGTAACAACTAGCGCAGAAAACCCTGCGGCTTTCGCTCGGTCGAGCGCCGGCAGCGCGCAATCGCGGCCTCCTGCAAGGTAAAGCTGGTACCACAGCGGTGCACTCGATGCAGCAGCGACATCTTCCAGAAGGCAGCCGGAAAAGGTTGAAAGCACATAAGGAATTCCGGCCGCACCCGCGGCGTGCGCGGCAGCTTCTTCTCCGCGCGGATGGATGAGCCGGCTGCTACCTACGGGTGCAAGAATCAGAGGCATCGGGAGAGATGCACCAAGCACGACGGTTCGCAGATCGCATGACGGCACTGCCACAGCGCACCGCGGACGCAATGTCACTGCCTCAAATGCGCGAGAGTTAGCGCGCAACGTCCATTCGTCTTCCGCGCCGCCATCGATGTAATCAAACACGACGCGCGGAAGCCGGCGCTTCGCCGCGCGGCGCAAATCTTCGATATTCAGAACGCGCGGTGCCTGAACCGATTGAGACATCTGTCCCACGGCGCGGATTCTTAGTGGCGAAAGTGGCGAACGCCAGTGAAAATCATCGCCATGTCGCGCTCGTTAGCAGCTGCGATCACTTCTTCGTCACGAACTGAGCCGCCGGGTTGAATCGCACACGTCGCGCCAGCTTCTGCCGCGGCGATCAAACCATCGGGGAACGGGAAAAAAGCATCGCTGGCGACGGCGCTGCCTTTGAGTAAAAGCCCGGCTTCTTTGGCTTTCCAAATCGCAATACGCGACGCGTCGACGCGCGACATCTGCCCGGCGCCTATGCCGAGTGTCCGGTCTGCCTTGGCGTAAACGATCGCATTCGATTTCACGTGTTTGACCACTCGCGCTCCGAACAACATCGCTTTGACTTCTGTTTTGGTCGGTTGCCTTTTTGTCACGACGTTTTGTTTTATTTCCTCCGCAACGTCAGGGTCCTGAACCAGCAATCCGCCACAGACCGAGCGCACATCAAACGCAGGTTTTGCCTCTGCTGGCAGGGTCAATAATCGAATCAAGCGCAGGCTCTTTTTCTTTTGCAGGATAGCACGAGCCTCGGGCTGGAAATCAGGCGCGATAATTACTTCACTGAAAATTTCACTGATCGCCCGCGCCAATGGCTCATCAAGGGGTCGGTTGCAAATGATGATTCCGCCGAAGGGCGCTTGTTTATCCGTAGCAAACGCCTTGTCCCATGCCTTGCGAAGATCGTTATCCGAACCCACTCCGCATGGGTTCGTATGCTTCAAGATCGCGACGGTTGGCTCTTCGAATTCGCCAATCAAGTTTGTGGCCGCGCTAATGTCCAGAATGTTGTTAAACGAGAGTTCCTTCCCATGAAGTTTTTCGAAATATTTGTCGAAATCGCCGTAGAGCGCGCCGGTCTGGTGCGGATTTTCCCCGTAACGCAATCGCATCGCCAATGGAAGCGTCAGTGAAAACGAGGCGTCGGTTGCCTGCTCTTTATTCAGGAAACTGCTGATCGTGCGATCATATTCCGCCGTTCTGGCAAATGCTTTAATAGCAAGGCGCTCGCGCAATTTTAGCGTCGTTTCTCCTTTGTTATCACGCATGTTTTCGAGCACGGCATCGTAATCTGCGAGATCGACAACTACCGTGACTGATTCGTAGTTTTTCGCTGCGCTGCGAATCATAGATGGTCCCCCGATATCAATGTTTTCGATTGCTTCACCCAGCGTGACGCCTCGCTTCGCAATTGTGGCTTCGAACGGATAAAGATTGACCACCACCAGGTCGATCGGCTCAAAGCCGCATTCGCGGGCTTCGGCTTCGTGCTTCGCGTTGCCCCGTTTGTAAAGCAGCCCGCCATGTACTCGCGGATGCAAAGTCTTGACCCGACCGTCAAGAACTTCGGGAAACGCAGTGAATTTGGAAATCTCGCGCACCGGAATTTTTTCTTTTCTCAGGAGATCCGCCGTTCCCCCTGTGGAAATGATGTCTACGCCCTGCCGCTCGAGCGCGCGCGCGAACGCAGCCACGTCAGTTTTGTCGGAAACGGAAATTAGGGCGCGAGTGATTTTCACTTAGTTGAGGCCGAAAATGATATCTAAGTGCCGAACCAAAGTTGTAGCGGCGGCTGTGCCAGCCGCCGAGCTTTTTTAAATCGGCGCTTGGCACAAGCGCCGCCACAACATCACCGGTCCAAGATGACATTCTTGACCGCCGGATAAAGCACCGGGCAGCAACCGATGGTCTCGCAAAAGGCTTTGCTGAAGTGGCTCAGACTTGAGTAACCGACTTCTGTAGCTGCCTCAGTGACATTGTAGCGCCCCGTCCGCAATAATTCGGCCGCGCGTTCCATGCGCAGGTTACGCAAATATTGCGGAATGGTCAGACCAACTTCGCGGGAAAAAATCCTGCTTATATAAAACGGACTGCAGCCCACCTCTTGGCCGATCACTTCCAGCGTCGGAGGATTAGCCAGATCGCGCGCGAGCAGTTCCTTCGTTCGCTCCACCCGCTCACGGGCGACGCGTTTTTGCCGCATACAGAAAAATTCCGGATCCTTCGGCGCAAAGAGAAAATGCGCCATGAGCTCCAGCGCCTTGCTCTGGTACCAAAGGATTTGTGCTGCTTTCGCGACCGGAGGTTCCGCCAAACTCGCAACCACGCCGCGTTGCTGGATTGTCATCGGACGCGCAGGAGCGACCACGTTCTCCCCTTCGTCTCCAAACACAATGCGACGAATCTCCGGCTCAAGATCGGCCTCGTTCCGCACGAATTGTTTTTGCAAATGTTCCCGCGAGAATTCGAGCGTGACGAATTGATGATGATCATGTGCGCGGCGCGACGCCGGCAGCGGTTCATCGGCGATGGCGTAGTAGCCGGAGTTGCCTGGCAGGTAATCGCTCCGCGAGCCGCCGTCCTCGCCTACGGCGCCGTGCCCGCTGAGGTTCAAACAAAACTCCAAGCTCTGCCGGTGAAACGTGCGTCCCCAATTAAAGGAGTGATCGGTGCGAAAGTCGTGCCATTCGATCGCGACTCCAATTTTGTCCACATCGCCGTACAGCGGGCGCCATCCGTCTTTCACTTCACGCCAGGCGTGTTGTTCGGCTGCGCAACCGGGATTCATCTTGCTAATTACGAATGTTGCCGAGGCGAATGCAAGGCTGGTTTCTTTTCCTCCAGCGCATCCCGGTCCCATTTCCCGAGCTTTGACGCGGCGTCGTAGGCGCTCTGCGCGAAATCAAGCAGTACTTCATCCGACTTTTCAGCGGTGCGCACCGCGTCGTATGGCAAGATGTACTCGCGCAGCTTGGACTCATAATAAACCTCCGGTGGCTGAACCTTCGCTCCTGCGAATCCCGGTGGTTCTGGATATGCGTACGAGTAGAAAACAGGTGTCGGTATGGCCGCGTTACCAGGCCAGAAACCGAGGCTGCTTACTTCCTGCGAGTAAGCCTCACGCGTAATCGCGTCCGGCAGATGCGGGACCCCACCAGGATGCGGCGGCGCGGGCCGGCCGGAGAAACGCGTTACGGCGAGATCAAAGCTGCCCCAGAAAAAATGCACCGGACTGCACTTTCCACAAAAACGCGAGCGGAATTCCTTAAACACACGATCGCTTTGCACGAGAACGCGCCAGAATCGATTCGCGTATTCAGGGTCGTAGGAATGGTGCTCTTCATCCTGATCCAGCGGAACAGGATTCTCAATCTCGTTAGGCATGGTGTTGATAGTCACGGGCAGATCGAGATCCTCGAGAGTTCTCATCAACGTCCGGTAAAAGTCTGCAACTGACTGCGGTTTCAGTTCGAGTTTTCGCCGGGCGCCATCGCTTTTATCGACGAGCAGTTGGTGATTAATGAAATCAAACTGGATCTCGAACGTGCAAACACTGTGCGGGATCGGTGAAGTCGTCAGCCCACGAGAGGTGACGTACAGCGTGACATGCCAGGAATGGTTCGTCCATGGAGTCAGGGTCAGGCGAATCTTGCCGACAATCTGCGTCCACATGTGCAGAGTAATGGCGGTATCTTTCCACTCTGCAAAAGGCAGAGCCGGCCAAACATTGGACGTGCCGTTCACTTCGTGTTGCTACTCACGGTTAATAAAATCGGAAAACGAGCGTTTCACGCGCTCGAACATACCTCGCGCTTCATCCTGGGTCCTGTGAAACGCGTGCTTGATGCTTTTTTTCACATCGCTGATGACGCCGCTTCTTTCTCCCTGGTCATAATCGTTCTCAACGTCCTCCATGGTCGCGCCAGCAAACATTCCCTCGGTTCTCTTCACGGTGCCGCGATTCGCACCGATGTATATCGTGCCGACTGGTCGCAACGATCTGTTCAAAAGAGTAACGACCCAGATCGGTTCGCCGCGCTCGTCTGTGCGCAACGCGTAATCCGCGGTCGCAAACCGCGTATGCGACGCGTCCGCTGTGTGGCTTGCTACCGCAAATGCGCCACTCGAATCCAGGTTCAACCGTGAAACATTGATCATTGCGCCTTCGGTAGAACCGGCTGTCGAGCGATCCGGTGTCTGGTCGGAATCAATCTTTCCGTCAGCAACCTCCAGCTCGCGCACACCGCTACCCCCTGGGCTTTCCAAAATAATTTTCCATTTCTCGGGTTGCGGGTGGCCTTTCACACCAGTAATCGACACAATGTGATTCAAAGCGCCGCGACCGAGTTGCGTGCCCACCACACGCAATGCCTCGTACGCAGTGGCGTTCTCCTGCGCCCAAATCTGCCGTGTACTCAAGAGCAACAGCGCAATAATGAGTCGCCACATGCCGCAAAATTGAACAGCGGTTTCGCACGCTGTCCATCCCGTTTTGGATTACGGTGACGTATCGCCGCTTTCAAAGGGCGGACGTATCCGCCTCCAAAAAACGCTCTGTGCTTGAATGCCCGTCCGAATCCGCTCACCTTTTTGCGGATTGCGATGAAGAGGAGACACGTCGAGTTCAGCAGTCATACTGCGAACCTTGCTCTGCTACGCAACTGCGTACGCGATTTTCTCGACGGTTACCCGTTCTCCGAAAAAGAGCGTCTGCTGATGGTACTCGGCGTGGACGAAGCCTGCACGAACGTTATCCGATATGCTTACCGTTTGCGCGACGATCAACTCATCTCACTGCGAATGGAGGGACTCCGCAAATGCGTGCGCATGCGCGTCCGCGATTGGGGCGAACAGGTTCTTCCTCACGAAATGAAAGGTCGCTCTCACGGCATGATCAAACCGGGCGGTCTCGGCTTGTTTCTCATTCGCAATGCCTTTGATGAAGTCGATTACATACACAAACGCCGCGGCACGGAGCTCGTCCTCACAAAAAATTTGGAATGATTGATGACCGATACCGCGCAAACTGTTGGAGACGCTGCTAGCCTCCCGTGTTTTGTTATTGGGAAGCTGACAGCTTCCCCTACAGAATTACCAATATCCCAATGAAACCGCCTGAACCCGATGTGGCGTTTGAAATTTCGCTGCGACCGCCGGCCTTCAGCGAGTTCAACGGTCAGGTAAAGGTGCGCGAGCGCCTGGAACTGATGGTGGAAGCGGCCAAGAGACGAGGCGACGTTCTGGAACACATTCTGTTGAGTGGCCCGTCCGGTCTCGGCAAGACGACCTTGGCTTACATCATCGCGAACGCGATGAATGTGAACATCAAAAACACCAGTGGTCCGGTGATTGAGAAGGCTGGTGAACTTGCCGGTCTCTTGACCAGCCTGGAAAAAGGCGACGTGCTTTTCATCGATGAAATCCATCGGCTGCAACCGGCGATCGAGGAATATCTTTACCCGGCGATGGAGGATTACCGGCTGGACATCATCATCGACCAGGGGCCGCAAGCGCGAAGTCTGCGCCTTAATTTGCCAAAGTTCACATTGATTGGCGCGACCACGCGCGCTGGGATGGTAAGCGCGCCCCTTCGGTCGCGCTTCGGTATGACCGCGCGGCTCGATTACTACAATGCCGACCAAATGCAGAAAATTATCATGCGCAGCGCGCGTTTGCTCGGCGTGGAAATTGATGCCGCGGGTGCAGCAGAGATCGGCGCGCGCTCACGCGGCACGCCGCGAACCGCAAACAACCTTTTGCGGTGGGTACGCGATTATGTGCAGGTAAAAGCCGAAGGGAAAATCACCGCAGAACTAGCCGATCGCGCTCTTGCGATGCTGGAGATCGACCGCGACGGGTTCGACCAGTGGGACAAGCGCATCATTGAAACGTTGATTCACAAATTTAACGGCGGTCCCGTCGGATTGAATTCGCTCGCAGTCGCAATTGGCGAAGAAGCAGGAACAATCGAAGAAGTAAACGAGCCGTATCTGATCATGGAAGGTTACATCAAACGCACGCCGCAGGGCCGGGTAGCCACAGCGAACGCCTATCGCAAGCTCGGACTTAAACCACCCACTGGAGCGCAAGCCGAGCTATTCCGCGAATCATGATTCGTAATTCCAGAGGGATTCAATCGCGCGTCACGCGCAGGTAGGAATTGGAATTCACCAGAAATTCAAAATCGGTTTTTACTTCCGTGAATGCAAAGTGCTGGAGCGCGAGATCGGATCGCAGCATTGGCACATACTCGCTCGATTGAGCTTCGAACGTCACTGTCGGATAAATGCGTGCTTCGCCTCGGGTCACACGCATGATTTCAAAGATGGAATCTCGGTGGAATTCGTATCCTAGCCGATCCTGGTACGCGAAAAGAAAATAAGACACGAGAGTCAGATCAAACTCACCGTCCGCAAACGCGCTTGGTACAAGCGCCTCTACAACCACCGCAAGCTGGAACGTGTAAATGGATGGGTGCTCAGAATAGCGTGAGCACGCCGTCAATATAAGCCCCGATACGCACCCAGCCGTAGCCGCCACCCTGGGGTCGCACCGACCAAAAATCGAAATCACTGTTCAGTCGGTCTCCGGCAGCATCGAGTGCTGTCGAGCCAGTCACGCCCTCGTAGGCGTTGGCTTCATCAACAAATGCCGCTTTGAAACTAGCGAAATTTCTCAAGTCGCCCACATCTTCCAGCGCGCGCTGCAGGACGAACAGCGCGTCGTAAGCAGACAGCGCAAATGCATCCGGCGTGATGCCCGTGCGTGCTTCGATCGCATCGGCGATCGGCTGCCACTCATTTTGCAGCGCGTCATCGAGTCCAAAGATTGGATTGGGATAGCCGACGTTGACTGCAAAGGCAGCGGCTGTCGAATCAGCCGGCAAAACGGCAGAAAGCGCGACTCCATCGCTGCCGTACCACGCAGTGTTTAAGAGCGTTGTGTTCCCTTGTGCGCTATGAAATACACCCACGACCTCATCGAAAGCGGCCAGATACACGCCAATCGTCGAAGGGTCTGTCCCGCCGCCGATTAGGTTTTCAATCTGTGACGCGACCGAGGCGGTAGCCACGGAAAAGTCGCTAGTCGTTGGCTCATATCGATAGCCGGCTTCGACTATGCCGCCCTGCAACTGGAAAGCGGCCTGAACGGAATCGTGCAAGCCGTTGTTACCGGTGTCATTTCGCCAAAGCGGAACGATCGTGCGAATTCCATCATGCCACAGCAACGCAACGATAGCCTCCGCTTCGCGTGTGTCGTTTGGGCAAAAACGAAAGATGTTATCTCCAGGGATGGCGAGCGAAGAAGCCGTGCTGCCCTGACTTATTACAAGGATATTGTGCGCGTCCGCATACGGTTTAATCATGGCGACCTCGGCGCTGGATTGCGGCCCGATGACAATTTTCACGCCGCGCCGATCGAGATCCGTAATTGCATCGAGTGCCTGTGAGGGATCAAGTTGCGTGTCGCGAACAAAAAAATGGAACCGATATCCGCCGTGTTGACGAATCGCTTCCGCTTCGATTTGCTCTTCGGCAATCTGCAGCGCTGCAACCGTGTTTTGCCCGAGAGACGACCACGATCCTGTTAACGACACGAGCACGCCCACCTTGAATACCCGCTGGGAATGCTGTTGGGCAGGTGGATCCCCTCCTGCCCGACCAACAAAGGCAAGGACCAATCCACAAATGATGACACGGAAGACGACGCGAATTTTCATGAACTCGCGACCATCTCCACGCCAGCGAAACTGTCAAGAACGATCGTTATCTGGTGTGGAATGCCTTGTAGCGGCGCCCTCTGACCACCGAGGGCACGAAGATCGCGGAGAGTTCCAGACTTTAATCAGAGCAATTCTGTCTTCTCTGTAAACTCTGTGGTTAATTCAATCGATGGAAAAGCATTTCGCGGCGGATTTTTTCCAGCAGAGCTCTAAAGTGTTCAGTGTCTCCGAGCTGACGCGAAGCATTCGCGGCGTGCTCGAAACAAAATTCGGCGCAGTCTGGGTACAGGGAGAAATTTCAAATTACAAACTGCATCCGAGTGGGCATCAGTATTTCACGCTCAAAGACCAGCGCGCCCAGATCGCGTGCGTGATCTGGCGCGATACCATGTTGCCGCCGCGACAACCGCTTATCGATGGAGCGCAAGTGCAGGCCTACGGCACTGTCACGGTGTTCGAAGCACGCGGGCAATACCAGTTCAATGTCCAAATTCTTCAGCCGCGCGGAGTCGGCCTGCTCCAGGCAAAATTCGAAGCGCTGAAACGCAAACTCGAAGCGGAAGGATTGTTCGCGCCAGAACGCAAACGGCCGTTGCCGAAATTTCCACGACGAATTGGGATCGTGACCTCGCCGACCGGCGCAGCGATTCGCGACATGCTGAACGTGCTGCGCCGACGAGCGCCGTGGTTGCAGATTGTGATTAACCCTGTGCGCGTGCAGGGAACCGGCGCAGCGCAGGAGATCGCCGTCGCCATTCGCGAACTCGCTTTGCCTAATCAAGCATTTGCGCCAGTCGATCTCATCGTAGTCACACGCGGAGGTGGCAGCATTGAAGATTTATGGGAATTCAACGAAGAGATTGTCGCACGCGCCGTATTCCATTCGGCCCTGCCGGTTATCTCGGCAGTCGGTCATGAAATCGATTTCACCATTTGCGATTTCGTCGCAGACCTACGCGCGCCTACGCCAAGTGCTGCCGCCGAATTGATTGTGCCCGACGTTGCCGATCTCGAGCGGCGGCTCGATGGCTGCACGCGCGCACTTGCGCACCAGTTATTGAACCGGGTACGCGACGCACAGCAACGGCTGGATCACACTCGCGAGATTTTGCAGCGCTGCCTTACGCATAAGGTCGAAGGCTACAGGCGCGTGCTCCTCCATATCACAGCTGCGCTACAAGCACGCAGCCCTGCGCGCGAGCTCACGATGCGCCGCAATCGTTTTGCCGATTTGCATCGGCGATTGATTTCATGTCCGCCGCGATTACTCGAAAACGCACGGCACCGTTTCCAGAGCATCGAAGGAATTCTGCGCGTCCTTGGTCCAGATGCGACGTTACGCCGCGGCTACAGCATCACCATGAACGAGCACGGGAAAATTATCCGCACAATCGCAGCAGTCCGGCCAAAGATGAAAATTCGTACCCGTGTCAGCGATGGTGAATTCGGCTCCGAGGTGTTGTAGAGCTAGCCGTGAGGGCGAATCATGGTGAATAAAGACAACCGGTGATCAAATTGGGCGGCGATTTCACGAGTTTTTTGATCGCGCTGGGCACTAACCCATTTTAACATCGCGGATTAGATGGAGTATTCCGCAGCATGCAATAAAGGTAGTATGTGCAGAAAGAGCTTCGTACCGCAGACAATAGCGTTGGTATGCCTCCTGACGTCGATTGGTACAAGCCAAGTGATGGCGGCCAACATGCGCAGCTTTATAGAAGCCGTTCGGAGAAAGGCGACTGTCGTCTATGTGGGCTCTGTTAAAGAAGTGCGCCTGCTGACACGAACGAAGTTTGACATCAAAGCACGGGCGGTTGTGGACGTCTCAGCGGTTATGCGAAGCCCGGGCACAAACCCTCGTGAAGCTACTATCGAATATTCGAGTTATGACGACAAAACACCAATGTTAGAGGGCGGCCCACAGTATCAACTACGTCCGGGCGGCAAGGTTGTGATCTTTGCGAACTCGTTCGTAAGTGCCATTCCGCCTGGGTATCTAATGCAGGGTAGCCGCGAGGAATTGTTGCAACGTGTTGTAGCATTGCGCGACAGCCTTAGCCGAATGTCTCCCGACCAACTTAAGGTGCACGAGATTAACGAGGAAGATCGTCGTATTCAGCTCGAGTTGTACGAAAAGCTTTCGGCGTACCTCCGTACATCCAAGTAAATGGATCCATTCCAGAGGAGGATTGACACAAGTTTCCCTGCTTTTTGGATACGCCAAGTGACCTCGAAATGCGGATTTGGGTCGCAGGGGATCGCCCCAACAACCATCTTGTGAACTTAATCCCGCAGCACCCTAAGATAGCCGGTGATTATGAGACCCCTCTTCCTCTCCAGCCGAGGAAAAAGAAGATCACGCACATCACCAAGAACAGAAAGAACAAGAACTTCGCAATTCCTGCCGACGCCGCTGCGATCCCTCCAAATCCAAGCACCGCTGCTATGAGTGCGATTATTAGAAACGTTACAGCCCAACCTAACATAGTTTCACCTCCTTGTTACAAACGAATCGCATCAATCCCCTGCGGTGGCTGTAGCGAGCTATTGTATTTCCGCTGGCTCATGTAGGTGTTAAACTCGGGATTGTTCCTAGGGCCGTAACCATTGGGCCCACCCGTTTCTCCCACACTGTTTCCTTGCGCTATCGCGATTGCGGTCAGGGCTATGAACCCTGCGCCTATGCCAGCCGCCACTTTCGTTTCGACAGATAATTTCATGTTTCCCTAACCCCTTTGTTGATACGCTTCGAATTCCATCGCATTATTGGATGTCAGCCTAGTCGCGTGGAAGCCTGAACTTGAAAAAGCCATCAAAGATCGCCGCATTGCTAACCTTCTGCGATAGATAGAGCTCTGTTCTTGGCCTCTTAGTACCCGTCGCCTTTGTCGCGATGAAAAACTTCCTTGCTCGGAATGCCAGTAGCTTCGCTATACAGACATCCCCTCCCGCGGACAGCAAGGGTTGCTCAAAAGCTCACTGGTCTAACTTAAACGCCATCGTTGCCAAGGGCGGCAAGTGGATAAGGATCGAATGTTCGCGGCCCATCCAGGGGACCTCCCCAGCTTGTACGCCGCCAAGATTTCCTACGTTGCTTCCGCCGTACGTTTCTGCATCTGTGTTGATAATTTCACGATAGAAACCGGACTCCGGAACGCCGAGCCGGTAATTATAACGCACAATAGGCGTTGCGTTCACCACGAACGCGATAAGGTCGCCGTCGCGTGATTTGCGCAGGAACGAAACGACGCTGTTCTCGGCGTCGTGAAAATCGATCCAGTCGAATCCTTCGTAAGAATCAT
>Ga0209156_10000999_pt1 | contig 23504 bp, 24 predicted proteins | sample GraSoiAngelo_124_FD_185881 | JGI IMG/M metagenome (GOLD analysis project Ga0209156, IMG submission 185881) | Grasslands soil microbial communities from the Angelo Coastal Reserve, California, USA - 14_0927_05_20cm (SPAdes) (version 2) | ecosystem: Environmental > Terrestrial > Soil > Grasslands... | reverse complement strand
CGACGTCCTCAGCTCCTTCCAAGCCATCGCGTTGACCTAGCGATCCTATGCTCCCACCTCTCGATGGTTACGAGTGTTTCCGAGAGTTCATTCAGGAGTTACAGGCTCGACGGAGTCTCGCCCTACCAAGAACTCGGCGGCAAAAATGGAGCGCTAACGAGTTAATATTCAGGTGTTGCACCTGCAACATTCAAATGTTAACTCGTGTTTTGCAAACCGCCGCTGGCGGATAGGTGACGCAATCGCCCAGACTTCTTCCGCGCAGGCCCAGGACAAAGTGAAGCCGGCGCCGCCGTGTCCGTAGTTGTGAATGACGGTGCGGCCGTCGCCTAACTTTTCGGGCTCGAGGCGCACGCCGGATTCACGGAAGGGGCGCAGCCCTACCTTCTGGGCGAGGACGCGCGGCGGGTCGATCCCGAGGACGCGGCTGCATTCGGAAACGATCGCGGTCGTGTCGGCGGATGAGGACTCGCGATTATCGCTGATGGAATTGGTGCCGCCGAAAACGCAATCGTGCGCGCGCGGAATGGCGTACATCAGTGGAGCATCGTCGCAGACAATTGCTTGCGCCAGTTCTAGCTTTGGCACGATCGCGACCTGACCGCGGTGCGGTTCCAATTCCGAATCGTAAACCAGCTCGCGCGCGCCGATGCCGGCGCAATTGATAATCAAACCAAAATCACGCGGAATCTCTTCCGCCTTACTAATATGAGCCGACTCGATTCTGCCAGCGGTGGTGTAGAATCGGTTGGCCAGGTAATCGAGGTAAATTGTGGTGTCGATGAGCGGAACGGTTAAGGCGTAGCCATCAGAGAAAATGGAGGGGAAAGCGGGAATAGTTAGAGATCCCTCGAATTCGCTCGGAATGACAGAAATGGGATGGGCTCCCAGGTCTTTTGCCCAACCGGGAATGGGGATTTCGCGGGCGCGGGTAAATTGGCGAATCTCGATCATGGAGACGCCGCTTTGCGAATCGCCCGCGAGCTCGCGCAATCGTTTATAAGTGATTAGCGACCAGGGAATGACTTTGTCGGCCGGCTCGGCGTCGTACGGGAACCAGACGGCCGCGGCTGCGCCAGAAGTTGTCTCCTGGCCGGTTTCGTCGGCGAAAATTGTCGCGTCCCATTCGCGTTCGGCGAAAACAACGCCGCAGGTTAGTCCGGAAACGCCGGCGCCGATGATAGCTGCGCGATTTCGCACGCGATCAGTTTTCCGTCAGCAAGACGGCCGCGCCATTTAGCTTTCCCTCGCGCAATCGCGTCAGGGCTTCGTTTGCCTGTTCCAGCGGAAATGTTTCTGTGTTAGTCTGTATCGGAACACGCGGCGCAATTTTCAAAAACTCGCCGCCATCCAGCCGGGTCAGATTCGCCACTGAACAAATCGCGCGTTCGCCCCACAGATCGCGATACGGAAAGGCCGGGATGTCGCTCATGTGAATTCCGGCGGAAACTACGACACCCCCTTTTTCGAGGTGACGCAGGGCCACCGGCATGAGCGCGCCGACCGGCGCGAAGATAATGGCGGCATCTAATTTTTCGGGCGGCGCTTCGTCAGAGCCGCCAGTCCAGGTAGTACCAAGGCGCTCCGCAAATTTTTGGGTCTCGGAATCGCCCGGGCGGGTGAAAGCGAAAACTTCGCGTCCTTCAAAAACTGCGACTTGCGCGATGATGTGGGCAGCGGCGCCGAACCCGTAAAGCCCGAGCCGTTTCGGATCACCGCATTTGCGCAACGCGCGAAAGCCGATCAAGCCCGCACACAATAGCGGCGCGGCCGCGACATTGTCGAACTGATCGGGAAGATGAAAACAGAAGCGGGCGTCAGCGACGGCGAATTCCGCGTAACCGCCGTCGATGGTATAACCGGTAAAACGCGCACGCGGGCAAAGATTTTCGCGTCCGGAGCGGCAGAACTTGCATCGGCCGCAGGTCCAACCCAGCCACGGAATGCCGACTCGATCCCCCTCGCGAAATGTTTTTACCGTGCGGCCAATCTTCACGACGCGGCCAACAATTTCATGCCCGGGAATGAGCGGCAATTTTGGTTCAGGCAATTCGCCATCGACGATATGGAGATCGGTCCGGCAAACAGCGCAGGCGGAAACACGCACCAGCACTTGTCCGACGTCCTGCTGCTTCGGCTTGGGAACATCACGCAATTGCAGCAGCTGGTTGGGCGCATCCAACACCATCGCTCGCATGAGAGGAACTATGTCCAGGGAGAGTAGGAACGCAGGAACTTATTCGAATAATTTGGACCGGATTCCATTGTAGCAAAAGCGAACGAGTTAAACGACGGAAAGCTTGCGCGGAGATGAGATCGCTGGTGTAGAGTCGGGCGATGGTTTCGATCAACAATAATGGACTGACCGACAAGATTCTCGCCGGTAAACGGATCACGTCGCAAGAGGCGCTCTTATTATACGAGTGGCCGCTGGAGGAGCTTGGCGCATTGGCCGATCAACGGCGACGACAGGCGAAGCGTTCGTCCTACGACGGCGATGGAAATGAAATCGTGACTTACATCGTCGATCGCAACATCAATTACACCAACGTTTGCAACGTTTATTGCAAGTTCTGCGCGTTTTATCGTACCGAAAAGGACAACGACCATTACGTCATTTCATTGGAACAGCTTGATCAGAAGCTGGACGAACTTTCCGCCGTCGGCGGTGTTCAAATCCTGATGCAAGGCGGACATCATCCCAAGCTCGGGTTCGAATGGTACATCAATTTATTGCGCCACATCCGCGAGAAATATCCGCACATCAATATTCACGGATTCAGTCCACCGGAGTTCCAGCACTTCGCGGAAGTTTTCGGAATGCCGCTGTGTGAAGTAATCGCAAAATTCAAAGACGCCGGCCTCGGCTCCATCCCGGGCGGTGGCGGTGAAATTCTGGTCGACCGAGTGCGCCAGAAAATTTCGCCATTGAAAATCAAGAGCGACGAGTGGCTCGAAGTGATGCAGGTCGCACACGAGCTGGGGTTGAAATCGAGCGCGACGATGATGTTTGGTCACGTCGAAACGATTGCGGAACGGATCGAACATTTACAACGCGTTCGTGATCAGCAGGAGGCGAGCGGCGGCTTCACCGCTTTCATCTGCTGGACGTTCCAGCCCGAGAACACGGTGTTGAAAGTGAAACAAAAAACGAGCGTGGCGGAATATTTGCGAATGCAGGCGCTGGCGCGGATTTTTTTGGATAACATCGAAAACATTCAGAGCTCGTGGGTGACACAGGGACCGGGGATCGGCCAGGTGGCGCTGAAATTTGGGGCCAACGATTTCGGGAGCGTGATGATGGAAGAAAACGTGGTCAGCAGCGCGGGCACGACATTTCGGCTGGATGCAAAACAAATCGAATCACTCATTCGCGATGCCGGTTACGAGCCGCGCCGGCGCAACAATTGGTATCAACTGCTCAATTAGATTGCGCGTTGTGATACTTGCAACGAATTGCGGCTTGACGATAATCAGCTCCCTGTTGAAGTAATACCCGCAGTCCCCCACCGCGGCCCGACGATGTCCCGAAATGTTTTATAATTCGATACGCCGCCGTTTGGGGCGGACTTCTTTTGCCGCGTTTGTCGGGGCCACAATCGCACTGATCGCGCGGGCGCAATCGCCATCGCCCCCCGACGCAGCGCATCAAGCTGCGCCGATTATTCGATCGATCGACGTCCAGTACACCGGGCCGGCCACGATCAGCCGGGAACGTGTGCTGGCCCAGATGCGGACAAAGGTCGGATTGCCTTACTCTGAAATCGTTGCCGAGGAGGACATCCGCGCCATTTATAATACCGGGCAGGTCCAGAACGTCCGCATTTTCGGTCAACCGGAAGGCGATGGGGTGAAAGTGATCGTGGCGGTGCAGACGCGCACGATGCTGAATGAAATTCAAATCGACGGCGCAACGCGGATCAGCCCGAAAAAGCTGCGCAAGAACCTCGGAGTGAAATTAAACACCCCGCTGCGAGAAGAAGATTTGGGGAAGGGCCGGCAAAAGATCGTGGAAACTTATCAGGCGCACGGTTTCAATGATGTCGATGTGACGGTTCACGTCGAACCGATTGATGCCGTCCGCGGCACTTCCCGCGCCGTTTACACGGTCAATGAAGGGATAAAAGGCTCGGTCACGTCAGTGCGTTTCGAAGGCAACACACATTTCTCCGACCGGGTGTTGCGCAAGCAGATGAAGACGAGACAAAAGACGCTTTTTTCTTTCGTCGATAAATCGGGCCGGCTGGACGAAACACAATTGCAGGACGACCTGCAAAAAATCCGCGAGTTTTACCAAAATCATGGCTATGTCGATGTGGCGGTGCGCGATGTTCGCAAAGGGCGAACAAGCAGTGGCGCGTTGCAAATCGTCATCGCAATCGATGAAGGCCCTCAGTACCACGTCGGCAAATTAAGTTTTGTCGGCTACAAGGCGACGACCGAGGAAAAGTTGCGCGGAGTGGTGAAGATGAAGGAGGGCGCGGTTTATTCGGCCAAGGGGATCAAAGATGACGCCAAGGCCATGGCCGACGCCTACGGCAGCGGCGGCTATGTCGACCTGACAATTGTTCCGGAAAGTTCGCCAGCCCACGGCGGACTGATCGATATCACCTACAGAATCGATGAGGGCCAGCGCTCATACGTGGAGCGCATCACTATCGCCGGCAACACCCGGACCAAGGACAAAGTAATCCGGCGCGAAGTATTGATCGCGCCGGGCGATGTTTTCAACACCGTGCGGGTGGAAACAAGCAAAAAGCGCCTGGAAAATCTTGGCTATTTTAGCAAGGTCGACACTTTTCCGGTTGATACCCCCGTGGAAGGACGCAAGAACCTCGACATTCAGGTCGAGGAAAAGCGGACCGGTTCGCTCAACTTCGGCGCCGGCTTCAGTACCGTCGATAGTCTCATTGGATTCATCGAGCTAACGCAGGGAAATTTTGACATAATGAACTGGCCAAGTCTGACCGGGGGCGGGCAAAAATTCCGTATCCGGCTACAGGGTGGGACGGAGCGAAAAGACGTCGAGCTCGCGCTAACCGAACCGTGGTTCATGGACCGGCCGATTTCAGTCAGTTTCAGTAGCTTTTATCACGAGGCAAATTATCTGAGCTCGCTTTACGACCAGCGGAATTACGGATTTTCACTTGACGTTCGGAAAGGAATTCTCCCCTACCTCTATGGCTCGCTCGGCTATCGGTTGGAAAGTGTCGATACTTTCAATGTTGTCGTTACTGCCAGTGACCAGCTTTTGGCCGAGACGGGCCCCTCCACCAAAAGTGTGTTTACAGCCAGCCTGGTATTTGATCGCCGCGATAATCCATTTCTTACTCGGCATGGTGAGCGCATTACTTATACTTGGTGGGTGGCAGGTCCCGGCGGGACCGAGCAGATTTATGGATTCGATGTTGAAGCATCCAAGTATTGGCACCTGCCGTGGGATACCATTCTACTGGTCAACGCCGAAGTTGCCGGCGTCGATGCCTGGGGAGACCAAACCAAGCTGGTAAAGATTTACGATCGCCTTTTCCTCGGCGGCTCCAACAATCTTCGCGGATTTGAATTTCGTGATGTGGGCCCGAAAGATGAACACGGCGAACCACTCGGCGGACAAAGTATGGCCCGGGTAACCGTTGAGTACACCTTTCCCATTATCGAAAAAGCGCGGGGCGCGATTTTCTATGACACTGGTTTTGTTAACACCAACCCATGGGATTACAATTTCAATAACGTCGCTTCCGACATCGGATTTGGTTTACGTCTGGACTTGCCGATTGGCCCACTTCGTGTTGACTACGGCATTCCGCTTCAGCAGGCCGGCAACCACGGTAGTGGGAAGTTTAACTTCAACGTCGGTTATCAATTTTGAACGGAAAATAACAATGGCGGTCTAACGCCAACGCAAAACAACTAACCCCATCGTTTTATGAAGAAGCTCCTCTCCCTCGCCCTCACCTCGATGCTGGCGCTGCCACTGGCCGCCTTTGGCCAGGGCAGTCTCAAAATCGGGACTATCAATATGGATCGCGCATTCAAGGAATACACGAAAACCAAGGAAGCCGAGAAGAAGATTAACGACGCTAAGGATGCTGCGAAAAAGGAATTCGACGATCGCACTGATGCTTACAAGAAGGCGCTCGAAGAAGTGAACAATCTCAACAAACAGCTCGAATCGCAGGCCTTGAGTGCGGACAAAAAGACTCAGCTGGCGAAAGACCGCGACGATAAAATTAACAATATTAAAAATATGGAGCGCGAGATTAACGAGTTCCGGCAGACCCGAGAAAATCAGTTGCGGGAACAGGCGTTACGAATGCGCGAGGGAATCGTTAAAGAAATTACCGAGATCGTGAATGACAAGGTCAAAACCTTGAACATGGACCTGGTCTTCGACAAATCGGGAATGAGCTTCAATGGCGTGCCACTGGTGATGTACTCGCGCGATAGTTACGATTTCACGAACGATGTTGTCGCAGCACTGAACAAGCCCGGGCGTACCAGCACCCTCAACACGGAGATGCCTTCTTCGCCACCGGCAGCGGCCGCCAAGACTTCGCCGGTTGCATCTGCGACTCCGAAAAAGCCGTAGGCTCATTTTCCCGCGCAAAACGCACGCCCGCGTCGGCCCGGCGTGCGTTTTGCTTTTCCGATGTCGCGTCTTTCCCCATTTCCTCTAGCGCGACCGACTTGGTGCACGGCACTCCTAACGAGTCTTGGGATCTTGATCTCCCAGGAGACAAGAGCGGCGAGCAATTGGCCGTCGAGTTTAACACGCGATCCGCGCGGCAGTTTCCCGGATCTGCGGCCAGCGCGGGCGGCCTATGTTTACGGGTGGAGCGGAATCACCGCCGCCACATCCGACGTTTATTTTCATCGCGGCGATCAGCGAACATTTGTGCTGGAAGGGCGAGGGCGAACCGTAGGTCTGGCACGCGTCCTTTGGAGATTCGATCTGGACTATCGTTCGGCGGCAAATGCCGAGACCTTGCGCCCCCTCGACACGCATCAGGTCGAAACCGTGCGCGGCAAGCGGGTCGAAACCAATCTCAAGTTTTCTGATGAAGGAGTGAGCGGCAGCCGCGTTGAAAGCAATCACGCCACGCCCGCGGTGAAAGATTTTAACCTGGAAAATCTGTACGATCTCCACTCCGCGTTTCTCTATCTGCGTAGTCAACCGTTACGCGATCACAGCGTTTATCGCGTTACAGTTTATCCGGCGAATTCCGCCTACGTCGCCACTCTTACTGTTGTCGGCCGCGAACACCTGCGCGTGCGAGCGGGAAGTTACAATGCGATCAAGCTCGATCTGAAGTTGCAACGCGTGAGTAAAAAGAACGAGCTCGAGCCACACCGGAAATTTAAACGCGCCACCATTTGGATTTCAGATGACAACGATCGGTTGCTGCTGCGAATCGAGAGCCAGATTTTTGTCGGCACAGTCACCGCCGAACTGCAGTCGGTTCGCTTCGAAAACGGCTAGTGAATCCATTCCCCCCGGACCGGGGGCTCATCCGACGGCGCAACCCGCCGATGCGGTATTTCCATCGGAGTGCGCCCGCGCTGACCCGGCAATAAGCCGAGCGCAGCCAGCGTATCCATGTCGAGCCGGCCATTGGGCGGAATACCCAGGCGCGACTGAAATGCGCGCACCGAAAATTCCAGATTCGCTCCAAAGACGCCGTCGCTTTCACCTTTGTAAAACCCGCGCCGCCGCAGCAACGTTTGCGCGCCGAGAATAACGCGCTGCTGCAATTCCGGCGGCGCCATTTCGTACGGCGTGTTCCTGAAAATACTCGTCGCCGATTCTGCTGGCGCCGGTTGCGCGCGATAAGTCTGAAGATCGCGTGGTGGCGACGTCGCGGGTGCGACTCTCTCAGTGGTATTGCCGGAATCTTCCAAATTCCGTGGTTGCGGCGTAGGCGTCGTCGCTGCTGTGGAAGAAGCAGAGGCCGCGTGCAATGCGCGCAGCGTCTCTTGATCCAACTCTCCGGTTACTTGCAAGCCGTTGCGAATTTGAAATCGCCGGATCGCGGCGACAGTGTCGGCGTTTTTGTCCCCGTTGATTTGGCCAAAATAGTAACCTTGTTCCTTTAGCTCTTCCTGCGCCTGCTGGACCGTGCTGTCAGCCAGCGCCAACTGCGCTAATGCACTCACCAAAATCGCCGTCCCAATTTTTCTTTTCATTGCTGCGGGCGGTTTGACGCCTTTTCTATCTTCTTATTCATGGACTCGCTCCATCAAGATCGTCACCGGATGCTTTGATCGTCTCCCGATATTTCAAAATGCCATCGCTTATCGCCACCGCCAGTTGCTCGCGATAGTTCGCGTCCGCCAATTTCCAGATCTCATTTTTGTTGGTCAGGAAACCGCCTTCCACCAGCACCGCGGGATGGCGCACATTTGCCAGCACATAAAACTGCTCCGCTTTCGTTCCACGATTAATTGCCTGCGTGTGCGCCACCAGTTGCTGCTGAACAAATTGGGCCAGGCTCTGACTTTCCACATTCGACTGGACGTTAGCGATCTTTTGCAGAAATGGCAGCCAACTTGCGATCGTCGGAATGCCCGTATTTTGTTGGGCAGCGAAATAGGTCTCAATTCCGCTGACGTCCGGCCGCGGTCCCTCATCAAAATGAATGCTCACCACGATGGCATTGTTGGCGCGATTGATCAGCTGTGCCCGCTCGCTTAACGAGACATAAGAATCTCCCGTGCGCGTCAGCAATGTCGAGATGCCTTGACCACCGAGAAGGCGATCGACTCGCTGGGCCACATCAAATGTCAGATCCTTCTCCAAAACATTGCCCGCCATTGCCCCTGAATCCTGCCCACCGTGGCCGGGATCGAGTATCACCAAAGCGAACGGCTCGGCCTTTTTATGATGTGGGGGTGTGGTGGCCGGCAATAGTGGTTCCCGCGTCCGCATCAACATCAAAAATGACAACGCCATTAAGACGAGACCAAGCCAGGCAATTAAGTCACTGGCCGTCTCTGAGAGACGGAAACGGCCCATTCTATTTTGGGATCAACGGCGCCAGCTCGCTCGCGTCGACAGCGCGATATCGCATCGCCCGATTCGTGTTGCGCTCCAGCACCGCCGCCGAAATTGTCCCACTGCCAACTCGCTCACCCCGTTGCCGCCGAATGTCATCCTCTCCCGGCATCGGTTCATCGGTTTTGGATTGGCCGACCGTCCAGGTGTCGAGCGCGAGTTCGACAGTTGCCGACAGATCCTTGCCGCCTTGAAATCGTTTCTTCAGAAACTCTGCCATTTGCTCGGCCGACTTTTTGCTCGCAGCCAGAACAGCAAAAGGCGTATTGCCTCCGTTACTTGGGTGCAGATTAATGGCGCCGTCGTATTCCACTTCCAGAAAAAGGTCATCGGCCGGGGAGGTTCCAATTTCGACAAAAAGCAAACGGGCCAGGAAGGGTGCGCCGTAAATTTGCTCGAAGGCGTTTTTCATCACCGGACTTAACGAGTAATAGGCCAGGCGACGCAGTGAAACATCCGCGGCCGAGCGGGTAAATCCTTCCGTGCTGGCAAGCTCAATCGCAGCCAGGCGCAGACGCTCGATGTCACCCGGATGCCCAATGGCACCGAGCGCAATCCGGTCGTAAATCTCGAAAAGCTTTTGCTGCCCCACCGTCAGGAGCAAGATCCCCTCCGTATAACCAAGCGCCACAACTGGACTGCCGGTGGCCAGCTGCATTTCGATGTAATCGCGACGCGTGGCGATTGCTTCCACCCAACGATACGGCTCTTCGATCATGCGACGCGCTTGTGAAATAACTCCGCGATCTTTTCTTCCGGCAGCGTCAGAATGCCATCAGCCGACACGATTTTCATTACCGGAAAAATTTTCGCATGGCGATCGATCCCGCCCGTCGCCGTATCCGCTTCCGACGCGGTATCGAGTGCGCGCAAGGCAACCACGACGGCCTCATCCTGGCTGATCTTTTGCAGCGGCTTTTTGCCCCAGGTATTTTCGTAATACAAAATTCCTCGCACCGCCGGTGAGCCCGAGCCCGTCGCAGCAAAATCGGTCGCTTCGAACTGCGCCCCCATGGCATCGTAAAAATAAAGGCGGCCCGAAGGCGATACTTTGACATCGTAAGTCGCGAAAATCGGGACGACGATCCCAACTCCCTGAAGGGCAAAGCCGAAGTTGTCGCGCAATAATTTCGAAAGCGCGCGCACTTTGCCGTCCACGCTCATTTCCTGCAATTGCGTCCGGCGAAAAAATTGAAACGAGTGTTCGAGCACGCGGGCCATCTCCCAGGCCGTGGCGGGCACACCCGCGATCGCCATAATGGAACGCCGGTCAATCTCCAGCACTTTATCGGCTCGATCGTAAACGACGGTGTTTCCGGAAGTCGCCCGCCGGTCGCCCGCGACCAGCACACCATCGGAAAATTTGAAGGCCAAAATTGTCGTCGATTCCGTCGGCATAATTTCCGCGCGCGTATTCGTCGGACCAATCTGAGCAGCGGGTCCGAGCAAACCCTGGCGCCGGAGCAAGGAGGGAAAATCACTGCTCGCTCCGAAATCGAGCGACCCTTTGCCGTCCATTTATTGGCCGGTGCGCTGCCGGTAACGTTTCGATTGATTCGGATCTACCTTGCGCATCTTTTTCAGCAAATCCTTCGTGTCCGGTCGCGAGATATCGGGTGAATGCGGCCCACCGCCGTCACCCTGTTTCGGCCCCCACGGCACCGGTTCGACCGGCTTTTGAATGCGTTCTGGCATTGAGAAAAAGTTACGGGAAATCATCAGAACCGCAACCTTTCTGGTGACTTTCGGTTCGGTCGTCCATTTCCAAATCGCGCGCGTGCTTGCCAGCCTCTGCACCAGATGTCAGAATTTCTGAAATGAAATTTTTCGCTGCCTGCGCGGTTTTGCAACTCGTGGTCGCCGGCGCATTCGCTCAACCGCCGCAGGATTCCCCATCGCCCGGCCAAATTGCCGCACTTGAAAAAAAGATCGATCAGATCAACACCAAGATCGACGCGCTTTCCCAGCAGATTTTGAAGGTGGAACAGCAGGTTTCCCGTGCGGGGACGATGATTGGCGAGCCGACGTCAGCCCCAGTTCCTAGTGCCGCGACAGCGACGAATGAGACTCCTCATCCGGCAGCGAGCAATGGTAACACTCATGTCGTGGCCCGCGGCGAGACGCTGACCTCCATTGCCAAGCAACACAAGGTCGGCGTAGAAGAGCTTCAAAAATTTAATCACATTGAAGACGGGCGAAAATTGCAGGCCGGACAGACAATCATGATCCCCGCGCCCTCAGCCAGCCCGGCGGCGAGCTCGTCGCCTTCGCCTACCGCGGAATAAACGATGGCAATGGACTCAAGCTGGTATCTCCGCAAATACGACGACGGCGGCATTTTTGGCCCGCTGCCATTTGATCAACTGTCGCGCTGGGCCTCGAAGGCGCGAGTAGCTCCACGCGATCTCGTTTCCTCGGACCAGGAAACCTGGATGAAAGCACCGATGGTTTCGGAGCTGGGAATGGATTGGCTGGTGGAGGTGACAAGCGAGCGGTACTACGGGCCGACCACATTAGGAGCAATTAACGAATTCGTTCGGCTCGGCGAAGTAACCCCGGAAAATTTCGTCATCAACACCTGTGATGGATCGCGTCGGAAAATTCAGGAGATCACTTCACTTTTCCCGAATCAGATTGAAGAGGGCGATGCTTTGGTCGAACAAACGCCGGCGGCGTCGGGCATGTCGATCAAGTTCGAGGAACGGATTCGCGATCTGGAGCGAAGTCTGGGAGAGGAACGACGTGCTTTGCAGGAAGCGGAAGCTCGCTATCGCGAACTCGAACAACGCTATCAGGAATTGCTGGCGGCCTCGTCTGCTCAGCCGTAGCGCTCCCTTTACAGATTAGGATTCAGCGAATTCCAGGGGATCGGTGTCAGACGCCGTATCTTTTCAAATTCCTAAATTCCTGGTAGGGCTACACTCTGTCGAGCCGGCGAAACGCGCCAGGACTATGAACCTGAAGACGCGGCTCCGCAGAGTGTCGCTACCAAAAAAAGCGGTCTCACATCGGCACCGGCTCGATCTCAGGTATCTCCAGCAAACTTTGTTCGCAGAGGCGCGCGTATTTTCCACCGAGCGCCAGCAATTGCTCGTGGGTGCCGCGCTCGATGATGCGACCGTGATCGAGCACCAGAATTTGATCGGCGTGCACGATGGTCGAGAGACGATGCGCGATGACGATTGAGGTCCGATGAAACATCAAATTCTCCAGCGCCTCCTGTATTAGCCGCTCGGTGGCGGTGTCCACGCTGGCGGTTGCCTCGTCCAGAATCAAAATCGGCGGATCTTTCAGGAGCGCACGCGCTATCGAGAGCCGTTGCTTTTCCCCCACGCTTAGTTTCACTCCGCGCTCCCCCACCACGCTGCTCAATCCATTTTGCAACAAATCAATGAAATTGCGGGCGTTTGCCGCTTCCGCTGCTTCCATCAGTTCCTCATCGCTTGCTCCCGGTTTCCCGATTTGCAGGTTTTCACGAATGGTGCCGTTAAAGAGAAAACTTTCCTGCGTCACCATCCCGATCTTCTGCCGCAGTTCGCGGATGTTGAGGTCCTGAATCGATTGGCCGTCGATCAAAATCTCCCCCTCATCGAACTCGTAGAAGCGTGTCAACAAATTGATCAGCGTAGACTTTCCAGCACCGGTCTTGCCGACCAGCGCGATGGTTTCGCCCGGGCGCGCGCGAAATGAGACGTTGCTCAGCGCCGGCAACTCCGAACCGTAGGTAAAACTAACGTCCCGAAATTCAATCTCGCCTCGTACCCCCCTTTCAAATTTTTGTCCGCGCTGCGACTCCGCCGGTTCGTCGATAATTTCAAAGACGCGTTCGCCCGCAGCGCGTCCAGCCTGAATCAACTGATTGAGCTGATGGAGTTTGCCCACCGGTTCATAGAGAAGACCGGAGAATATAAGAAAGGCGGTGAGATCGCCCAAATTGGTCGCACCCGCCAAGATCTCACGCGTCCCAACCACGACGACTAGCAAAACGCCGAGCGAGCCGAATAAATACATCGAGGGGCTGTAGACTGCCCAGATTTTCATCACTACCAGAGTGGCGCGCCGTAAGGCCTCGCTCGCTTCGTTGAAGCGCATGTGTTCCTGGCCCTCGCGCACAAAGCTCTTGATTTGGCGAATGCCGGAAAGGTTATCGTGCAAGAGTGAATTCATGTCGGAGGCGGCGCGGCGTTGCAATCGATACCGCCGATGTGCCGTAAGCGTGTACCACAGTGCACCACCAGCCAGGAACGGCACCGGAGCAAGGCCGATCAGCGTAAGTTTTGCGCTAAGATAAAACATCCCCGCGAGCGCAATGAGGATTTGCAATACCGCCACCGTCCCTTGATCGACGCCGTCGATCAGGACGCGTTCCACTGAAGTGACATCTTCCAGGATTCGCGTCATCAGATCGCCGGTGGCACGGTTGTCGAACCAGCGCAGAGGTAACACTTGAATGTGCGAATAGAGATCGCTTCGCAAGTCGAAAATTACCTTTTGTTCGAAGGTATTGTTCAGCAGAAGCCGCAGTGAATTCAGCCCATGCTGGAGGAATAGTGCGACCACCGCTATCAACACGAGCGGGAGTAAATACTCCGGATGATGCCCGACGATGACTTCGTTGATGCCCTTTCGTATTACCGCCGGAGGGACCATCATCATCAACGTCCCGGTAATCGCGCAGGCCATCATCGAGATCCCGAGTAGCGGGTAGCGTTTCAAATAAGCAAAGACGCGCCAAACTGTTTTCATCTATAACTCGCAATTCATATTTCCACAGTCTGCCTAGCCGTGCCACTGTCAGTAAGTGATGCGCCACACTTCCGACGTGCAAATCGAGCAAATCTTCATTTCGCCCGAACACAATTTCGTCGGCCACTACGGCCAGCCGCCGGGAACCTCGCCCCTGATCGAGAAGGAACGAATCGAGTGTGTCGCGGGCAAGGGCTTGCTCGGAGACCGCTACTTTGATAATGCTGAAGATTACAAGGGCCAGATCACATTTTTTTCCGCGGAGGTTTTCGAGCGACTCTGCACCCACTTTGGAATCAGGGAGAAACCGGCGGGCGTCTTGCGCCGCAATGTCATCGTCTCCGGGATCGATCTCCTTTCGCTCATCGGTTGTGACTTCGACATGCAAGGCGTGAAGTTTCGAGGGACACAGCATTGCGCCCCCTGCGAATGGATGGATGTCGCCTTTTCCCCCGGTGCAAAAGAATTTCTCAAAGAAAACGCCGGTCTGCGCGCAAAAATTCTAACTGACGGCGAACTCCACCTCGGCGATGCGCAGCTTCGGATTGTAAAGGATGTGGGGACGGCGGCAAACGGTTGAAACGCATCGTCATCCCGAGCGAAAACGCCAGTCCGGCTCGGACCGAGCGATCTCGTCGAAGTTACCGTTAAAGCCTCGCGGCGGGATTCCTCGACTGACGCTGGGGATGACGGCTTTGTGAGCGCCAGGGCGCGATTCAGACGTGATCGCCGCGATGTTTGTGGCGGTTCTTAAACGTGAGCTCGGCGATTCCTGACTTATCGAGCTCGCCGAGACCTTCCGCGATCATGTTGTCGTATTGCTGTTTGGTCTCGCGCGCGAGCGGAAGCTCCAAACCAAGTTCGCGCCCAAGATCGAGCGCGATGCCGCTGTCTTTGGCAGCGTGAGCGGCCGAGAAAAAGCAGCTGTGCTCGCGGTTTTGCATGTCTTCGCCATCGGTTTGCAAAACGCGCGAAGCGGCGCCGGTTTCGGAAAAAACTTCGCGCAACATGGTGAGATCGAGCCCGAGCGCGTCGCCCAGGCCAAGACCTTCCGCCAGGCCAGCGGTATTGATGTTCATCACCATGTTGACCAGCGCTTTTACCTTCGCCGCTTCGCCGGCTTTCCCAACGTAACGAACAGTTTTGCCAAGCTTTTCCAAAATAGGTTGCGCGGCGCGAAACGCCTCCTCATCTCCGCCACACATTAAATAAAGCGAGCCATCGCGTGCCTGGGTGATGCTAGAGGCCATGCAGGCTTCGAGGGAACGCGCACCCGCTTTCTCGGCGAGTTCTTCGACTTCGAGGTGCACCCGCGGCGTAATCGTCGCGCAGTTAATGAATAGCTTCCCAGGCGAATTTACGAGAAGGCTGTCCCCCGATTTCGCAAAAATCTTTCGCATCGCCGCATCGTCGCTCACAACCGTAATGATGACGTCGGACTCCGCGGTCACTTCTGATAACTGCTGCGAAGCGGCGCAGCGCAACTCGTTCGCAAGACCTGTCGCTGCTGCTCGGTTAACATCGTAAACGGCAGTCACGTGAAAGCCACAATCAACCAAACGACGCGCCATGTTCGCGCCCATTCGGCCAACGCCGACGAAACCGACATTCATATTATCACTCCCATACTTCTGCCATGTCGAGCGAAGTCGAGACATCTCTAACTATTTCGGCGATTCTTTCGGACTGAATAGAGCAAGAGATTCCTCCACTTCGGTCGGAATGACCAAGAGACATCATACCCTTCCTGCAAAAAACGGATTCCGCTGCTTTTCCTCCCCCACCGTCGTCATCGGCCCGTGCCCTGGACAGATGATCGTCTCGTCCGGCAAGGTCAGAATTTTTTCCAGATTATTTTTTATCGCATCTTTGTAGGAAACATTCCCTCCGCCCATTGAGCCGGCGAAAATTGAATCGCCCACAATGGCGACCGGTTGCGCCAGCCCAGTAACGAAAAAGGTCATCCCGCCACGGGAATGCCCCCAGGTAAGCAATGCTTTTATTTTCAAATTGCCAACCTTGAATTCACGACCTTCGGAAATTGTTTCTGCGCCCGGAATGGATTCGCGCTCGGAAATATAAACGGGCGCGCGGGTTTCTTTTTTTAACCGTCCCAGATCGGCAATGTGATCGGTGTGCGCATGCGTCAACAGGATCAGTTTGACCGCCAATTTCTCCTTCGCGACTCGATCGAGCATCGGATGAGAGTCGGCGCCGGTATCGAAGGCGATCGCTTTGCGCGATTTCGAGTCCCATACCAGAAATGCGTTCACCCGCATGTCGTGGAACGGCGTGTTGAACATGACCAGACCATCGATCTCACGCGCAGTCGGTTGGTATTCGTTCTGCGCCAGATCACTTAGCGCGCGCGCGCCAAGCCCAAGCACTGGCGCCACGCGAAACAGTGCCAGCTCATCAAAATGTCCACTGCGCAATTTTCGTATCGTATTCGCGTCCAGGCGCGCTTTTTCCGCCAGATCGGAATCGGAAATTTCCAGGCCGCGCTGCGCCTTGCCAATGACATCGCTGAAATTATCCTCGAGTGGAACGCTCATGCGCCAGTATGTTTAGCTCCCTTGGGAGCGGAGTGTTTATAATCTATCCTCCCAAGAGCAGCCAAGCTCCATCGGAGCGACGTGTACGAACGCGCGATCATTCGTGTGTAGGTGTTAGGCATTCATGCATCATGCGACGAGAACTATAAGCATGGCGCTGCCTACGGCGCTCGCAGAACGCGCAACTCTGGGATCTTACGGGCAACAAACTTTTCAAATGCCGCCGCTACTTCGATAACGGCAACAGATCTTCGGGACTCTGTTTCGATTGATGTCATGGCAATGTTCGAAATTCCGCACGGCGTGATCTGATCGAAGGGCGAGAGATCGCCACACACATTTAGGGCGAACCCATGCATGGTGATCCAATGCCGAACACCCACACCAATGGAGGCGATTTTTCGTTCCTGAACCCAAACACCAGTCAATCCCTCGCGACGTTGCGCTTGAATTTCGAACTCGTCCAAAAATTCGATCAGCAACCGTTCAATCCAACGCAAATATTTGTGCAAATCCTGACCATAATTGCGTAGATCGATAATGGGATAGCCCATTAACTGGCCTGGCCCGTGATAGGTCGCCTGCCCACCACGATTGATTTGGAAAAACGGATGCGGCAGATGTGAGGCGCCCCGCAAGCTGGTGTGATCCGGTGTCCGGCCAATCGTATAAACGGGATCGTGTTCGAGTAGCAGGATGGTGTCGGCAACGTTCGGATCGTTCCGTCTTTGCGCGACGATTTTTTCCTGCAACTGCAGCGCATCCGCAAAATTCATTCGGCCGAGCCAGCGCACGTTACATGGAGGGCGGAGCTTTGCGACGCCGGAACCGCCAGTCCGGCTCGGACCGGACTCGCGAGAGCTCGCCCCTCCAGATCGCTCTGCAACCTCGAGCCTCATATTTGCGTTGCTCCCGGGATTCCCAATCGCGCCGCTTCCTGTGCCCGCAAATGAGTGAGGGCAATCGCGAGCGCGTCGGCCGAATCTGCATCCGGTGTTTCGCTTAAGCCGAGCAAGGCCCGCATCATGAACGCGACCTGGTTTTTCCGCGCGCCGCCAGTTCCGACGGTCGCTTGTTTGATTCGTCTGGGTGCATATTCGAAAATCGGCAAGCCGTTCTCCGCCGCCGCCAGGATGGCGGCACCGCGAGCCGCCCCGAGCAAAATCGCGGTTTTGTAACTCTGCACGTAAATGACGGCTTCGAGGGCGCAGCAATCCGGCTCATGCTCGCGAATCAATTGCGCCAGCCGATTACGAATCGCCACCAGACAAGCTGAAGGCTTCAGGGAAGTGGCGTTATGAATGGTGCCAAAGAAAAGGGCGCGCGATTTCCCGTTCTCGCCATCAACAACCGCGACTCCGCAGTTACGCAACGAAGCATCAATCGCCAGGACGCGCATGGCTCAATGTTGAACGAAACCGAGCGTGAGGAAAACGCAGCCAATAATGCCGATAACCATACTTACCAGCCAGTAACGTCTGCGTTTCGTTAGGGCCGCAATGGCCGCGATCGCGATTGCGATTTGAAAAAAGGTTACCCCCCGCGCGAAAACTTCATGCTGGTGAAAGTTTTGTTTAGCTTCCCCTTCCTTCTCACGCGCTTCTCTTTGAATTTCGCCTTGTTCCTCGGAATATTTTGCCGCCTTCTCCCGGTCCGCATCATTCGTTGAACCGGTCAGGCTCATTTTGGCGTCGAGCACCGCCGCCTTGATGCCCTTGGCCTGATAAAATGCCCACTGATCAGCTGATTCGATCTGTTTCATCATTGCTTCGTTGGCGTGACTACCCGAAAGCAATCCGGCAATCGCCGCCAGCACTGCAAGAATGGCCGTGCTCAGTGCCACCCACGAAATCCATTTTTCGCCGCTCTGTTCTGCATGATGATGAATCTCTTCGTGCAAATGTTCGAGCGGGACCTCGGCTTCCTCCATCAACTCAGTCTAAAATCGCGAGCCGTCCGTTCAAGATTGAATCGACAAGCCACTACGGCCACCCTTAATTGCGGACAATGGAAGCGACCGCGCCGCGAAAACTTAATTGCCAGATTTGTGGGCGGTCGTTCCTGCCGCAGAATGGCGCCATTGGCGACAACGTTCGTCCTTCGCTCGCCGAATTCATTAAATCGCAGCGGCCCAACTGGAATCCGCAAGAGTTCATTTGTTTCGGCGACCTCGGCGGGTTTCGCCGAGATTACGTGAAACACACACTCGAGTGTGAAATCGGCGAACTCACGACGCTCGATCACGAAGTCATCGAAAGTTTGCGGGAGCACGAAGTGCTGACTGAAAACATCGAGAAACAATTCGAGCGCAAACTGACTTTTGGCGAGCATTTGTCGGATAAAATCGCCGAGTTCGGCGGGAGTTGGAGATTCATCCTGTCTTTCTGCGGTGTCCTTGTCGTCTGGATAATCATCAACGGGATCATACTCGCCACGCGCGCGTTCGATCCCTTCCCGTTCATTCTCCTTAACCTCATTCTCTCCTGCCTGGCGGCGTTGCAAGCGCCCGTCATCATGATGAGCCAAAACCGGACGGAAGCGCGAGATCGATTACGCGCGGAAAATGATTACAAGGTTAATCTCAAAGCCGAGCTCGAGATTCGCCACCTGCATGAGAAAATCGATCATCTCCTCCGGCGGCAATACAATCGCCTCTTCGAAATCCAGCAGATTCAGATCGAACTGCTGGAAGAAATCAGCCAGCGCAAACGCGGCGCCCCTCGCGAATCACCGCGATCGACTGGTAATTCGCTGACCTAGGTTTCGTCCGCAACTTCCGCAAAGGCGACCTCGCCGGAGCGCAAGTCGAGCTCGGCCTCCGCCGGTGTGCCGAAGACGCGCGCCCGATTATCATCGAATTCGCCCTCCCACCGGGCGATCACCACTGTTGCGAGGGCGTTACCGATCAGGTTCACACACGATCGGCCCATATCCATGATCGCATCGACACCGAGAACAATCGCGACGCCAGCGGCGGCGACTGGCGCTGGGATTAGATTCGTCAAAGTTGCGAGGAGAACCAGAATGGACGCGCGCGGAACACCCGCGAGACCTTTGGATGTAATCATGAAGGCCACCATCATGGAAAGCTGCTGCGCGAAACCAAAGTGTTGCCCCACACTCGGACCGGCCGCCTGCACAATAAAAATCGAAGTGACAGCGAGGAAAATCATCGAGCCGTCGAGATTAAAGGAATAACCGGTCGGCATCACGAAACCGACGATGCGTTTCGGCACGCCAAGGCGTTCCATCGCCTCCATCGCTCTGGGCATGGCTGATTCGCTACTCGTCGTCGCGAAAGCGATTGTCGCCGGCTCGCGGATCGCGCGCACAAATTGTCGAATCGGCGCTCGGATTATCACCATGATTAATCCGAAAACGAACACGATGAAAATGATCAATCCGAGGTAGTAGCTGAATATGAGGTTCCCCAGACTAACAAGCACACCTGGACCCTGGATACCGATGGTATGCGCCATGGCCGCACCGACACCAATGGGCGCAAATTTCATGACGTAGTTCGTCAGCTTGAACATTACCTGCGAGAGACTTTCCATTCCGCGCAAGAGCGGTTTTCCTTTTTCGCCAACCGCCGACACCGCCATCGCGAAAAGCACGGCGAAGGCGACGATTTGGAGAATGTCGCCGCGCACTAGCGAATCAAATACACTCGACGGGAAGACATGAACGAGCGTTTCGATCAAAGTCTGCGGATGAGTTTGGCCAATCTTCTGGACCGTCTCAGTCGCCCCGGTGACAAGCGGGACGGCCGTCCCCGGCCTGGTTAAATTGACGACCGCCAAGCCAATAAATAATGCGGCGGTGGTGACAACTTCGAAGTAAACGAGCGCTTTCACGCCCATCCGCCCTACCTTCCGTAAATCGCCGCCCCCAGCGATACCGACTACCAGGGTCGAAAAAACGAGCGGACCGATGATTGATTTGATCAGATTCAGGAAAATGTCGCGGAGAAAATAGACGTTGTTCCCCCATGCCGGCCGTATCCAGCCAACTGCGACACCGGCAACCAGCCCGATCATAATCTGCGTGGTCAGCGCTGGGCAGTACCAGGGGCGCGAGGGGCGGCGCACGGAAACGTTTTTAGTCATGCGAACCGCAGGATTAACATAATGCATACGGCGGATCGAGCCTTGGGGGGCCGCAATGTTAAACGAATGGCGGTAATGCGACATCATGTTAGCATCGCCCCCAGGCTGCTCTATCTCATGTTTCTAACGCATCTGAGCTGCACATCCTGCGGGTTGCATCACGACTGGGCGAAGCTGCAAAACTTATGCACGGCATGCCGCAAACCGCTGTTTGCTGTTTACGACTTGGAACAAGCGGGCTGCGCTCTCAAACGCGACGTGCTATTAACCCGTGCAGAGAAATCGCTCTGGCGTTATCGAGAATTATTGCCCCTGCCGATCGAGACCTCACCCGTCTCACTTAGCGAAGGAGGAACACCTTTGCTTCGCGCCGGAAGATTCGGCGCCTCCCTGCAAATGCAGGATCTCCGGATCAAAGACGAATCACAGAATCCGACTCAAAGTTTTAAGGCGCGTGGGATGTCCGTTGCCGTTTCGATGGCGAAACATCTCGGCGCCTCCAAACTTGTTGCTCCAAGTGCCGGCAACGCCGCCAGCGCCCTCGCCGCCTACGCCGCGCGTGCCGGAATCGAAGCCCACGTCTTCATGCCACGCGACACGCCACGGGCCAACATTATCGAATGCCGCGAATTCGGTGCGGATGTCACCCTGATCGACGGCCTTATTTCAGATTGCGCTGCTGAGATTTCGAGGCGCAAGGAGAACTGGTTTGATGTCTCGACCCTCAAGGAGCCATACCGAATCGAGGGGAAAAAAACGCTCGGTTACGAATTGGCCGAGCAACTGGAATGGGAGTTACCCGACGCCATTATTTATCCCACCGGGGGCGGGACGGGCCTTATCGGGATGTGGAAAGCGTTCGATGAAATGGAGAAACTCGGTTGGATCGGCCAAAAACGGCCACGGATGTTCTCGGTACAGGCCGGGGGCTGCGCACCCGTCGTTCGTGCGTTCGAAGCCGGAGAAATCTCCGCCGCCGAGTTCCCCAATGCGCATACAATTGCCGCTGGATTACGTGTTCCCAAAGCGATAGGCGATTTCCTCATCCTCAACATTCTCCGCCAGTCGAAGGGCGGCGCCATCGCAGTTAACGACGAAGAGATGATCCGCGTTGCCGCAGAAGTTGCTTCGAGCGAGGGACTCTTTGTCGCTCCGGAAGGCGCAGCGTGCTTTGCCGCTCTGAGGTCGCTCCTCTTGTCGGGCAAAATTTCGCCTCACCAAAGCGTTGTCATCTTCAACACCGGTTCCGGCATCAAGTACTTGGATTGCTACGATTCTTAACAGCAAAGGTTCATACTCGGCGGGAGTGCGTCGGGTTCAGGTCAAGACGTACCGGCCCGTCTTTCTCGTTCCGATACGCCGCACCAGCCCGGCTTTAATCAGCGGTCGCAACAAATCAAGTGCGCCCTGTTTCGAGACGCCAATTCCATCCCAAATTTCACGCGGAGTCAGTGCCTTTTGCTCGCGCAGTAAATGAAGCAATTGTTCCTGTTTCGGTCGTAAAACGAGTTTCGTTTTACCGGCATGAGCAGATAGTTTTTGGATGCGTGTCCAGACGCGTTCCAGAGTCAGGCGCAACCCTTCGGCGCTGTATTCGAGCCAGCTGGTAAGATCGTTGTTTTTCTTCCGCACTTTATCGAGCGCCGCGTAATAGCGGGGACGATTCTCCCAGTAAAATTCATCGATCGAAAAGATATGATGGTTGTCAAAACCGCGCCGGTACAACTCCCACAGGCTGAGCATGCGACCAGCGCGCCCATTTCCGTCGGCAAACGGATGAATCACTTCGAAACGATGATGCAAAATCGCTGAACTGAGGATGGACGAAATCCTTGGCGCGCGTGTGTTCCACCATCCCAGCAGATCAGACATCATCGGTTGCACCCGCTCGGGCGGCGGGGCCACGTAATCCCCCACCCGCACGCGAACTTTCCTATACTGGCCCGCCATGCCCTGGTCCATTACGCCACCCGCCATAATCCGGTGTAACTTCAACACCTCCTCATGCGTGACAGCACTGCGTTGGGCGTTTTTCTCCACGAAGCGCAAGCCGGCGAAATAATTCGCTACTTCCCGCCGCGAGCGCGCTTCCGTCGCCGGAATCTCCCGCCCCTCTTCAATGGCACGCACCTGTTCTAGTGTCAGAGGATTGCCTTCGATCGCGGTCGAACAATGCGCATTGCGGATCCGGGTATCCTTTTGCAGCGCCGGGATCCAGGGGACCTGGACCGCCGCCGCCAAAATCCGCTCGCGCAAGGCCGCAACCTGCTCCACCTGCGAGAGAAGCACCGGTGTAATGGTATAAAGGGGGGCGTAATTCACGCGTTAGTCAAGCATTAGTCAAGTTATTAGTCAAGTTATTCTGCTGAATGCTGCGCCGGTCAGTCCAGTGTAAGACAAGTTTTCACTCAACCCACGGCTTCGGCCGATGCTCGCTTTAGCAATACAATCGCGAGGGCGCTTGTGACGGCCCCAGCAAACGCCGCGCCCATGTCCTTCTGCGCGTCCCAAATGTCACCTTGGGTGCCGAGATAGGCGGTGCCGAGATCGGGCCGGACAATTTGCGCGACAACGGCTTCAATGATTTCGAAAAAACTGCTCAACGCCGCCAGTGCGGCCACCGCCAGCCATGTCCCCCATTGTTTACCCGCATGCACGGAGCGTACCAGCAGTTCGCGCATTGGATAAAGCAAGAGGAAGCCAAAACTGAAATGAATGACGCGGTCGTAATGATTCCGGTTTAAGTGCAGCCAATCCTGCATCCAAAAACCAGCCGGAACTTTCGCGTAGGTGTAATGCGCGCCGATCGTATGGAAGGCGAGGAAAACGACAATGAGCGCGTAGGAAAGATTGGAGAACCGAAATTTGCGATAGCTAAACGCAACCACAATGACGCTGATGAAGATCAAAAGGTTTTCGAGTAACCAATCGCTGCGATCGAGCGGATGAATGGCCAGCGCGATCCAGAAGGCGACGTAACAGGCAACTGCAATGGGCAGGAAATGCTTCCCGATATCGCGTGCATTCGAATGAGGAAACGTG
>Ga0209156_10000995_pt1 | contig 23592 bp, 25 predicted proteins | sample GraSoiAngelo_124_FD_185881 | JGI IMG/M metagenome (GOLD analysis project Ga0209156, IMG submission 185881) | Grasslands soil microbial communities from the Angelo Coastal Reserve, California, USA - 14_0927_05_20cm (SPAdes) (version 2) | ecosystem: Environmental > Terrestrial > Soil > Grasslands... | reverse complement strand
CGGTGGTTTTTCACGATGCCAACCTGTATCCCGGCCGTCGAATGATTGACCGTGTGCGGCGGACCCTGCAGCTGTATGTAATGCGGCGGGCGCTGCGGCTTGCAGATCTCTGCGTCGTGACGATCCCGCTCGAAAAAGCCTTCTGGATTCCCAAGGGTTCCCGGAACGTCGTTTTCATTCCCGTTGGAGCTAATTTGCCTGCACCTGAAAGAGCCTGGTCCGCGGAAAAGAATAAAGCCGGCGGCGCGGCTACGGTTGGCGTTTTTTCGGTGTCCCCGGACTCTGTGGGAACAGAGGAAGTGAATTTGATAGCCCAAGCTGTTCGCTATGCAGCGGAAAAGACAGGGAAGTTGCGGCTGGTGATGGTGGGCCGCAACTCCGATGAAGCGGGAAGGCAGTTGGAGCAAGGACTCATGGGTACGCCAGTACAGGTGGTTGTGCACGGTCTTCTGGCGGGAGACGAAATCGTTCGCGTCCTGGGATCTTGCCACGCCATGTTGTTTACCAGGGGACAGATTTCTTCCCGGCGGGGTAGCGCCATTGCGGGAATTGCTTGCGGCTTGCCGATAATAGCCCCGGAGGGCTCAGAAACGGCGGCGCCGTTAACGGAAGCAGGTGTGGTGCTGCTGCCCGCCGGGGCCAGGGACGAGTTCGGACCGGCCCTGGTTAGGGTTCTGACGGACGACGCCTACCGCGAATCGCTTGCAGAGCGAAGCCGCCGCGCGCAGGAGCGGTATTTTTCTTGGAGAGCGATTTCGGCTCAATACGTGAAATCCCTGCGCGAGACCGAAACAACGCAATCGCGAGGCTTTCAAGTGGCCCGAGGGTCCAAGAAATAGAGGCCCTTTGCCGTGTTGTAGCAACATGAATTTGTCACCCTATATGGCAACATAAAAATGTCATCTCCCTGCGGTGCTGGTGTGTTCGAGGAGAGTGTCGCCGTAGTACAGCGAAACCTGGCCGTCAAGAGCTTGATAAAGCTGGATTTTAGAAGCTGAAGCGCCGTGCCTGGGGCAGGATCTGGAAGCGGCGGGGGAATTCAAGATGAAGCGGGTGTTATGCATCCATCGGTGACCTGCCGCCCCTGCGGATCAAATCCATGGCTTCGAAGCGACTTTCTGCCTTAACCTTCTTCATGATGCGGCGGAGGTCGCTCTTCATAGTGAATTCGGATACATTCAAGCTGGCCGCGATCTCTTTGTTATCTTGGCACGTGCTCTAGGTTAAGGTCAGTATTAATTTAGAGGGGGTCGGCTTTGCTCAAAGACAATCAAAACCTAATCCTCGTCACTGGAGCAGGGGGTTTCATCGGGGGGAATCTTGTCGCTAGGCTGCGCGCCAGGGGGAAGCAAATCCTCACCCAAGTCATGCTCTTGCCACTGAACTTCCAGTTCCATCTCAGGCGAGGGCTCTCCGCAGACTTTCTTTAGGTGTTTGATCGCGAACTGGCACTCCGCGTCGATCCATTCGCGCTCTGCGCCCGGCGTTCCTGCTTCTCCGATGATCTCGACTGGCATACGTGTTCTATGGTTAGTTATCCTGCAAAGCATTGAGACCGGCTTTGCGCCCGAAAAGACTTACCAGCGCGCCCATCCGTGGCATTCCGCGTGACAGTCAGCGCAGAGTGTGATCAGATTATCCATCGCATCGCCGCCCAGCTGGCTCCTGCGTTTCATATGATGGACGTGAAGGTTCTGCATCGAACCGCACTCTTGACACCGCCAACCATCTCGTTCAAGCACGCGCTTCCGGATAATTTCGTACTCCCCCTTAGCCAGTTTGAGCCTTGGCTCCTTCTGGCGGAGCGACGCTGAAATCGGCCTATTTTGCATAGCAAACCTAAGACTTAGCTTCTCCGAGATTTGCGCCGGCGAGAAAATCAGCACAGATCATCTCTAGGCAGTAGCCGCGGGACTTGTCCGTCCCCAACATCAGGCCAGCTGTTTCAAGTGCCCGCTCAATGACCAGCAATTGGCTTTTGTAAACTTTGAAATAGAGGAGTTCCCACGGCTCGCTTTCTTTGCCGGTAACGTGTCGTTCGACCGCACGCTGAAATTCTTCTCTAGACAGCTCTCTGGCTTTGTGCACCCAGGGTGCACAATCGAACCGCTGACCGTCCGCACGCGCCACTCGTACCAACTCTCTTGCTTTCGTCCATCCGATCTGCTGGAGGTCGCGCTTCGATATCCGCGTCAGGTGCTCATGGATGGTCATAATGTAGTATGCCTTTCGACGAGATTCCGGGAAGCGTCGCTCCAGGAACTCGTCGAATGACTTCAGATTCTCCAGCCTCCAATACTGCTTCGCCCGCACTTCGCACAGATACTCTCCCAGTTCCACGAACCGTGCATCCTTCTCCAGCTCCTTCGCTTTCTCCCAGCTCAAGATCTCGTCGATTTTGCCCAGGACGAAGACTGCCCGCCTCCGGTTGAATTCTTCGGACACCGTAGGCCGCCCGTTAATCCACAAGCTCGTCAAGCCAATCAAGGTCGCTCGCCCCCGCTTTTCGGATGAGGTTGGCCGCTACCAGCTGTTCGTTGCCGAGGCAGAGTCCCAGATGCGCGCAGCTCATGCATCCGTTCCGCGGAAACCGAATGCCGCTGTGTGCGTTGAAGTGCCCCGCCTCAATCTGGTTTATCGTTGTTTCTACCAATCGGCAAAATTCCTGACGCTGCTCTCCGGAGATCGTCGTTCTCAGATACTGAACTTCAGGAGCATGCTTGCGTACAAAGACAACCAGCGCCGCTTCTGAAATCCCTGTGATCCAGGAATAGCAGACGAGTTGGGGATCGAGCGAAAGCACGCCCGCCGGCGCTTCCGGGTATCGGCTGGTCGTCGTCTTCCAATCGATGAAGCACCGCACACCATCAACTTCACCGATCGCGTCGAGGTAAGAAACGAACTGGCTGCCGCCCGTAAGACTGCTGAGCTTTTTTACTTGGAGATTCTGATGAGGGTCGGGAATTCGGACGCGATTGTCCTGAGCGAATCTTTCGAGCAAATGGATTCCCTGATGTAGCAGGCGATCCCAGGTCTCTCCCTTCTTGTAATCGAAAGCTGTGTCGCGATAGGCCCCCCATTCGCGAAAGAGCGTCGCTCCACAATCCTCTTCGCGGAAGTAAGCTCCCAAAGCGGTCTCAAAACAGCGGCCGAAAGCCAAGGCCGCGCGAGTTTCTTTTTCCTGCCAGCCGTCCATGTAACGATACCGATAGCTGCGGGGGCACCGCAGATATTGGCTAATCTGTGTGTAGCTATAGACCATTGGTGCCTCTTTGCTCGTCGGTTTGAGCCAAGGAACTGCAATCGAGAGCTTCCCAATCCGCCTCAGGGGCGAAGGCCTCGAGGTTCTGATAGGAACGGCCGTTCAGGGTCGTATAGGAGGTCCGAACAACTCCGCGCAGATTGAGGAGGGCTCTTTCATCGACGCGGTCATCCTTGAGGAGTTGCGCGTCGTATCCAAAATCTCTAAGAAGCCAGTTGAGTCGCCACAGCGCTCTTTCCGTGCAGTACAACCGGCCGGAGAATGAGCGACCCTCGAAAGATTTGGGCTCCAGAACGCCGAATCGAAATTCCACAAACGGCTTTTGCGGACGCCACCGGTACTGTGCCCGCTCCACGCGAACAAGAAATAAACCTTCGAGCGTGTTTTCTACTCCATGTTGATTGAAATGAAGGCCCGGAATTTGTCGCTTCATGATTTCACCTCCACGGATTGAACGTAGGAATTGAGTTTGCAGATCAGTGCGTCCCTGTTTTCCTGTGCGGACGTCGCTAGATGAGAGACGAAGGATTCAACGAGTTCTCGATTCGCTTCCCTAAGAGTTGGTGTGCCACAGAAGTCCGCCGCGTAAGCTTTGACCTGCGCCGGATCGAGGTTGTGCTGGCGGATCAGGACGCACAGCCGGTCTCGCAGCCTTGGTTGCCCGTTATTCGAGCCGTTGCTGGGACACTTCCGCGAGGTGTCATGGTTGCGCGAAAGGTCCGAATTGGCAGACAAGGACCCCAGCTCCTCGACAGAACAAAGACCAATGCCGTAGGCCTTGCGCAAGGCGCGGTTGACGGCGCGCGTTTCGGCGATGCGCATCTCCGCGCCGTGGACCAAGGTAGAGACATTGGATGGGTCAGCGTCCCCAAACCCCACGAACCCTTGAGCCCCGGGCTTTTTGTAAAGGGTCGCCTTGAACACCCACCGGCATGCCTCAGGGTCACAAAACTCGCGCACTTGCTGCACTCTTATGCCTGTACAGTGCCGGCGCTGGGCTAAGCGCAGAAGGCCAACATGCGTGACATACCACTGCCCATCGAGAAGGAGTAGGTCTCCGAGCGCGACAGAAGGGTTCGGGTGACATGACAAGCATCGGGCGAAGACGAAAGACGGTCTATTGGATCATCAATTTTCCCGGGCTTGCTCATACCAAAGATTCTTTCACAAAACACTTGACAAGGGCAATAAATATGATACACGTAGTAACAGATGAGCCCTCTATCCACCGTGCAGGTTGCTAAGGCTGTCGGCGTCACGCGAGTGACACTGGAGCGTTGGCTATCTAGCGGAAAGGTCCGGCGCCCAAAGACGATTAGCATTGGTGCTGGGACATTCCGCCAGTGGACGCCTGCTGACGTGGAGCGGGTTCGTAAATTCAAAGAGGAGAATTACCGCAAAGGCCGCGGCCGCAAGCCAAAGCTGAAGCAATAGAGAAGCAATACGGGCCACCGCGTAGTTTGCACCTACTCGGCAGCCCTGATCACCAAGGAGGATATGCTCCATGGCAACTCAGCAAACCGTACCACACTCGTTGTCCGTTGTCCCATTCCCAGCAGTAGAACCAATCACACAGTTGGAACTGACCGTGTTTCTGTCTTGGCGCGGCCGGCTCCAACAGCTCGAAGAGCAGGTCAAGCAAGCCGAGCAGTCCGTCAAGGCCCGGCTTGATCATGGCGCCGCACTCGAGTCTGGCGACCATCGCGCCCAACTGAAAGAAAACTTCCGCCGCAATGTTTCTTGGAAAGATGTGGTCATTCGCCTAGCCAACCGGCTGCGCATGGACGGCGAAGCCTACTGCGCGAAGGTTCTCAACTCTACCAAGCCCACAGCACCATTTCGGTGGTCATCGAGTAACGCCCATGACCATACAAGCCAAGGTCGCACTCGAGAAGCAATCCCACCCGGAACGGTTCTGCCCATTCCCGCGCTGTCTTTGGCGCACAGCGAAGTTGAACCATCGAACTGGCGACCGCGAGCGTGGCGGTTATTGCCCGCGTCATCGGGGAGTGGTCCGACCATGAATAACACCCACAACTCACAACTCAGTTTCGTTTCCAGCGCATACTTACGCTGCCCGAACTGCAACAGCACGAAGCTAAAGAAGGTTTCTCTCGCCTACCAAGAAGGACTCTTTTGTACAGTTGCCCGCACTCGATTGCGCGCTGTCGTGCTCGGCGGCTACGGCCCGGATTTCGTAATCGGAAAGGCAACCACTCGTGGTTTTCATCAGTCCGCTCTGTCCAAGCAGCTAAGCCCTCCAGTGAAGTGGTCGTACCGAAAGCTGATTCTCTGGTGGGCGCGGGTGTTTCTCTCGATCGGCTGGATCGTCTTCTACGTAAACACCATTACCAAAAATTCTGCGGCTTCTGGAGGCACAATCAGTCCGCCTACAAGCGTCGGTATTCTCAGTGGGAACGCTTGTTCCTCTGCCAGCGCTGTGGCACTTTAACGGAGCAGGAATAGGCTCTCCGCAAAGGTCGTGTAACGCCGGTTCTTTACCGGGGTTAAATTACGTCAGGATGTCCTCTGTCGGTCAAGAACTTCTGTTTGGTGTAGACTTGTCAATCGCTTCAACCAACCGAGTCATCCACTAGGAGTTTCCATGAAACGACGCGAGATGATCCGTGCTACTTTTTTTGCCGGCGCCGCCGTGGCGGTCCGCCCGCCGCTCTCCGCGGCACAGAGTACGGCGACGCCCTCCGAGTTGACGCCCGCGCAAAGCGGCGTGGACGCCTCGAAAGACCTCTCGGCCCCTGGATGGAAGCCGCTCTTTCTGGATGAACACCAGAATGAAACGCTCATCCTCCTCAGCGACCTCATCATTCCCGCGACGGACACGCCCGGCGCCAAGGAAGCGCTGGTGAATCGTTACATCGATCTCGTACTGGCAGCCGAATCAAGCGAGGCGCAGCGCTCTTTTTTGAACAGCCTTGGATATTTGGATGGAGAGAGCATCAGGCGCTACAGGGCGGCGTTCCGTTACTTAAAGCGAGAAGAACAAGACGATTTGTTGCACGCGCTCGCGTATCCGCGCACTGCCAGCGGATGGAGCGGGGAAGCCGACGCGACGCCCGACATGGGCCACGCTCATTTTGAAGCGCTTAAGCAGCGAATCGCGACGGCCTACTACAATTCGCAAATCGGCACGAAGGAGCTTGGGTGGGACGGCGCTTTTGCGCACGGCCCCTACGAAGGCTGTACTCATCCTGAGGGGAATCACAAGTGAGCAACTACCTTTTCCTGGTGGAAGACCCTCTCCAGCAAACCTATGACGCCATCGTCGTGGGCTCGGGAGCTACGGGCGGCTGGGCCGCCAAGCAACTTGCCGAGGCAGGTTTGAAAGTCGCCTTGCTCGAAGCCGGGCGCGCGGTCACTCCAAAAGAGTTCACCGAGCACATGCCCGCGTACAAGCTCAAGTATCGCGACCACTCGCCCGAAATCGTGCGCACTCGCCCGATCCAAAAGCAATGTTATGCCTGCATGGAATACAACTACGAGTGGTTCGTGAATGACCTCGAGAATCCCTATAGCACGCCTGCGGGCAAGCCGTTCACCTGGCAACGGCTGCGCATCCTGGGAGGGCGCTCGATGGTCTGGGGCCGCCAGAGCTACCGCATGAGCGACAACGATTTGAAAGCGGCGAGCCGCGACGGTTATGGAGATGACTGGCCGCTCTCGTACGCCGACTTGGCCCCGTACTACGACATCGTGGAGAACTACGTGGGCATTAGCGGCGCGGCGGAAGGCAATGAAATGCTGCCCGATGGAAAGTTTCTCCCGCCGATGAAAATGAGCTGCGGGGAGATTCGGTTGCGGGAGCGGGTCAAGGCTAAGTTTGGCTACACGGTGACGATCGGACGCACGGCGATCCTCACGCAAAATCACAAGGGCCGCCTGCAATGCCACTATTGCGGACCGTGCGAGCGCGGCTGCTCGACGTTTTCTTATTTCAGCAGCCCGTTCACGACGGTCAAGGATGCGCTGGCTTCGGGCAATTGCACCCTCATCACCAACGCCGTGGTGAGCCAGGTGAACATGGACAACGCGCAGAACAAAGCCAGCGGTGTGACCTACGTCGACCGTTTGACGCGTCAGGTGAAGGAGGTTCGCGGGAAAACCGTGATTCTTTGCGCGCAGGCACTGGAATCCACGCGCATCTTGCTGAATTCGTCCACGCGGGAATATCCCAGCGGGCTGGCAAACTCGAGCGGAGCGCTCGGCCATTATTTGATGGACCACGTTGTCGGCGGGGGAGCCTCCGGCCGCTTGGCCGACTTCAAGGTTCTCCCCGACGCCAACGAGCCGGCGCGGCCCAACGGGATTTACATTCCGCGTTTCCGCAACACTCCGACGAGCGGCAAGCATCCCCGGTTCATTCGTGGTTATGGCTTTCAGGGCGGCGCCGGGGCGGATTTTAACTTCGACGCTGAGGGTTACGGAGCTTCGTTCAAGAAAGCCGTGAAGGAAGGCGTCTACGCGATTTCCATGGGAGCGTTCGGCGAATCGCTGGCGCGTTGGGACAACTATTGCGAGATCGACCGCGGCCTGAAAGACGCTTGGGGTATTCCGGCTTTGCGTATTTCGATGACCCACGGCGACAACGAACACGCGCTCATGGAAGATGCTTCGGCTACGGCGGCGGAAATGCTCGAGGCCGCCGGCGCCAAAGACATTAAAGTGCAGGCCAACGTCGAAATGCCCGGCATGGCCATCCATGAACTAGGCACTGCGCGCATGGGAACCGACCCGAAAAAGTCGGTGCTGAATCCCTACAATCAGGCGCACGACGTGAAGAATCTTTTTGTGATGGATGGAGCCAGCTTTGTGTCCTCGGCCTGCCAGAATCCGACGCTATCGATGATGGCCATCACTGTTCGTGCCTGCGACCACCTGATCGATCGCTTCCACAAAACCGACGTCTAGAAGACTTCTATTTCTCAGACGCCTTGACTGGGTAGCTGTCTCCGAGTAGAGGAAAGCCCGACGGGCGGTAGGTGTTCCTGGTCTGTTTCCGCCGTTTCCAGCTTCGTGTCCGGGCACCGAATTCAAACCCGCCACCGGGCTTGAGGCGGCCTATCGCGAAGCGGACCAGTCTATCGAACAGTTCTACAACTGCTTGCAACTTGAATTGTGAAAGAAAAATCCTCAAATTATAAGCTCAAGAACCTAAAGCACGCCTTTTCATCTTCAATAGCCAGACAATGACAGGAGGAAACAGGTGAACGGAAAAACGAAGCTTGGCCACGTGGTGGCGTGTTGCTGCGCGGCAGTCGCCGCCTTTGCGGCTTGTCCGTTGGCGTTCTCGCAAACCGCGCCCGCATCTTCCGCCGAGAGTCAGAAGGCCTGTGAACCGATGCCGGCGGCGTGGGAAAAGTTGACGCCCAATCAGAAGTCGCTGCTGGAGAGGACGTACAACGATTGGGCGTACCTGGCGAAATACCGGGACGCCGATGCGGCGTTGCCGCCTGCCGCGCCGGGTGAAACGCGCGTCGTATTCATGGGCGATTCGATCACGGAAGGCTGGAGCATGAAGGCAACGGCGACAACTCCGGATCGCGGCGAATTTTTTCCCGGCAAGCCGTATGTGAACCGCGGCATTTCGGGGCAGACGACGCCGCAAATGCTGGTGCGCTTCCGTCAGGACGTCATTGATCTAAAGCCGAGAGTCGTCGTCGTGCTGGCCGGCACGAACGATATCGCCGAGAACACGGGAAAAACCACGTTGAAGGAAATCGGCGACAATATCGCGTCCATGAGCGAACTAGCGCGCGCGAACGGCATTGCGGTGGTTTTGTGTTCGGTTTTGCCGGCGAGCGACTTTCCCTGGCATCCGGGTCTCGAGCCGGCGCCGAAGGTCAAGGCACTGAACGCCTGGATCAAGGAATACGCGGCGAAGAGCGGCCTCGTTTACGTGGACTACTACTCGCGAATGGTCAACAGCGAGCGTGGTCTGAAGGCGGAGCTGAGCCCGGATGGCGTGCATCCGAACCGCGCCGGATACGAAATCATGGCGCCGCTGGCGGAGGCAGGAATTGCAGAAGCGTTGAAGAAGCAAGCACTCCCCTGACCTCAGTGGCGCAGAGGAGGAGCGAGCCTAAGCGGTTTTGCATGGTGCCGGTATGCCGAGACTGATGGTGAGACGGACGAGTGGCCAAAGTTTGCAACAACCGTGGTCAAAAGGGCGCGCGATGAACTCGCTGGTTACGGGCTGCGGATGCTGGCGAAATCGCCGCCATTCGCGCTGGTCGCGATCCTCAGCCCTCGGCATTGGCGCCAACGCCGCGATTTTCCAGTTGATTGATGCAGTGCGGCTGCGCACCCTGCCAGTAAAGTGCAACGGTTCGTACTGCGCATTCACTTTCCCCCTCTGGCATTGGCACTGGCATTCTACGCTCCGCAGCAGCTCGTTCGCGATCCGGATCCCGCTGTCGGAATTCGCCAAGCTCGCATTGCCTGTGCCTCGCACCCTGGTCATGTTTTCTCGACGCGATTGGGCCCTGGTTCGTTCCCATCCTGCCTGCGAACTTCCCATTGTCGAATACCGCTTTCTGTCGTTTCGGTGCCTCAATTCAGGTTTTGCCCTCTATAGACGCCGTTTTAGGAATTCACTATACCTAAAATCCCTGTGCCGCCCATCTGGAGGTTGCTCGTGTCCTGCAGCCACTCCTTTTTTGTATTTACTTTGGCTTTTCTGCGGGCTCGGTCACCGACTCACCCGAGGACCGGACCTTGCAACCACACACCTTATCGATGTCTTACACAGAAGGAGAAGCCCGCATGAAGGGCAAAGCAACCAATTTATTTTGTTTATGCTTTTTGAGCCTACTCAGTTACCCGCAGGCATTTGGGCAGGCCACGCCGGGACGCCGAGAGGCTATTCGTGCGCGCTTGGCACAAATAAAAGCCTTCTCAGAGAGAATACCTGCCAAGCAGAGAAAGATCCTGTCCAGTGGGGCCCTTGGTTTGCTGGAAGCGTCAGATAAATTCGACGATCTCCAGCGCGGGTTGAGCCGCCCTCAGCCGGCACGGTCAACTCCGATGTCACAGCAGTCCAGAGCGGCAGCGGCCCTCGCGGAAACGCAAGGCCTCTCCAATGTGTCTGATCCTTCCCAGGATGTGTTTTCCGTGCTCTCCGGGTTCACACAGAGTGAGACCCATACTGCCTGGTGCGGAGACAATATCGTAGTTGGTTTCAACGACACAGGGAGCTTCTTCGAAAGCTTGCTCGCTAATGCGGGCGGAGTGAGCTTGAACGGAATTGCTCTTTCCAACGACCAGGGCGCATCCTACAGCGACCTGATGTTCCTGAACCCCGGTTCCAACACTAACAACTTTCTTGGCGGAGATCCCGTCCTCGGATGTGCCGACGCGAACACTTTCTATTATTCTTCCCTTTTCGAGACCGGACCTCCCTCCGCGCCAATTACCGCTGTCTCGGTCTCGAAATCGACGGACGGAGGTCTAAGTTTTGCTGATCCGGTGCAGGCGGTGGCCAAAGATGGCCTCACTCATTTTCTGGACAAGGATTGGATGGCGATTGACCCGACCAACCCGCGTAAGATCTATGTCACATACACCGATTTTGACCTGTCGGGTGTTTGCGGCCCCCCTAGTCAAGCTGCCAGGATCGCCATCGAATTAGTGCGGTCCGTAGATGGTGGCGAAACCTGGAGTACTCCTTTTGTGATCGATCAGGTTTGTAGCCCCTCCTCTGTACCCGGATTGTTTGTGCAAGGTTCGGAGGTGGTCGTCAACGCCCGTGGTAGGGCCTACGTGGCTTGGGAGTTTTATGATGCCGATTTTGTCACCCGCGAGATCCGTTTCCGCAAGTCCGGTGAGGAGAACGAGACTTTTGGGGCCAAAGTGAAGGTCAGCGACGTAGCGTGCCCCGCGGACTGTTCCGTGTTACAGGGTGGGTTCCGCACGGCTATCGACTTCCAGGGCTTGGCTGTTGATCGCTCGGCGAATCCGAACAGGGGCAAGGTCTACATCGCTTGGCATGACGGCAGGTTTGTACAGTTCCCGGACCTGGCTTCCCCCACAGGTTTCTATGGTTATGCAGACGCGCTGGTCAGCGTATCCAGCAACGGAGGCACAACTTGGTCCCAGCCAGTGCGAATCAATCAGAACGTCGAGCCTTTGCCGGACGGCAGAGGTACAGACCAGTACATGCCAGGCATTGCCGTGGACAAGACAGGTAGGGTGGCGTCTTGCTTCTACGACCGGCGTCTGGACCCCAATAATTTCTTGTTTGACCGCTTCTGCGCGGTCTCCACTGACGGTGGACAGACTTGGACAGATTCAAGGCAGACGGGATCGAGTTCGCCACCTTTCCACGCAATGGACACGCTCATCAATCCATTTTATATGGGAGACTATGATGGCATGGCCAGCGATTTCACGGGCGCCAACAGCGGCTTCGTCGGTGCCTTTCAGATCATCACCAATTTAGGTGATCCTGACATCTTCGCCGTGAAGTTACAGTAGATGCCACCTCCTCCCCTGATTAAGGTGTGGCAGGGGCCTAACCCAATTCCACGGTAACCGCGATGATTCTGGGGAAAGCCGCTGGGTTTGCCCGACTCGTGCGGGATTTTCAAAGACGCAGGGATCTCCATCCCTCGCCAGCATCGCGGAAGCCGGAACGTATCCGGATCTCGGAGCGAGTTCGCGCTGGCCTCGATCTCCGTCGTGGCAGATGTCTCGGGCGCCTTGACCAGGTAAAGTTCGAAGCCCGCTTGGGCGTGTCTTAGATTATGCGATCGACTCTGGTTCCGCATAGTGAATGCTTTCCCCCGGGTCGACGACCGGCTCGGTGGATGTCTCCACGCGTGGCCGAGGACTATCGAGAATCACGACTCCTTGATCGTCGGCGAGCCTGCGGAATGTTGGGGATGTTTCGTAGAGTTCCTCGAACGAGCCTGCCGAAGCTTCCAGTTGCGATTCTCCCGGGGCAAGTCCTTCCGAGTCACGCAAGACGAAGAATCTGCTGCATAGCCTGCGCACGGTGGAGAGGCGATGGGTGATGATGAGGGCGCCCATATGCTCGCCCAGCACTTCTTCTAGGCCCTTCTGCACGGCTTTTTCCGTCGTGGCATCGAGCGAGGCGGTGGCTTCGTCGACGACCATGAATATCGGCTTACGCATGGCCGCCGCGCCGATCATTAGCCGCTGTTGCTCGCCGCCGGATAGTTCGATGCCGTGGCGGCCGACTCGCGTGTCGAGGCCGTCGGTGAGGCGGTCGCCAAAATCGATCTTGAGCTTGCGCATGACGGCCCAGAGTTCTTCGTCTGGCACGTTGATCGGCTCGTCGGTGAAACGGTAAAGCAGGTTGTCGCGGATGGTCCCATCAAACACCTGCGCTTGTTGCGGCACGTAGGCAATGAGACTGAGCCAGGAGGACAGCCGTATGTCACGCAGGTCGTGACCATCGATCAGAATTACGCCTGAGGTCGGATCCATGTAGCGCATGAGCAGGCGCATAATCGTGGTCTTGCCGGCACCGGATGGACCGATCAGAGCAGCCTTCTCGCCCGGCTCGATGGTGAAGCTGACGGTGCGGAGAATTGGCGTCGCCGGCTTGAACCCTGCCAATTGAGCAACAGGCATGCCAGGGAGATCGCTCTTCTCCGCAGCGTAGGCGTAGGAGACATTGCGCATCTCCACGCGCACACCGTTCTTTCGCCTTAGCTCGATGGCATTGTGCTTGTCGGTGATGTCCGGCGGAACGGCCAGCGTGAGCATGGCCGTACGAATCGCCGGCATATTCCAGTTGATCTGATGTTCGATGTGACCGATATGCCAGATGCTCTCGCTGACTTTGGTGGCGTACATGAGGAGAGGCACGAACACACCGTTGGACCAGTCGCCCCGCCAAATGAGCCACGCGCCATATCCTAGCGCCCCCAAAAGGACGAAGCGGTTGGAATATCCACGCCAGGTGACCTTGCCGATGAACCAAAGCCAGAATTTGCGCTCCTCCCCGAGAACCTTTAGGAACGAGCGATTTTGGTAGGCGATCTCCGCACCTTCTTTCGCGCATGTCTTTACGCGCTCGATTTTCTCCCAGCGTTCATGCTCCCAGCGGTTGATGCGGCGGAATTCTTTGTCGAACGGTACGCATTTCTCGGAAATATTGCGGTTCAGATACACCAACCACACCAGATAGCTGGCCAGTAGCAGGGTCATAAAGAAGCCAGCGGATGGTACGCGGAGCCACAGGAGCGTCAGCGCGACAATAAGGGAGATGAGCGCCGAGGAGCCCTCGAACATGAGCATGTTTTCCAGTTGCTCGATGCGTCCCTTGCCGCGCTCGATGTTTGCGGTGTTCAGATAGGAGCTTTCCTGCAGGTGCTGGCCCATGCTCTTTTCAAAGAACAACTCATTCATCCGGCGCTTGAGCTGCGCTAGGTTCGCGCCCTGCGCGTACTCCCGCGCAATCATCTGCAAGCGGTCGAAATAGCCGTAGATAACGACAAATACGGCCATACCGATGAAGCTCATCTTGACGGCGTGTGCGTCGTGACGAATGAGGCCGTCGACCAAATATTTCGCGAGCCAAGCAATGCCGTTCAGTGCCGTGACGGAAATGGCAAGAGACACAAGCATGCGCCCAGTCCAATGGCGGCTCTCGGCAGTGATGAATTCTCGGTATACCCAGCGAGCAATACTCCAGCTTTCCTTCATCTCATGAAGGTATTGCCGCCAGTTCCGGGAGATCTTTCGCGTATCCTGCGGATCGACGATCACAAAACAACCCCCGGAGCACGTTCGCCAACTGCCAAACCAATACGTGGCCGTTGGCGTCACAACGTATTTAGTTTAAATCGTACGGCATCGGCTGAAGCCCTTGATAAGAAAATTTTGTGAATAGGGGCCCTTGCCCCTTGGAACGGCAATGCTCCTGCGTGTCCAGCGGACGCGGCTCGGTCAACCGGGTCTTGCCCAAACGCGAAGTGCACGATTCGGTGTCTTGAACGCGATCCTTTGGTACTTGACCCCCCTAAACTTAGCTTAGATAAAGCTTGTTGGGGCTTTACATCCATGCCATTCTGTAATCCCCGCCACGGCAGGCGATGGCCCTTCGGGTTTTCCTTTGTCCTGACGACCGGAAAACCAGACAAAACTCCCGACAACTTCGCGTGGAGGATACATGAGGAGAACTTGGATCGTACCTTGGCGGCTGTACCTCTGGCGTCCCTGGCTGTCCTTGCGGTGAGGGGAAGTTTCCCTCCCAGTAGCAACGCAACCTATGACATCACGACGCTCGCGGGCAAAGTTGCGTCCGTGAACGGAACCCCAGGATTGCAGATTCGTTTTTCCGCTCTCATCGAATCCGAAGCTGACACCACGTTCCAGGAAGGCGCCAATCCGAGTCCGTCGACTCTAGCCACGCCTGGGATTCTGCTGTCGAGTCCTTTGGATGGCACCAGCGTACTCGCTCCGGCGGTGACCGTGAACCAAGACAGGGGCGGCGCGCCGCAGAATGAAACGTCCATGCTAACCCCTAACTTTCGCCCGGCAATGGTTCAACAATTTTGGCTAAACGCTCAGGAAGAATACCGTGTTTTGCCCTTGTCCATAATTTCCAAATGTATTGTTCACACGGGCTACGCCAGCAGGAAGAGCCCCTGAGAAGTTGTAGGCTTGAAGTAAGCCTCGCAAAACGGTTGAGTCATGGGCTCCAGTTCCTGGTTTCCTACACCTTCTCCAAGGCGCTGGACACGGACGGGGCAGACGTTGACGCGGTATCATCCGCAATGGCCTGACCCTGGGAGACCAAAACTCTTCCAGGCAACGTTGGGGCGGGCTAGTTTTGATCGCACTCATCGTTTCGTCTTCAGCACGACGTGGACACTTCCCTCGCCATCCAACGCGATGCAACGAAGAATTGTCGGAGGGTGGGCCGTGGCAGGAGTAGCGACGATTCAATCCGGCACTGCTCTAACGATTGCGGATACCAATCCAATGAACGTCTTCGGTATCAGCGAGGACAGAGCGCAGCTGAGCGGTGAGTGCACGAAGGGCCGGTTGGTCACGGGAGGTTCGATCGAATCAAAGCTGAATGGCTACTTCAATGCGTCGCGACGCCTCCCGTAATCGGCGCGGATGGCATTGGGACAGCGTTTGGAAACAGCGGAACGGGGATCGTAGATGGTCCTGGACAGGCAAACCTCGACCTTTCCATTTCGAAGGCAATAGCCCTCGCGTGGCCAAGCGAAAAGAGCACGATTCAGCTTCGCGCCGAGTTTTTCAATGTCTTTAACCATCCGCAGTTTGCGAATCCAGACACCAGCTTCTCATCGCCTACATTCGGCGTCATCACCTGCACGTCAGTGAATCCACGAGTCGGGCAGTTGGCTCTGCGATTGAGTTTTTAGTCTTAAGCCAGGACGGAGGGAAAGGCCTATCGTCAATGAAAGGTTCGACCGATAGTCGGTACTAGATTGCAAGTATTCAGCGCACTGATAGTTGAAGACTCTGAAGACTTTCGCCGATTCTTGCGTCTGGCGCTACAAGAAGGGTAGGTGTCAGGTCATGGAGGCAGCCAAACGGATTCAATCTGAGCCGGCTCCTTAAGATCATCATGCACGCCGCTGATTGCGCTTTTTACGGCTAGATTGTCGCATTGCCGAGGCAATCGAACGTAACAACGCATTCACGGTCTTCGATGACTTGAAGATGGCCGCGATGTCGGGCTCAAGCACGACGGCAATCGCGTCTTCAGGCATTTTGGACGCGAACCGATTCGGCTTCGACTTACCGTAGTCGAACCGATATTCAGAACGCAACTCTTCCTGTTTAGGTGGCCCCTTTTTACGGGCCAACGTTTTCTTCAAGTCCTTACGCTCCGTGCCGGTCGCTTTGCGAGCACTGATTAATCGAACTCTGTCGTCTTCCACAAGCCCACCAAGATCAGATTTTGCTTATTTGAGTGGCCAATGATGATTTCGCGTCGCTCGGTCTCAGAATATTCCGATTGTTCGTCAGCACTATCTCATCGCCCGCAACGAGTCGCGCCCTATATAGAGCGACCGAGGCGTTCAACGGATGCAGGCGCGCTCCGTCATCACTGCAATTTGCAGCCGTTTTTTCGGTGTAAGAGGGAGCCGCAAAACGGATGTAGAATCTGCATGACAGTCCTCCGGGAGTGGTTGAGACTCCCGTGAGGTAGAGGCGGAGGGGCCGGCTGATTCACCCAAAACAAACCAACTGGGCTCTTTGCAGCGCTGGCCATCCTGTCCCGGTAAACCCGTGACGACTGAAAGCCAGCTTCGCGAAAAGCTGCGCAAGATCACCGCGCTGTTCGAGACTGCCGCGACCGCGGGCGAGCGCCAGGCGGCGGCGGCCGCAATGGAGCGGGTCCGGAGGGGGCTCGACGCCGCTCTCAACACACAACGCTTGCCGGAGACCAGGTTCTCCCTAGGGGACCAATGGCAGAGACGCCTCTTTCTAGCGATTTGCCGGAGACACGGGCTCGAACCGTATCGCTATAAGGGCCAGCGTTACACCACCGTCGTGGTGCGTGCGCCGCGGGCCTTTGTAGAGGGGACGCTTTGGCCTGAATACCTCGCCTTACAGAAGGCCCTGCACTCCTATCTCGACGAAGCCACAGAACAGATTATTCGGGAAGAGGTCTTTAACGACGCCGGCGAAGCGGCAGAACGGGCGGGATAAATTCTCAACGAGAACGGAAGAGTTAAGTACTACATTTTGCGTTGCAACAGGCGCGAAAAGCTGCGCAAGATCACCGCGCTGTCCGAGACTGCCGCGACCGCGGGCGAGCGCCAGGCTGCGGCGGCCGCAAGGAGCGGATCCGGAAGGCGCTCGACGCCGTTCTCAGAACACAACCCTTGCCGAAGACCAGGTTTTCGTTAGCGGACCAGTGGCGAAGACGCCTCTTTCTATAACGCCACAGCGGTTAGTTGAAGAGCTGCCGTATCTCAACCAGGGAGGTCAGCGCTACTCGTCTCCGCTTTGGCAACACATGGTCTACGTTGTCAACGATTGCAGTTACCATCGAGGCCGGATCACCGCCCTGCCGCACCAGCTCAGGGCAGAAGCCGCGAGCACGGATTTGCGGGTGTACTACGACGAAAACCCAAAAAAATTTAGAATGGCCCGCTGCATCCGGTAGCGGGATAATCGCCGAAGTCACGTACTACGAGGAGTGCGCCGGGCTATCGGGAGTTGGCAAAGCATTTGGCGTCGGCGTGCGCGTAAGCCTTTATGTAGTTCGCGCGTCTCAAGAAAAAGCAGAGGTAAAAGCCATGACATCATTGTTTACGTGGAATGAGAAGAAACCGAATGAGTCGCAAGCCGTGGCCCCGGAACGGAAAAATCGCCAGATTGATAAGAAGAGCCCGGATTCGATGCGTCCGGTAGCTTTGTCAACGGACCGATCTACGGCGTGGTTGGGGCCGAGCTTGCATGTAAAGGGCGACCTCGCTGGCGCGGAAGATCTGCTGATTGACGGCTCGATTAAAGGAATGATCCAGCTCAATGACCACAAGTTAACGGTGGGGATGGCGGCGAAGCTAAATGCCGACATCAACGCCCGCGAGGTCGTGGTGTACGGCTGTGTGCAAGGCAACGTGTACGCGACGGGAAGGATTGAGATCAAGAAGGGCGGTTCGGTGATCGGGAATTTGAGGACGGCGCAGGTCATGATCGATGACGGCGCGGACTTCAGAGGTTCTATCGAAATCGACAAGAGTGCGACGGAGGAAACCGATAAGGACACTCTCTCGCGTAAAGCGTCCGCAGGTGCGCTGAGCTGAGAACGAAGCGCGATGCCCAGGACACCTGGACGCCTCCTCGTTGAAAGTCTCAATTAAGATCGATCGAAGAGCTCGAGCGACTTCAGGCCGCACGGAAAGCTCGGGAAGACTCTGGTAGTTCAAACGGATGCGGAAGCGGCTCCGCCATCCCCTGAATCCAACGAGGGGGAACTCGGGAAGCGGGGTGGGAACAACCCTGGTGCCGACACAACCCGCCGGAGGATCAAGAAGACGCTGTCGAAAGGGTTGAGGTCGCCTAGCGGCGTCAGATTGAACGGCTCAAGGTCGATTTTGGGATCAACAAAATCGGTGTTCCCAGTCAGGTCTATGACGAGATTTGAGCTAATGCCGTACTTCATATCGAGTCCGCCGCTTTGGGGAAACCTAGGGAAAACGTAGCGCCTGGCTAGTTGCTAGTGCAGTCCCACAGCAGCCTGGACCGAGCGGATGAGTTTCTGCGGGTCATATCCGATCCCGTCCTTGAAAACCAGTTCTACGTTCTCGAGGTCGGCGATCCTCTGGCTGGGGTCTCCTTTTACCACCACAATGTCCGCCTGCTTGCCGGGTTTTAGTGTGCCGATTCGATCTGATTCTCCGAGGAATTCAGCGCCGTTCTGAGTCGCAATGTGAATCGCTTCGAGAGGCGTAAACCCTGCTTCCACCAGCAGTTCCGTTTGCCTCTGATCGCCGAATCCCGCCAGCACGCCGCCGTATCCCGTGGGATCTTCGCCTGAGATTAGCAAGCCTCCCGCGTGCACAAAGTCGTGCTCAAACTGCATCTCCTTCTTCAAGAGCATCGCGCCGCTACCATTGCCTTCGGCGATCTTTGTGCGCACGGCAAGATAATCCGCACGCGATGGAAGAGACATCGCCTGCATCACGCGATCCTGCAAAGGCGGGCGGTTGGCGACAAAGGTTTCGAAGATGACGAGCGTCGAAGTCACTGCGACGTGCTGCTGCACCAGCTTGCGAATCACCTCTTGCACCGGCTTACTTTCCACATCCAGTTTTTCGAGGATGGGGTGTTCGTCGGGATCCGGAGGACACACGTCCGGTTCTTTCTTGGGGTTAAACTCCTGATCCACTACCAAGCCGTGTTCCAGGTCGTCAATTCCCAATTCTGCTGCCTCGCTGAAGCCCACAGAGCAGAGATGACCTGTGACCTTGATCCCTCGTGCATGGGCGGCCTTGATCGCCGCGCCCAGCTCCGCTCGCGTGATGTGCATGTAGGCCTTAAAGGAGGTTGCTCCCTCGTCAATCCAGTAATTCACTAGCCGCGCGGCATCCTCGGGCCCGGCAAGTTCGTGCAACTGAGGCGTGAAGGAACCAACTCCTTCAAGATACGGTCCGGTGATGTGCATCTTTGGCCCGGGCATCTTGCCGTTGTCGATCATTTTCTTTAAGGCCAGGTCGGTGTAGGGTTCGATGCTACCGGCAGTTCGAATGGTGGTCACGCCGCCCGCCAGGTAGAGGCGAGGAAAGCTGAATCCCATTTCGCCATAGAGCGCAGGCGCGCCCTGGACCGGCCCCTGCCCCGAGGCGGTTGGATAAAACATATGATCATGCATCCCCACGAGACCAGGAATTGCGGAGCGCCCCGTCATATCCAAAATGTGTGCGCCCGCGGGAACGTTCAGCGAAGCACTCGGTCCAATCTCTCGAATCACTCCATTCTCAATGGTGATCGTTTGATCCGTTGAAGGCGTTGCGCCAGTCCCATCGATGACCATTACGTGTGCCAGGGCCACTACGCGTGAGTCCACGGTGACGAAATTCCTGGTTAGAGGCGAGAGAACCGGCTTTTCCTGTGCCAGGAGTATAGCCGTCAAGAAACCGGTCAAAGTGAGTCCCCAAAGAATCCTGCGCATTTTTCTTCCTTTGTGATCAAGAAAGAGCGATTTTCTCTCGCTCCCTTCCGCACGTTTATTCCTTGTATGCCCCGACGCTTCAGAACGTGTACTTGAGCCCGAACTGGATGATGCGTGGCGAGACCGTTGTGGCGGTGACCTGGCCGAAAGTCGGCGCGCCAATCTGGGTTATGGTTGTTGAGAACTGCGTGGTCGTCTGACTCGCAAACTGCGGCGTGTTGAAGGTGTTGAAGAACTCGGTGCGGAACTGGATCATGCCGGCCTCGCTTAAACCGCCGACTTTGAAGTCCTTGAAAATGGACATGTCCATATTGTGTTGCCCAGGACCGTAGATAATTCCTCGACCGAGAGTGCCAAATCCTGTGCCATTGCCGATGGCCGGCGCAGGGCAGAAAACATTGTTGAACATGCCAAAGGGAGCGCCGATCGTTGACTCGACCGATCCTCCTTTTTTGATGTCGGCGGCGGTCTTGCCGGGACACAGGCTTGCTCCGACTGGACTAAAGGGGCCTCCAAATCCAAAAATGGTGCCTGCGCCGGGATCGGTGAATGTCAGCGCCGGTCCTGATTGCACGACGACAACGCCAGAGACACCCCATCCACTCAAGGCTTTGCCGGCGAAGCCTTGATTATCCCGAAAGTTTGGCAAGTTCCATAGATAGTTGGCAACGAAACGGTGCCGGGTATCAAAGTCGGCCGGACCGTAGCCGTCCATCGGATTCAACTGGTCGTTGTAAGCACCCCCGCCTAGAGGAAATGTGCCCACGCCAGTCACATCGGTTAGCGTCTTGCTGTAGGTGTAGGCCACTCCGAATTGGAGCCCGCGACTGAGTCGCCTTTGAACGTTTACCTGAAGGCCGTTGTAGTTCGATATTCCGATCCATTCGGCTTGATTTAGACCGCTCGGTGCGATTCCGAGCACAGGCACGCGGTTCACGGCATTCGCGACGGTATTCGCGGTTACGCCATTTACTGGATTGCCAGGGCTTGCTAGAAGGGCTTGGTTAATCGAATTGGTTGTTTCAATGCGGTCCGAATGCGTCCCAACGTAGCCGATCTGGAAAGTCGTCGCCGTGTTGATTGCATATTGAATCCCCAGGCTCCATTGCTGCGTCCTCGGCGTCTGCCAATTCGGGTTGATGGAATTGATCGTCAGGGCTGAAGTTGCAGTGCGCGGAACGAAATTGGGGAAAACCTCATTGGAAGGCGGGTTAAATGGCACTTGCAGCGTGGCCAAGGCATTCAGAGCCCCAATGTTGGTTTGCCTGGAGAAGAACGGCGGATTGACGATCAATTGAAACGCGTCATTCACGGGTGGGTGCGTGAAGTAGATTCCGTAACCGCCGCGCACGACAATCTTTTCGGTAAACCGGGAAGGGGTCCAAGCAAATCCTAAGCGTGGGCCAAAATTCTTTACTGCCCAGGCATTTTTTGCAAAGGTGGGATTTCCATTGCGTGCGATGCCACTTGGCAACGTGCCTTGGAAGTTCGAGGCGGCGATGAATCCCGAGAACGGCTGATTGGCCAGGTCATTGGAGGCCAGGGTGGGCCAGAAATCGACCAACTTCCCAGCGCCGTCAGAAGTCTGCCCAACGCCCTCCCAGCGCAGGCCCAAGTTCACGGTGAGGTGCGGGTTGAGTTTGATGTCGTCTTGGGCAAAGCTGTACAGGTTACTTACGTGGAAAGCCCTGGTTGTGTCGCCGCACAAGTCGTCGGACACAAGAAGACTGCTCAGGTTTGACCCGCCAGGCCCGGTGTTTCCGAGCTGCGCAGCGCTCATTCCCAGCAGAAAATCCTCAAAGCTAGGAAATACCAAGTCCCCGCGCGTGACTTCCTGGTCCGCCGAGTCGGCAATGTCTTTCTCCCATCCAAAGCCGGCGCGAAAATCGTGCTTTCCGTGGGTCCAGGAGATTTGATCCTGGCCAACCCAACCCGTGGGGGCCGTGAATTGGCCGTCGTTGAAGTTGCCGCTCAATTCCATCGAACCTATGACCATGATGGGCATAAACGGGCTGGTGCATCCCGGAGTTAGCCCAATGGATTGATTCGTTACCTGATTCTGGCTGGCGACACGGCCGTAGTACCGGTGATAGCCGGCGCTGGCCTCGTTGATCAGCGTGGGCGTAATCAGGTACGTCTCTTTGACAATGCCGTTCCAATTTCTAAAAACGTCGTTGGTGCCTGATCCAGGCACATTGGAAGAAGTGAATGCCAAGAATTCCGGGGATTTCGCGTAGAAAAATTTCTCAGAAATCGTGTGCTTGCTATTGGGGGAATAGTCCACGTTCACGATGTACTGGTTTTCGTTAAATTTGGAGGGGGAACTGAACGAAGAAGTTCCTTGAGGTCCGTTTTGCGCATCCTTGGTTGTGGGCGCTTGCGGCGTGGGGACGAGGAAGCCGCCACTGGTTACCTTCAGGTTAAGCAACTTAAGGGCGACAGGATTAATGTTGGAGCCGTCGGCAGCGATTGTTCCGCCATCGGCACCCTGGAGACCGCCAAATAAGCTGGCGATTTCCGTAGCCGAACGATCATTGGTCAAGCCTGGCAAGATCGCGGTAGCCACAGAGTTTGAGCTCACGCCATTGATCTGTCGCGTTCCCTGATAGGAGCCAAAATAAAACAGCTTGCTTTTGATGATGTGCCCGCCAATCGTTCCCCCGAACTGGTTCTGCTTCAGGGGAGGGCGGGGAACGTGGTTTCGATTGAGGAAAAAGTCGTTCGCGTTGAAGACGTCGTTGCGAAGGAATTCAAATAGCGCTCCGTGAAGTTGATCGCTCCCTGATTTGGTGACGACATTCACATTTCCGCCCGCGCCCCGGCCATACGATGCATCGTACAAACTCGTTTGCACCTTGAATTCTTGAATGGCATCGGGGTTGGGAATCGAAATTCCGCCAATCGACAAGATGCTTCCGGTGCCCTGGGTCTCCATATTTCCGGCGTCTTGCCCGTCCATCTGGTAACTGTTGTCCATGATTCGGCCGCCATTCACAAACACATCGACGGAATTTTTTCCCAGGCTTGCAGCATTCGGCACCGAGCCTGAGACTCCCGGCGACAAATCGAGAATCTGCGTGTAATTGCGGCTACTGAGCGGAAGGGCAGGGACCGTTCTGTCATTTACGACGCCGCCATTCGCGGCGCTTTCGGTCTGCAAGATTTCCGCGGAGGCTTCCACAATCACCTTCTCGGTGGATCCGCCGAGTTGCAACCGGATGTTTACCGTAGCTGTGCTCGCCACTTGCACCAAAATGCCGGGACTTGTTTGTGTCTTGAACCCTGGAGCTTCGACAGTGACAGAGTAAGTTCCGGGAGGGAGCAAAGGAACCACATAGTCGCCTTCGGCGGTAGTCTTCACGGTTCTTGCCACGCCGGTGGCTTCATTCGTGACCGTGACGGTTGCGGATGCTACGGCAGCCTTCGATGGATCGGTAATGGTCCCAACGATCTGACCGGTTGCGGCGGTTTGCCCTGCTGCTGGAGAAACGCCGACAACTTGGACGAGCGCCATAAACAGCGCCAAGGACACTACGAGCTTGCTCAGAGAATTCACCACACACCTCCAAAAGTAGGCCACTCGCGGGAACCCCAAGCTCCGAAGTGGAACAGGGTGTGACTGGTAACACCGCCACTTTCGAGCTGTCAAGTCAATTTTGTGGAACAGTCAATTTTGTGG
>Ga0209156_10000993_pt1 | contig 23619 bp, 18 predicted proteins | sample GraSoiAngelo_124_FD_185881 | JGI IMG/M metagenome (GOLD analysis project Ga0209156, IMG submission 185881) | Grasslands soil microbial communities from the Angelo Coastal Reserve, California, USA - 14_0927_05_20cm (SPAdes) (version 2) | ecosystem: Environmental > Terrestrial > Soil > Grasslands... | reverse complement strand
TCGGCCACTTGCGCCGCGAACAGCTTGGCCATCGCCGCCTGGGTCGTGTAGGGCTGGCCCGCGTCTTCCAGCCGAGCCGCGTTGTACACCATGAGCCGCGCCGCCTCGAGCTCGGTGGCCGCCTGAGCCAGCTGGAATTGCACGCCCTGAAACTCCGCGACCGCTTTGCCGAACTGCTTGCGCTCCTTCACGTATTTCAGGGCCGCGGCGAGCGCCCCACGGGCCACGCCGATCATCTGGGCGCCGATGCCGATCCGGCCCGTGTTGAGCGTCTCGATGGCGACCTTGTAGCCCATTCCCACCTGGCCGACCAGGTTGGCCGCCGGCACCTCGCAGCCGTCGAGGATCAGCTCGCACGTGCTCGACGCGCGGATGCCGAGCTTGTCTTCCTTTTTGCCGACGGAGAACCCCTTGAACCCGCGCTCCACCGCGAACGCGGTGATCCCCTTGTAGCCCTTGGTGAAATCGCTGTTCGCGAAGACGACGAACAGGCCCGCCTCGGCCCCATTGGTGATCCAGAGCTTGCGCCCCTCGAGGATCCATTTGTCGCCGGTCCGCGACGCGCGGGTCTGGAGGCCGAATGCGTCCGATCCCGACTCCGGCTCGGACAGCGCATAGGCGCCGAGCAGATCGGTGGCGAGGCGCGGCAGATACCGGTGGCGGACCTCGTCGCTCGCCCACTTGACGAGCAGGGCGTTGACGAGCGTGTTCTGGACGTCCACGAAGATGGCGAGCGAGGCGTCGACCGCCGACAGCTCCTCCACGGCCAGCACGGTCATCAACATGTTGCCGCCCCCGCCGCCGTACGGCTCCGGGATCTCGATGCCCATCAGGCCGAGGTCGAAGCACTGCGCGAGCAGGGAGCGGTCGAGGGAGCCGGCCTGCTCCATGGCGGCGACGCGCGGGCGGACGGCGCGCTCGGCGAAGTCACGCACGGTGCGGCGGAACAGCTCTTCTTCCTCGGAGAGCGAGGTGAGGGGTGGGGTGGTCGTATGCTCGGGCATCGCGGTCCCAATCTAGCCGCCGGACGTTGTCACCGTATTATAGACGCTATGGTCCGTCGCGCTCGCGTCCGACCGACTCTCATCATCGCATGCGGGGGCTTCATGGTGTCCCCTCCGGCAGGCGCGCAGGGCACCGCGCTGCTGCGCGGCGTCGTCTATGATAGTCTCATCAGCGCGGGACCGCTCGAGGGTGCTGAGGTCTGGGTCGAGGGCACCAATCGCACGGCGCGCACCGACGCCGCTGGGCGCTTCGAGCTGACCGCTCTCGCGGCCGGCCGCTACAAGCTGACCTTCGATCATCCCGTGCTGGACTCGGCCGGCCTGGCCGCGCCTCCGGTCGTCGTGGACGTGGTCGCGGGCCGTGCGACCGCGGTCTCCCTCGCGACGCCCGGTCCTGCCACGGTGCACCGCACGTTGTGTCCGCACGACCCCTGGCAGAAGACGGGGGCGATTGTCGGGCTGGTGCGTGACGTGGCCGACGGGAAGCCGCTGGCTGACGTCGCCGTGACCGCCGATTGGACGACGTACGCCATCGGCGCCGGTGCCGTGCGCGCCGCGCCGGCCACGGCCGCGGCTCGATCCGACGCTTCGGGTCGTATCCTGATCTGCAACCTCCCGACCGACGTTGGGTTGCTGGTCCGGGGCAAAGCGGGCGATGGGCCGACCGGAATGGTTCTCATCGATCTGGCCGGCCGCGCGTTCGGCCGGGCCGAGTTGCACCTAGCCGTGGCTCCGGCCACCGGGGCGGTCCGGGGCGTCGTCCGCAACCAGAGCGGCATCACCGTTGCCGGCGCAGTCGTGGTGGCGGTCGGGACCGAAGCCCGCGTCGAGGCGGACGAGGCGGGTGGCTTCACGCTCGGAAACGTCCCAGCGGGCTCGCGAGTCCTGGAGGGCACAGCGGTCGGGTATCCTCCCGCGCGAATGCAGGTTCGGATCCCACCGGGCGGGACGCAGCAACTGACTATCGTGCTGGGCGACTCGGCACACGTCCTCGAGCCGGTCACGGTGGAAGCGCGTTACCAACCGTACCTGACGCGCGTCGGCTTTGAGGGTCGTCGCAGCACGGCGGTCGGGCACTTCCTCGATACCACCGAGATCCGGCGTGCCGGGGCGGTGCAGTTCGAGGAGGTGTTCCGCATGGTTCCCGGCGTGCGGCTGCGGCCCAACGGATCCAACTACGTGGTCGAACTGCAGCGTGGCCAGGGTCAAGTCCTCAATCCCGCACTCGCGAACTACTGCCCGCCGTCGTACTTCATCGACGGCGTGTACTTTCCGCTGCCGCCGATCCAGACCCCGTCAGTGCCAATAGTCCCCGAGGAGGTGCTCGCGATCGAGGTTTATTCCAACATCTTCAGCGCTCCCCCCCAGTACCAGCGTATGGACAGCGGCTGCGGGGTGATCCTCGTCTGGACGAAGCGCGGGGTTCACGGCCGGAACCGCTAACCGACGGCGTTGCGACAACGCCACACCACAATCGTTGTTCCCTCATGAGGCGTCGACGGCACGACCCGTGCGCCCGCTTCGTCGTACCCGCACCTTCAGGGTAAGCGACGTGGATCGCCGTCACATGTCGTTTTCCCGGACTGCGTCTTTTGCGGTCCCCGGGAAGCAAGGGCTCGCGTGCTTTGGTTGCGTCCGCCCGCGGGGCCCCTCGAACGTGCACCGCCTCGGCGATCCCCACCCGCAGCATCCATCCTCACAGTTAGGAGACAGCGCATGAGCAAGCACATAGTGTTTGCGGCAGCCGTCCTTGCGCTCAGCCTGACCCCGGTACCGGCCCGTGCCCAGGGTCGCGAGGTCACGGGCCGCGTGACACGCGCGGTCGGCGGAGTCCCGGTCGGCCTGGCGACGATCAGCGAAGTCGGGGGCCAGAGCGTCGTCCAGTCGGCGGCCGACGGCACGTTCCGAATCACGGTCGCCGTCGCCGACATTCGACTCATGGTCCGCGCGATCGGCTACCAGAAGAGGGAAGTGACCGTGAGGGCCGCGGATTCGACCGTCGTGGTGCCCCTCGCCGAGGATCCCTTCAAGCTCGAGGCGGTCGTGGTGACGGGCCAGGCGACGACCCTCGAACGTCGCAACGCGACCACGGCGGTCTCACAGGTCTCGAACGACGAGCTGACGAGGGCTCCCGCCCAATCGCTGGAGCAGGCGATGCAGGGCAAAGTACCGGGCGCGACGATCTCGATGAACAGCGGCGCGCCGGGAGGGGGGGCCCAGGTGCAGATTCGCGGTGTCACATCGATTCTGGGAAACGGACAGCCGTTGTTCGTGATGGATGGGGCCATTATCTCGAACGACGCCATCTCCGACGGCGCTAACAGCATCACGGGCGCAGGCTCGCGCACCAACCCGTCCGGCATTGGTGGCACTCAGGACGCCCTGGTGAACCGCCTGGCGGACCTGAACCCGGAGGAGATCGAGTCGATCGAGGTGCTCAAGTCGGCCGCTGCGACCGCGATGTACGGGTCGCGCGCCACCAACGGCGTCGTGATCATCCGGACGAAGCGGGGAACGGGCGGACTCCCGCGGTTCAACCTCACGAGCCGCATCGGCCGCAGCACGCCCTACCGGTTGCTCGGGACAAGGCAGTTCGAGACGGTCGCTAAGGTACGCACTCTGCCCTACGGCAACGGCGCGGGCGCGACCGACAGCGCGTTGCTGGCCACGCTCTACCCGAGCGGTCAAATCCCCTTCACTCACAACTACCTCGACGAGCTCTATAACAACAGCAGCCCGTCCTACGAGGTAAGCGGCAGCTTCAGTGGCGGTACGACCGCGACGCAGTACTACGTGAATCTGACGTCGCGTGAGGAGGTCGGCATCGCCCGGAACACGGGCGCCCGCTTATATGCCCTCCGGAGCAACATCGACCAGTCGCTCCTTGAGGGGAAGATCAAGGTGAACGTGGGGCTCAACGTCACGCGCAACAGCCTGAACCGCGGGCTCTCGAACAACGACAACACAAACACGTCGCCCATCTACGCTTTTGCCTACACGCCGGGGGTGATCAACCTCGACTCCGTGGACGCGACGGGGACGTACGTGCGGAACCCGTTTAACGGCGGCGGGGCGACGGTATCCAACCCGTTCGAGACGTTCAACGACCTGCGCCTCAACGAGCTGGTATTTCGCCAGATCGGCACGCTCAGCGCGACTTGGTCCGCCCTGAACCGAGGGCAACACCAGATCTCGGTGACGGCGACCGGCGGCTTGGATCGCTCTCAGGTCTCTGGTGATCTCTTCTCGCCGTCGTTCGTCCAGTACGAGCCGAACGACAATTTTTTGGGAACGGCCGTGCGGACGGAGGGCAACATCTTCAACTACAACCTCTATCTGGGCGGCAACTGGAGTTATCGGCCGGCGGAAGACCTCTCCTTGACGACCACGGGCGGCTTTAGCTACGAGACGCAGTACAACCGTGTGCTACGGGACCGCGCCCGCGGCCTGCTGCCGGGCGTCGAGACGACCAATAGCGGCACGGTGCGCGACGGCTCGGATAGTGTGTACGCGGATTTCCGTGACATGGCGTTCGTCGCCAATGAACAGCTGCAAGCGCTGAACGAGCGGCTGACGCTGGGCGGCGGCATTCGTGCGGACCGCTCCAGCGCCAACGGCGATCGGCACAAGTACTACGTCTTCCCGCGTGCCTCCGGCTCATACCGATTCACGGATCTCGGCGAGCTCTTCAATGAGATCAAGCTCCGCGCCGGCTGGGCGCGTACCGGGAACCGCCCACGCTATGGCGATCGGGATCTGCTGCTGCGCACCGGTACCAACATCGGCGGCACTGCGACGCTGGTGCAGGCCGCCGTGGCGGGCAACGCCGTCATCAGGCCCGAGACCCTCACCGAGCTCGAGGCGGGCACCGATGTGACCTTTCTCAAGCGGCGCTTCCAATTCGAGGGCACCGTCTACAGACGGAGGATCACTGAGCTGCTGCTCCAACCCGCCACGATTCCCTCCGGCGGACGAGGCAACTTGATCGTGAACGGCGGGGAGCTGTCGAATAAGGGAGTCGAACTGGCGTTGACCGCCAACGCGATCCAAAGCCAGGATCCGGACCTCCAGCTGCAGGCGAACTTCACCAAGAACAAGCAGGAAATCCGGAACTTGCCGTCGTTCGTGCCACGCTTCCCCGCCCCGGGGTCGTTTGGCGCGGCCTTCGGCCGCAACTTCATCAGCCCCGGCGGGGAGACGACGTGGATCTGGGGCAATGTGCCCCTGGACTCCGCCGGCCATCCGCTGCCGATCGGCACTTTGGTCACCAATCCGGGTGCGGTGGCCGCCACCCGCGACACCATCGCTGGGAACGCGAATCCCGACTTTGTCATGGGATTCTCGGGCTCGCTGCGGTGGAAGCGGGTGACGCTCGCCTGGACCATGGATTGGCGAAAGGGGGGTGACGTCGCCGACATGACCCGAACGCTCTGGGACGAAGGCGGGACGGCTCGGGACTACGACGACCCGATCACCCGGAAGACCATGGGAGATGGTTGGGATCTGAACGTGCCGGCCACCTTCACGCAGGGCGGAGTCACCTATCCGTACACCCAAGGCGCGTACCGCTACAACTCCTGGTCGGGCGGCAGCGATGTCCGCGCCTACCTCGAGAGTGGGACCTACGTCCGGGTTCGAGACATCTCATTGAGTTTCGAGGCACCCGCGCCCTGGTTCGAGGCCATCGGGGCACGCTCGCTCCGCCTCACGTTCCAGGCCCGCAATCCGTTCGTGTTCACGCATTACTGGAGCTTCGATCCGGAGTACAACAACTTCGGCGCGACGAACCTGAACCGCTTCATCGATTTGGCGCCGTACCCGTCGAATCGTCAGTTCTACCTGTCCGTGGACGTGGGTTGGTGAGCCATGCAACCCGACACCACCCCATCCCAACCCACGGTTCTCGAGAGGAGACCGACGATGCGACGCACACTCATCGGCTTCATGAGCGTAGCTGCCGGCACCATCGCCGCCTGCAGCCTCGACATTACGAACCCCAACTCCCCTACCGAGTCGGGCGCCCTCACGAGCCCGCGCGCCGCGGCGATCCGCGAGATCGTCGGGGTGCTGGCCACCTACCGGGACAACCGGGCCGAGCAGATCCGCGCAATGGGAAGCTTTGGGCGGGAGACGTACTACATGTTCATCACGGACGGCCGGTTCATCACCGGCCCTTACCGCGACTGGCACAAGAACAATTCCTTCGATGCCGGGACTCAGTGGGCAGTGCGGTATGGCAACTACCGCAACGCATATGCGGCGATGAAGCTTATCAACAGCACGTCGGCCCTCACCGCGGGCGAAAAAGCTGGCGCGCTAGGCGTGCTGAAGACGTTCGTCGCGCTCGATCTGCTGCACGTCATCGAGGCCCGCGACTCGATCGGCGCCGTGGTGGACATGACCGATGACGTGAACGCGGTCCTGCCGATCGTCAGTCGGGACTCGGTGTACAAGTGGATATCGGCGAAGCTCGATGAAGCCAAGGCCGACCTCGACACTCAGGGAGCCTCGTTCTTCTTCCCAATGCACAGCGGCTTCAGCGCGTTCGGCGTGGCCGCCAACACACCGGCCGGCTTCGGCCAATTCAACCGCGCCATCAAGGCACGGGTGGAAGTGAAGCGCGGATCGCTGGGTTGCGGTCCGGCCTGCTACACTACCGCACTGACGGCCCTCGGCGGCACCTGGGTCGCCGATCTCACGACCGCGAACCGCGACCAGGGCGTGTACGTCATCTATTCGACCGCGAGTGGCGACCTGCTGAACGGCGCTTCGTTTACGGGCGACCCCAATTTCTACGTCCATCCACAGATCGACTCGATCACCGGCGTCGCCTCGGACGATCGCTACCGCCACAAGGTAGCGCTCGCCACGTCCGCGTGCGGCACGGCGTATCCTTCACCCCAAACCGAAGTGGGCGTGACCGCGACGCATCGTGCTTGTACGTATCCCACCAATGTGACCTCGATTCCGATCATCCGGAACGAGGAGTTGGTCCTGCTTCGCGCCGAGGCGCGTTGGTTCACGACGGACAACGCGGGAGCGACCGCCGATCTGGCGAGGGTGCGGGATTCTTCGGGAGCCACGAACGGCGGGACAGCCGTCGTCAAGTTTCGCACTCCGGCCGTGGATTCGGAGTTCGTGGCCGAGCTGCTGCTGCAGCGGACGCTGTCGTTATATCAGGAGGGGCACCGCTGGGTGGATTACCGCCGCTTCAACAAGCTCGCGGAGCTCGGCACGCTGACTCAAGACGTCACGGCGGGCTTCACCGTCGCGCCGTACAGCGTGCTCCCCAGCCAGGAGTGCGACTCACGTTCGCGCGCCGGCAACCCCGGCGGCATCCCGCGGAGCTGTCCCGGCGGCGTCCCCTGACGAGGCGACCATAGCTGCAACGCGACGGCGCCCGGGATCACTCCCGGGCGCCGTTTAGCGATCCTTCACCCTTCGCACGAACTTCAACCCCGACCACACCTCGTCCACCGCCGCCACCTTCACGTCCACGAGACCGTGCGCGAGCCCGATCGCGCGAATCCCGTCTTCGGTGAGATCGGTTGTCACCCCGGACGCTTGCTTCGGCCAGGAGATCCACAGCATGCCGGCCGGTGCGAGAGCGCGCGCCAAGGCTGCGAACCGACGTTCCAGCGCCCGTTTCTCCTTGGTGAAGAATTGGATGAAGTCGAGGAGGCCGGCGGCCCTCGCGCGGCGCGTCACCCGCGCCGGCAGCTTGCCCAGGACACGATCATAGCCACGAGGCGCATTGAGGATCGCGATCCGCGTATCCGGCTTGATCCCCAGCTTGGCGACCAGCGGCTTGCCCGAGTACCCAGCCACCTCTACCGCCCTCTACTGCCTCTACCGCCCTCTATACATCACCCGCCAGATCGTACCGCCCGCGTCGTCGGTGATATACAGCGACCCGTCCGGCCCCACCGCGACGCCCACCGGTCGGTGCTTCGGTCCCGCCGCGTCCTCTTTCCAGAAACCGTCCGCGAACGTTTCGTAACCGCCCGCCGGCTTGCCGTTCTTGAAGGGCACGAACGCGACGCGGTAGCCCGCCTGGGGGAGGGGCGCGCGGTTCCACGAGCCGTGGAACGCGATGAACGCGCCGCCGCGATACCGCTCGGGGAACTGGGTGCCGGCGTAGAACGTCAAGCCGTCGGGGGCCCAATGACCCGGAAACGCCACCAGGGGCTCCTGCTTGTCCTTGCAGCGCCCCACCTGCTTGCCGTCGCCGCCGTACTCGGGCGCGAGCACCAGGTGGCCGAGGTCCGCGTCGTGGTAACAGTAAGGCCAGCCGAAATCGGCGCCGTCCGACAGCTTGAAGAACTCCTCGGACGGCTTCTCGGCGCTCTGCTCGATCGTGAACAACTTGGACCAGTTCTGCCCCAGCTGATCGCGGCCGTGCTGCGTGGCGTACAGCTCGCCGGAAGGCGCGAACGCGAGCCCGACGGCGTTGCGGATGCCCGTGGCGAAGCGCGTGCCGGTCAACCGATTCTGGTCGAGCTTCGTGGCGTCGAACCGCCACACGCCGGCCCGATACGCGAGCTCGGGGCAGGGGTCCTCGCCCGGCGACTCGGTCTGGCGGTCTTTGACCTGGCACGAGTTCGTGGCCGAGCCGAAGTTCACGAACAGCGTCCGGCCGTCGGGAGAAAGCGCGAGGTTCTTGGCGCTGTGCCCACCGATGGGCAGGTCTTTCACGAGCACGTCCGGCGCACCGAGCGGCGTGAGGCTGCCCGCCCGCAGCGCGTAGCGATACACGGTCGACGACGTGCTGGCGTACAGCACTCCCTTGCCGAGCGCGATACCGGTGCCCCCCTCGCTGCCGAAGCTTTGCCGCACGTCGGCCTTGCCGTCGCCCGTGGTGTCCCGCAGGGCGAGCACGCCCCCCGAGCCCGAGCGCCCACCGCCGATCGCGACGAACAGATCGCCGTTCGACGCGACCGCGAGGTGGCGCGCGGCGCCCACCTGATCGGCGACCACGACCGCGCAGAAGCCGTCGGGGAGCGTGAGGCCGGCGTTGCCGGGATCGCAAGCGGGTAGCCGGGCGGGCGGACGAGCCGAAAGTGACAGCGCGGCAACACAGGCGGCGGCGATCGCTCTACGCATCATGCTTTTTCCCCTCCGACGGGCCCGCCAGCATCTCCCGGATGCCGCCGAGCGACGCCAGCACGCCCGTCGCTTCGTAAGGTAGGTAAATGACTTTGTTGCTCTGCGGACTCGTGACCATTTCCTTGAGCGCCTCGATGTAGCGGATGGCGATCAAGTAGCGTGCCGGATCACCGCCGGTTCCCTTGATGGCGGTGGTGATCCGCTCGATCGCCTGCGCCTCCGCTTCGGCCACCTTGAGGCGGGCGTTGGCCTCGGCCTCGGCCGCGAGGATCTTCGCCTGCTTCTGACCCTCGGCCTGATTGATCTCCGACTGCCGGATGCCCTCCGACTGCAGGGTGCGCGACTGCTTCTCCGCCTCGGCGGTGAGGATGGCGGCACGCCGGTCGCGCTCGGCGCGCATCTGCTTTTCCATCGCGTCGCGGATGTCGCGCGGCGGGTTGATGTCCTTGAGCTCCACCCGGCTCACCTTGGCGCCCCACTTGTGCGTCGCCTCGTCCAGGATCTCGCGCAGCTTGGCGTTGATCGTGTCGCGCGAGGAGAGCACGTGGTCCAGCTCCATTTCGCCGATCACGTTTCGCAGCGTGGTCTGCGTCAGCTTCTCGATCGCGTCGGGCAGGTTCGCGATCTCGTAGGTCGCGCGCACCGGGTCGGTGATCTGGGAATAGATCAGCGCGTCGATCTCCACGACGACGTTGTCTTTCGTGATCACGTTCTGGCGCGGGAACACGTACACCGTCTCGCGCAGGTCGATCTTGTCCGTGCGAAAATGGCGCGCGAACGAGTCTCCCGTCGGCGTGACGATCACCTGGTGCCAGTCGATCGGACGCGGTCTGTCCAGCAGCGGATTGATGAAATTGAGCCCGGAGCTGAGCGTCCGGTGGTACTTCCCCAACCGCTCGATGATCATCGTCTGCGCCTGCTGCACGATGCGGATGGCCTTGGACACGTACACCAGGACGACGAATCCGCCGACGAGAAGGACAACCTGAAAGAGTGAGAAGGGCATGGGCTCACGTCTCCTTGTCCACGTACAGGGTTGTGCCTTCCACGCGCACTACCATCACCCGCGTGCCGGGCTCAAGGGGCGCATCCATCAGCGACGCCGCACGCCAATCCTCGCCCTCGACCAGGACGCGGCCCTTGCCCGTCGCGGGATCGATGCGGGCGGACACGATCCCGACTTTTCCCGCCAGAGCGTCCACGTTGGTCCGGATCTCCCGTCCCGCCGGGTGCAGGTACCGCAGCAGCAAGGGACGCACGCCCACGAGCGACAGCAGCGTGCCGGCGCCGAAGGCCAAGGTCGGCGCCACCACGCCCGGGAGCAGCACCGAGACCAGGCCCGCCGCGAGCGAGCCCACGGCCACCGACAGGAGCCAGAACCCGGGGGCGATCATCTCGGCGACGCAGAGCAGCAGGGCGGCTACGAGCCACACTTGCCATTCGTGCATGGGGAGAAGTTAGCGCCCGTCCGCGAGACTGGTAATTGCGGGAGCTCTGCGAAGCGACCCCGCGTGGCGGTCCCGAAGGCGAAGACGCAAGGGGCGGCGGGGCGGGGACGTCAGGCGTCCCGAGCCGGAGGGACCGTCACGCGGGGTCGCGATCGCCACCCCGCACGCCAGGCTCGTCAGTCTGCCGGCGCTGGCGCCACGTCTCCCGCCGCTGCCCCGATGGGCGCCCGGCGTCCCAGCCACTGCTGCAGCTCGTCCAGGTAGGTGTAGATCACCGGCGTCACGTACAGCGTGATGAACTGCGAGAACGCGAGCCCGCCCACCACGGCGATCCCGAGCGGGCGGCGCGACTCCGAGCCCTGGCCCACGCCCAGGGCGATCGGCAGCGTCCCCATGAGCGCGGCCATCGTCGTCATCATGATGGGGCGGAACCGGATGCTGCACGCCTGCAGGATCGCCTCGCGCGCCGACTTGCCCTCGAGGCGCTGCGCTTCGAGCGCGAAGTCGATCATCATGATGCCGTTCTTCTTGACGAGCCCCACGAGCATGATGATGCCCACGAAGGCGTACACGGTCAGGTCCACCCGGAACAGCATCAGCGTGACGAGCGCGCCGAACCCCGCGAAGGGGAGGGCCGACAGAATCGTGAGCGGGTGGATGAAACTCTCGTACAGGATCCCGAGCACCATGTAGATCACGAACACCGCGAGAACGAGCAGGACGAGGAGGCCCGACTGGCTCGACTGGAACGCCTGGGCGGTGCCGGAGAAGCTCGTCGTGATGCTCGACGGCAGGGTCTGCTGCGCGACGCGCTGCACCTGGGCGACCGCCGTACCGATGGCCACGCCGTCGCGCAGGTCGAACGAGATGGTGACCGACGGCAGCTGCCCGGAATGGCTCACCGTGAGCGGGCCCACGCTCGACGTGATCGTGGCGAGCGAGGCCAGCGGCACGGGCGTGCCGTTCTGGGAGCGGATATACAGCAGGCTCAAGGCCGAGAGGTCCTGCTGGTACTCGGGCAGGAGCTCCATGACTACCCAGTACTGGTTGGTGGCCGTGTAGATGGTCGAGACCTGGGCGGAGCCGTACGCATCGTACAGCGCCTCCTCGACCTGCCGGGCCGTCACGCCGAGCGCCGCGGCCCGGTCCCGATTGATCGTCACGCTGGCTTGTGGGTTCGAGATCTGCAGGTCGCTCGTGACGTTCACGAGGTCCGGCATCTGGCGGAGCTGGTTGGTCAGACGATTCGCGTTGTCGTACAGGGCGTTACGATCGGGGCTCTGCAGCGTGAACTGATACAGGCTCTTGGTGCGGAGGCCGCCGATCTGGATCGGCGGGGGGTTCTGGAGGAACACCTGGACCCCGGGGATCGCCGCGAGCTTGCGATTGAAGTAGCGGATCAGCTCGTCCACGCTCAAATCCCGTTGCGAGCGGGGCTTGAGCTGCATGAACACGCGACCCTGGTTGATCTGGCCGCTGCCGCCGAGGAACGACATCGTCGCGTCGACGTTCGGGTCTTGCTGGAGGACGGCCATCACCTGGAGCTGATGTTGCACCAGGTCGTCGAACGAGCTGCCCTGCACCGTCTCCGTGGTGCCGAAGATCTGGGAGTTGTCCTCGCTCGGCAGGAATCCCTTCGGGGCCGCCACGAACAGCGCCACCGTGGCGATCAGGATCGCGACGGAAAACCCCAGTGCCGCGGGCCGCCGCTGCATGACCCAGTTCAGGCTCCCCTCGTACCAGCCCAGCACGCGCTCGTACACGCGCTCCGACCTGGCGTAGAACGCGCCGTGCGCCGCCTCGCTCGGCGGCCGGAGGAACCGGCTGCACAACATCGGCGTCAGCGTGAGCGAGACCACGCCCGACACGAGAATGGCGGCGCCGATCGTCACGGCGAACTCGTGGAACAGGCGGCCGATGATTCCGCCCATGAACAGCACCGGGATGAACACTGCCGCGAGCGACAGCGTCATGGAGAGAATGGTGAACCCCACCTCGCGCGATCCGAGCAACGCCGCCTGGAGCGGGCGCGTCCCCTTCTCCATGTGCCGGACGATGTTCTCGAGCATGACGATGGCATCGTCCACCACGAATCCGACCGAGAGCGTCAGCGCCATCATCGAGAGGTTGTCGAGGCTGTAGTCCAGCGCGTACATCACCGCGAACGTGCCCACGAGCGAGAACGGCAGGGCCAGGCTCGGAATCACGGTCGCGGACAGGTTCCGCAGGAACAGGAAGATGACCAGGACCACCAGGGCCAGGGTCAGGAATAGCGTGAATCGGACGTCAGCGAGCGACGCGCGAATCGACTCCGAGAGATCGGAGCGCAGCTGGAGGTCCACGGAGGCCGGCAGAAACTGCTTGAGGCTTTCCATGACTGTCCGCACGCGGCCCGCCACCTCCACGGTGTTCGCGCCCGGTTGCCGCTGGACGGCCAGCACGATCGCCCGGTTGCCGTTGAACCAGGCGGCGCTCTTGTTGTCCTGCACGTCATCGAGCACGCGGCCGATGTCTCCGAGCCGGACCGGGGCGCCGTTGCGGTACGCGATCACCAGCGGCCGGAACGCGTCGGCATCTTCGAGCTGTCCGTTCGCCTGGACCGTGAACGCGCGGTGCGGCCCCCACAGGATGCCCGTGGGCAGGTTCACGTTGCCCGCGGCCACGGCATTCGAGACCTCGTCGATCCCGAGGGAGCGTGCCGCGAGCGCCTTGGGGTCGAGCTGGATGCGCACCGCGTACTTGGCCGCGCCATACACGTTGACCTGCGCCACGCCGTCGATCGTGGACAGGCGCTGCGCGATGAACGTCTCGGCGTACTCGTCCAGGTCCGGCAAGGAGAGCGTAGCCGAGCTCATGGCGTAGTAAATGATTGGCCGGTCCGCTGGATTCACCTTTTGGTACGAAGGCGGCACGATGCCGGTGGGGAGCTGGCGCAGCGTCTTGGAGATGGCCGCCTGCACGTCCTGCGCGGCGGCGTCGATGTTGCGATCCAAGGTGAACTGCAGCGTGATGCTGGTGCTCCCCAGGCTCGACGAGGACGTCATCTGGTCCACGCCGGCGATCGTGGAGAACTGCTTCTCGAGCGGCGTGGCCACGGCGGACGCCATGGTCTCGGGGCTCGCGCCGGGAAGGCTGGCGCTCACCGTGATGGTGGGGAAGTCCACGTTCGGGAGATTGCTCACCGCTAGCAGCCGGTAGGCCATGAGGCCGAACACGAGGATTCCGAGCATGACGAGCGTCGTCATGACGGGCCGCTTGATGAACAGCTCCGAGATGCTCATTTATCGCCTCCCAGCTCACGCGCCGCCTCGGCGACGCCCTTCACCTCGACCGCCGCGCCGGAGACGAGCCGGACCTGGCCGTCGGTCACGACCTCGTCGCCCGCGCGCACCCCCTGCGCGATCACCGCGTACGCGCCGGCGGAGCGCTCCACCGTGACGGCCTGTGAGCGAGCGGTGCCGTCGTGGTTCACCACGAACAGGTAGGTCCCCTGTTGCCCGGTCATCACGGCCTGCGACGGCACCACCACCGCGCTGTCTTCGACGTAGAGCTGCAGCCGCACGGTCAGGAATTCCCCGGGCCACAGGGCGTTGTCGCGGTTGGGGAACTCGCCCTTCAGGAGCACGGTGCCGGTCGCCGTGTCCACGCTGTTGTCCACGAACGACAGCACGCCCTCCGTAAAGAGCGTGTCGGTCTTGGACGGGCTCACGAGCACCGGCAGCCGGTTGCGGCGGTAGCGCTGGATGCCGGCGAGGTGCTGCTCGGGCACGGCGAAGCGCACCAGGATCGGATGGATCTGATTGATGATCACGAGGGGATCGGGGTTGTTGGCGCGCACCAGGTTCCCCTCGCGTACCAGCAGACGTCCGGTGCGCCCCGCGATGGGGGCCCGGATGGTGGCCCACTCGAGGTTGAGCGCGGCGCTGGCGACGGCGGCCGAGTCCGCGCGCAGCGTCGCCCCGAGCGCGTCGGCGGCGGCGCGCCTGGCGTCGTAGTCCGACTTGGTGACGTAGTCCCGCTTGACCAGCTCCCCGTAGCGTTGCGCGTCGAGCTCGGCGGCCTGGTGCTGCGCCTGGTCGCGCGCCAGCATGGCCCGGGCCTGCTCGAGCGCGGCCTGGAAGGGCCGCGGGTCGATCTCGAACAGCACCTGGCCGGCCGCGACGTCGTCGCCTTCGTGGAACGTCACGTGGGTGAGCAGGCCCGAGACCTGGGCTTGGACCGACGCCGTCTGCACCGGCTCCGCGGTCCCGGTGGCGGGGATCTCGAACGGCACGGCGCGCTGCTCGGCGTGGGCCACGGTGACCGGGACCCGGGCCGCTCCGCCCGCGCCTTTGCGCGCGCAGCCGACCAGGGTGGACACCACGAGGGCGGCGATCGGCATTAGGGAGAGCTTCATCTACTTGGGCGTTCCTGTGGAGTCGGTCCGGACGTGGAGCGGAGTCCCGCCGTCGAGGCCCAGGACGCCGGTGTCGTGCGCCAGCTGGGCCAGCGCGACGTACCATGAGAACCGCGCGCCGATCGCGTCCGCCCGCGCGCCCGCCAGCGCCGCCTGCGCGGTGAGCAGGTCGAGCAGGCTGCCGGCGCCCGCGCGGTAGCGGCCCAGCGCCACCTGCTCCGACTGGGTGGCGCTCGTGAGCAGATCGGCGCTGGTGCGCACCTGCTGCGTGGCGGTGCGCAGCGCGTAGTAGGCATTGAACACTTCGTAGACCACCTGCTGCTCGAAGCCGTGGGCGCGCCGCGCAGCCGCGTCGGCGGCGGCGGCCGCCGCTTTGACGTCGTAGATCTGCGCGCCCCCGGAAAACAGCGGGATGGACAGGGTCAGCGTCGCCGTGTAGCTGTTGCGGAAGAGCGGGGAGCGGCTCAAGAAATCGGTCTCCGAGGTCGTGCCGCCCACACTGAGCGACGGCAAGGCCTGCGAGCGCGCGACGCTCACCCGCGCCCGCGCGGCGGCGACCAGCGCACGCTCCGCGGCGAGGTCGGGGCGCTCGCGCACCGCGCGCTCGATCAGTGCGTCCACGCTGTCGCTGATCCCCGGCGGGACCGTGGTGTCGGACGGGACGGCGAGATCGTAGGGGACGTTGGCCGGCAGCCCCATCGACAGGGCGAGGGCGCCGCGCGTGGTCTGGAGCCGCCCCTCGGTCGCCTGGAGCGCCAGGCGCACCTGCGACAGCGCCGTGCGCGCCTGCAGCACGTCGGCGATGGTCGCGAGGCCGACGTTGTGGCGCTGCTCCGCTGCCTCGAGGTTGGTCTGGGCTTCCTTGAGCGTGGTCTGCTGGGCGCCGAGCAGGGTCCTGGTGCCGAGGTAGTCGAAGTATGCCTGCTCCGCCTCGAGCACCACGCTCTGGAGCGTCGCGTTGTGCGTCCAGTCGGCGGCGAGCAGGGCCTCGCGCGCCACGCCGACCGAGCCCGACCGTCCGCCGAAATCGAACAACAGCCATGACAGGTTGAGCGTGGGATTGAGAAACTGCTGTTTCGTCGCCAGCCGGCCGGCGGAGGGCACGGTCTTGACCGCGGTCACGTTGCCGTCGAGCGTGAGCGTGGGGTAGTATTGCCCCTGCGCCGCGCCGTAGCTCGCCGCCGCCGCCCGCGCGTCGGCCCACGCCGCGCCGGTCGCCGCGTTGTTGCGCAGCGCGATGTCGATCACGTCGGCGAGCTTGAGTTGCGCGACCCGCTCGGCCACGTCTGGCGGGAGCAGGGCGGCGGCGGGCGCGCCCCGGCGCTCCGGCCGGGGGGTGGAGGGGGAGGGGGGGGGCGTCCAGGACACGTTCGGCGCCGGCGCGGTGCCCGCGACCCCGCGCACACCGGGCGTCCCGCACGCCGCGAGCAGGCCGGCGCTCATGGCCGCCAGCGTTCCCAGAGGGAACGCGCGCCGCGTGCCGCGGTTCAGGGGGACGTCTGGCTGGCGAGTCGGCATCCGAGCGGGCATTCGGCTCTGGGGAACGGGTGTCGGGGACGACCGTGGGTACGGAGTATACGCACGACCGGCCCCCCGTGTGGAGCCTGCAGGAGGAGCGCGCGTGACGCAACCGACTCGGGTACGGCTCGATCGCTGGCTGTGGGCGGCGCGTTTTTTCAAGACGCGGGCGCTCGCGGCGGCCGCCGTCGGCGGCGGGCAGGTCGAGGTCAACGGCGAGCACGCCAAGCGCGCGAAACCGCTCGCGCTCGGCGACCGCCTGCGGATCCGGCGCGGCCCGTTCGAGTACCTGGTCGTGGTCCGCGCGGTCGCGGAGCACCGCGGATCGCCGGCCGTCGCCGCCGGGTTGTACGAGGAGGACGCCGAGGGGCGGCGCCGGCGGGAGCGGCTGGCCGAGCAGCTCCGGATCGCGCCGTCGCTGCGCTATGAAGGAAAGGGGCGGCCGACGAAGCGCGAGCGGAGGGACATCGAGAAGCTGAAGGGAGAATAGATCACGGCAGGAACTCGCTGGGAATCGGGTGCGCCGGATCTTCCTCGAACCAGATGGCCGACGCCACCCACCAGCGGCTGCCGTCCCAGAACAACTGCAGCGCGTTGATGCCCCGCCCCTCGACCGGCCCGTCGGCCGTGCGGTGCTCCTCGTACGTGCTGAACACCTGCACGATGTTGCCGTACGTGCGTGTGACGCGGTGGATTTCCCGCTCGAAGAACCCGTCGTGCACGAAGCTCGAATCGGAGCCGTCCACGAAGTCCTGGTGCGTCATCACGCGCGCGTAGGGCCGGCCTTTCGCCACGCCGGTCGCGACGAACCGGAGGTCGGGAATGTAGAGCGAGCGGTCGCGCGACCACTGCCGCGGCTGCCCGGCGGGACCGGTGATCACGTCGTAATACGCCTTCACGACCCCGTCCACCGTGGCCACGTCTGCGGGGCGAGGCGCGACGGTGGGGACGACGACATGCCGGCGCGCCGGCGCCTGGGCCCGCGTCCCTGCGGGAGCGAGCAGTGCGCCGGTGAGCAGACGGAGCAGCAGGCGGTGTGAACGCATGGACTCTTCCTCGTGGATGTCGCGTGTACCAACCTACCGGAGCCCGAGCGCCACGCCCAGCCCGAGTGCGGCGGCGCCCAGCGCCAGCAAGGCCGCGAGCAGGGGGAGCGCGAACCGCAGCCAGTCTTCGTAGCGCACCTGAGCCGCGGCGAGGATCGCCATGAGCGCGCCGTTCGTGGGCGTGAACAGCTCGCACAATCCGCCGCCGTACTGATAGGCCAGCACCGTCACCTGGCGCGACAGGCCGAGCAGGTCCGAGAGGGGCACGAGGATCGGGAGCGTGAGCACGGCGTGTCCGGTCGGGCTCGGCACCGGGACGTGCACCAGCGTGTGCACGACCATCATGCCGACGGCGGCGAGCCCGAGCGGCAGGTGCGCCACCGGGGCGAACAGCCCGTGCACCAGCGTGTCCACGATCCGGCCTTGTTCGAGCGTCACGAAGATCGCCCGCGCGAAACCAATGAGCAGGCCGGCGTAGGCCATGGACCGGAAGCCGGCGACGAACCCCTCGGCCGTCCCCACGACGCCGAGCCCGCCCACCAGTCCCGCGGCCACGCCCATGGCGAAGAACCACGCCGCCATCTCGTTGAACCCCCAGCCGTAGCGCAGCACGCCCACGACGAGGCCGGCGAACGCGACGAGCACGAGCGTCAGCACCGGGCCCGGCCGGCGGCCCCGCGCCGCCGGCTCGGGAGCGGCACCGGCTGACGCTGCGACCCGTGTGCGGGCCGTGTAGCGCAGTGTGCCCCAGATCCAGATCGTCAGGGCGACGGCGAGGAACACGATCCGGAACAGCGATCCGGAGAGGAGCGGCAGCTGCGCGAGCTGCTGCGCGATGCCCACCTGGAAGGGATTGATGGGGCTGAACGCCGCGCCCACGGCGGCGGCGCCCAGGCTCATGGCCACGGCGATGACCGGTTGCAGGCCCAGCCGCCGGGTCAAGAGCAGCATCACCGGCACGAGCGCGATGATCTCTTCTTTCATATTGTCGAGCACGCCGCCCAGGGCGAACGCCAGCGCCGCCGCGGGAATGACGAGCCGCTCCGCATGGCCGAAGCGCCGCACCAGCCAGTCGACCCCCTGTCGCAAGGCACCCGTCTCGTCCACCACGGTGAACGCGCCCCCGATCAGGAACACAAAGAAGGTCACGGCCGCCGCGTCGCTCATGCCGCGCGGGATCGCGACCAGCGCCTGGAAGGCGCTCACCGGCCGCGGCGGGACCGGGTGGTACGTGCCGGGCACTACGACGCGGCGGCCGGTGGCGGGATCGTCGCGCCGGTCGTATTCGCCGGGCGGCAGCACATGACTCGCCAGGGCGGCGACCAGCACGCAGCCGACGAGCAGCGTCAGGGGGTGGGGGAACCGCACGCGGGGCGGCGTTGCCCTACCGGGTCAGCGCCACAGCGAGAGCAGCACGCTCATGATCAAGAGGTACGCGAACTGGTAGCCGGCGTCGATCACCCATGCGGCGATGGGCTTCTCCGAGAACATGTTGGCCGCGAGTCCGATCGTGGCCGCGAACCCCAGCCAGGAGAGGAACCCGAGCCACAGCCCCTGCGCCAGGGTGGTCGAGCTCGTATACCCCGCGAGCAGCGCCACCACGTAGGCCGTCACGATGTAGCACAGCACGGACACGACGTAGGCGCGGGTCATCCCCTTCTTCTTCTTCATCTCCACGACTTTTTCCGGCGTGTACCCTTGCGCCTGCATCCATTGCCGGGCGAACAGGACCGGGGAGTACCAGAAGGCGCCGAGCACGAACGTGAGCAGCGCGGCGACCAGGACGGCGACGATGTTGACGTTGGCGGTCGGCATCGGCTCTCCTTTGGAGTCGGAGCTAAGCTACGAGGGCTCGGCGCTCCCGCTAGCGTACGTCCAGCCCATGATACAGGACCAGGCACACAGCAGGATTCCCACGAGGCGAACGCCGCCCCCGATCAGCCGGTCCTGTTGCAGCAGCCCGAGCCGGCCGAGGAGATAGTTCCAGTCGTGCTCGCCGCCGCCCAGCAGGGGCAGCTCTTCGGCACGGGCGTCCTGCACGTAGACGGCGACGTTCCAGAGGCTCTGGGCGACCCACCACAGGGCCACCATGGCGGCGTGCCGATCGCCGCGACGCCAGAAGTACGCGACGAAGATCGCGGGCATGAGGAGCTGCATCAGGGTGCCGCCGAGGAACCCGACAAACTCTCCGAAGACGCCGAACGCCGGATGTCCGAACTCGTGAATGGCGAGGTCGAGGCCGTCGAGCCAGCCATAGTGATCCGGATGCAAGACCAGAAACCCGCCGTACAGCGCCAGCAGCGTGGTCAAGGCGAGGCGGGCGCGCCGCTCGGGGGCGGTCACGTCCTAGGGCACCACCCGCTTCGAGCGGAACCTGCCGCTCATGATGGCGTTCCCACCGTCGGCCGGCCGCATGTCGAACGTGCCGTTGAGCGAGTCGCCGTGCAGCCGGCCCGTCGTGGTGGTGAGGACGCGGCGTTGCGCCGCCGGGCTCTGATACGGCCCGATCTCGTTTACCAGCGTGGTGTCGCTGACCTGACGCGCCCGCACGGGGATGGGAGGCTCCGGGGACTGCGGGAACATGAGCGTGCCACGCAGCGATCCGTCCTCCGCAACGCTCGAGACGATGCGGAACGGCGTACCGGTGTCGCTTTCGCTGTGGTAGGCCCGTCCGTCCCAGGTGCCGGCGTACTTCTGAGCGGGCCCGGCAGCGGGCGCGCGCGACTTGTCGGCCGGCGCGCACGCGGCCGCGACGAGGGCCGCACACAGTACTGAGCGCATTCGTGAACGCCTCCGTTCGATGTCGGGAGACGTGGAGTATGGCGGGGCCCCGCGGTGGACACAAGGAAGCGCTGTATCACCAGTGTCCGTGCATCCGGGTCGTGTCGCCCAGATAGGCGAACTGGATCGCCGTCATGTATCCCGCCGCCACGCGGCGGACGTCGCTGGGCGAAACGTCGTGCAGGCGCTTCACGAATTCGTCGCCGACGCGATAGCTGCCGAGGTACAACTCGGCGCGCGCCAGGAAATCGGCTTGCCCGGGCGCCGTGGCGTTCTCCGCCAGGTACTCGAATCCGAAGCCGTCGATGAAACGAGACAGCACGAAGAAGTCGAGCTCCCGGCCCTCGAGCTCCTCCACCTGCTGGATCATGAGCGGGAGCACCTGGTCCGGTTTGGGCGTACTGACGTACGCCCCGCCGACCGGTATGGCCGCCTCGAGGTACGGCGCATAGGCTGCGTAGGAGAGTCCCCGCTCGGTCCGGATCGCGCTGTGGAGCCGGGACGAAAGCAGCGCCGTGGCGACGCGGAAGGCCCAGTACTGGTGGCTCGTGGCCGACGGGCCCGCGAACAGACCCAGCATGTACGTAGTGGGTATCGGGCGCTGCTGGATCAGCCAGTGCGCCTTGCGCGGGGGCGCCGTGGGGGGGAGCACCCAGCGATAGTCTCCGGGCGGCAGCTGCCCTAGCGTCGCGGTCACGAGCGACTCGACGTGGGCGCGCGTCACGTTCCCCACCACCGCCAGCAGCATGCGGGACGTGACCACCTGGTCGCGCAGGTAGGCCCTGAGATCGGCGCCGGTCAAACCGGCAAGGGACGTTTCGGTGCCCGATGGGTCGAGCGCGTACGGATGGTCTGCGAACAGGGCCTGCATGGCGAGCGCGTGCAGCCGCTCATCGGGCTCGGTATAGCGGCGATGCGCCTCGGTCAGGAGCCTCGCACGGGCCTGGGCGACGTCCTGCTCGGCGAGTGTGGGGTGCATGATGCGATCGGCGAAGACGCGCCAGGCGGCGTCGAGGTCGCCCGCGAGCACGGTGAAGCCGCACACGGTCCAGTCGAGCTCCGGCTCGATGACCGTGACCGCGCCCGTACGAGCCAGCGCGCGACGGGCTTCGTCGCCCGGAAATTGCTCCGTGCCGTACGCCGCCGCGCGCAGCAGCAACGGCTCGATGCCGGCGGTCCGCTCGGTGAGCTGGCGGGTGCCGCCGAGCAGGTAGAGGCGCATCGCGACGACGTCGTGCGCCTGGGACGAACGCTGGATCACCCGGACGCCGGACACCACGTAAGACGTGGTGGTGGTGTCCGCGGGCCCGCCGGACCGGCCGCGATGCAGGGGGTTGGGGCCGCTCCGCGCCGCGACCAGCAGGCCGAGGGCGAAGGTCCCACGGGCGCAGCGCGCCGCCACGGCGCTCATGGCGCGCGTTTCACGCCGCGCCGCAACGCGGCGGCCACCTGCTCGGTCGTCTCGGGCGGGGCGAGCACCCCGATCACCCGCGGCCGTCCGACGATGTAGGCGCGCGCGAACCGTCGCAGGTCGTCCACCGTTTGCGCGGCCAAACGGGCGTCGTAGCCCCGGTAGTAGTCGAGCCCGGCGCTGCCCCACCAGCCGGCGAGCTGCGGCGCCAGCAAGGACGTCCGCTCGAGCGACAACGCCATCGAGACCGCGCGACGCTTCCTGGCGATCGTGAGGTCCTCCTCGGTCACGCCTTCGAGCGCGTCGAGACTCTCGAGCTCGTCGAACAAGTCTGTGAGGGCCTCCTCTGCCCGCTCGGAGGTGGTCTTCCCCACGATCTCGATCGGCCCGGTGTGGTCCAGCGTGAGATAATAGCCCGACACCGACTGGAAGGGCCCCCGGTCGACCAGCCGGCGCTGGAACGCGGAGGCCGGGTCGTCGAGCACGTCGAACAGCGCATCGGCCGCGTAGGTCGCGGCGGTGTCCGTGCCCACGCCCGGGCCTTGCAGGGCGACCCGGATGGTGACGTCGCGCACGTCGGCCGCGACGACCACGGCGGTGCTGGTCGAGCGTTGAACGATGGGCGGAACCGGGTGGTCCACGAACGGATCGGACCCCGGCCGCCAGTCCCGGAACGCGTCGCGGGCCTGCTCGAACACGCGATCGCTCGACACGTCGCCGGTCACGATCAGCGCCGAGTTGTTGGGGAGGTAATAGCGCGCGTACGTCTGCTTCAGCCGGTCGAGCGTAACGCCGGCGAGGGAAGTGCTATCGCCCCGCACGTCCTTGCGGCACCAGGACGCGCCCCACAGCATCCGGTCCACGTGCCGCTGGAGCTGCTCCTCCGGGTCGGACTCGTCCCGCTGCAGCTCGTCCAGGACGACCGGTCGCTCGGCCTTCAAGTCGCCGTTCGAAAAACGGGCGTCCCGAACCAGGCGGGCCACGAGCTTGATGCCCTGTTCCACGTTCCGGGACGGGACCGCCACGTGGTAGTAGACGACCTCCTCGGAGGTCGCGCCATTGTAACGGCCGTTCAGGCGTGAGACTTCAATGCCGAACGCGTCGGGCCTGCCGCCACCGTACGAGCGAAACAGCAGGTGCTCGTACAGATGGGCCATGCCCTGGTCGGCGGAATCCTGCGTGAAGGCGCCGTTCTTCACCGCCAGCAGCACCGTGGCGAGCGGAACCGCATTGCTCTCGACGGTGATCACGTCGAGCCCGTTGTCGAGCCGGGTGCGATGGATGAAGCGGGCGAGCGAGGAATCCTGGGCCGAAAGGCGACCCGCCGAGAGCCCCAGGACGACGCTCGCAAGAGTGCAACGGATCAGGGACGCCACGATGCCTCTCGCAGCACATTCTCTGCCGTGTTGCGCCGGAGCGCTACGGTCTCGACGGTCCAGTGACGCACGGAAGCGGAGCCCGAATTGGTGACGCGTGAACGCAACAGTTACGCATAGCTGGACGTGATGCTGAAGCAGCCGATGACGCGTCGACGCCACATCAGGCGAACACCTCCAGCGCCACCTCCACCCGCCCGAACGGCGCGCTCACCTGCACTCCCTGCACGCTCCCCTTTACCTGCTGGAACATCTCGCGCGCGATCTTCACACCCTCGGCGAGCGCGGCTTCTTTCCCCTTGTCTTGCGCCTGGCGCATGCGCTCCAGCACCTCGGGCGGCACGACGACGCCCGGCACCTCGTTGGCGAGGAACTCCGCATTGCGCAAGCTGACGAGCGGCCAGATCCCCGCCACGATCGGGATGCGATAGGCTTCCACGCGCTTGAGAAAGCTCTCCAGCTGGCGCACGTCGAACACCGGCTGTGTCACCGCGAACTCCGCGCCGGCGTCGACCTTCCAGTGGAACCGCGAC
>Ga0209156_10000992_pt1 | contig 23628 bp, 18 predicted proteins | sample GraSoiAngelo_124_FD_185881 | JGI IMG/M metagenome (GOLD analysis project Ga0209156, IMG submission 185881) | Grasslands soil microbial communities from the Angelo Coastal Reserve, California, USA - 14_0927_05_20cm (SPAdes) (version 2) | ecosystem: Environmental > Terrestrial > Soil > Grasslands... | reverse complement strand
TCAAGCGAAGTACCTTGCGTCATGTAATCAGGATACTCGTCCAAATATCCGAGCCACATCTCCTCATCTTGCCAATACGTGAATCCGAGTGACGCCATATTTCGAATGGTAGCGATACGAAGCTAACGGGTCAATGGAAGGACTCGATTTTCCGCCCCAATCAGTTCGTCCACTCCAGGAATATCGAGCTCCAAATAGAACCCTTCCACCCCAGCGAGTCGACACTCGACGTCGCACGCGAGCAATTCGGAATCTTTCGTGGCAAACTCTTCGCTCGGTAATGCTGCTGCAGGCAAACCTCCGCGATCGACGATTAATCCGCCCGAGTGCGTTTCGATCGCCGGGCGCATCTGCGGCCACTGCGCGGTGTCGATCCAGACCCGGCCATTTTTTACAGGAAAAATGGTGGCCGATGAATCTTTGGTAAACTTCGGCACACGGGGATGGCGCGGTTTCCATTTCGCACCTTTCGTTTCAGCGACGAGTTCGGCAAAGCGCGCGGCAATCATTGCCGGTGTATTACTTTTGCGATAGCCCTCGACCGGCGCGCGGAGCAGCTTCGACATGCGATGCAAGATGTCCACGGCGCGATCTTCAGTGTTGCCACCTAAACGGATCACCGCGGGAATATTCAAATCGAGTTCCCAAAACGCCTTGGCCAGGCCGTAGGCAGACCAATATTGTTCCTGGCTCGCAACACCTGAGCCGGAACCGAAATAGCCCACCAGATCAGGCTGCGCCAGAATGATTCGCGCAGCCCGATACACTTTGGACGCGGATGGATTGCCACTGGTGTCCGTGAAATTGGCGATGGTGAATCCCGCGTTGACGATGGCGTCCATCGACATCATCGATCCTCCACCGCCCGCGCCGTGAAAACCAACCAGCCCCTTGGAACCCTTCGGGGCGGTAGTAGCCAACTGCGCGAAATAAAATGTGCCGCGATGATCGTTTTGTTCGACTGCGTAAGCTACACGCTCGAGAGCAGTGGGCGGATGATCGAACTCTCGCGCGATTTCAATTTCCAGATCTGGATGTCGGCCAACGGCGTAATCATCAATCGTGATGCGGCAATCAGCCGCGACGAACTCCCCGTTCTTGGTCAGCACGAGCGGATTGATTTCGAACGACCGCGCTTCAACACTGCGCGCAGCCGTAAACAACTGTCGGATTGAATCGGCGAGTTGCGTAGCGTGCGCTGGCGAAAGTCCGCACGAGGCAACGGCTTCATTCACGGCTGAATCTGAAGGCCCTTGATTTACCTCGCAGGCGATGCGTCGTATCGACGCGGCGCGCTCTTCGATTCCGCTTCCACCGCCGGCTGCGAAGATGATCATCGGCGCGCGCGCGGCGTCATCAATGGCAAACGAAAGAAAAAACTCCCGGTCGATGTCGATCCTCTTCTCGACGAGCACGGCTTCGACTGGAAATTGTCCGACTTTCATTGCCAGCATCCGGTTGGCATGAGCCCGGACCTCATCCGGTTTCTCTGCGAAAGCGACCCCGCCAATGCCCGCGCGACCTGTGGTCCAGGCTTGAATTTTCATCACGACTTCGCCGCCCAATTCCGTTGCCACTGCCACAGCTTCATCAGCTGTGGAGGCACCGCGACCACGCGGAATTATGAATCCATTCGCGGAGAGAATAGCTTTGCCCTGATACTCGTGCAGTCGCGCCATCGCTGGGTGCTATTTCCATGATGCTAGCCAGTTCGGCAACTACGGGAACGTTTGCGGATTAGAACCTTAGAACTAGATAAGCGAAAGCGGGCTTCTCATGTTATCGGCTCGTAGCACAGTAAGACATTTCCGTTACCGAAGCTCCGCGTCTTTGTCCGCTTCAGGTTCAGCTTCCTTTTGATGCCTTCGAACATTGTCCGTCCCTTGCCAAGAACGATGGGATTCACCACGATCTGGTATTCATCGATCAAACCCTCAGCCGTCAATTGCGAAACAATGGTGCCGCTTCCCATTATGACCATTTGTTCTCCGGGCTTGTTCTTCATCTTTCGTATTTCGGCCGCCAAGTCGCCTGCCACCAGCTTGGTATTGTTCCATGATGCCTTGTCGAGTTTTTTCGAAAATACGATCTTCGGCAGATTATTCATTTGTTCAGCCACGACAGGCGCAGCCTTGGCCGCAGCCGGGGTCGGCCAATAGCTCTTCATAAGCTCGTAAGTAATCCTGCCGAACAATAGCTCGCCTCCAGACCTGGCATTCTCTGCAACAAATGCATTCCACTCCGCATCCTGCTTGTGGGCCCAGCTCATGTCGCCGTCGGCGTCTGTAAAATAACCATCGAGGGACACCTGATTGAAGACGATCAATTTCCGCATACTTCTCTTTTCGATTGGTGATTGTGTAATTTTGCCATCAACCGCGCAACAGCGACCGCGCCGTCGGAGACAGCTTTAATACTTCTGGAGAACCTTTGAGCCGGTCCGCCAGTGCTTCTGAAACTGCTCCGCGCCATCCGGGAGACCGCGCAAGCGCAGCGGCGTGATCTTCGCATGCGGCCTCATCCGGAAAACGCGAGAACCAGACAAAAACATGCTCGCCCTCTCGTACCGGCAACGCGGGAAAGGTGTTCGCGCTACTCTCGGTAATGAAATAGGCCAGGATCGAGGCGCCCGAGTCTGTCAGCATGGGTTTCATCGAGCGCTCGAACGAGTCCACGAAGCCGACGTCGATAGCTGCGTTAAAATAGTAAATCGTCGCAACTATTAACCCCTTTGGGATTTCGCTTGCGCCAGGCGCGGGACGTTCGCTGTTTTCGGGCGGGAATCCAGAAGTTGGGCGCGCCGGGCGCAGCAGCAGAACGTTATCGGAGTCGATCATCGTGGCGTTGGCTGCCTTACTGTGGGCTTTCCAAACTGGTCCACCGTAGAAGGACTTCAACGCCTCCGAGCGCGAGGGCATGTCGCGGAAACCCCTGAGCCAGACGAATCGGTTCGGGTTATCCGCATCCCGGAATTGCCCGATGATTTTCATTCCTAATGCTTCCTGGCTTTCGACAAATTCTCGGTCGAATAGCTCGATCAGGGTATCTCGCATACCGGGATGGAGAGTATATTGCCTGAGCTCCACAACGGGGCAGCAATGTTGTGCCGATCGCGATCTTTCCAAGTTCTCCGTCTTTTGCATTTGCTTCGGTTGCTAATCGAAATTTTCGCACAGCTGCATTTCGCAGCTATCCGCCGACAGCCTGGTAATGGCCAAGCCCGCGTCTCCACATGGCTTTTGCCGCGGCGCACGTGAGCAGTAGCCAGCCGGTTTGGATTGCCAATGCCTGCACAAGCTCGGCTCCTTTTAATCGGCCGAGAAAGATCGCGACTGGACAAAACAACTCATAGTAAAACGGTAGCCACTTCATCACCGCCTGGACGGCCGACGGCATGATGTCGATGGGAAACATCTGGCCACCCAGGAAATATTCGAACGAATACACGATGAACACGATGGTGGTGATCTCCAAAATCCAGAACGCGAACATCGCCAGGCTGTAGGTGATGAAGAATTGAATGAATGCCGCCATCAATATCGACACCGTCGTAAGCACGTAGGTGAGGGGATCGGCTGGCAGCACGATGTAGTCGCGGAAATAAAAGAAGATCAACGCGATCGGCGGAAGTGTGACAAAGCTGTAGACGAGCCGGCCGCTCAAAAAAATGCTGAATCGGTATGCGAGATAGCTCATTGGCTTGGTGAGCAGTGCATTGATCTGGCCTTCGCGAATGTCAGCGGCGATTTGCCATTCATCCTCTGTCGGCACGACCAGGTTGCTCACCAGGATCGTGAGCAAATAGTAATAAATCATCGAGCTGTAATCGTAGCCGTGCAGGCCGCCGCCGCGTTCCTTGAACACTGCACTCCAGAGAAACACGGTCCCGGCAAGCGGGATCAGACCAAACAGCGCGCGGAGGAAATAATTCCAGCGATACACGAACGTGTTCTGGAGCCCGATGTTAAAAACCGAAGCGTACTTCGTGATGTTGCTCGTGCTCATGAGTCGCGTTTTCGGGCGGAGCTCTGGATTTTATTAACACCGGCCTTTAGGCCGGTGTGCTGTCGTGTAGATGCGCTAAGCCGTTTTAACGGCTTTCGTTTTAGCATCCGAGCGCGCGAAAGCTGTTGAAAACAGCTCATGCTCGTGGAGTACGCATTAGCACCTGGCTCAAGCCAGGTGTTAATGAGATTCAGATCAGACCTTTGGAAATTTGTCATGAACGTGACGGTTTCGACGCCAGCTCCACTGCGAGATTGATCGCTGCGAGCATGCTGTCGGGTCGGGCGATTCTCTTGCCGGCAATTTCAAATGCTGTGCCGTGATCGGGACTGGTGCGAGGAAATGGGAGGCCCAGCGTGACGTTCACACCTTCGTGAAAGGCATGCAGCTTCAGTGGGATCAATCCCTGATCGTGATACATGCAAAGCACCGCGTCGAAGTCGCCTTGAATCGCGCGATGGAAAACTGTGTCGGGGGAGTGGGGACCAGTAAAGATTGCCGATTGCGGTCCGAAGCCGGACTGGCGGTCTTTGCGGATATCGGATAGTTCAGAAACAGCCGGGATTATGATGTCGATTTCTTCGCGGCCGATTCTTCCTGATTCGCCGGCGTGCGGATTTAATCCGGCCACGGCGATGCGCGGAGGATTTTTTGATCGACAACAAAGAAAATCGGCTAGCAATAAGCCGACCCGAACAATCTCGGATTGTTTAAGCGCACTTGAAACTTTGCTTAGCGGAATGTGGGTTGTGACGAGCGCGACCGTGATTTTTCCGCCGGTCAGACACATCGCGAAATTGTTGACCCCGCAGCGCTCGGCGAAGAATTCGGTTTGTCCTGGGAACTTGAAACCGGCTTCGTACATACGCGCCTTGTGAACCGGCCCGGTCACAATCGCGTCGAGCTCGCCGCGCCGCGCGAGTGTGACCGCTTCTTCGAGCGCAGTCGCTGCGGCACGCGCGGTTTCGATTGTCGGCTCACCTGGTTTGCAATTCGGCTGCCGGCCAATCACCACGTATTCGGCAGAATCAGGAACGCCTCCTGACTTGAGTGCAAGGTCGACAATCTCAGGCCCAATCCCGGCGCAATCGCCCAGCGTGATTCCGATGCGCGGTTTTGTCGTGCTCATGCTCCCGATCGTAATCGAATTTGCTCAATCGAGCACGAGCAGGATTGGGAGCAAGAACGAGAAGACGAAGACTGAGGAAGAGCGGAATTCGCTCAGAAAGTCTTGATGTAAGCCTTTGCGCGGAGACTGGCGATCCAGCGCTCTTGTAAACCTTGTGCTTCTTCTTCGATCAGTTTCTTCTCAATGTCTGACCGCGCTTCGGCGAGCGATTTCGTGGTGCCGCCGCGTTTATCTTCGACTTTGAGAATGTAATAATTGCCGGCGTAATCGATGATGTTGCTGATTCGACCGACTGGCATGTTGAACGCGAACTTTTCGAGTGGGGCAGCCAAAGTATTACGCTCGATCCACCCCCAGTCCCCGCCATTGTCGCGGGTGCTGTCCTCGGAATAGATCTGCGCCGTCTGATCGAACTCTGCGCCGCCGGCCAGTTTGCCGAGCACTTCCTCGGCCAGCGCCTTTTGTGCGGGCGCGCTCGCGGTGTCTTTTTGGCCAGAAATCATGATCATTCGCAACTTGATCTGTTCCTTGCTGGTGAATTCGTTGCGATGCTTTCTGTAGTAGTCTTCTACTTTCGTAGGCGAAATTATCGAATTCATCTTGATGTTATGGCTGCGCATGGCTTGCACCATTATTCGTTCCGTCTCTTTTTCTTTGAACTCGCCCAATGTGTAATTCTGCGCCTCGAGCGTCTTGATGAAGGTGTTGCGGTCGCCGCCAAATGATTCGCGAATGATCTGATGCATCCGCTCGTCCACGATGTGGTCCGGGATTTGGTAGCTTTCCTTTTTGAACGCCTGGATCACAAGGCGTCGGTCAATCAAATCTTTCAAGGCAAGCTGGCGCAGTTCAATCATTTTTTTTTCCAGTTCCTGTCCGGTGAATTGCTGCCGCAGCAGTTTCTCCCGCGGGGCGGACAACGCGCGCACTTGCGAGTAGGTGATGACGTCGCCGTTTACAATTGCGGCGATGCCATCCACGACCTGGGCTTCCTCAGCAGCCGCAGCGCAACAAATCGGGCATACTGCAAGCACGAAGCCGGCCAGCATTGTGACGCCAAATTGATGGATCACGTCCCTCATAATTTTTTGATCAGTTCCACAATTTCCCCGAGGCGCTGCTCGGTTTTCGTTGCAACTAAACGGGGGAATTTGCCCGCGACAAGTATAAAATCCCCTTGCCGCGTCAACATCAATTTGCGTTCACGTACTTCCACCCGAGTCACTCCTGATTCCGCTGCGGCGAGCTTGATTTCGATAAGAGCAAATAAATTGTCAGCTGCCAGAGGAAACGGGCCAAACCGGTCGCGCCATTCGCGGCGGAGTCGGTCCAACTGCGCATGCGACGTGATTTCCGCAACATCACGATAGGCTCGTATTCGCAGGGCAGGATCGCTGACATAGGTGACTGGGATGAAAGCGGGAATCTTGTGCGGGAAGCTATCAGGTTCCTGTACAGGGACTTTTGGCGGCATAACAAACTCCGCTTCATTTGTGACGACGAAATCGAGTAGTAAATCGACCTCGAGCCGAAGGCGCGGCTTTTCTCCTTTTAGCTGCGCCACTGCCTGTTTGAGCAATTGACAATACAAATCAAAACCGACCGCTACAATGTGGCCGCTCTGCGCCGTGCCCAGAATGCTGCCTGCGCCGCGAATCTCCAGATCGCGCATGGCGATGCGAAAACCCGCGCCCAGCGAGCTGTACTGTTTGATGGCGCTGATCCGTTTGCGCGCGGCGCCGATTGTCATCATTTCAAGCGGAAGAAGCAGATAGGCGTATGCCTTGTGCTCGGCTCGACCGACCCGTCCGCGCAATTGATACAAATCCGCGAGGCCAAACTGATCCGCTCGATCGATGATGATCGTGTTGGCATTCGGAATATCGAGGCCACTTTCAATGATCGTAGTGCAAACAAGCACGTCGGTTTTGCCGGCTATGAATCGCGCCATGACCGCTTCCAGTTCGTCCGCGTCCATTTGTCCATGGCCAATTTCAACTCTGGCCTGTGGGCAAAGATGGACGACCCGGTCCCGCGCTCGCTCGATGGTCGCTACGCGATTGTGCAAAAAGAATACCTGCCCCTGGCGCTCCAGTTCACGATCAATCGCAGCGCGAATGATGCGCTCATCGTACGCCGATACCACTGTTTCCACTGGCAGGCGATTGAGCGGCGGAGTCTCAATCGTGGACATATCTTTTACGCCCACGAGTGAAAGGTAGAGAGTGCGTGGAATAGGCGTCGCCGAAAGCGTCAGCACATCGACCAGCTTGAAGAGCTCTTTGAACTTCTCTTTGTGAAGAACTCCGAAGCGCTGTTCCTCGTCGATCACTACCAGGCCCACATCCTTGAATACGAGATCGCCAGAGATAAGGCGATGAGTGCCAATGATGATATCGACGCCGCCTTCGCGCAGCAGTTGTAAGACTTTCTTCTGTTCGGCTTGCGACCGAAAGCGGCTGAGCATTTCGATCCGGACCGGATAATCGAGCATGCGCTGGCGAAACACCTCGAAATGTTGTTGAGCAAGAACGGTGGTGGGCGCGAGCACGGCCACTTGTTTGCCATCCATGACAGCCTTGAACGCGGCGCGGACTGCCACCTCCGTTTTGCCAAAACCGACATCGCCGCAGATTAGGCGATCCATCGGCCGAGGACGTTCCATGTCGATTTTCGTGTCAATGATTGCCTTCATTTGGTCCGGCGTTTCGCGAAACGGGAATGAACGTTCAAATTCTGCCTGCCATTTTGTGTCAGGGGCGAATGTGTATCCGGGGTGCATTTGCCTCTCCGCCTGGATCGCCAGCATTTTGCCCGCGTAATCGAAAATGGAAGCTGCAGCTTTCACCTTGGCACGGGCCCATTTTCCATCGCCGAGCGAGCTTAGCGCCGGCGATTTTTTTCCTGCGCCAACATAGCGGGAAATAAGGTACGCTTGCTCGAGCGGGACGTAGAGCTTCCCATCGTCTGCAAATTCCAACGCGAGAACTTCGGTTTCGACCAATCGCGCTTTCTCTGGAGGGCGGAGCTCCAGCGACGCCGGGCTTGCAGCAGCGCGCCCCTCCGCGACCGGCAGTTTCATTAGTCCGAGAAATCGCCCGATCCCGTGCTCGAGATGCACGACGAGATCGCCTTCGTTCAGTTCGCTAAAATCGATCTGCGCGCGATGGCGCTCCGCCCGCCGCAAATGCCTGCGCGCATGGACGGCGAATCGTCCAAATAATTCAGCGGCCGAGAGGACGACAAGGTTGGCTGCTGGGAAACAAAATCCGCGTGCGAGTGTTCCTTCGACGAAATCGACGCCCTCGATAGTACCTGACATGATTTCGCGAAAGCGCTCAATCTCGCCTTCGGTCTGAAAATAAATGACGATTCTCGCATTGTTCGCGCGCCATTCGTTTAAGCGGTCGACAAACTGGGCGCGTTTCGCCTCGGCGAGCACGAGATCTCCCGCCGCAAACTCTCCGATGTCGCAATCTTCGAACGCGCCGCTAAAATCTTCCGGACCGGTTTCAATCCAGCCTTCACTGATTTGAATGTGTGAAGGGACACGCTCCCGCGAGTCGGGCGTCGCTGGAGCTCCGCCCTCCATTGCTCGTTCGATGTCGATGATGAGATGATTTGGAGCGACGTAATCGCGAATGACGCCGGCCTGGTCATCCGCTGTTCGAAGCAGAACATCGGCCGAGCTTAAATCGCGCACCGACGTTTGATTATCGATGTCGAACTCGCGCAGCGATTCTATTTGGTCGCCGAAAAATTCCAGCCGGAAGGGTAATGGCGCCTGCCACGAATAGAGATCGACAATGCCACCACGGACCGCGAACTGTCCTCGAGTGGTTACCTGGGCGACACGCTCATAGCCGCTGCCCACGAGTTGGTCGAGAAGCTGTTCCATCTCTAGGGTTGTGCCGCGTCGAAGCTGGGTAACAGCAGATTGGAGCGTTCCGCGTTTGGGCGCAGGTTGATCCAAACTTGCGCGCGTCGCGACGATAATACGCGGACCGGTGCCGCGCTCGATCTCCGTCAGCAGCGCCAATCGTTCAGCCGCGATTTCAGGATCGGGCAAAACATTTTCTACTGCGGCAAGCTCCGCTTCCGGCAGGAAAAGCGCGTCCGGCTGCCAGTTGAGCAAACTTTCGTAAAATAATTCCTGAGAATGAACGCTGGGACAAAGGATCCAGATCGTAGAATCGGCAGACCGGCGATCACGCGTAGGACGCCTATGGTACGCGTGTGCGATTACGGCTGCCAGAAAGGGCTGCGCCGGTTGGATAACGAGCGAAAATCGTACAGGCCATTGCGCCTCTTGTAATGCCAGAAGCTTGCGGCCGATCGGTTCGGTCGCTGCGACAATTTCCAGAAGCTGCTTACCTATCGATTTTTCCACTAACGAGTTTAGGCCAGATTTTTCCAGAGTTGTAGCCGCGTCTGTGCATTCTTGCGCCTTCGGCGATTCATTTCCCATCGTCTTCGGAGAAGCCGATTCACCTGTTGCACGAAGGTGAAACGCGTTGCCCTCAACGCGTTGGCTCGCGGCAGATTCTTACAGCTCGCGCCCAATCGCTGTGGCGATCGCGCGAAGGCGCGGGACGAGCTCGGCGAAAATTTCCGGCGTCAGCGCCTGGTTGCCGTCGCTCTTGGCCAGTTCCGGGGAATCGTGTACCTCGATCATTAGCGCATCCGCGCCTGCGGCGACTGCGGCCAGCGACATCTGGGGGACAAATTCGCGTAGTCCAATCGCATGCGTCGGATCAACAATGACTGGCAAATGCGTTTTAGACTTTAAGATTGGAACCGCGCTCAGGTCGAGTGTGTATCGGGCGGCCGTTTCGAACGTGCGAATGCCGCGTTCGCAGAGAACCACGTTCGAGTTGCCCTCGTTCAAAATGTATTCCGCGCTCATGATCAAATCATAAATCGTGGCGCTGAATCCGCGCTTGAGCACCACTGGCAATCTGCTGCGCCCGACTTCTTTCAGGAGGGAGAAATTATGCATGTTGCGAGTGCCAACCTGAAGGCAGTCTGCGTACTTCTCGATCATGGAGAGATCGCGCGGATCCATCACCTCAGTGACCACAGGCAGGCCGGTTTTTGCGCGTGCTTCAGCGAGAAAGCGAAGGCCGTCTTCGCGTAATCCCTGAAAACTATATGGCGACGTGCGAGGCTTAAACGCGCCGCCGCGCAGAATTTTTGCGCCGGATTCTTTCACGATTGTCGCGATCGACTGAATCTGCTCTCTGCTTTCGACCGAGCATGGGCCGCAAATGAGAACAACATCTTCTTGTTCACCCAGGCGCACGTCACCAATTGAGACCGAAGAGGCACCGCGAGAATCGCGCGCGGCAAGCTTGTATGGCTTCAATACGGGGACGATCGCTTCCACGCCGGCCATTGCGGCCAGAGGCTTTTCGCGCAGGAGTGCCTCCGGCCCGATTACGCCGATGATCACGCGCGATGCGCCACGGCTAATTTGTGCTTCCAAGCCAAATTCGCGTACACGCGTGACGATCCGCTGGATCTGTTCCTCGGTGGCGTTGGGTTGCGTGATGACGATCATATTTCTGGCAGCGGGACAATCAGAATGCCGGTACCCGCAATTTTCTGCAAGCCCAGATACAAGAGCCCGCTGAAGACTCTAATGGGTGATCGTGACGGGCGTTCCGAGCGAGACTGATCTGAAGAAATTTTCGGCCATGAACTCGGGCATGCGGATACATCCGTGCGAGGCCGGATAGCCCGGCAAATAACCTGCGTGCATGCCTGTCCCTGACACGATCCGCATGAAGTACGGCATGGGCGTGCCTTTGAAGTGAGCGCCCGGTGGTTTTGGATCCTTATTCACATCAACGTTGGGCACGACCACAGTTCCCGCTGAATCGACGTAGTCCCCGAATAAGGTCGAGACGTGGTCCTTGTCTTTCTGAATGATCTTGAAGCTACCGATCGGAGTGTTAAGTCCTTCGCGGCCGGTTGACAATTGCGATACGCCGACCAGCACGCCGCTCTTGTAAAAATAGGCGCGCTGTTCTCCGAGGCTAATCTTCACGGAAGGGCTTCCGCCAACGCTGTCTCCGTCCCAATACGAGACAGTGTCCCGTGGGGGGCCGGCCGCCGCGCCGCCGTACGTCCCGCCCAAATATTGCGTCCTTGCCGAATAACGCGGGTCCTCGCCGCACCCTGTGACCAGTAGAACGAGACCAACGCAAACAACTACCCTCAAAAGACCCGACAACGGATGATCCATAGAATTTCGACGGCGTTCTTAATGCGCAAGCCGCGCAAAAAGTCAAGCGACGTAATTCGTTCGCGCCTTCTTTGTCATCCCGAGCGAAGTCGAGGAATGGAGCGAGCGGAACGAGCGACATGGATGGTCATGCCATGAGGGTAGCGGCGAGAGAATCGGGAGGCGAACGATTTCAATCTCTTTGCTGTTTCTGATCAGAAATATCTAGAGAAGTCTCCACTTCGGTCGACATGACAGAGCGTTGCTTGCACCATAGGTCTACCCACTCGTTCACGGTTTTGTACCACAGTTGACTGTTCTGCGGCTTGAGCACCCAATGGCCTTCATCTGGAAAGTACAACATTTTGGATGGCACCTTCAGCACTTGAAGCGTTGTGAAAAGATCGAAGCCTTGTGAAACATCGATTCGGTAATCATTCTGGCCGTGCACAACCAGCGTCGGTGTCTTGAAATTCTGCGCATATTCGTGAGGCGACCACTTTCGATAAAGTTCTCGATTCTTCCACGGCGGGCCTTTGAATTCCCACTCGGCAAACCAAAGTTCTTCCGTCGTGCCGTAAGCCGACTCCGCGTTGAACACGCCGTCGTGTGACACGATGCATTTGAAATGGTTCGTGTGGCCGAGGATCCAGTTTGCCATGTAACCGCCGTAGCTTGCGCCGAGCGCGGCCTCGCGGTTCTTGTCGATGAACGGATAGGTCTTCTCCACGTAATCTAGTCCCTTGATCGAATCGACATACGGTTTGCCGCCCCAATCGCCGCTGATCGAATCGGTAAACTTCTGCCCGTAACCAGTCGAGCCGTGGAAATTGATCATTACCACCACGTAATTTCCGGTCGCAGCGAACAACTCCGCGTTCCAGCGATACGTCCACGAATTGCCCCACGCCCCTTGCGGCCCGCCATGGATCAAAAATTTTAAAGGATACTTCTTGTTCGGATCGAATCCCGGCGGTTTGACCATGAAACCCTGGACCTTATCGTCATTTGCGCCTTTGAACGTGAACGACTCCAACGGCTGCATGTCGATCTTCGACAAGACCGTATCGTTCATGTGGGTGATGGGCCACGGCGCTGCGTTTTCGGCGCCACGCGTACGGCCGACTGACCTGCCCCAGATTTCGTTGGGAGCAGCGACCGACATCCGTGTGAAGTACAGCTGGCTGCCGGTGCCATATTTCAAATCATCGGCGTGAAATACTTGCCGAATCGGTAATGGTTCTTGCAATTCGCGAACCACCGGCGTGAAATAAATCGGCGCTTCGCCATGATCCTCCGCGGCAAACGCGATTGAGCTCGAATCTGGCTGCCAGTCAAAACTTCCGACCGATCGATCAAATTTCTCTGTGAGATCGCGCGTCTTTCCCGTTTGACGATCTTGCACGAGGAGTCGCCACTTATCGGCTTCGAAGCCGGCGCGCGCTTGCGATCGCCAGGCGAGATATTTTCCGTTTGGCGAATAGAGCGGCGTAGTGTCGGCGCCGGGGCTCGTTGAAATCTTCTTCGCGGTGCCTCCGCTAATCGGCACGACGAAAATTTCGTTATTCGTGCTGGTCGCTTCGACTTCGTCGATGTTGCTCGTGTATGCGACCTCCTGGCCATCAGGCGAAATCGCATACGTATCCTGCCCGCCAAGATGAAACGGCGGCACATCGTGATCGCCCGGCGTGAGATCTCGCGGCGTTGTAGAGGCGCTTGTGCCAAGCGCCTGGACGTTGGGTTCGGCGGTTGGCACAACCGCCGCTACAACCGCTTCTGCAGGAATCACAAACAAATGGCTTCTCTTGAATTCGGTAAACGCGTTCCAGTGCCGATAGAAAAGGCGAGAAAAGATCTTCGCTTTTACTTTGCTCTTCTTCAGTTCTTCGTCGCGCTGTTTGTTGCACGCCTCATCTTTGCAATCTGGATAGACCGCGGAAACGAACACAATGTTCTTCCCGTCTGGCGACCAGATGGCGCCGTCGGCGCCGGTTGAGATCGATGTGACCTGATGCGGTTTCCCAAGCAGCTGCCCTGCTTGCGGGTCAAAATCGCACATCCAGATTTGTGTCGGATCAGTCGCTTTCGAGGTCCAGATCAGTCGTTTGCCATCGGGCGAAAAGCGCGGGCGCTCCTCGTGAATCGGCGTTGGGTTCAATCGCCGCGATTCACCGCCACTGGCGGGCACAATCCACAAATGCGAAATCTTCGTGTTCGCCGCGAGATCGACATCTTCGCAGTCGAACACGACCCATTTGCCATCTGGCGACGGGACCGGTGCGCCCACGCGCTTCAACGCCATCATGTCTTCGAATGTGAATGGATGTTTTTGCGACGGCGTTTGCGCCAACACTGAAACTGCTAACGCAAACGAGATCGCGAGAATTCTGGCATGCATAGGTAGGGACATTTCTCCGAAATGTCCGACGAATCCAACCTCAGAAAATGGTTCGACGGACGGCTCGGAGAGCCATCCCTACTTGTTTGTCAGAAATATCCAGAGATGTCTCGACTTCGCTCGACATGACAATGGCGCTTGTAGAGGCGCTTGTGCCAAGCGCCTTTTTCATTTGGCTCGGTGCTTGACACAAATGCCGCTACACCTTTTCAGCGCGATTCAGATCGCCTAAGGTGCTTCCATGGCTCAAGTAACAATCGAGACAGTCAGGAACGGTCCTTATATCGTGAAGGGCGAAGTGGAATTAATCGACGCCGACGGAAACAAGTTTCCGGTTGAAAAGCGAATGGCGCTCTGCCGATGCGGCGCTTCGACCGAGAAACCGTTTTGCGACGGCACGCATTCCAAGATTGGTTTTCAAGCCGCCCAGAAAGCCGTGCCTGAATCAAAGGAATAACGCGCTGCGGATTGCATATTCCATTGTGAAACCAACGCTCGCCTTCGCATTCGCTCTTTGCGCGCTAATTGCCTTGAATGCCTGGCAGTGTGCAAGCGCACAACCTTTGCCGAAAACGATGAAGGCAATGGTCGGGCACCAGTACGGCGGACCGGAGGTATTGAAATATGAAGATGTTCCTCTGCCCAAGCCGAAGGAAAACGAAATTCTCGTGCGCGTGATCGCGAGCGGCGTGAACCCGGCCGATCCGCTGATTCTGAATGGAAAATATGCAAAAGAGTTCGGAACGCATCTGCCGTTGGTTCTTGGTTACGACATGGCCGGAGTCGTGGTGAGCACCGGCGCAAAAGTTACGAAATTAAGAGTCGGCGATCCGGTTTATGCATATTTGCTCTGGGGCGGCGGCTGGGCGGAATACTGCATTTCGAACGAAGGCGAGTCCGCGATCAAACCGAAGTCACTCAGCTTCATTGAGGCAAGCGCGATTCCGTTAGCCGCGTTGACTGCGTGGCAGGCCCTAATCGACATCGCAAAACTCGAGAGCGGACAAACCGCGCTGATTCACGGTGGCTCAGGCGGCGTGGGAAGTTTTGCGATTCAAATCGCGAAAGCGCGTGGCGCGCGTGTCATTGCGACAGCATCAACGGCTAATCAGGGTTTACTGAAGCAACTCGGCGCCGACGTCGCAGTCGATTACACGAAACAAAAGTTCGAAGAGATCGCACACGATGTCGATGTTGTGCTCGACCCAGTGGGCCGCGATACGCTCGCGCGTTCTTATAGCGTGGTGAAAAAAGACGGAATCGTCGTGACGATTGTGTCGCGTTGCGATGAAGCGGAGCTGAAGAAACATCAGATCCGCGGCGCGTCGCTTTCGTCGCATCCCGACGCGACTGAGCTTACCGAGATCACGAAGTTGATCGACGCGGGAAAAATTAGACCGATCGTTACCGAAGTCCTGCCTTTGACCGACGCTGCGAAAGCGGTCGCGCAGGCGCAAACGCATCACACTCGCGGCAAACTTGTTCTAAAAATCGCTGATGAACCCAAAACCTAAACGATGAGAACTCTACTTTGTATTGCCGTTGGTCTGATTGCCCTGAGTTCGCGCGCTGAAAAAGTTTCGCTCGTCGGCGGGATGGTGATCAACCCTGCTGATGGCAAAGTGCTGCCAAATGCGACGATTGTGATCAACGGCAATAAGATCGAACGCGTCGCGATGGGGAAACAGGATGCCGCGGAGCTCGGCAAACAGATCGGTTGCGCCGGCAAATTCATCTTGCCCGGTTACATCGACACGCACGTGCATTTCTTTCAGTCCGCCGATTTATTCACGCGACCGGACGGCGCGGATTTCAACAGTGTGCGCCCGTATCAGGACGAGGTCGCCTGGATCAAGTCACACCTCGATGATGTGTTCGCGCGCTACATTCGTTGCGGAATTACGAGCGTAGTCGATGTCGGCGGACCGATGTGGAATTTCGAAGTCCGCAAAAAGGCGAATGCGATGCAGAAAGCGCCACGCGTCGCCGTAGCTGGCCCCTTAATCTCCAGTGTCTCGCGCGAGAAACTCGATCTCGGCGATCCGCCGATCGTGAAGATCGATACGCCCGATCAAGCGCGCGAATTCGTTCGCAAACTCGCGGAACAAAAACCAGATCTGGTGAAGATTTGGTACATCGTCGACAAGGATCATCCGGTCGATTCGTTCCGCCCGATTGTCCGCGCCGCCATTGAGGAAAGTCATGCGCACAAGATCCGAGTCGCAGTTCACGCGACTGAATTGGAAACTGCGCGTGCTGCGGTTGAAGAAGGCGCAGACGTGCTGGTCCATAGTGTCACCGACAAGCCGGTCGATGATATGTTTGTGAAGCTATTAAGAGATCGGCACGTAATTTTGTGTCCGACGCTGGTGGTGTTTGAACGCTACGGCCGGACGTTTTCGCACCAACTGAATCTCACTACGGAGGAACAAAAGTGGGGCAACCCGGAAGTGGTCGCGTCGCTCGACGTGACGAAAATTCCTCAGGACAAATTACCGGATCGAGTCAAAACAGCGCTGGCTGATCCGAAAGCCGCTCTCGATAAGATCAACAAAACTTACGAGGTCGCGCTGCCGAATTTGAAGAAGCTCGAAGATGCAGGTGTAACTATCGCCGCGGGCACCGACGCGGGAAATATCGGAACGATTCACGGACCGGCGCTCTTTCGCGAATTTCAGTTGATGAAAGAAGCTGGGCTAACGCCGATGCAAATTCTCCAATGTGCGACCGCTAACGCGGCGAAGCTTTTCGGCGGAGAGACGGACGCGCACATCGGCCAGATTGAAAGCGGCTATTTCGCCGATCTGGTCGTTCTCAATTCCAATCCGCTGGAGGATATCGCGCACGCTTCCGACATCGACAAAGTAATCAAGAACGGTGTCAGTTATCCGGCTGATTCGATTCTGCACTGAACGCGAGAAGAAAACCGTTTATGAAGTGCGCGCCGCTTGTCGCCCTTTTGTTGTCGTTGGTTACGGTGTGCACGGCGAACGCCGTTGCTTTATCGCCGACACCAGCGACGGCGACCAGTCTTAATAAGATCGCAGAAGCTTATGTGAAACTCGTGCTCGCGCTGGGGCAGCACGATCCGGATTATGTCGACGCGTATTACGGGCCGCCGGAATGGAAGCAACAATTGCAGGGAAAGAAACCGCTCGATTCGCTCGCGCTTGAGGCGAATCGATTACGCGACCAGTTGGCGAAGATTTCAACGCCGGCGGATGAGATGGAGCGATTGCGACTCGCGTATTTAACAAACCAACTATCCGCGTTCGAGGCACGAGTGCGGATCTTGAAAGGCGAACGTTTGAAATTCGATGAAGAGTCGCAGGCCCTGTATGACGCCGTTGCACCCAGGTTTCTTGAAACGCATTTCCAGGAAATCCTCGCCAAGCTCGAATCGAAACTTCCGGGTGAGGGAACGCTCTTGCAGCGTTACGAGAACTGGCGCCGGGCGTTCGTGATTCCAAAAGACAAACTGGACACTGTCTTTCAGCTCGCGATCAAGGCGTGTCGCGAACGCACACTCGCGCACATCAAGTTGCCGCCGAACGAAAATTTCACAGTTGAATACGTCACCAATAAACCGTGGGGCGGTTACAATTGGTACAAGGGCAATTATCGCAGCGTCATCCAAGTGAACACCGATTTGCCGGTCTACATTGATCGGGCCATCGATCTGGCCGCGCACGAGGGCTACCCTGGTCACCATGTCTACAACGCGTTGCTTGAGAAAAATCTGGTTCGCGATCGCGGTTGGGTCGAGTTCTCGATTTATCCGCTCTTCTCACCGCAATCACTGATTGCCGAAGGCACCGCCAACTTCGGAAGAGAGGTTGTGTTCACGAAGCCGGAACGGCTGGAGTTCGCGAGAACAGTGCTGTTTCCGGCAGCTGGAATTGATCCATCACGCGCGGAGGAATTTTATGCGGTGCAGGATTTGGTGAAGGAACTGAATTACGGCACGAACGAGGCGGCCCGCCGTTATGTGAACGGCGAGATCGATGCGAACGCAGCCGCGACTTGGTTGCAAAAATACGCGCTTATGGATGAGAAGCGGGCGAAACAAAGCGCGAGATTTATCGAAAAGTACCGCAGCTACGTCATCAACTACAATCTTGGCGAAGACATGGTGCGCAGTTACATCGAGAAGCGCGGCGGCACGGAACAGCAACCGGAGAAACGCTGGCATGAGTTTGAGCAGTTACTGGCGTCGCCGCGGCTTCCGAGCGATATACGCTAGGATGACACCACCACACGCGACCGTGTCGCAACAAAAAACCTCTTGCTCGCACCGAAAAGCAGCCTGAATTTTTTTCCCTTATGGCTACGCATCCTACGCAATACGCGCACCCAGAGGCGCTGGTAGAAACCGATTGGCTGGAGAAACACCTCAAAGACGAGGGCATCCGCATCGTCGAATCGAATGAGGATATTTTGCTTTACGACACCGGCCATCTCCCCGGCGCGGTGCACGTCGATTGGCGCGCCGATCTGCAAGACCCGCTAATTCGCGATTATATTTCACCGGAAAAATTTGCGCGCGTTTGCGGCCGGCACGGAATAACACCTGATACGACGTGTATTTTTTACGGCGACAAGGCCAACTGGTGGGCTTGCTACGCGCTCTGGGCGTTTCGCTTGTTTGGTCACGAAAAGGTTAAAATCCTTAATGGCGGACGCGACAAATGGAAAGCCGAAGGCCGTCCCATGACGCGCGAAGTTCCGAAATATCCGAGCACAAATTATCCGGTGCCGAAGAAACGATTCGACAAAGAGATTCGCGCCTTCTTTGATGAAGCGCTGGCGCAAAGCAAGAGCGGTAAACCGCTGATCGACGTGCGTTCACCGGGCGAATACAAAGGCGAGATCACGCACATGCCAGAGTATCCGCAGGAGGGCGTGCTGCGCGGCGGTCATATTCCCGGCGCGAAGAGCATGCCGTGGAAAACTGCCACTAATGATGACGCCACGTTTAAGCCAGTGTCAGAACTGGCGAAAATTTATTTCGATCAATGCGGAGTCGGTCCCGATAAGGACACAATTGTCTATTGCCGAATTGGCGAGCGCTCCAGTCATACGTGGTTTGTGCTGACCTATCTGCTGGGACTCGACAACGTGCGTAATTACGATGGTTCGTGGACTGAGTGGGGTAACAAGGTCGGCGCGCCTATTGAGAAATCAGCGTAGCAGTCGTTTTCGCGCCGCTGCCTGAAAAATTACCAAAGAAACTGTTAAACGCGCCCTGTTTTTAGAAGCAGTTCGTTCATCAGCTGCATCTGCTTTCGTTCTTTGGGACTCGAACTTAGTTGCGCAATCGAGCGCTGCATTCGCCGCGTCCAATTCAAGTTCGCCTTTGTGCCAGGAACGTTGAAACGGTATTTGCGCGCCAGCAGATCGGTGATCATCACCATTGAAATCCACGATTCGCACCTGAAAAGCGCATCCATGATTGCCGGGTAAAAATCTTTTTCAAAATCGAGTGCGTCGATTTTTGGATTCAGCCCGGCGAACGCGGCGATTTTTTCCAGCGTTGCTCGCGCTTGTTCTCCAGCATCCGACGCGGGACGCTCGAACGCCTCATCCCACAAAGCACCAATCGGTTCATGGTCGTGGGTTGCGTACGTGGCCACGGACAGCCGTTCATATCTGTCTCTGGGAACGATCTTGCCGTCGCGCGTTTCCCATTGTGGAATCTTAAATCCGGCGATGCCGAGTGAGCGCAGATTCGGCCGCACATAATCAGGCACCACGCCGAGGTCTTCGCCGATCACCCGCATAATGCCGGCTTCTTCCAGAATAACGCGCAGATATTCTTCGCCTTCGCGTTTGTTAGCTTGCCGGTGGTCAGGTGTTTCGTCATCACGGGGAATAAAATGTGGTGGCCGTCCCCCAGTTCGTTCAAGCATTTGATTCCAATTTAGCGGAAAGAATTCATTGTTCTTTCGCGGCCGCCACGGAAAGGCGTAGATGCGATAAAATCCGAGAATATGATCGATCCTGCAGAGGTGAAACGCGCTTTGGACAGCGCGGACGCGTTCCCGCCACCACTGAAAATTGTTCGCGCGCATTCTCTCCCAGCGAAAAAGCGGGATCCCCCAGTTCTGGCCCCACTTCTGCGTGAACGCATCGTCTTTGAAGTAAGGCTCGGGAGGCGCGCCACCGAACCAGTCCAGCATGAATTCGTCTGGCCGCGCAAAGACGTCGGCGCTGCAATAGCTGACTCCGAATGGAATATCGCCCATTAGCGCCACGCCGCGTTCCTCTGCGTATAATTTGATGGCACGCCATTGCTGGTGCGCGATCCATTGCACGTAACAAAAAAATTCCTGGCGGCGTATTAGCGCTCCTTGCCGATCGCTGGGCAGATCGTGCAGCCAATGGCGGGCTCGTTCCATTGTCTGATGCTGCATCGGCCATCGATTCCACGCGGCGCTATCATCGTGCGCCTCCATCAGGACCCGGAAGAACGCGTAATCGTGCAGCCACGCGGATTCTTGTTCGCGGAACGTTCGAAATTCCGACCGCCGTCCTTCGCTGGCGTGAGCCGAGAAATTCGCAAACGCCTTTTCCAGCAAGCGTCGCTTTAACTTTTTTACAGCTCGATACCTTACTGCGCCAAGACGCAGACTCGGAAGATCAACGCCGGCAATTAAACCATCAAAGTCTTCGCGCGTTAAATCCTCCGGCGAGTTTGGCGCAAGGTGCAGGGTCGTTGGCTCGATTGCCAGTGCGCTGATCGCGTTGTATGGGCTGCTATCGGTTCCCGTCTCGTTGATAGGCAGGAGCTGGACGAGTCTGAATCCGATCTCTGCGACCCAATCAATAAACTCGCGCAACGCCGCGAGGTCGCCGATTCCCAGGTCGTTTCTCCCGCGCAGCGCAAACAGTGGTGCGAGGACTCCAGCAATCCTCTTCTCCGGCGACAAATTCATTCTCTAGCCACGGATGAACACGGATGAAACACGGATTAGAAGACTAGGCGCTTGTACTCCACTTTATTTGTCCGAAGTTAACAAGCAGCCCGACCTTGAGACCGGTTGCTTTTAGCTCATTGAGCAACTGAGCTTCGTCTCGCTTGTCGTACTGTGGATTAACCTTGATTTCGACAGCGACAGAATCCGCGACAATCAAATCGCCATCGTAATCACCGACGACTGCTCCTTTGTATTGAACCTGAATACGTCTTTCAATCTCTGCGGCAACACCGCGACGGATTAATTCGACCTGCAACGCGCGCTGATAAACTCGCTCAAGAAAGCCGTATCCAAGTTCTCGATGCACTTCAAACGCGGCTCCGATGATTACCTCGGTAGTCGCGCGATGCAGCAACTTGTCGGTGTGTTCGTCGTGGATTTCCAACATGTGCTTATCCGTGTTTCATCCGTGTTAATCTGTGGCTAAAGAATCAGACTTTTCTCACTTGCCAATCTTCGACTAGCTCATTTGGAATTTCTTGTAGAAAACGCGATGGCCGCTGGAACACGTCGCCGAAGCCTCCGCTTAACCGCAGTTGCGGATAGGTGAGATAAAGCTCGTCGCGCGCGCGTGTGATGGCCACGTAAAACAGACGCCGTTCTTCCTCTAATACTTCGCGCGTATCGAGCGAGCGGCTGCTCGGAAACATCCCGTCCGTCAACCAGATTACGAACACCGTGTGGAACTCGAGACCTTTCGCCTGGTGCACCGTCGACAGATTGACCGCTTCCTTGTCTCTTGTCTGAGCCGGCGCGGCCTCCGCATCGACGTTGCTAATCAGCGCCAATTGCGCAAGAAATTCGTGCACGTCCTTGAATTGGCGGGCGAAAACTGCGAGCTGATCGAGGTCTTCGCGGCGCAGTTCGTAGTTCGTAAAGTTCACTTTGGCGTAGTCATCGTAAATCGCTTCCACAATCGATGTGATCATCTCGGAAGGCGGATTAGGTTCCCCGCCGGGCGCGATCTCATCCAGGGTATGCGCCAATTGCGTCCACATTTTCTTCGATTTCGCGGGAACGTTCATCGCTACGAGGCGTTCACCGAAGCTATAGCCGGGGTCGGGACTGTAGCCGGGGTCGCTGACCCCGGAAGAGACTGATATGTTTTCACCGGCATCACCGATGCCGGCTACAGCCAAGCCGGCAGCCCATGCCTGCCAGAGATTTTCTGCCGTCCGATTACCAATGCCGGGAAGCAATTTCACCATTCGGTTAAAGGCGACTTCATCGCGCGGATTGGCTACGAAACGGATGAATGAAGTCACATCTTTGATGTGCGCCTGCTCGAAAAATCGGATACCGCTGGTAATTTGATAGGGGATGCCGCGCCGGGAAAGCTCCAGCTGTAGCTCTAACGCGTGATAGTGCGCGCGATAAAGCACGGCGATGTCATTAAGATCGACACCTTCATCGCGCAATTCGAGAACGCGCTGCGCCACAAACTGCGCCTGTTCAGCGCCGTCGTTCAACGCCACCAGAGCCGGCTTCAACGCTTTTGATTCACGTGTTGCGCTTAAATGCTTGCGGAATTGTTGAAGGTTTGCGGCAATCGCTGCGTTGGCCACATCGAGAATTTCCGGCACGCTGCGGTAATTCATTTCGATTTTGAACACCTGCGCGTCCGGATAACGCTTCGGAAATTCTAAAATATTTTGGAAATTCGCGCCGCGCCATGAGTAAATCGACTGCGCGTCGTCTCCAACGACCATTACGTTCCGGTGATCGCGGGCGAGCAGGTCTACCAAGTCAGCCTGAATTTTGTTCGTGTCCTGGTATTCATCCACGAGAATGAACCGAAACTGCCGCCGGTAAAATTCTGCGATGGGTTCGTGCTGCTGAAACATCGACAACGTCTTTTGCAGCAGGTCGTCGAAATCCATTGAGTTCGTGGCTTTCTTCTTTTTTTCGTATCGCTCGTGAACATCTTGAATCTTGTCGAGTAGAGGCAGGAAATAAGGGAACTTTTCCGCAAGTAACTGCTCCAAGGGTTTCTCCGTGTTGACGACAAAACTGAAGATTTCCGCAAGGACATCGCCTTTTGGGAACCGAATTACCTTCGGATCGATGCCCGCGCTGGCGACAACAGTTTCGATCAAATCCTTTTGATCTTCGCGATCCATGATGGTGAATCCGCCGGAGTAACCGAGTGCAGTGCCATGCCTGCGCAGAATCCGGTTGCCTACTGAATGAAATGTTCCGCCCCAGAGACCGCTGGCATCTACCGGCAGCAAATTCGTTACGCGCACCAGCATCTCCCTTGCGGCTTTGTTCGTGAATGTGAGAAGCAGAATGTTGCGGGGATCGATTCCGTTTTCGAGCAGATAAGCCACGCGGTAGGTAAGAGTGCGCGTCTTTCCTGAGCCCGCCCCGGCAATCACCAGAATCGGGCCGGGCGGGGCAGTTACCGCAGTGAGCTGTTGTTCGTTCAGCTCAGCGGCATAATCAATATGGACTGACGTCGATGTTGGTGCGCGCTGCAGCGTATATTGACGGGACATTAGCGATTGCGGATTACGGATTGGCGACTGCGGAAACGAACCGCAGCCAAGCGTATTGCGCAAACTTGCGCCCGAAGAATCGTCGGTGATCAGCTGATTTAAGCAGCTATCACCATGGCGCGCTTCCGGGCGGTCGCGTCAAGAATTCGCTTTCGCAAGCGCAATGATTTGGGCGTCGCTTCCACATATTCATCGATGTCGATGTATTCAATCGCGCGTTCCAGACTCATGCACAGCGGCGCTTCGAGCTGAATCCCTTTGCCTTCGCCCTGGCTCCGCATGTTGGTGAGATGTTTTGCTTTGCAGGGATTGACTGGCAAATCTTCCGGTCGCGCGTTTTCGCCGACGATCATCCCCACATAAACGTCTTCCTGCGGACCGATGAAAAGCCGGCC
>Ga0209156_10000991_pt1 | contig 23637 bp, 32 predicted proteins | sample GraSoiAngelo_124_FD_185881 | JGI IMG/M metagenome (GOLD analysis project Ga0209156, IMG submission 185881) | Grasslands soil microbial communities from the Angelo Coastal Reserve, California, USA - 14_0927_05_20cm (SPAdes) (version 2) | ecosystem: Environmental > Terrestrial > Soil > Grasslands... | reverse complement strand
CGATCACGATGGCTCGCGGAAAGGAAGTACCAGCAGGTGCCGGCGGCGCTCCTGCTGGTGGTGTTGCCGAGACGTTGCTTTGCGCCGTAGCTGGTTCCAGCGGCTCCCAATCGGAGAAGGAAACATCCGAGAGCAGCATGCCTTTGGGGCCAAAAGTCTGAATACGTGCGACCTGGAGATTCGAACGGTCAAACCAGATTTCGCGGAGGACTTCCAACTGATAGCCTCCGCGCAAGACGGTGAGCACGTAGTAGCGGCCATGTTCGTCGTTGAATTCGCGCATGGTTACGGCTTCTTCCTTGCGAATTTCGGGCCAAAGCAGGGCGTCCAGCAGGTGCTGTGGACGCAGATTCTCAATCGGCTTGAAGCTGACCTTTTCGTTGGCAACCGAGCCCACCAGGAATTTGTTTTTTGTCGGAATGGACACGCGAAAAGTATCTCCGTCGGTGGCCATATCAAAGATCGTTTTTCCGATTACGGGGGCCTGACCGATCATGCGAATTTCCACGGGGCGCGCCGCGAGGAGGAAGGCTTTCACTTCGTGATACTCATCGATGACGCCGCTATATTTCGACCCGGCGGTGGGTTTCAGTTCCACCGTGGCATTCAGGGTTTTCGTGTTCCGCGCGATGAGATTGTAGGCGTCGAGCAACTCCTCGCGCGTGGCATCCTTCGCCACGGGCCGCTCCGAAGCAGGGATTTGCGTATGCCCGGTGATGGCCGGGCCGTGGCAGGCGCAGGAAACAGCCGCCAGTGTCGCCAGAAGCAGGCATGTTTCGACACATCGCATCAGTAAGTTCCGCACTCCTAGATACAAAGGAAGCAATCTAACAACCAGTTGGATGCCCGTCCATCGAAGCGGTGCGGGCACGGAGAAAGCTTCAATTCGGCCGCGCAATATGGACGTCAAATCTTTGGACCGCCGGGCGCAGGCGCCGGATGATTTCGCTGGGCCACAGGGTTTGGCTCAAAATCGTGACCCAACCGTCCTCGGGCTCGCAAACCGCACAAAACGCATAGCGGGTATAAGCCTGTTGATAGGCATCCAAGCCGCGCCTAGAAAGTTCGCCCTCGAGCGCGGCATCGGCCATTTGTGCGGCGCTGCCTGCGCGGAGACCAAACGTTTCGCGTTCGAAGCGCTCGAAAAGTTGCCGCAACTCTGCGACGCCAGGCGAAGAAATCACGATACAGCGCCCCGCGGCTTCGCGCCATTCCATTTTCCGCGCCTTGCAGAATTCCCGCACGCGATCGAGATGGCTGAAAAAATCCAGAACATAGGCGTCTCTGCCTGCCAGCGCAGGGAAAATCTGCGACCAAATCTCCGCACCGTCCTCGCCGCGCACCGGCTCGCGGTTTTCCGTCTCCACCAACTCAAGCCCTACGGCCTTAGTCTCGTTGCCGAGGTCGAGAGCCTGCACATCAAGAGAGTACGGCGGCAATTCGAGCGCACCGCTCCCCGTGGCTGCATTTCCCGGCGTGCTCATTCCACGTCCTCGGCGTGGGGAAAGTTTTCGCGGAATTCGGGGGACTGTTTGCGTACGTCCAGCCAATCAAAAAAAGAGTCCGGAGTTTCCAACCAGATGCGGAACCAATTGGCAATTTCGATTTTTTCGGCGCGCTTTTGCGGCTCGACTTTGTGATTGCGCGAAATCATTTCCGCGCGGCGCTTGCCCAGCCGGGCAACTTCGAGCACGCGCTCGACCGCGGCCTTCTCGCCGTGCGCGCGGAACTTTCGCATCAACTCGTCCAGGCGCATAATGCTGACTTCTGCATCCGCCAACGTTTTGAAGTGCAGAAGGTCTTCAAATTCCTCTTCGTATTGTTCCTCGGCTTCTTCCTGCATGGAGAGCAGAACTTTGTGGCCCGCATCCTTCAGGACATCGGCAATATATTCCGGGCCGGTTTTTCCCGCTTCACCGTGTTCCGCGAGGAGCCGCAAGCGCAATTGCTCGATCTCCGCGGGCGTCCATTTCTGCGCGTTGATTTCGCGGGCGGTTTCCAGGATCAGTACTTTCTTATTCTTAAGAGCCTGGTTCATTGCGTCTGGCCTTTGTGCTGTGGCTGTTGCTGATGCGCTGCCGGCTTGGCGTGCTCTTTTTTTGCGCTCGGCGGCACAGCAGGCGTTGGCGGCGGATCCGCCGGAAGCCCCGCCAGCAGCCGCCGGTACTTCAGCACATTTCTATTGTGCTCCTCCAGCGTGGAGCTGAAAAAGTGGCCGCCCTGGGTATTCGCGACAAAATACAAAAAACTGGTATCCTCCGGATGCAGCGCCGCGCGCAGCGACGCTTCGCCGGGATTCCCAATCGGGCCCGGCGGGAGCCCGCGGTGTTCATAGGTATTGTACGCGGACTCAAAGCTCAAGTCTTTTCCGGTCAGCGTTCCTCTGTATTGCCCTGATCGCTCCATGGCATAAATCACCGTGGGATCGCATTGCAGGCGCATTCCTTTGCGGAGGCGATTTTCGAAGACGCTAGCCACCATGGGACGCTCCTCCGGCTTAGGGGTTTCGCGCTCGACCAGCGAAGCGAGCGTCACAATTCGCAGGCGCGCGGAGGGGCTTGCCACATTCAAAGTGGCCTGTCCTTTCGAGCCTGCCTGTCCATTCGAGGGCGCTTGCCCAACCGGATCGGAAGTGGCGATGCGCTTCCACTCTTCCTTGAATTTGTGCACCATCTGCGCGGTCAATTCGCTGGCCGCAGGATGACGAGGAAGTTCGTAGGTGGCGGGGAAAAGAAATCCTTCGAGGGTCAGCGCGTCGGGCGCGAAATCGCGAATCAGCGAAGGGTCGCTTGCCGCAAAAAGAAAATCGCCCGCCGGCATAAGCTTGCCGGCCTGGAGCTCGCGGGCGATGTCAAACATGGTTTCGCCCTCGCGCACAGTGAAAGGCTGCTCGAAGATTTGTCCGTTGGCGATTTTCCAGAAAACGTCACGTCCGGTCATGGGGTAGTCAAAGAAATATTCGCCGGCCTCCAGCGTGCGTTTGGGATGACGCCGCGCGTAAATTTCGAAGGCCAGCTTGCTGCGGACCACGCCATTCTGTTTCAGCAAAAAGGCGACGTACCGGCGCGAAGCTCCGTGGGGAACATCGACAAAAACGCCCTCTTTCGGGAAACCCTGGTAGGGGTACGTGATGCCGTACCACATCCATGCGGCGTAAGCGCCAGCGGCCAATATGACGATCAGCATTAAATATAGAAAATATTTCAACCCCGCTCCGCCTTCCCCTTTTCTTCGAATCTCAACGCGGTTCTGCCAGTTGCTCCTGCCGTTTGAGGTAGTCCTTCAGGATCACCGCGGCGGCCATGGCATCTACGGTCGCTCTTGCCGATGCTTTTTTGGGCTTCCTACCACCGGATTTTTCGGCGTGAAGGAAGCGTCCCTGAGTTTCTTCCAGCAACCGCTCGGCTTCCCAACTGGTCAGCCGCTCATCGACCAATTCCACGGGCAGGCCAAGCTGTTTTCGTACGCGGCGGGCAAAACGCTCGGCTTCTACGGCCATGTCGCCGCGCGTGCCATCCAGCTTGAGAGGCAAGCCCACGACGATTTGTTTCACGGCGTGCTCGCGCACAAGTTCGCGCAACCGGCGCATGTCCTCATTCCGGTTGATTCGTTGCATCGTGGCAAGAGGCTGCGCCACTGGCGTATTTGCATTAGCAATCGCCAGACCCATCCGCTCTCTCCCATAATCGATGGAGAGGATGGAGCCCGTTGCAGACGAGTGCGCCGTCGAAACCGGCTTCTGCGCTTCAACTCCCCCTGGATTCATCTTATCCAGTATAACGTGAGGACCCAGCGCATGCCGAAGCGCTGCGTCCTGTATGTTTAATTAGCGCGCAGAGTGTTGAGAGGGCAAGGATGGATTTCACAAAAAAGAGTGCCTCCGAAGCGCTTTCCACAGCCGGCCCGCAGTTAGGCGCTCGAACGCAGTAAGTGAGCAGCGATGAAAGAGTCCAGAGCTTGCCTGGAGTCCCAGCGAGGCACATAACCAAAATTTTTTTCAGGCGCGTGTTGTCGGCGACCCAGGGAAAGCGAATCATGTCGAGCATGCCGGCGGGGAACGGCGCGAAGTGAAGCGCCCAAAGTACTGCCGCGAGAGGATAGAGAAGCGGCGCGGGCAGAGCGAGCGGCTTCTTGCCAGCCGCACGCACCATTTCGCTGTAGAGGGTCGTGCCGTCCCCAGCGACGTTGCGAACCCTCGACATCCACTTGGCGACCGCCGCAGGTCGTGAATGGGATTGAACTGCCAAGCGAGGTGCAGAGCAGTGTTGATCTGATGCGAGAGGAAGCAGTCCTTCAATTGTTCCTAGGGCGCGGTCAAATCGAATTGAAGAAAAGAGGCTGGACACGGCACCTGCGCCATGCGTGGGCGGATGTCGAGCCCCAAGATCCATTCGACGTCGGGATCGGAGCCGAGGCGCTTGATGAGTTGTTGCGCCAGATATCCGCTGCTACCGGTAATGGCAATTCGCAGTTTCAAGTGCGCGGCTCGCGGCACGCTTTGCAGGAATGTCTGCGGAAGCGGGCGACTATTAAAAGATGTACCCGAGAATAGCCTAGCGCGAGGGCTGCACTGGACCAACTTCTGGTCGGAGCACGATGCGCACCCAAATGGTGCGGGACAGTGCCCTCGGCGCTTGAGGATTGTCATCCAAACTACAACATCGATCGGGCGCAATCTGCAGTGACGCTCATCACAGACCGCTGGTTTTTGCTCAACTGGTTTAGGCTTCTACGAATTACGTCTCAACGATTCTGCTTCTGCCGCAGCCATCTCCTTTCAGGGTCTTTATCCCTGCCAGTGGGTAAAGAGAGTCTGTGGGGCAACTGGAGGAGCATCCTTCCGGGGGCACTACCTGTGGGCAGAAGCCCATCTTTGGTTAGTGCTTAAACAAGAGCTCGTTCTTGTGGTGTTCCAAGGCGATGCGAACGAGCTGAGCGCGAGTATGCGCGCCCGTCTTGGCAAAGAGTTGCTGGAGGGTGGCTTTGACAGAACTCTCTGAAACGCCAATGCGTTCCGCAATTTCCTTGTTAGCCAGGCCTTCAAAGACCAAAGAAAGGACCTGCCGTTCCCGTTGCGTGAATTGTTCTGGATGAGAATGGGCGGTTTGGCTCGTCTTGGCCGCTACGGCCGCCTGCAAGAGTTCTTGGTCGAAGAACACTTTTCCGGTTACTACGTCGCGGATCGCGTGCGTAAGCAAGGCCGCAGAGTTATGCTTCATGAAAATGCCTGAGACACCGGCGTGGATCAACTCGGCTGCTTGGCCTTGATGGATAACTGCGGTCACGACCAAGACCTTGCCGCCAAAGCCTTGCTGCTTCGCGGAACTCACAAACTGCGTTCCCGTACTTTGTCCCAGATCAAAGTCCAGCAACACGACATCAACTTGCCTTTTCTGCAGAACCCTAAGGGCTTCTTCGCTTGAGCCGCAATGCGCTACTACTTCGAATCCCCGTTCGGCGTGCAGGAGTCGCACCAAGCTTTCGCGAAAAAGAGCGTGGTCGTCGACTATTAAGATCGCAATTGTTTTTTCTGTTCCTTCAGGCATGGACGGTTTCTTCGATAGCGCACAACGCAGGCACCGATATTACGAAAGCAGTACCTACCGGTCTGGCTTCGTAGGCCAATTCACCGCCGAAACTCTTCATTATCGCGCGCGACACAAAAAGGCCCAGTCCCCCAGACCCAGCCCCGCGTTGAAAAGGCCGGAACAAATTTTCAGGAGAAGCGATGCCGACGCCCGTGTCTTCGAAGCGGATAACTACCCGGCGTGCTTCCTCCGACGCGGTCACGCAGAGCCTTTTCGTCTCCGTGGACAGCATTGCGCGTTGACTATTCTTGGCCAGATTCAAGAAGACTTGAATGAGTCCGTAGCGGTCCGCCCAAACTAAAGGCAGGGGCTGGGCGACCTGCCATATGACTTGGATTTTTGATTCTCGGTAGGCATTCTCGATTATGACGCGGAATTCGTCGAGCACGGTTTTCAGGTCCACTGCGGCCGCGGTCTGGCCAACGGTGGTCCGTAACTCCAGAGCCGCTACCCGCTGCAGGCTTTCCACCAGGTTGCCCAGGGCGTGAAAGTCCTCATTGTTTTGCAGTTCCTGGACCCGCGAGAGATTCCTGTGGACTACCAGGACCGCACCGCACAAATTCCGAACCTCGTGAGCGACTGCACTCATGAGAATGCGGCTGTTTTTCAACAGAAAATCCAGGCTCAAATCCTCTCGGGTGCGCAGGTCCTCTGACAGGTCGACAATGATAGCGGCCAAGCGCGGGCCTGAGGCGGTCGTGTAAGTAGAAAACCAGACGCCGGCCAAGAAAACCTCCGCATTGTTTCGCTGCCCGGTGCATTGCATTGTTGTCCGAAATGCAGCGAAAGACGGCGAGTGAAGGGCCTGTTGCAAGGCAGGCAGGAAAGTGATGATTGGTTGTCCTCGCAGCGGTTGTGCGTTCGGCGCCAGCAGGCGCTGAGCCGCGTCGTTGCAGAGAAGAATCTTTCCATCCGAATCAATGATAACAATAGCGGCCGGACTGCTCTCGACCAGAACTTGCAACTGCTCTTCCGCCTCTTGCCGCCGCTTCATTTGATCTCCCAGTTCGTTGGCGTGCTGTTGAAGTGTGAGATACCGGTTGCGAATGAGCTCCGAAATAAACAGCCCCGCGCCAATGAACGCGACGGAACTAAATACAAGGTGCACGGGCGTCTCATTCTTGGAGAGATTGTTGAAGTCAAGAACAGCACATAGCAGAGCAATGATGATAATCGCTTTGCGCGACAGGAATGCCGCTGCAATCATGACCGGAAACAGGTATAGAAAGCCTAGCGAGATATAGGGTCCGATCCGCCAGTCGACCAGGGCAATTGCTGTTCCGACAACTGCTGCGGCAACTAACAGTTTCCTGCGGTTAGCCAGAACGAAAATGGATAACAGGTCCCGCATGACCGAATACTCATAATGCCCCACCATTCGGAGAGGGGTGAATCACATTCTAATGGACTGGCCAAAAGATAGCCACATTACATCCTGAAAGATAGTTATTTGACGCGGAAGGACGCTCCCTTTTTTCCACGGAAGGGAGTCGAGAATGAACATCGCCGAGGTCGTGTCAGGGCGCGCCAAGTTAAAAGGTATCCGCCGGGCGCTACTCTCCGCGGCGGCCCGCAACGTGTTAGCAGATCAGCTGAGAGCACTCCTCCCCGCCGGGGCTGTAGTGGGGCCACTTCGTATAAGAGAAGCGCAATTCAAGCCTAGGCGCAAGCTCACAGCGTACTACGACGTGGTTGTATACGCCGAAGGAAAGAAGGCCTCTTGCGTTCGCCCCATCGCAGTGACCTGGGAATCGGAAACCGATGCCGATCGCAGTGGCGAGACGGTCGATATCACTAAGGCCGTGGCCGAGGCGGTGCGCCGCGGAGTGGCAGCACCCTTCCTGCAATTGACCGCCGACCTTCCCGAGCTGAACATGCATATGCGGGTCTCTCCGCTCGACGCACGATTCACGCAGCTTGCCCGCTTATCGGATCCGCAGCACGTGCGCACTATGCTTGCAGACACTTACGCGTCAGCTAACGGAGCCTCGGACCGGCGTCGAATCAGGGATTATAAAATCGCGTCGGTAAAATATCGACCAGGCAGACGGCACGTGCTGCGGTACGATCCGGAGGACCCGGGGGGCGGGGAAACCGTATTCGCCAAGGTGTACATCAGCGACGAAGAGGCCCGCACTTTTCGTCGCGAAGACGGAGCCCGAACCTTCCGCGTTGCGCGGGAGGTAGCAGACTGGCTGGCAGAACGCGACGGCTTGAATTGTCTGAGGCCGCTAGCCTACGTGGCTGAGGATGCGGTGGTCCTTTACCCGCGACTTTGCGGCGTGCCCTTTTCCGAATACGCGCGGCGACTTAACGCGGACCCCGCTAAGTGGTTGCGCCGCGCCGGAGAAGCGGTTTGCACTTTGCATCAGCTCCCCGTGGCGCTTGCCAGTCGGCCTGAACCTCATGATTTTGCAGCAGAGATTCGGTCGATTATGCGCAAGAGCCGTCATGTCTCAGCCCTGCTGCCGGACGTGGGGTCAGTCATGGAGGCGGTCCTCGACTGTGCGCAAGAACTGCACGACCGACTGTCCCAGGAGCCACCTACTTTCACGCACGGGGATCTCAAAAGCGAGCACCTCTGGGTTTGCGCTGGCGGGCTCACCGTGATGGATCTCGACAGTTCTCGTTTAGGGGACCCCGCACTCGACGTGGGATACTTCTTGGCCGACTGGCAATTCCGGCAAGCCCACCTTGACCAAGCCGGAACGGACGAGATGTATGAGAGTTTTCTTGCAGGGTACGTTCCTCGTGCACTGAAAGATTTCTCGATTCGCGTCCGCCTTTGTGAGGCAGTGGAGTTGGTTAAATGTGCGGTGCGTCGCGTGCAGCTCTTTGAAAATGACTGGGCGTTGCGTACGACCGAGCTGGTGGAACGCAGCCAAGCGGTGATAGAAGATGTTCAACGTACCCTCGTTTTGCGCGGACGGCGATTCCCGCTGGCCCGTAGCTTTGACCCGACGTCGGCGGGGAAGAGCAGGTATCTTCAATGAGCGAGTGATATGCACGCGCTTGCCAAGAACCCTGGCCGCCCTCGTGATCGTATCGAGAGTCACCGAGACGTTGCACGGGTCGAGCAGGCGATCCCGCACGCTGAGCTTCTTCCCGCTCAAGGCCAGGACGAACTCCTCGATGTCCTGCTTGTGGACCCCGTTCATGCGCATGAACTGCCGCAGCGCGTACATGTAGGGATAGACCGGGAAAGCGCCGCTGAAGATCTTCTCCCGCACCCACGGGCTCATCTCTGCGAGCGGCCCCAGCCGCATGCTCACCCAAGACTTGCTCCGCGATAACTGTTCGGCCAGCTCGGCCACGCTGCTCTGTTCGAGCTTGCGCAGTTGGTCGAGGAAGGCCGCCTGCTCCAGAATGCTTAGTGAGTGGTCATTCGAGACGCGCAGAAGATTCAGAATGGCCGCGGCTTCCTCTGCGCCCAGCGAGGCGTACGGCGCCAGGCCCATCCCCAGCTTCACCGCACATCGATACCGCTTGAACCCGTTCAGCAAAATGCTCAGTGGCGCGCGGTCCACGCCCTCCAAAGGCTCTTCGATTCCGCGCTCGGCAATCGCTGCTAACAAGCGCGCCTCCACCGCCGGATTCTTCATCCGGTAGCTCTCGTACCTCAAATCCAAGGCGGCTAGTTCGATTTCGCGTGTCATCCCGGTTCTAGGAACTGTTGTTCTCCAGGTAGTGCAGAAGGTAATCGATCCGGCGGCGTCTGGCGATGCGGTGTTGTCTCACCGCCCGTGCCAACATCTTCTCGATCAGAGTGACCACCATGACCAGATAGCGGACGATGTCGGCATCGAAGCTCATCCCCTTGCGTTCCCCGGGCCACCGGCGCCGGTCGGTGCCTCGGCCAGCGCTTGCCGTTTTGCAATTTCTTCTTCTCTTTGCCTTCTGCGGTACGGACCGCTGCAGCCGCCCGACCGACCACCGCAAAAAATATTCGCAGAACCTGTTTGTTGAGTAGGACTACTCCTCCTTGACCCGAGATCCCGATCACATTCGAGTCTGTCGAACCCACGTGACCCTAAGGGCTCCCTGGCCAAGTGTAAATACGTTTGCGTTTGGCGCTACTATGTGTAAATATGGTTTCATATGGTACGCAGATACTTCTGGCTGAGTCTGCTCGAACAAGCGTGGAAGGACCGCTCTGTCGTGTGGCTCGCTGGCGTTCGTCGAGTCGGAAAGACGTGCCTGTGCCAGAGCCTCCCTGGCATCGAGTATTTCGACTGCGAACTGCCTCGCGTCCGACGGATGATGCTCGACCCACAAAGCTTTTTCGACGGTCTGCGCGGCAAGCGGATTGTTTTCGATGAGATCCACCGGTTGCAGAACCCATCGGAATTGCTCAAGATTGCAGCCGATCATTATCCGCATACGCATCTCGTGGCAACTGGCTCTTCTACTCTAGGTGCGTCGACAAAATTCCGAGACACGCTAGCCGGACGCAAGAGAGACCTCTGGCTAACCCCCATGTGCCTTCCCGACATGGATGATGCCAAGCGGACCGACATCAAACACCGTCTTCTGCGAGGTGGGTTGCCTCCGTTCTTCTTGCCGGACAAGCTACACGAACGAGATTTTCAGGAATGGATGGACGCTTATTGGGCCAAGGACATTCAGGAGCTCTTTCGCCTGGAGAGGCGAGATTCATTCCAGAGATTCACCGAGCTAGTCATGGCACAAAGCGGCGGCATCTTTGACGCCACTCGATTTGCCCGCCCTTGCGAAGTGAGCCGTCCCACCATTGCAAACTACCTTCGTGTTCTTGAAGCCACATTTGTCGCACACGTGATTCGTCCGTTCAGCAGTCGCCGGCCAACCGAGATCGTCGCCGCACCTAAAGTCTATGCCTTCGACACGGGATTCACCTGCTACTACCGCGGCTGGCAGGACTTGCGAAACGACGACCTCGGCGTATTATGGGAGCATTTCGTGCTCAATGAAATTATGGCCCGCTCGCAGAATCGCGAAGTTTTCTATTGGCGAGACAAGCGTGGGCACGAAGTGGACTTTGTCGTGGTGACCAACCGAAAGAAACCCCTAGCCATCGAGTGCAAATGGTCCGCGAACAACTTCGATCCTGCCAACCTAATCGCGCTCCGACACCAACACCCCGAAGGCGAGAACATTGTCCTCACACACGATGTGGAGCGTGCTTTCTCCCGCACCTATGGAGCATTGAAAGTGCGCTTTCAAAGCCTCAGGTCTTTCGCCGAGCTACTTGCTTCGTAGCTGCTCTGGAACGAGAGTGTTTTCCTGACTTCCACTCTGCCAAACCATTTTCAGCCCGGACAGAGTGCGGACCCACAGGCCGTCATCGCTTCAGGGGGTCAAAGGGCGGCTGATGGTCCCTGTCTATCTATTGGCTAAAATGGTCGGGGCGCCCGGATTTGAACCGGGGACCTCCTGCGCCCAAGTCAGGCGTACTATCTCTTGGAAGTCCTTCCTTTTCAGTCTCGGTTTTGAAAACAAGCGAGTTAGAAAAATATTTGACAATGGCACGATGTACGGAAATGTGGATGCGCATGCATGGAGTCTCCCGAATTTTCCCCATCGCGAAATAACAGCGAGAGTGCTCCAATCGGTTCCCGCATTTTGTTAAAAACCATGCTTCGGCACGGAACCGAAAGCTTCGATGTTCCTACAACGGTCTTGTAAACCGTTGCCAAGAATTGGGCCTTGGGTCGGCACTATCGTATCGATGGCAATGGCGCAACCAAAGCACCTGCAGCTTGCCTACACACCCGAGTATCCTATCCCAGCGCACCCATCTCACCAGTTGCCAAGGGCCGACCAGAATCTGAGAAACCTGCAGGAAAATATCTTCAGAGCACCAAAGGAAAAGATCCTGACCCGTTACACTATGGTTCGTGCACCGTTCGTGTACAGTCGCCCATACCGATATCAGGTTGGCTCGACGGGGTATCGTTCTTTCATCGTGAAAAACCTGGGTGTTGCAAGTTTAGGATCCCATCTGTAGCGACAAAAGCTCCGGCCATAACGCTAGAAGCGCGTACCTTATGACCAGGCCGGCACACAGTGCAACCAAAACGCTGCATAGGGAGCCTACCAGGAAGTATTCCGCAAATTCCCGCTCCTGCAGTTCCTCTGACCGAATTAGGCCCTTTGCTGCGACGAGAAAGCCCAACGCCGCATAGCTCCCCGCAACCACGACCAGGGTTAAAACCAAGCGCTCCAAATTTCCAATCAGGCGGCCGCGGTTCATCTCCACTAGATCAAGTCTCTTCGTTCCGGTATCGCTATCTGCTTCCGTGCTGCGCAATGAAAGTTGCGGAAGGGTTTCGGTTTTCCGGAGACATCCGCGGACGATGTATGTTCCACCTCGAATGACGAATAGCAAGACACCGCTCACAATGGAAATTGCCGATATTGGTTCGAGAGAGATGGGCAACGAAAGATGGGCGTGCATGTGTAGATCGAAGTGTCTTATGAAGGCAAAGTCAAAAAGTAGATTTAGAACCACTACTACTATTTCGAGTTCGGCCGTCCACTTTTTAGGACTTCGGAATCGTAACCACGGTTGAATGGCGGTCAAGGTAGCCAGCCAAGCGCTGACAATGACGGAGTGGCAGATCCAATAGGAGAAAACTGCTGCGACCACGATCCTCAAAATCAGAGCCCAGCGCCAAGTTTGCCACTTGAACGTGACTCCGTCCGCATCCTCAGGCAGGGGATCGGCCGTGATTCCGTAAGACACGATGGACCACAGCGCGAACAATTCCGACCACGTCAAAAACTGATCGCTAATGATGATTCTTGGCACGTTTTTTCTCTAATGCTGGATTTACCCATTTTTCGATAAAGACTCGCCAAGCTTGTTCTGCTTCGGCATATGCTCTCCAGCCCATTGACTTTACCTGTTTGCTAACCGCTTGTCGGCTGATCTTCAGGTGCTCAGCGGCTTCCAGTTGAGTGCGTCCTTCGCGCATAAGTTCAGCGATGCGAAGCTGTTGTCGGGTAAGCTCGGAACGGTGGAAGGACAGAAGGTGAGCGATGCCATTCATCACTTGATCGGCCTCGCCGAAGCCGAAAAAGACCCCACCCAAGGATCTTTTGCGCCTTGCGTACTCTATTGCCGCCCGCGCGTTATAAAGAGCGGGTCCGTCGACATTTATGGCCTCTTCTTGGATGGGTGTAGTCAAGACCCCGAATCCGACACCCACTCTCAGGTCGCGATCGGAGAATCGCTGGTCGATGTCCCACATCAAGTTGGGAACAGGTGTTGCTGACAAGAGCAGGCCTTGAAATTCGTCGCCGAGCGTAATGACGAACTTCGCCAAGATGTCTTTTGCGTACTTCTTATTGAGATATTGAATAAATTCTCTGAACCTCTCTTGTATCTTTGGGCGTCGGCTGGGAAGCAATTCACGCGAGCCCACCATGTCTCCGATGAGAGCAAGGCAAGGCTCGCTACGAAGTGCCTCTCTTTTCCTGGTTGGCGCCATGCTCATATCATACGGACATGCGAAGTCAATGTCAACCTAATAAGGTTGTCTAATGCTAGTGCAACCTATTCTGGTTGCTGGATATATATGCAACCTAATGTGGTTGTCACCCTCCTAAGTGGCGAGCAACGAACGGAGTACGAACCCTTGAGAGGTACAAGTTCGGGGATGTTGAACTCGATTTTAGAAAGTATCGTGCCGTGAGAGCCGGACGACCGATGGACCTCTCGCCGCGTGAATTCGAAATACTGAAATGTCTTATCCTGCATGAAAATGAAATCGTACGCGTGACCAAATATTGGATGAGTGTGGGGTATTGAGAACTACCCGATCACTCGCACCGTCGACAACCACATCGCCAAACTGCGCCAAAAAATCGAGGCGTCACCGTCGGACCCCGAGCACATAATCACAGTCCACCGGATCGGATACAAATTTGCCAGTTGAATCTTGACGGGTACAACCTGTATTTTAAATGGCCAATTTAAGAAGAGCCCTTAGCGCTACCGTTTGCAGAGTAGTAGTTATCGGGCTGAGGACTCGCTTGAGTCCGCCGACTCTTGAAGATGCCTGCTAGTTGGAAGATCGAAACAACCAAGAGCAGGAAGTAAAGAACCGCCTGAAAAGGTAAGCTGCGTTTCTCAACATGCTGATAGGCGATTGCATGTGCTGTGGTAAGGGCGACCGCGGCATAAGCCCACCGCTGAAGCGACTTCCAACGGCCGACTCCGAGCCAACGAAGTGAAATATCGTTAGACAGCGCCAAGAGCAGGGCGAAGACCAGAGTTGCAACAGCACCCGTGTAATTTCCGAAACCGAAGGTGTCCCGTCGCAAGTGGTGGCGAGTATCAAGGAAATACAACCACATCCTGCCTCGCAAATGGACGTTGAGGCCGACCGCGGTATGTACCAGTGCAGAGATTCCCGCCCATATTCCCAAGTCCCGCCGCAGATCAAAGCTAACCGGATTGGGTTTCTGGCACAGCACATTGAGCGGGCCCAACAGCAGCGCGGCTGCCGTAAGGAATAGCGCAGGGTAGGCTGTCCCAATGCTTAGCCGAGAGATGAAATCGCGCTTAGGAAAGAAATGCATGAAGATAACCGTCAGCGCGAGACTCCCGACAGACATGAGAATGTGATTAAAAAGACGGCGCCGCAGACGATTGTTGAGCATTTGAAAATGGTGTGGCCAATGCAGCCGGGTTGTAAACTGACAATATGAGTGGAACCGCCGTTCTGCAACGTGGCGCTGTCGTGCGCCGTGGGCGAAGGCTCGAATACTTCACCATCGCGTGGAACGCCCTGGAAGGTCTAGTGGCTGTCGTGGCAGGAGCAGCGGCAGGCAGCATTTCCCTTGTCGGCTTTGGAATCGATAGCTTCATCGAAGTCACAGTCGGGTTCGGTCTTGCTCTGTAGAATGTCCGTTGACGCGGAGGTTCATGAGCGCGAACGAAACAAGAAACGTGCAGTTAAAGTTGTCGGTGTCTGTTTTTTGGCTTTGGCGGCGTACATTGCCTACGAATCCGTCAGAGATCTATGGTTTGGGAGAACTCCCGAACACAGCACGCCTGGAATAATTCTGGCTTGTGTCTCGCTGGTCGTAATGCCTCTACTCTCGCGGGTAAAGCAAAAAGTGGGCCGTGCTCTGGGCAGCTCCGCCATGCAAGCGGACGCCAAACAAACGGAGTTCTGTACTTACTTGTCGACCATTCTGCTGGCGGCGCTGCTGCTCAATACTTTCTTCGGTCTGTGGTGGGCCGATCCCGTGGCGGGCCTCACTATGGTCCCCATCATCGCTAAAGAGGGAGTGGGAGGATCGCAGGGTAAAACCTGCGAGGAATGCCGCACAGGATAATACGATTTGAAAGAGCAGGAAAGCGTGCACGGCGTCCGTTGTCTCCGGACTGGACGTGACAAGCCGAATCCGCGCGCCGCGATCCGTTTCCGAGAGTTCGTAGCGAATCTGTTCCTTGAGCCTCGTCATGGTCGTCGTGCCCGGTGGGTTGGTGTCGTGAATGCTTCGAGAGTTCAGCTTCATGTCCTTCCAGGGTATAGAGCTTCTTGTCCACGGCCAGCGCGTACATCATGCCGTCTTTGACGCACATCCGGGTGCATTCGGCAGGCGTCTTGTCCTCAGCCATGTACGAATTGACCCGTTGAATTCACCTGCCTACTTTTCACTGGACGATTAAAAACGCAAATTGAGAGACGCTGTTACGTGCGGGCTGGGCCCAGTGCGTGATCACCGGATTTGCATTTTCGAAGATTGATGGGACCAGAAATGCAGGGTCCCCTGAATTTTCCCCATAATTGCCAGATAGCGTGCCGCTTAACTTGCTGCCGTTCAACGGTTTCTGAATAGCATGCCTGCCTACCCGTGTTTTTAACATATTCAGCGTTCAGCGAACTCATGGCAATTAAACGACTTGTGAGTCCAGACCGCCTGCCTAGGAGAATTCCACAGTGAGCGTTTTGGGTGAACCGGCTCGCTGATAAACTAAAGAAAATACGCGGGATGTTCTGGTCGACCCTAGCAGACGATTTTCGAACTTTTCTGCACCAAACCTCTGATTTCGGCTGGGCCGGACGTACAGGTAGCAGCTCCACGCTGAGTTCCCATGCTTGGGGCATTTACCGCCGCTCCCCTATAACGTGGGCCAATCCCCACGAGCTTATTTTCACGATCATCGTAAAATAGTCTGTACCATTTTACGATGTATGTGATAATGGTCCACATGCAGGAGCGACACCGCCTGTATACTGAGATCCTGGCCGACCATCTGCGCAGGCATCGCCAGATCGCGTTGGTCTCCGGACCGCGACAGGTAGGCAAGACTACGACGTGCCGGTCCATCAGCGATGCTTATCTCAACTGGGACAACGCTGATGATCGCAGGAAGCTGCTGCGCGGTCCAGCCGCACTGGCCGAAGCTCTGCAGCTGGACCGCCTTGGAGCGCAGATTCCCGTCGCCGTGCTGGACGAATTGCACAAGTACAGCAAATGGAAGACTCTGCTGAAGGGCTTTTTCGACACCTACGGCGAGCGCGTCCGTCTGATCGTAACCGGGAGCTCCCGGCTCGACGTTTTCCGTCGCGGGGGTGACAGCTTGATGGGGCGCTATTTGCTCTACCGCATGCATCCGTGGAGCGTCGGCGAAAGCATGCGTACACAGCTGCCCGAAAAGGAAATTCGACCGCCGGCGGAGATCGCCTCCGCTGACTGGGACGCGCTGTGGGAGCACGGCGGGTTCCCTGAACCGTTTCTCCGCCGCGACAGCCGGTTCACGCGCCGCTGGCGCTCCTTGCGCCAGGAGCAGTTATCACGCGAAGACCTGCGCGAGGTCGCGCACGTAAACGATCTGGGAACGATGGAAACGCTGATGCAATTGCTGGCTGAACGGAGCGCACAGCAATTGGTCTACTCCAGCCTAGGGCGAGAAATTCAAGTCTCGGTGGACACAATCAAGCGGTGGGTCGATCTGCTGGCCCGTCTGCACTACGGATTCATGGTTCGACCATGGTTTACCAATGTCGCAAAAGCACTGCGCAAGGAACCCAAATGGTTTCAGCGGGACTGGAGCGGACTGGCCGACGACGGCGCGCGGGCGGAGACCATGGTCGCCTGCCATCTGCTCAAGGCCGTAGAAGGGTGGACGGACCTGGGATTTGGCGATTTCGAGTTGCGTTACCTGCGCGACAAACAAAAGCGGGAGGTGGACTTCCTGGTGGTTCGTGACCGCAAGCCCTGGTTCCTGGTGGAAGTCAAGATTAAAGAAACCAGCCTTTCGCCCTCGCTCGCCTACTTTCAGGGACAAACGAAGGCGGCGCACGCTTTCCAGGTGGTGATGAACCTGGCGTATCAGGAAGCCGATTGCTTTCGCGTCCCGCGCCCGGTTGCCGTTCCGGCCAGAACTCTGTTCAGCCAGCTCCTCTAACAATCGATTACCGCGTTCCCAAACTCCCGCTACACGCATCGTGTGTGGTGAAGTCGTATAGCTGGCCCTTATCGCAAGTTAGAGGGGCGCGGAGTTCAAAAGCGAAATATGATGCACTCGTAAGCCACTGAGCAGGAACGGCGAAGTTGGTCGGGGCGCCCGGATTTGAACCGGGGACCTCCTGCGCCCAAGGCAGGCGCGCTACCAGGCTGCGCTACGCCCCGACATGAACTATCCCCTTGATTCTACTGTATTTTGCGGTCGCGGTTCCAGCGATCGGAGCAGCAACCGTGCATGAACCGTGCAAGATAGCGCCTCAATTTGCGCTACCGTGCACAATCGCGCGTGGTTTAAATCACTGTAAACAAAGAGTGCACTTCACGCTGAGAATTCTTGGAGACGGCGCGCCTTAGGCAAAAAGCGGGTGTGTTTTTTTTTGCCGAGGATTCCAAAACATCCATTACTTCCATAGGTTCTACCAATCTTCGTTATGAGGCGTGCCAAGAATCGGTCGAACGCGACTCTGTTGGTGAAGCCGTTCCTCCAAAGCCTCCAAAGCACGGCGAAACGCCGTCGGCGTTTTGTATTTCACGAGTGGCCTCTCGATGAGTGTGAGTAAGCGTTGATCAGACGTGCGGCCTGGCCTCCCCGGCGCCTTCCTTCGACCAGAAGTGCTTGCTTGGCGGTGAGCCCGCGTTCCAATGCGTCCCGGATAGCGCTGGCAAGGTGATCATCAGACAGTCCCTCCGGCCACATCCGCTATCGTGCGCGGAACCGAAGTAACAGGCAGCCCTTCGCGCTTTGCCACATCGGAAGGCCGCAGCTGGTTTGTGTGCAGGCGGATTCCCTTTCGTCTTCGGGAGGCGGTTCGTGGGATTGTGACATGAACTTCCGCAGGGAGGACGTCGGACAGGTCATACAGGGCAAGAGCGCTTTCGTGTGAGATGGCAGATTTTGGCCCACACTTCAGCCAGGCCACAAAGAGGTCCTCAAAGCGTGAGGAAGGAAACTGGGCCGGCCGATAAATTCCGTGGGCAACTCTTTGGAAACGCCCATTCTTGGAATAGTCGGTTAGGCGTTCCCAGGAAAAGCCCGCCCGAGCTGCCTGCCGGGCGGTAAAGTACCCGGCCTGCGGAAGATGTTCGGAGTCCTCGACCTTGAAACCACCTTCGTCGGATGCCGCTTCTCAATCGGCGTCCGAAACTCCAACGACAAGACTATGAGACTTGCCCTCACCGTAGGTTACTGGGTACTCGTGTGCGACAGCATGGCTTTCCACGGCGATTTCACTCCCATACTGGCGAAACACACGAAACACCTCAGCCTCGTCGATGTGCTCTCAATCGGAGTCGATCGGATCCAACGGAACTTCGAGCCGATGAAGAAGCAGGTCGTGGCTTGGAGAGCAACGCAGATTCCAGACGAAGTTGCGAAACTGGTCATCTACCGGGCCTTCGTCCAAGGCGTTCCCAAGCAGTTGGCCCGGCGAGTCCATGACCTGTACTTCAATCCGCATGTCGAACAATTCGCTGCGCGGACGACTCGGAGCCTGTCCAATGCGTTCACGAGCGCGTTCAAGGATCTCGATCCAATTCCGCAGTTCCGGGCCACCGCGAAGCTGGCATCATTCCTCGATGCGACCACAGCCTCACGCAATTGACCAAATCAAGATCAAGACGGCAGTCGTCGTGAGAAGTAAGAAGGGAGGCAGCTCTTTCGGTTTTCGTTCTGACGAATATCAATTGGGCTCGGCATGGACGGCGCGGGCCCGCGGGTTCAGCGGGAGACCGTGGATAATTGTGAGACGCTCGAGGCTCTGAATGATTTGAGAAACGCGACAATCTGCCAGCGCTGGGGCTCTGGGAGCTTGGACCAGTCGGGCATGCCGCGCCGGACTCCTCCGTTGGTCAGAATCCAGAACAGCGCGCCCGGCATCGCCTGCTGCACCTGTTCCTTCAGCAGACTTGCCCCCTCTTTGTCCCTCCCGCCTTCATTCCATGGAACTCGGCGAAATGCTGTTCAAAATTCGAAATGTTCGAGAGGCCGTGGAGGATCCACCTTGACCCCGCCAGTTTAGTTGAACTAACATTCAGCGCCGTGCCGCTGACAACGTTCTCAGCACTGCGCATCAACGCTATTCCATTCGCTGGTCACTTTTAGCGCTCACCAGTAGCACCGGCAAAGGAGTCACCCATGAGTGTCATCATGTGCGCGTTCCTTCGCGCATATTCAAGACGCTTTTTCATAGGCCCTTACCAAGCACTCGTTAGGTTTGCGTCCATGCTGACACCGCTCTTCATTTTGAGCGGCGCAGTCAGCGCCCAGGTCGCGCCGACGACCAGGCTGTCGGGAGAGGTGGTGGACAGCTCAGGAGCTTATGTGCCGGGCGCCCAAGTCGACCTCGTAATGTCGGGCACGCAGTTCACCCGGCACACGGTTACTAATGGCGAGGGACGCTTTCTATTTGATCTCGTTCCTCCGGGCAGCTATGAGTTGAATGTCTCTGCCAGCGCATTTGCCGTATTTCATCAGAGCGGTATCCAGCTTGACGTAAACGTCCCGGCAAACCTGAAGGTGCCCTTGACGGTGCGAGGGGCGGTACAGCAGGTGAACGTGGTGGGAAATGCTCCGATGATCGATACCGAATCGGGAGCTCTGCGTCAGGTTGTAAACGAAAGGTACATTCACGAAATGCCTTTGGAAGGCCGGAACGCCGCGACGCTCGTCTTCATGGCGCCCGGCACAGTGACGGGCAAGGGAACCGACCGGGCTTCCTATGCGAGCACCAGCGATACAATCGCCGTATCCGTAAATGGAACATACGGCAATCAGGTGGCCTACAAGCTGGATGGCGCGACTCACGAGGACAATATCACAAATCTAAACGCGGCGTTCCCCCACCCGGACGCGCTTGCCGAATTCAGCGTGGAGACGAACAACTTCGACGCGCGATATGGCGGCTCTGGCGGCGCTGTGGTTAACATTGTTACGAAATCGGGAACGAACTCACTTCATGGGTCGCTGTTCGAGTACCTGCGGAATGGAGCGCTGAACGCGACCAACTACTTTGCCTCGCACAAAGACGCGCTAAAGCGTAATCAGTTCGGCGGCTCGATCGGCGGGCCTGTTATCCACGATAAGCTATTTTACTTCGGTTCGTATCAGGGCACGACTATCGCGAATACCTCCAATGCGAATACAGCCTTCGTGCCCACCGACGCCGAGCGGCGCGGCGATTTTTCCGCCGTCAACAAGCAACTTGTAGATCCGGTCACGAAGGTCCCATTCCCGGGCAATCAAGTTCCGGTTTCGAGCTTCGCCAGTGCGTTATTCAGCAAAGTCCCCACCTCCACCGATCCGACAGGGAAGCTCTTGTACGCGGTTCCCTCGGAGATCCGGGATCACCAGGGACTTGCGAAGCTGGACTACAACCTGGGAAAACACCAGTTCTCCGGAAGCTTTTTTTACGTGCACTACAGCGACCCCGGCTGGAATGGCGGAAATACGCTGCTGAACTACAAGATTGGGCAGCTTCAAACCACCAAGGAGTTCAAAGTCAGCGATACATGGACGATCAGTTCGAGCCTACTCAACTCTGCGACATTCGCCGGGCTTAATCTCGATTCCATCCAGACCCGTACCGCCCCCTTTTCGATCTTCGACTTCGGTACGATCAACGCCACGAAACCGGCAGAGCAGTTTCAGGAGACCGGGCTCAACGTGACCGGTTTCTCCGGCTGGGGCACCGGTGGCTCGCAGCCTCCCGGCGAATGGATTCGCGCTAACTACGAAGTCTCGGATGTAATAACGTGGCTCCGCGGCAATCGCATGATGCACATGGGAGCGACCTACACTCCCTACGCCAAGTTCGATTCGAAAACGGGATTCCAGGAAGAACCGGTGTTGAGGTTCGACGGTTCTGGATCGGGTAACGCACTGGTTGATCTCATGACCGGCTATGTGAGTTCATTTACGCAAACCGCGGGCAAGGCGAAGTTCACGCGCGGCCCTCAGATCAGTGCATTTGTTCAGGATACCTGGCGCGTGATTCCGCGGCTTTCCCTGGATTTCGGTCTACGTTGGGAGCCCTTTATCCCCTATACCGACCCCATCGAGAATCAGGTTGGGGGATTCATCCCCGGATTCAAGTCGCAGCGGTTCCCGAACGCGCCAGTGGGGCTTGCCTTCGCTGGGGATCCTGGTTTCCCGACCGGCGGCATCTATGCGGACACCAACAACTTTGCTCCCAGACTAGGATTCTCGTATGCCGTCCGGCAGGGACGGTATCCAACCACGATCCGCGGCGGTTGGGGTATGTTTTACATCATGCCTTTCATGAAGTTGTACAACAATTTTGTACAGAACGCCCCCTTCAGTCCCTCGGTAACACTTTTCGGCACGAACCTGTTCGATCCCTACGGCAGCGCCGGCGTTACCAACCCATTCCCGCCGTTCGCTCCAGTTCACGCCGATGCCAAATCTCAGTTCGTGCTGCCGCAGCAATATCAGTACTTCGACACGCATTGGGGGCTGGGGCGTACGGACGCATTTAACCTCACCATCGAACAGCAATTGGCCTCTGACCTTGTGTTCCGCGCTGCTTACGTCGGAACGCAAGGACGCGATCTGCAGTACTTCGAGGAGCGTAATCCTGCCGTCTTTCAGCCGGGAGCGACAGTCAGCAACACGAACGCGCGCCGTCCTCTGGCGCCAACCTATGCGTCGCTGATCGAGATGAACAATGACGGCATCTCCAACTACCACTCTTTGCAGCTGACGCTGGAGAAGCGCTTCAGTTCCCGGTTCTCGGCGATCTTCAATTACACATATTCGAAGTCGCTCGACAATCAGTCTGTGGACAATCAGTTCACAGTCTCCAATCCCGACCCGTTCGTTCCTGATTTCAATTACGGACTGTCGGATTTCGACACCCCACATAATCTCTCCGTCTGGGGAATCTGGGATTTGCCGCGATTGAGCGGCACACCCTGGCTCCTGCGCGCCGCCGTTGGCGGTTGGGAAACCGCCGGTGCCCTTGCCTGGCGCAGCGGCACACCCTTCACCGTCATCTCGGGACAGGATCGCTCGTTGAGCGGAGTCGGCAACGATCGCGCCGATCTTATCGGCCATCCAATTCTGCATGGGGATCGCTCCCGGGCGGACGTGGTCGCTCAATACTTCAACGCAGCCGCTTTCACGCTGAACTCTCCCGGCACGTTCGGCACTTCCGCGCGTAACCCGCTGCGCGGGCCGGGCCTGTTCAATCTTGATTGGGCGGTGCAGAAGTCTTTCGGAGAGAACCACAAAACGTCAATCCGCGCGGACTTCTTCAACGTTTTTAACAACGTTCATTTGAACGCGCCAGGGGCAAACGTGAGCAGCGCGTCCACCTTTGGGAAAATCACGTCCACCGGCGATCCGCGTATTGTCCAGGTGGCACTGCGGTACCAGTTCTGAGGACCTGGATCATGAAACACTTTCTCGCCCTTGCGGTGTTACTGGTTTGCGGTGCCGCGCGCGCCAGCGGGCCGGAGTTTTTCGTGAACATGGCTGATCCGCAGATGGGCATGTACGCGGGGAATCAGAACACTTTGCAGGAGCAAGCCAACCTTACATTCGTGGTCGCCAGCATCAATCGACTGAAGCCCGCCTTCGTGGTTGTCTGCGGTGATCTCGTGAATCGTGCGGGCGACGCCGAGCAGATCGCGCAATATCGACGCATCATTCGTGAACTGGATCCGCAGATTCCGGTTTACAACGTAGCTGGCAATCACGACGTAGGCAATCAACCCACAGAGCAAACCTTGGCGCAGTACAGAAAGAACTTTGGGCCGGACTACTACACGTTCGATTCCAACGACGTGCGCGGGATCGTTCTGGACTCGAACCTGATCGCAAGTCCGGAAAGTGTTCCCCATGAATCAGAAGCGCAGGAGAAATGGCTTGTCACGGAGTTGCAGCGCGCGCATGCAGAGGGCGCGAAGCGCATTTTCATCTTCCAGCACATCCCGTACTTTCTCGAGCGCCCCGATGAGCCTGACCAGTATTTCAACATTCCGACCAGCATTCGCCAACATTACCTCAAGCTTTTTCATCAATATGGTGTGCACTACATCTTTGCCGGCCACTATCATCGCAATGCTTCGGGCCATGACGGCGACGTGCACATGATTACCACCGGAGCCGTTGGTTTGCCCATCGGTGCAAGCCGGTCGGGGTTTCGCATTGTGCGATTGGCGTCAGGCGTAGAGAGCCGTTTTTTCGACCTCGGTGCTATTCCGCACGCCATCGATCCCAACAAGGAGTTGCCGTCTGCTCCGGCCTTTGAGGAGCCGAGTCCATGATTCCCCATTCGGCGAATTCTGACGTCAAGTGTGGAAGGGGGACGGAAAGCGCTAAAGCTACTCGAACAGGCGGCCGCTGCGGGCGGAACGACTTAATTTGACCCTCGTTGCGGTCCGACCGCACGAAGTTTCTTGCAGTGGGTACCTGGCAATCCAGTCGTGCGCCACGCTAGCCTGGATTCCCACGTGAGCGCGATGGTTAACAGGAGAAAAGCAAAATTCCAGTTCTAGCTTGATCAAACCGCGATGTGTGTTAGATGTTCTAGAAATGTAAATCTTGTATCCACCATGTCATGTG
>Ga0209156_10000986_pt1 | contig 23702 bp, 21 predicted proteins | sample GraSoiAngelo_124_FD_185881 | JGI IMG/M metagenome (GOLD analysis project Ga0209156, IMG submission 185881) | Grasslands soil microbial communities from the Angelo Coastal Reserve, California, USA - 14_0927_05_20cm (SPAdes) (version 2) | ecosystem: Environmental > Terrestrial > Soil > Grasslands... | reverse complement strand
CGGATATTGTCACCTCGATCGGTATGAACGACAACGAGCAATTTACCGGTCAACGCTTTACCCATCGTGATATAGCGTTCTTCCGTCAACGAATGTTCCGGATCCGGAATGGTGAGCGACAAACGATCGCTGAAAATAGTCGCCGCCTCTTCAAAGCTAACGCCATGTTTGCCGAGATTCGATCGCGCCTTGCGCTCGTCCCATTCAAACGTTAGCGGCATAAAACGTTGGTCGCCACCCTACCACTGCACGCACTTCGTCTGCACACCAACTAGCGCTCTCGATTTATGAACCGGCGTAATCGGCGACGGCCTTGGCCACGTCGAGGGTGGAATCTTTGCCGCCCATGTCGTAAGTCCGGACGCGGCCTTCCGTGATCACGCGCGCGATGGCAGATTCCAAGCGCGTCGCCATTTCGTTTTCCTTGAGCCAGTCGAACATTAACTTCACCGTCAAAAGCATGGCAATAGGATTCACCTTGTATTGGCCGGCGTATTTCGGCGCCGAACCGTGCGTCGGTTCAAAGACGGCGTAGCTGTCACCGAGATTTGCACTGGGAGCGAAGCCGAGTCCGCCGACCAGCCCGGCGCACAAATCGCTGACGATGTCGCCGAACATATTTTCCGCCACCAGCACGGAGTAATCCTGCGGATTCTTGAACATCCACATACAGATGGCGTCGATGTTTACTTCGTCGCCCCAGATGTCTGGATAATTCTTTGCCACGTTGCGGAAACAGTGTGTCATCAGACCGCCGGTCTCGCGGAGGACGTTCGGTTTTTCAATCAGCGTGACGCGCTTGCGTCCGGTTTTCCTGGCGAACTCGAAGGCTTGCATGCAAATGTTAGTGCAACCTTGTTTGCTCATGATGCGGGTGGAGAGCGCGATGTTTTCAAGGCCTGCCTTGTCTTTCCACTTCTTCATCTTCGGATTGGCGCACAGCGCGGTGTAAACCGATTCCGGCAACGGGAAAAACTCAACGCCGCCGTACATGCCTTCGGTATTTTCACGGAACACAACTTGATCGATCGCGACGTCTTCCCCGCCAGGATTGGTGATCTTGTTGCCGCGATAATTCAGCGGGTTGCCGGGGTAACTTTTGCATGGCCGCATGTTGGTGTGGAGATTGAACATCTGGCGCAGACCCACGATGGGCGAGAAGTAGACCAGCCCTTTGTCCTTGAGTTCCGGAATCAATTCTTCCCTGGCTTTGTCCTGCGGTTTGCTCGTGATCGCGCCGAACAACGCGCACGTTGTGTCCTTGAGCGCTTTAACCGTGCGATCCGGAAGCGCGTTGCCTTCCGTGCACCAAAATTTCCAGCCGATGTCGCAAGGCACATATTCTGCGTCGAACTTCATCCGATCGAGAACGATCCGCGCTGCTTCCATGACATCGTTGCCCACGCCGTCGCCCTCCATCCACGCAATTCTGTATTTAGCCATAGGAAGCCGATTTTATCGGCGAGCGCCACCACCGGCAAGCGCCGTAGCACGGCGATCTTGGCTGTGGGGCCGGCGGACATCCTGCCTGCCGGAAAAGTGATCCACCAGGCGAGCCGCCCGGTTGCCCCACAGGCAGGATGCCTGTGCTACGACGATCGAAGCCGCCTGGCGACCAGATTTTCGGCGCCGCCAGCGACGATAAGTTCCTGAGCGGCGGGACTCAGCGGCGGAAATGCGAATGATTTTCCATCGACCGTCAAGATCGATTTAGCGTAATCGATTATGACTTCCGGTCCTACAGTGGTGGCCGCGCGGTTCCTCAGCGTGCCATGTAAGTGTGTCACTAAATCGGGACATTCGAACACCACGAAACCGTTGTTGAACGCGTTGCGTTTGTAGGTTTCGGAAAAGCTGCCGGCAATCACGCACGGAATGCCTTTGAACTTCAGCGCGGTGGCGGCTTGTTCGCGACTCGAGCCTGTGCCGAAGTTGAATCCGGCAACAACAACATCGCCCTTTTGATAAACTGCGTTGAAATTTGGATCGTAATTTTCAAATGTAACAGCCGCCATCTGCTCGGGCGTCATATCGTCGCGATAAGTATGTTTGCCGGCGTAAATGCCGTCGGTGTTCAAATTGTCTTTATCAATGAACAGAATACGCCCGCGCACGCTGGAGGGGAAACCTTTCATGATCTGCACCGATCCTGCCGGCCTTGATTTCTTTCGAGGGCGACGAACCGCGGTGCCCGCGGGGCGCTCGCTGAAATTTGTCGGCGCGCAAATGAATCCGGCCAGCGCGCTGGCCGCCACGACGGCGGGCGACCCCAAATATACGTAGGCATCGCGGTCGCCCATCCGGCCTTTGAAATTACGGTTCGTCGCGCTGATCGCGGTTTCACCTTTCTGCACGAGACCGCGACCCAGGCCGATGCAGGCTCCACACCCGGGCGGCAGCGCAATGGCACCGGCACCTACCAGAGTTTGCCAATCACCAGTGGACTCCGACCTGGCTTGCACTTCGGCGCTGGCCGGGGCTAGGTAGAATTCGACACCCTCGGCCACGTGTCCATCCTTGGCGCGCACCACTTCCGCGGCGTCATGCAAATCCTCGAAGCGCGCGTTCACGCACGACAACAAGTACGCCTTCTGAATAGGCACATGTTTCCGCTCCATTTCTGGCAGCGACACCATGGTCTTCACTTCGTTAGGCCCGGACACATGTGGAACCACGGTCGCAAGATCGAGCTCAAGTTCGATGGCGTAGTCCGCGTCGGCATCAGCGCTGAAGTCGCTTCGATTTTTCCACCACGAATCGATGTCGGCCTTCGTGTAACCGGAACGACTTTTCGGGCCGCGCGTCCCCGGGCGTTTTGGATTCGTGAATTCGGCGACGCGCGAGCGCAAATAAGTCACCGTCTCTTCATCGAATGGAAACACACCCGCCAGCGCGCCCCACTCCGTGGTCATGTTGGCGATAGTCATGCGAGCCGACATCGGAAGGTTCGTCACACCGTCACCCATGAATTCAACCGCATGATTAAGCACTTCATCCTTGTTGAAGAGCCCGCACAACGCGATGATGACATCCTTGCCGGTAACGCCGGGCGAAAGATTTCCCTTTAGAACCACCTTCGCCACTTTGGGGACTTGCCACCATGTGACTCCCGTGGCCCAAATACTCGCGGCATCGGTTCGCACCACAGGGGTGCCCAGCGCCGCCGCGGCGCCGTACAGATTGGAGTGCGAATCGCTCGCCACTACCAGAGCCCCGGGCACAACATAGCCCTGCTCGATCATCACCTGATGGGAAATGCCGGTGCCGGGCGGGTAAAAGTCGATGCCGTGCTCGTGGGCGAACTTCTCGATCCCGGCGTACTTCGCCAGATTTTCAGGCGTGACATTTTGAATGTCGTGATCGATGGCGAACACCGGTTGTGCGGGATCCGCGATCGCCGTCGCGCCGATCTGCTTGAACTTTGGGATCACCGCGCCGGTGTTGTCATGCGTCATCACATGACGCGGATGAATAGAAACAAAATCGCCGGCGCGCACCACGGTTCCCGCAGCGAGTCCATCAGCGTGGCGTCCGGCAATCTTTTCAACGAGCGTGAGGCCCATATCAACTATCCTATGTCAATATCCTTTCCGTAGAGGCGCTTGAACAATTGCCGACGCTGTTCTGGTTCGGACAAATCCTGTGGCAGTGATGCCTTCACCATTTCGCAGGCGGCATCGAACATCTGCGCTCCCATAATGAAACGTTCCTCACCGGAGCGCTCCATGATCTTGTCGCGCAGCATTCGCTCAACTTCAGGTGGCGTATCAGTCATTCGAGGCATTCTTGCAGTAAATTATCCAGACCCAGTTCGCGCGTCCAGTGCTGCAGATAGGCAGCGTCATACCCAGTAGCGAGCAGGTTTCGCACATCGCCTAGTTGGACCTCGGAATGCGAATCCTTCGCCCAAAAGAGTTTTGAGACGATTAGATCTTCTTTACTCACTATGAAGGTGGTGAAATCGCGAATCGAAATCCTCTGACGCCGCTCAAACTCTGCGCGCCGATACTCGCTTCCTTTGCGGATAATGCAGTCAACTTTGATCACGCTTTCCTGATGAATGAGATTGAAAATCGATTCATGGGCGAGCGACTCGCGAATATTTTCCTCGCTTACGTAGTAGTCCGGCCGAAATAAAGCAACCACGCGGCCGACGTGCTTCCGCGCAATCGCAATCACAACGTCTATATCCCGGGTCATGCGTGGTTGTGCGTAATAATTCATTGCCATGGAGCCGGTGAGCATGTACGCGATGCCCGCTTGCTCGAACCTGTGCGAAATGTCGCGCACGATATCAATCTCGTTCATTGTTGGCTGATTGGCACTTTCAGGCTCTCAACAATCAACTCTCAACAATCAACTACTTTAGAATCACTTTTTGGTGGCGCGCTTACCGAGAACTTTCGCGATGTCAAAGTCCACGAAATCGGCGTGATGGAAAATGATCGACTCGATCGAGCGCTCCACGTTGTCGCCCTCATGACTGTGTGTGGCGATGATGTGCAACACTTCGCCGGGAATGCCGTGTTTGTAGGCCAGCGCCACGCCGCTGAATGGATGGCGCACTTGCTGTCCGAATTTTCCCTGAATCACTTTGCCCGATGTGTCCTTGTCGTACTCGAGCGGTTTGCCCACGTCGGCCAGCAGCGCGCCCGCGATCAGATAATCGCGCTGAATGTGAATGCCGCAGCGGAACGCGCTCTCCAGCACATCAGCGATGGCGATGCATTGCCGTGCACAGGAATTGAGATGCTCGACAAACGTCATGTCGATATCACCGGCCAGCAGCGTGAATTTCACCGCGCGCAGCTCATCGAAAGTCCAGCCCTTGCCGCCGCAGCTCGTGGTGATGGCTTCGCTCCACACGGCCGCGACCCGTTCGCGCAACGACTTTTCCTTGATCCTTCTCAAGCTAGGAAAAAGTTGCGCGATGTCAGAGACGCGATAGCTGGTTCGTTGAGTTCTTGTCATGGTAGTCATCTCGGTTTCAGCCGATATTTTTGCGGCTTCGAAGAAGTTCGTTCTATCGTTTTTCTGGCTTCCAAATCGAGTTTAACGGTTTCTCCATACCAACTTATATTTCCTGAAAATTTGCTCTTTAAGCTCTTGTTAAGCTGGTTGAACAACTCGGTGTGAGTGAGTTCCTTATTTCGCAGCGCTGATAGGATTGCCTTCTCGAGCGTCTCGTACTTTTGTTTGCTGATATTTTTCCCGCTTTTACCCAATGGGTGTTTGGTAAGTATTTTTTCCTCTGCCATTTTTCCTTCTCCTTTCTTGATAGTTATTCTTTCAGGCTCCTGGGAGGCGGTCCGTCGTAACCGTGATTGACCGGATCAATTCGACGCATCGGTTTCTCCCGGGTTTGTTCTTCGATCACGTGCGCAACGAGCCCGGGCGCTCGCGCGATCATGAAAATGCCGTTGAAAGCCGCGGGATTCATTCCCAAATCGGCGAGGATGGCTCCGATGGCGCCATCCACATTGATGGGAAGCGCCTTCTTCGCGTCGCTGAACGATTTTTCAACTGCGCGCGCAACTTTCATGTGAATGCCGTCCACGCCAGCTTCGCGCGCGAGTTCGAACAAGCGCGCGGTGCGCGGGTCCTTCGTGTGATAGCGATGACCAAATCCCGGCATGCGCTCGCCCGCTTCTCTCATCTCCGCGAGTGTGCGCGTTGCGGCTTCGTCCATTGAGACGGACTCGCGCGCGGCGCGATCGGCGATAGCTTTCAATTGGCGAGCGCAATTCTCAATTGCGCCGCCGTGATGGCGATTTATCGACATGATGCCGGCAGCGACCGACGCGCTTAACGAAGCGCCAGTGGACGCAAGAGCTCGCGCGGCCAACACGCTCGGAGGCGTTGCACCATGATCGATCGACGACACCAAAATCGCGTCCATCAAGCGCGCGATGGCTGGTGACGGCAATTCGCCGGTCAAGATCACATATACCGCGGCGCCAAACGACACGCGCCCCATAAGCTCGGCGATGTCGTATCCGCGCACCGCAACGCGGTTCGGCTCGACGCGGGTGATGGCGGTATTCCACACTGCATTCTTGTCGGTTTCGCTCATAAGACTTTGTCCTTTCATTCGCTTGAGAATCTCAACCACAGCGTCCGGCAGTTCGCCAAAGGCATCGACCACAGTTGCGCCGGCCTCGCGTAACGCCTTCACTTTACCAGCGTGCGTACCGCGACCACATTCAATAATCGCGCCCGCGTGACTGAAGCGCGTGCCTTCACGCGCAGCCTTGCCGCCGATATACGCGATCACCGGCTTGGTAATTTTTCGATCGCGAATCAGCTGCGCCAGTTCCTCTTCTTGTGACGAACCGATTTCGCCGAAGATCACGATCGCTTCGGTGAGCGGATCCGCTTCGAACATCAGCGCCGCATCAGGAATACGAATTCCAAGGACTGCGTCGCCGCCGATGTGGGCAATGGTTGAAATGCGCACTCCTGACTGTCCAAGGTAGTAGCCCGTGCTCGACGCCATCCCGCCGGAGCGACTGATCACGCCGACACCTTTTGGAATGCCGGGTTTAAACCATTGTCGCGCACTTTCCGCGCGACCACCGATCATACCAACCACGCCCTTGCCCGGACTCAACACTCCGAGCGTGTTCGGTCCCAGAAACGTCGCGCCATTTGCTTTAGCCGCTGCCGCGATCTCCATCGCGTCCCACACCGGCACGCGATCGGGCACCAGCACCGTGAGTTTGATTCCTGCATCAATCGCGGAAATCGCCGCCTTCTTCAGGCCGCCCGCAGGCACAAAAACCACGGAGATGTCGATCTTTCCTATGGCTTTGACCGCTTCCTGCGGTGTATTGAACACCGGCACCCCAAGGACCGTCTGCCCCCCTTTGCCTGGCGTGACCCCCGCAACAACATTGGTCCCGTACTCGCGCATCAGACGCGTGCGTGCGCGGCCTTCGCGGCCGGTTATGCCTTGCACGAGAACCCGCTTGGTCTCGTCGATCAAAATCGCCATTTAGCCCGTGCCTCCAATCAGTTCGTCCAATCCGGGGATATCAAGTTCCAAATAGAAACCCTCGACTCCGGCGAGTCGACACTCGACATCGGAGGCGAGCAACTCGGAATCCTTGTTCGCGAACTCCTCTGCGCTCAGCGAAGTCGTTGGTGCACCCGCGCGATCCACGATCAATCCGTCAGAGTGCGTCTCGACCGCGCGGCGAATCTGCGGCCACTTCGCGGTGTCAATCCAGACGCGACCACTTTTCACGGGAAGCGTCGTGGCCGATGGATCGTTGACGAACTTCTGCACACGCGGAGCGCGCGGTTTCCATTTGGCACCGTTCGCGCCGACGACAAGTTCCGCGAAGCGCTCGGCGATCATGGCCGGCGCGTCGGTCTTGCGATAGCCTTCCACTGGCGTGCGCAGAAGCGCAGACGTGCGCCGCAAAATGTCTACGGCGCGATCTTCGGTGTTGCCACCCAAACGAATCACCGCCGGAATATCGAGATCGAGTTCCAAAAACGCTTTGGCCAGTCCGTAGGCAGACCAATATTGTTCCTGGCTGGCGACGCCGGAGCCCGAACCGAAATAGCCTACCAGGTCGGGCTGAGCCAAAATGATTCGGGCGGCGCGATACACTTTGGACGCGGACGGATTGCCGCTGGTGTCGGTGAAATTGGCGATGGTAAATCCCGCGTTCACGATGGCGTCCATGGACATCATCGATCCGCCGCCGCCCGCGCCGTGAAAGCCAACCAGACCTTTGGAATCTTTCTCGGCTGCTATGGCGAGCTGGGCGAAATAAAAGGTACCACGATGATCGCTTTGTTCGACGGCGTAAGCCACGCGTTCAAGGGCCGTCGGCGGATGATCGAACTCTCTCGCAATTTCAATCCCTAGCTCCGGGTGTCGCGCCACCGCGTAATCATCAATTGTGATACGGCAATCAGCGGCGACAAACTTGCCATCTTTCGTGAGCGCTAGCGGATTAATTTCAAGCGAACGCGCTTCGACGCTGCGCGCAGCAGCAAATAATTTCCGGATCGACTCGACGAGTTGCGCCGCGTGCGCGGGAGAAAGTCCGCACGATGCGACGGCTTCGCTAACGGCCGAATCCAGTGGTCCACGATTGACATCGCACGCGATGCGGCGCGTCGAAGCAGCGCGCTCCTCGATTCCTGTTCCGCCACCAGCGGCAAAAATAATCACCGGAGCGCGGGCCGCGTCATCAATTGCGAACGAAAGAAAAAACTCGCGGTCGATGTCGATCTTCTCTTCCACCAACACAGCTTCAACTGGAAATTGTCCAACTTTCATCGCCAGCATGCGCGCCGCATAAGCACGGACGTCTTCTGGTTTTTTGGCGAAGGCCACCCCGCCGATACCGGCCCGGCCCGTGGTCCAAGCCTGAATCTTGATGACGACGTCGCCGCCTTTCTTCCCCGCGACCTCTTTGGCCACCGCCAATGCTTCATCGATGGTTGTGGCTGCTTTGCCGCGCGGAATCTTAAATCCATTGGCAGCGAGAATGGCTTTGCCTTGATACTCGTGAAGTCGTGCCATGGCTGGCTGCTATTTCCCCGATCAGAACCAATCCCGCAACCACGGGACTGTTTGTAAATCAGAAGCTTGAAAAGATATAGCACTATTGAAAAGCTCAGGCATTGATCGGAGATCAATACGTGGAGTCGCCCGAGCCTTTAAATGATTTGAGTTCGCTGGATTACTACTGCATCGAAGAACTTCTCACGGGTGACGAACGCGCAGCGCGCGATCGCGCGCTGCGTTTTGTACAGGAGGAAGTCATGCACGAGATCGTCCCTTGCCATCGCGCGGGCAAATTTCCGGAACATCTCACGCCGCGAATGGGTGCGTTAGGCTTTTATGCTCCGTATTTGAAAGAACATGGCTGCGCGGGATTGAGTTACACAGCATACGGCCTCGTTATGCAGGAACTGGAACGGGCCGACTCGGGTTTGCGCTCGCTGGCGTCGGTGCAGGGCGCGCTTGCCATACACGCGATTCACTCCTTCGGCACACCCGAGCAGCATGCGCGCTGGCTCCCGGGACTGGTCTCGGGCGAACGCGTCGGTTGTTTTGCACTGACGGAACACGGCCACGGCTCAGACCCTGGCGGGATGGAAACGCGCGCCGCACGCGATGGCGCTCATTATATATTAGACGGCAGCAAGTGCTGGATCGGCAACGCGTCCATCGCGGACGTGAAAGTGGTTTGGGCGAAGGACGAAAAGGGAACTGTTGGCGGATTCGTGGTGGAGAAGAATACTCCCGGATTCCGCGCGCAGGATATTGAGGGGAAGTTCAGCCTTCGGATGTCGCGCACGTCGGAATGCTGGTTCGAAAACTGCCGCATACCGGCGGAGAATCGGCTACCAAAAGCATCGGGATTGCGCGCGCCGCTGTCGTGTCTTTCACCGGCGCGCGCGGGGATTGCGTGGGGTGTTATTGGTGCGGCCGTCGATTGTTACGAAACGGCGCTCGCCTACGCCAAATCGCGCGAGCAGTTTGGCCGCCCGATTGCTGGTTTCCAACTGGTGCAGGAAAAACTCGTTTGGATGGTGCAAGAGATTACGAAGGCGCAGTTGCTCGCGTTGCGTCTTACACGCATGATGGAGGCAGGCCCGGTACGACCGGCGCAGATTTCGCTGGCGAAGCGCAACAACGTTTGGATGGCGCTCGAATGCGCACGCAAGGCCCGCGACATACTTGGTGCCGCGGGCATCACGGATCGCTATTCCGTGATTCGGCACCTCATGAACCTCGAGACTGTCTACACCTACGAAGGCACCCACGACATCCATACACTGATCGTCGGCCATGACATCACGGGGCTCAATGCCTTCGCCGGGTGAGGACCCCCAGGACTCTGCCCTGTGCGGCCACCCCGAATGCTTTCGCGCGTGTTTCAAGATTCACCGGAGTAAAACTCCGTTGGCCGCACAGACTAAAAAGTCTGTGTTCCGCGAGGCTCGGGATGACAAAATTATGGAGATCAGCTACTTTTAATGAAGATGACTGCAGATATTCGCGAAAAACTTGACGAACGTCCATTCGTTCCATTCACGATTCATGTGGCAGATGGACGAACCTTCGCCGTTCCCACACCTGATCACGCGCATGTCCAGCCAAATCGCGCGCGAATCGTCGTTTTTACGGAAGACGGCGCATTACACATTCTCCCTGGATTGCTGATCAGCGGCATCACCGTAGATTCTGGACAACGAACTTCTTAAGATCGACATGAACGAAGTATACATTCTCGGCGGTGGGCGCACTGATTTTAAACGCAACCTGAAAAAGGAAGGCAAAACCATCCGGCATTTGATCATCGAAGCCGGCAAGAAGGCGATCGATGACGCGAAGATCGATCCGGCGGAAATCCAGGCGGGCACGGTTGGAAATTTCAATGCGGGTCAGTTCACGAAGCAATTACAGCTCGGCGCGTTCATTCCGGAGATCGATCCAAAACTGCGCGGCATTCCGACTATGCACACGGAAGCGGCGTGTGCGTCTGGCGCTCTCTCAGTGTTGCTCGGCGCAGAATGGGTGATGGGCGGATTTTATGACGTGGTGCTCGTTGTCGGCGCGGAACAGCAGAAGACGATGTCGTCGCTCGACGGCTCCGATGTGCTCGGCGCGGCGGCCGATTATCACAACGAGAAACCGGAGTACGGCGATTTCATGTTTCCGAAATTGTTCGGGCGCATCGCGCAAATTTACATCGAGAAATATGGCGCGAGCGAAGCGGACCTTGCCCAGGTCGCGTGGAAGAATTACGCGCATGCCAAACTCAATCCGCTCGCACAGATGCGCGACGCCGATCTCACGCTCGATTGCGCGTCCCAAGTGTCCGACAAAAATCCAAGCGTCGCGCCGCCCCTGAAAGTTTCCGATTGCTCGCAGATCACTGATGGTGCTGCATCGGTCATCCTTGTGTCTGGAAAATATCTGGAAAAGATCGGCCGCGACAAGAACAAGACCGCGCGCCTGCTCGGCTACGGTCACACCACCGATTATCTCCCACTCGACAGAAAAGACGCGCCTACCTTTTCGACCGCGCGCAAGGCGGCCGACAAAGCATTTCGGATGGCAAACTCAAAGCCGCGCGAGATGCAAGGCGCAGAAGTGCACGATTGCTTTTCGATTACTGAGATCGTTGCGTACGAAATTCTCGGATTCGCAGAGCCGGGCAAAGGCGTCGAGCTCGTGAAAAGCGGTGCGACGACGTTGCCGCAAGTGCGCCCCGAAAAAACCCAAGCGACTTTCCAGATTCCAGTAAATGCCGGTGGCGGTTTGATTGCAGATGGTCACCCAGTTGGAGCGACCGGTGTGCGCCAAGTATTCGAGGCGTATCAACAAATCACCGAACAAGCAGGCGCGCGTCAGATCGAAGACGCAAGAAAATTCCTCACCTTCAACATGGGCGGCAGTCTTACGACATCCGTAGCCATGGTCTGGGGCCGCGAATAAGATCGGGAGTCACCTTGGTTGTAGCGGAGGCGGGCCGCTGAGCCTTGGCTCCGGCACTAGGTAAATTTGTCTACGTCCAAAGAGTGCATCGCGCGCGTTTCTTGGGTGTGACCTCACTTGCAATTGAAGAGCTTCCCGGTCCGATAAAAGAGGACGTGGAGGAATATCTTGAGCGCCATCCGCTCAGCCCAGCCGCACGGCTGCGTCCGAAAATTGGAATGGCCGACGATGTCTGGCTGGCCTTTATCGGACAGGAACTGCGAGAGGGCGCCAGTGGATTAGGGCAGACGCCGCGCGCCGCATTGGAAGATTTCAATAGGCACTTCATGGAGCCGTTGATTTCTCGGAACGGCTCCGGACCAGCTTAGCGCAGCCTTCTTTCAATGTTTCATCCCGCCGTCCACGCTTTGTACTGTTAACGATTTACGCTTCAACTTCTTCACATGAAAGTTCCATTTGCACTCGGGGAAGTTGGCCATTTTGGATTAGCGGTGCGCGATCCGAAACAGAGCGCGAAATGGTTCGAGCGCGCTTTGGGATTGCGCAGGGAATTTGATTTCGAAAACGGCGTTGCCGTCGGCAACGACTGCGTCACGATTGCGCTGTTTAAGGGCAAACCATCGCCCGGAACGATTGACCACATGTCATTTCATCTGCCAAACATGGCGACATTACGGAAAGCGCTCGAGCATCTGAAGAGCGTCGGTGCCGATATAGAAGATCCCGGTAACGAAATCGGTCCGGAAGGACCTGGATCGAAAAACATAGGCCTTTGGTTTCACGATCCCGACGGCTATCGCTGGGAGCTGAGTGTACTCCGCGGCAAATAGCTACGGCTATCGCTCATTCACGTGCGTAGCGCACGATCAAGTGCCTGCGTTGACACGGTATTTAGCGACCTTAACGTTTTTTTTGTTCTCAAATTTACAATGATCACTTTTGCGCCAGGTAAAGGGGATGGGAAAGAGTTCGTCTCGCACGCGCCAGGCTATTGGTCCCGCAATGGCGGGATTGCGCCTGAACTCTGGAACGATTGGAAATGGCAGCTCAAAAATAGGGTCACTTCACTCGCTCAACTCGAAGAACATCTCGATCTAAGCGAGGAGGAGCGCAGCGGAGTGCTCCTCTCTGGCGACAAACTCGCGCTCGCGATCAGTCCGCATTTTTTTAATCTGATCCCGCGTGATAATCCGGAAGATCCACTCCGGCGTCAGGTCATCCCGCGGATCCAAGAAACATGGACATCGTCTTACGACATGGCCGATCCATGTGGCGAAGATTCGCATATGCCCGTGCCGGGATTAGTGCACCGATATCCGGACCGCGTCCTGTTTCTGGTGACGGATCGTTGCGCAAGTTACTGTCGATATTGTACGCGCAGTCGCGTTGTGAGCGGCGTGGGCGAACAGGAATTACACACGAATTTCGAGGAAGCATTCCGTTACCTCGAAGCGCACACTGAAGTGCGTGATGTGCTCTTGAGCGGCGGCGATGCGCTCATTTTCAGCGACGACAAGATCGACAAGTTACTTTCGCGGCTCCGCGCGATAAAGCACATCGAATTTCTTCGCATCGGCACGCGCGTTCCAATTTTTTTGCCGCAACGCATTACGCCTGAGCTATGCGCGATGCTGCAAAAATATCATCCGCTTTGGATGAGCGTGCACGTCAATCATCCGCGCGAGCTGACAATTGAAGTGAAAGACGCGTTGGAACGACTCGCCAACGCCGGCATTCCGCTCGGCAACCAAAGCGTGCTGCTCGTTGGTGTAAACGATGACCTCGAAACGATGAAAACGCTCATGCACAAACTGCTCATGTGCCGCGTGCGTCCCTATTACCTTTATCAATGCGATTTGATCAACGGCTCATCGCATCTGCGTACCTCGGTCGCGAAAGGAATCGAGATTATCGAAGGCCTGCGCGGACACACGACCGGCTATGCGGTTCCGCAATATGTGATCGACGCGCCCGGCGGCGGTGGCAAGGTGCCGATCAACCCGGGTTACATTCTGTATCACGACGACGAAAAGATTGTGATACGCAATTACGAAGGAAAAATCTTCGAATATCCCGAGATCGGCAGCGATCAGAGCGTGCAGTTCGCACCCCAGCGAGAGTACCACGATGAGTATCTGTACTCTTAGCTCGCAGCCCCGCTAACAGAAGTCACACCGCGGTTCGCCATCTCAGAATTGTCGCACGCGTGAATTAAATAATGCGGAATGCCCGGATGTTGCGGATACTTTCGAAACAACGGTTCGAGTAAGGCAGCAGCTTTCTTCTCGTTTGTGTGAGTTTTGTCAGTTGGCGACGCCGTGGCGATCAGCGCTAGCGCGTAAAAGGCCTGGCACTCGACATTTTTGGGATTGCGCTCGGCCAGTTTCCCCATAGCAAGTGTGCAAGCATTGGCGCGCTTCGGGTAGGGCACAGAATCCCGCTTTCGCATAGATCATATTTAACGGATCGATAAATCCTCGCTCCCGCTCTGAGCCGCCAATACGTCTAACTTGATCGATCTCCAACTGCCCGCGAGCTACGTCTTCCGGTGCAAGGTACGGTTCCCAAAGCTGATGGAAGTAAGTCATGGCCACGCCCCAGTGTGCCGTGGCGCAATCGGGGTCCTTAGCTATCAGATCGCGAAAAGTTTTTTTCGCTGCCGACTATGCGAACGAATGCAACAGCGCCACAGCCCGCTCAAACTCTTTTTGCGCTGGCAGAGCACGACGTCGGGAACTTCACGACGCCGAGCTTCTCGGGGGCGGGATGCTCATGTGCCTGCGCGGCTGCGAACGATTCCCAGTGAGCCAATGCGAACCACATGAGGCAGAGACGCAACACCAAGGTGACTCGCAGATTTCGAACTGCAACGAGGCCCATCATCACGCGTCTCATCGCATTAATTTAAGTGTGAGTTGCTGAAAATAATTTCGCCGCCGACCATAGTCATGACAGCGTGCGTTTTCAGGACTTCTGGCTCGGGAATTTTCATGATGTCTTGGGAGAGCACGGTGAAGTCGGCGAGCTTGCCGACTTCGATCGAACCTTTGTCTTTTTCTTCGAATGCAGCATAGGCCGGCCAGGTGGTGAACATTTTCAATGCTTGCTCGCGGGAGACGGCTTGCTCGGGATGCCAGCCGTCGCCCGAAAATCCCTTTACGCTTTTGCGGGCGACCGCCGCGTAGAACTCGATCATGGGTTCACCTCGCTCGACCGGTGCATCGGAGCCGCCGGCGATGATACAGCCGGATTTCAGGAAACTTTGCCATGCGTAAGCGCCGGCCAGGCGATCCATTCCAAGCCGTGCGGGCGCGAGGAATAAATCGCTGATTGCATGCGATGGTTGCATCGACGGAATGACGCCGAGCTTTGCGAACTGGGGAATGTCGGCAGGATCGACAATCTGCGCGTGCTCGACACGCCAGCGTGGTTTCCGAATTTTTCGTTGGTCAGGCGGTACCGCGTTGAACGCTTGCTCGTAAAGATCGAGAATCACGTGGTTTGCCCGATCGCCAATGGCATGGGTCTCGACTTGAATGCCGCGACGCAGCGCTTCTTCAAACATCGGTTTCAAGTCTGACTCTTTTTCCGTGAGAAATCCGGAACTTTCAGGCGCGTCGCTGTATGGTTTGAGCAAGGCGGCGCCACGCGAACCAAGCGCGCCATCGAAAATCACCTTGATCGTGCGCTGTGTGAAGCGGTGATCGAACGCGTCAATTGTCGGGCCTTCGCGCAAGAAACGCTGTGCATCTTCGCCCGGCCCATAAACCGCATTGATAAAACGCAGTTTCAGTTTCCCGTCCTCGAGACATTTTCGAATTATTTTGATGTCTTCGGCATGGCTGCCAGCGTTTTGAATTTCGCACCAGCCGAGGCCGATCTCGCGATGCACTCCAAGTAGAAACGCCTGTTCGCGTTCCGCGTCGGTCGATTTGGGGATATTTTTCGCCACAAGATCCTGCGCGTTGTCGAGCAGCATTCCGCTCGGCTCGCCCGTTGTCTTATCTTCCAGAATCTCGCCGCCGAACGGATTTGGCGTGCCCTTGTCAATCTTGGCAATCTTTAACGCAGCGCTATTGGCGATCGCGGCATGACCATCGGCGCGCGTGAGAAAAACTGGATTGTCCAGCGCGATTTTGTCGAGGTCTTCTCGCGTCGGGAACTGAGGCGGTTTCCAGAAAGTTTCGATCCAGCCGCGCCCGGTGATCCATTTGCCGCGCTCAGTCTGGGCGACGCGCGCTTTAACCTTTGCGAGGAAACCTTCGAGGGAGTTCGTCCCTTCAAGATTGAGGCGCATCTCCCGCTCGCCAATCCCGAAGATGTGGCAATGCGAATCGGTGAAGCCCGGGACGACCGTTTTGCCGCTAAGATCGAGGATGCGCGTTTTGTCGCCGCGAAATTTTCTCGCGTCTTCGTTTGAACCGACAAAAACAACCCGTTGATCTGTGACCGCGATTGCTTCCGCGCGCGGCTGGTTCTCATTCACCGTGTAGATGTTTCCGTTAGTAAGGACGAGATCGGCGTCCTGAGCACCAATCATTGCAGTGATAGAAAATGCGGCGAGACACAGAAACAACCAGCGCGCCGGCCAAAGTGTTTTCATATTAGTTAATGTTTCTGTAGGGAAGCTGTCAGCTTCCCGTACAAAATTTACGGATCAATGTCGACCTTACGCGCTTTAGGGTTTGCCGAGCTTTTGACGTGCTCGGATGTCGCCAGCGAAAAGCTCCGCCGCTTTGCCCCTAAACCGGCGATGTTTTCGTCGGCTCTCGCGTCTAGGCGGACTCTTTGAAATAAGTGTTAGTCAAGGCTGAGGCGGCAATAATGATACCGACAATAACGTTATTCCACATTGCAATTCTACTGATAACCAGCACGAACGGTGAAGTAACGAGCCATATTCCCAGGATCAGATTTAGCCAACTCCATCCCGGTCGCTGCATGCTCCAGCGGATGAGCGCAAGGATGCCTATTACAGCGCCTGTGGCGACGTTGCTCCACATCGCCTTAAAAGAGTAAATTGCGAGCACAAAAGGCGAGATAACCACCCAGATGCCTAGCAGAATATTCACCCAACTGGTTCCACCTCTGCCCCGCCAAGATGTACTAATTGGCTGCTCGTTCATGTTTGGCTCCTTTCTCAATTCCCCATATCTCGCACCCAATACGTACTTTGGTTCCCGCCAACCGCTCCGCCGTATTTTTCCAAATCGATCTCCGTGCGAGGCGCGGCGTTGAAGAAATTCAGATTGCCCTGGCCAGCCAAAATCAATCCAGCCGAGGATTTCCGTTCCTATGAGCTTGCAGATCAAATGTGGATCTTCTGGGCTTGACGCCTTGGCGAACTTTTGACGTGATCGGGTGTCGCCCGACAATTCTTGGATCGACATGAATGACGAAATTTATTTTGCCCTCTCGCAGCGCACTCATAGAATCCGTTACCCCCTCAGGCGAGCGATTAACCTTAACCCTTTGCAGCGTCTGAACCAGCCACATCCTGAACACAGTTTTCTTTCGTTGGCGGCGTGGCGACCCACGCCCGCCAGCGCAGCTGCCGATTAGTAACCATGGCAAATTTCTTTCCACGCTGGACGAATTGGGTGCCGATCAAGCTCATTGTCTGCGGCATCGTGCTCGTGTGTGGATTGACCGGCGCGACGTGGTATTACGTCACCCCAAAATATACTAAAGTCCGGTATCAACCGATCCAGCCGGTGCCGTTTCCGCACGACATTCACGTCACCCAGCTAGGAATGGATTGCCGGTATTGTCACAGCTTCGTCGAGATGGCGGCACAGTCGAACGTGCCTAACACCCAGACCTGCATGAATTGCCACACGCAGGTGCAAAAGGACAATCCGAAGCTTGAGCCGGTACGCGCGAGCTGGAAAACGGGCGAGCCCATCAACTGGGTGTGGATCCATCGCACGGTTGATTACGTTTATTACAATCACGCGGCGCACGTGAACCGGGGCATTAGCTGTTTCAGTTGCCACGGTCCGGTCAATCACATGCCAGTGGTCTATCAGGCCAAGCCACACAGCATGGGATGGTGCCTGGAGTGTCATCGGCACCCCGAAAACCACCTGCGACCCGAAGACCAGGTTTTTAATCTCGATTGGAAACCCGACGACGTGAAACCGGCGGAGTTTGTTTCGAAATACGGTCAGCCAAGGGACACGCACGAAGATTTCGCAAAGAGGAAGAAGCTAACTCAAACCGAGATCGGCGAGACTTTGAAAGAGCGCTGGAACATTAACCCGCCGACAAACTGCCAGGGCTGCCACCGATGAAACGCGTATTCCAACATCCGCCAGAGTCACCGACGGGAAAGCATTACTGGCGCGGTCTCGGCGAGCTGAGTGATACGCCCGAATTTCGCCAGTGGCTGGAACGCGAATTTCCGCCGGGCGCGTCGGAGTTGAACGGCGACGAATGGTCGCGGCGCGACTTTTTGAAATTAATGGGGGCATCGATGGCGCTCGCGGGAGTTGGCCTGACGAGTTGTCGCAAGCCGGAGATGCATCTGGTTCCGTTTACAAAAAACGTCGAGTGGACGATTCCCGGGAAATTTCTGTATTACGCGACGGCCATGCCGCGACGAACGGGGGCAATTCCGCTGTTCGCGACCACGGTGGACGGGCGCCCGATCAAGTTGGAAGGCAATCCGTTGCATCCGGCTAGCGGCGGCGCGACGGACACATTTGTTCAGGCCTCGATTCTCGATCTATACGATCCGTCGCGCTCCCGGCGCTTCGTTCACAAAGGCAAAACGAGCAATCCCAACGACTTTGATGCTTATATCGGAACGCTTCGCAACACGCTTGGCAGCCAACAAGGCGATGGTCTTGCGTTTTTGGTTGGAGAAACGCATTCGCCCACGCGGTACCGACTGCGGGCTGAACTGGAAAAAACTTTTCCGAGCATGCGCTGGTGCGTTTATGAACCGCTCCTGAGTCAGGAGCAGATAACTGCAGCGCAAAGCGCATTCGGAGCTGGCACACGGCTCGTTCCAAAATTGGATCGTGCGGATGTAATTCTTGCTCTGGACAGCGATTTTCTCGATTGCGGACAAGGCGATCTCGAATCGGTGCGCGCATTCACTTCGCGGCGAAGAGTGAAAGCTGCGGCAGACAACATGAACCGCCTCTATGTGGTCGAGAACCGTTTCACGCTCACCGGTGCAATGGCGGACCACCGGCTCCGTTGCCCGGCGAGCCAAATTGCATCGTTCGCGCACGCACTTGCGAAAAAAATTCTCACGGGCACAAACGATGCCGGCCTCGATGGAGTTATCGGAAATCTCCAAACTGCGGGAGGCGGCACAACCTTCGATGAGCAATGGCTTAGCGAGGCGGCGAATGATCTTCTCACAAAACCGGGCGCAAGCTTGGTGCTGGCCGGCCCCAATCAGCCAATTGCAGTGCAGTTGCTCGTTTGCGCAATCAACGCTGCGCTGAAAAATCTCGGCCAGACGTTGATAGTCCGGCAGGTTCCGCACAACCCGCGCACGATCGACATCTCACAACTCGCGTCGGACATAAATGACGGCGGGATCAAGCGACTCTTCATTCTCGGCGGTGATCCGGTTTACAATGCAAAGCGCGGTCTGGTGCAGGATCGCCAGACCAAGCTCCCGCTGGACTGGGCCGATCTGCAAAAAAAGGTCCCGGAGGTTGTGCGACTCGGTTATCACGAGGACGCCACATCGGCGCTCAGCCACTGGCACATTCCGCTCGCGCATTATCTGGAATCGTGGGGCGACGCGCTCACATCCGGGGGTGATTACTTGTCGCTTCAACCAATGATCCTCCCGCTCTTTGGCGGGCTTTCGGAAATTGAACTGCTCAATGCATTGCTCGGCGGCCCTAAAACCGAAGGGCCTGAACTCGTACAGGAAACTTTTCGAGCCACCAATCCGCCAGGCGATTTTCAAACTGCTTGGTCCCGATTTCTTCACGATGGCTTTGCTTCGCATGTTCAGCCGCATGATCAGACTTCCGCATTCAATGCAAACGAAGTTGGAGCGCAGCTTCCAAGTCAGTGGACACTGCCGGCAGCGCCGACACCTGATTCGCCAGAGGTTGTGCTGACAGCGAGTTATGAAATGGACGATGGCCGCTACGCCAATAACGGCTGGCTACAGGAACTGCCCGACCCAATCACAAAGCTGACTTGGGACAATGCCGCGTTGATGAGTCCTGCTTATGGGAAAAAGGTCGGTGTGCAGACTGGCGATTTAATACAAATCACGATCAACGAAAAAAGCGCCGGCGCGGAGCCAATCAAACGCGAGCTGGTCATCGCGGCACTCGTCTCGCCCGGTCACGTCGACAATTCGATCACAATCCCACTGGGTTACGCGCGAAAAATGCCGCAGTTTTATGAGCTGCCATACGCAGGTGGCGATCTGAAGGAAAGACCGGGGATCGAGGAACAGTCCGGCTTTAACGGCTACTTTCTCCGCACGGCGGCAAATCCGCATTTCGCCGTCGTTGGTGGGAAGGGAATTGAGAGTGTGAAGGTGAGCAAAGTCGGTCGCACTTATCCATTCTCGATCACGCAGGAACAGTTCAGCATCGAAGGGCGCGGCCTTGTTCGCGAAGCGACGCTGGAAGGCTATCGTGCAAACAATGAGTTCGCGAAAAAAATTCCGGGCGAAGACGAATTGCCGCATCCCCCGCCAAGCATTTACGCTCATCCGCCTCTCGACGCGCCGCAGCAGTGGGGAATGTCCATTGATCTGAATGTCTGCACCGGATGCAGCGCGTGCGTGATCGCCTGTCAGAGCGAAAACAACATCCCGATCGTGGGCAAATTACAGGTGGCGCATGGCCGTATCATGCACTGGCTCCGCATCGATCGCTATTACGCCAGCCGAAAACCCTTCGACCAGGACCGCGGCGATTGGCCTGAGAACCCGGAAGTCGTGCATCAGCCGATGCCGTGCCAGCACTGTGAGAACGCGCCGTGCGAAACGGTTTGCCCCGTCAACGCGACGGTCCACAGCGAGGACGGTCTCAATGTTATGGCGTACAATCGCTGCGTCGGCACGCGGTATTGCTCCAACAACTGTCCATTCAAGGTACGCCGGTTCAATTATTTCGATTACAATCAGCGGCCAGTCGGCAAAAGGAGGGTCGCCGGCGCATTCAACATCTACGAAGAATATTTCGCGCCGCTCACGAGTAAAGGCGCTCCGGACATCATCAAGATGCAGAAAAATCCCAACGTCACCGTGCGCATGCGCGGTGTGATGGAGAAATGCACTTTCTGCGTGCAGCGCATCGAGGAAGCGAAAATTGCGGCGCTTGCGCGTGCAGGCGCGTCCGCGGATAAGCGGATCCCGCGCGATTCGTTTACGTCAGCGTGCGCGCAAGCCTGCCCCACGGGCGCGATTGTTTTTGGCGACATCAAGGATGCGGAAAGCGGCGTTTCAAAAATGAAACAGCAGGACCGCAATTATCGCTTACTTGATTATTTGAACGTCGTCGCACGAACCAGTTATCTCGCGCGGATCCGCAACCCCAATCCAAAGATGCCGGACGCCGAGAACATCGGAGTCGCAAGCTTGGTGGAGAAGGTACCGGAATGATGAATTTTCGATTTTCGATTTTCGATTTGCGATTGTCGCAATCGGCAATTGGCAATCGGCAATCGGCAATTTGATCATGGACGCAGCACCAGCAGCACCGGAAATCAAGGAAGCGGAGCGACAGATCGCAAGGGCGCCGCTTGTCTTAAACCGGCGCAATTTCAGTTGGCTGACCGAGCGCATTTCGGGTGTCGTGGAACAACCAGCCCCGCGCTGGTGGTGGGTGGCGTTCACCATCACCGCGAGTGCCGCGACGTTCGGGCTCTTTTGTCTTGGCTATCAAATTTCCACGGGTGTCGGCACCTGGGGAAACAACATCCCGGTTGGCTGGGCCTGGGACATCACCAACTTCGTTTTTTGGATCGGTATCGGACACGCCGGCACATTGATCTCCGCCATCTTGTTTTTACTCCGGCAGAAATGGCGTACTTCGATCAACCGCTCCGCGGAGGCGATGACGCTCTTTGCCGTCATTTGCGCCGCGATTTTCCCGGGAGTCCATGTAGGGCGTGTCTGGATGGCGTGGTATCTGGCGCCGGTCCCAAACAACTGGGCGATTTGGCCAAACTTCCGCAGCGCGCTGATGTGGGACGTGTTTGCGGTTTCCACGTATTTCACGGTCTCGGTTTTGTTCTGGTACACAGGTCTGATTCCTGACCTCGCGACACTACGCGATCGGGCAACGACAAAGATCAGGAAGTTTCTTTTTGGACTTTTCGCCTGCGGCTGGCGCGGCTCGAATCGCATCTGGCGTCATTACGAGATGGCTTACCTGCTCCTAGCCGGTCTCTCGTCCCCGCTCGTTCTCTCCGTGCACAGCGTTGTGTCTTTCGATTTCGCTACGTCGGTCTTGCCCACCTGGCACACCACCATCTTTCCTCCGTACTTTGTGGCGGGCGCAATCTTTGGCGGGTTTGCCATGGTGTTGACGCTGCTGTTGCCGGCGCGGGCGATGTTCAAGCTGCACGATGTCATTACCCCGCAGCACATCGACAAGATGGCAAAGATCATTTTGCTCACCGGCTCATTTGTCGGCTACGCCTACACCATGGAATTTTTCGTGGCGTGGTATAGCGGCAATTCCTACGAGCGCTTTGCGTTTTGGAACCGCGTGTTTGGTCCTTACTGGTGGTATTGGTGGGTCGGCATGCTTTTCTGCAATTGCCTCTCACCACAACTTTTCTGGTTTAGATGGTGCCGCCGCAACATCCTTGTCGTGTTTTTCGTCGCCATGTGCGTCAACGCCGGAATGTGGTTCGAGCGCTTCATCATTATCGCCGGCGGATTGCACCGGGATTTTCTTCCATCCTCGTGGCGCCTGTTTATCCCGACGTGGGTCGACATCTGGACATACATTGGGACGCTCGGAATTTTCACTTCGCTGTTCCTGCTTTTCATCCGATTCCTGCCGATGATCGCGATGTCGGAAGTGAAGACCGCCGTGCCTGAGGCGGATCCGCATTACGGTGAGCCCCCGGGAATTCAATCGGTATCTCCCGGTGGAAAGGAGCGCACAACATGAGAACGCTCCGGCGTTTCTGTAGCCGCGTCGCTGTGAGACGCGCTCCGCGTGCGTTCCAAATGTCTCAGCGATGCGCGTCACACACCGAGGCGGCTACAGCAATTCGCGGAAAGGAACGCACACCATGATGCGGACACCTGCCGGTCACAGAGTTTACGCCATGGCTGCGGAGTATCCGAGCGCCGCCGCGCTTTACGAAGCGGCCAAGCGCGTCCGGGACGCGGGCTTCAGGCGTTGGGATGTTTACTCGCCATTCCCGATTCACGGAATGGATGATGCGATGGGCCTCGGAAAATCTTGGCTGAGCGGTTGGGTTTTGTTCGGCGGAGTTTCAGGTTTGCTGACCGCGGCTCTGGTTGAATTTGGGCCCTCCTGGGGTCTCTATCGGCTCGATGTGCACGGTAAGCCCTGGAATTTTTGGACCGTGCCCGCGTTCTTCCCGATCATGTTCGAGTTGACCGTGCTCTTCGGCGCGTTCGCTGCCTTCTTTGCCTGGCAAGGCATGAATGGGTTACCGCGCTGGTATCACCCGATGTTCAACTGGGAACGCTTCAGCCGCGTGACGAACGACGGATTTTTCCTGGCGATTGAAGCGCGCGATCCGCGATTTACCGAGACCGGCGTGCGCCAATTGCTGGAACAAACCGGCGGAGAACACATCACCATCGTCCACGAGGACTAAATATGTTGCGCGAATTTTTCGTGATTTTTCTTCTGTGCACCATCGCAATACTCGCGGTGTTCGGGTTTCGTGGGCAAGTAAGCACCGCGCCACCGCTGGAGCTTTTTCCAGACATGGTACGTCAGATGAAAGTACGCGCACAAGCGCCCCTGAATTTCTTTGCGGACGGGCGTGGCCCGCGTTTGCCCGTCGCCGGCACGGTTCCGGTTGGTTACGAAATGCCGAAGCCGGACACGTCTGAAACGCAGGCGACAGCGGTCGATCGTTGGTCGCATCCGAACGCAAGTTTCAGCGTCGGCACGGATTACTACAACACCGGCAAAATGCGCGATCAGTGGGGAACAGGTATTCCACTGGAAGTGACGAGCGAATTAATGGAACGCGGTCAACAGCGTTTCAACATCACCTGCGCGATGTGCCACGGCGCAGCGGC
>Ga0209156_10000985_pt1 | contig 23721 bp, 21 predicted proteins | sample GraSoiAngelo_124_FD_185881 | JGI IMG/M metagenome (GOLD analysis project Ga0209156, IMG submission 185881) | Grasslands soil microbial communities from the Angelo Coastal Reserve, California, USA - 14_0927_05_20cm (SPAdes) (version 2) | ecosystem: Environmental > Terrestrial > Soil > Grasslands... | reverse complement strand
GCGCCAGGAGCTCGGCCGTGGTGCCGCCGTGATTCACCAGGGCGAGGGCGTGGCGGGTCGAGATCCCGACACCACCGGACCGGTATCCCTTCGCGAATCCGGCGTGCTCGATGAGCCACGCGGCGGGCACCTTCACGCGGCCGTCGGCGGGGAACGTCGGAATGCCGTCGACTTGGCCGGCGGTCTGCCGCCGCCGGGCGAGCTCGTCGAACGCCTCGGCGGAGAGTACCGGGTTCACGAAGAACGAGCCGACCGACCGCGCGTTCGGGTCGGCGGGATCGAGCACCATCGACTTGCGACGCCGTAATTCCAAGACCGTGTCCCGCACCACGCGCACCGCTGCGCCGGGCTCGAGCTGCTCCAGCGCGCCGTGCCGGGCGACGGCCTGTGCCAGCTCCGCGTAGCGGACCTGCGGGAGCGTGTCGCGGCGCAGGCGCAACGTGACGTCGAGGACGACGTAGCGATCGCGGTCGCGCCCCTTGAAGCGGCTGCCGCGGTACACGAATTCGCATTGGTCACGTGTGAACCGGACCTCGGCCAGGGTGTCGCGCTCGAGGCATCGAACCGACACGAGCGTGTCCGCGATCTCCTGGCCGTACGCGCCGACGTTCTGGATCGGGGTCGCGCCCACCGTGCCGGGAATTCCCGAAAGGCACTCGATCCCGACCCATCCCCGCTCGACCGCCTGGCGCACCAGCGCGTCCCACTCGACCCCCGCCCCGGCGACAACCTCCACACCGTCTAGGGCGTCGTGGAGTGTGACGCCGCCGATGGCGACCTTGAGAACGACGCCCGGGAATCCGGCGTCGGCGACCACGAGGTTCGAGCCCCCACCGATGATCTGCACGCGCAGCCTGCGCTCGCGCGCGGCCGTGAGCGCCTCGCGCAGCTCCGCCTCGGTCGTGCATTCATGGAAGTAGCGAGCCGGGCCGCCCAACCCAAGGGTGGTGTAGGGTGCGAGGGGCACGCGTTCGCGCAGCTGAAAGGTCATGACTCGCTCAGAACATGAACCCGGCACGCACATAGAGCGCGGTGCGCTCCGGGCTCCGCGCCGCGGCGACAGTGATGGTGTTGGCCCGGCGGTGGTGCCAGGCAAACCACACCCCGCCGCCCGCGGCGCCGTGCCAGCGATCGGACGACTCGCCTGAGACCCAGACTCGGCCCCCGTCGGCGAGCCCGAATACGCCCACGTCCCCGGCGGAGAGGCGCCCGACTGCCACCCGCAGCTCGGCGTTTCCATAGGCGCCTGAGCGTCCGGCGAACCGCTGCTCGGCATAGCCGCGGACGGTCGAGCCTCCCCCTACGTAGACCGCGTCGTTCAAGGGCGCGACGCCGCGCACGCTCGCGCCCCCCGCCCGCAGCGCCAGCGTCGCCGTCGCAGGCTGGCCCAGCGACAGATAGGTCGACGCCGCCGCCGACACGATCCCGAACGATTCGACCACATCCCAGGCAGCCGGATACCCCTGCCCGGCCAGCCGCAAGTACGCGCCGCCGGCCGGTGCGGCGGGCGCGTCGCGCGTGTCGAACTCCAGCACCAGCCGGAGCCCGACCTCGCCGAAGTCTCCGCCGCCGTAGTACGGTCCCGTCCGCCCGAGCAGCGCCCCCGCGTCCGGCCGCGTACGCGTGTAACGGGCCAGCGGCCCCAGGGTGAGGCGGACGCGCGGTGTCAGCGGCACCGATACCGTGGGCGCGAGCAAGAACTGCTGCTGCCCCACGCGGTATACGCTGTCGGGCTGCGACGCGTCACTCGTGTTGCCGAAGCCGTAGAACCGGATGAGCTCGAGCCCCGACGCCAGCGCCTCCACGGAGAGGATCGCCGGTGCGAGCGGTCGGCGGAATTCACCGTCGGCCCGGGCGCGAAACCGCTCGGCGCCGGTGGCGTACTCGGCGGTCACGATCAGTCGCGTGCTGGCGGGGAGCGCCCGAAATCCGTAGCGGGTATGGGCGAGCCCGGCGCCGAGTTGGAGGCCAATGTCCGGGGCGTAGCTCACCCCAAAGAGGGGCACCGTGCGTGGACTCCAGACGTCCGCTTGGCCCGTGGCCCGTCGCGGGGAGCCGAGCGCCGCGGCTCCCATGGCCCCTAGTGCGACGAAAGCCGTCCCGAAGCGATCCATCGTGGGGAACATCCTCCCCCCGCGCTGTCAGAGCAACCCTCTACTTGACTCATCAAGATAATTTGATACATTACGAATGTCATGGCCACAACCACCGTTCCCGACATCGGCCGGGCCGCCCGCTGGTTCCACGCGCTCTCGGACGAGACCCGGCTCGAGATCGTGCGGCTGCTCTCCCACGGCGAGCGCTGTGTGTGCGAGCTGCAGAGCGTGCTCGACGCCGCGCAATCGCGTCTGTCCTTCCACTTGAAGACCCTGAAGGACGCCGGGCTCGTGAGCGACCGGCGGGAAGGGCGCTGGGTCTATTACGCGTTGAATCGCGAGGCGCTCGACGAGATCGCCGAGTTCGCGTCCGAGGTAAAGCCGGGCAAACACGCCGGGAGCTGCGCCCGCGCGTGCTGCGCCTAGAGAGGGCTCATCAGATGAAGGACGAGCAAGTCAAAGAGAGCGTGAAACAGAAGTACGGGCAGGCGGCGCTGCGCGTGCTCGGCGGCGAGCGCGGCGACTGCGGCTGCGCCTCCGATCCCGTCAGTGGGAACCTGTACGACGCGGCCGAGACCGCCGCCCTCCCGGAAGGGGCGGTACGCGCGTCGCTCGGGTGCGGCAACCCGACTGCGTTGGCCGAGCTGCACGCCGGCGAAGTGGTGCTCGACTTGGGCTCGGGCGGAGGGATCGACGTCCTCTTGTCCGCCCAGCGCGTGGGGCCGACGGGCAAGGCCTACGGGCTCGATATGACCGACGAGATGCTCGCCCTGGCGCGCGAGAATCAGCGCAAGGCCGGTGTCGCAAACGTGGAGTTCCTGAAGGGAGAGATCGAGCGCATCCCGTTGCCGGACGCGTCGGTGGACGTAGTCATCTCGAACTGCGTCATCAACCTCTCGGCGGACAAGCGCCGCGTGCTCGCCGAGGCGTTTCGCGTGCTCAAGCCGGGGGGCCGGTTCGCCGTTTCGGACGTGGTGGTGCGCGGAGCGCTTCCCGCCGCCGTGCGGCGCGACATGGAGCTGTGGGTGGGGTGCGTGGCCGGCGCTTTGGAAGAGGTCGAATACCGGCGCCTGCTGGCGGAGGTCGGGTTCGAGGGGATCGGCGTCGAGCCGACCCGGATCTACGAGTTCGACGACGCGCGTGCCGTCGGGGGTGAGCTGATCAGTGCATTCGTGCGGGCTCACAAACCGCTCTGATAGCAGATGTTTCGCATCCTGTTCCTGTGCACCGGCAACTCCGCCCGCAGCCAGATGGCGGAAGCGCTCCTCAACTGGAAGGGGAAGGATCGGTTCGAGGCGTACAGCGCCGGGTCCCGGCCCGCGGCGCAAGTGAACCCGTTGGCGATCGCTACGCTGCGCGAGCACGGCATCCCCTGGGCCGGCCACGCGCCGCGCGGCATCGACGGCCTCGAGCACGAGCCGTGGGACTTCGTGGTGACGGTGTGCGATCGCGCCAAGGAAGCGTGCCCGATCTTCCCCGGCCAGCCGATCCTGGCGCACTGGGGCATGCCGGACCCCGCGGACGTCGAGGGCGATCGAGCCACCAAGCAGGCGGCGTTCCGGGACGCGTTCGTGTTGCTGAGCCGGCGGATCGATCTGCTCCTGGCGCTGTCGCTCGAGAAGCTCGAGCGGCTCGCGCTCGAATCCCAGGTGCGGGCGATCGGTAACGCTGGAAGCTAGGCTGCGAATTCTAGCGAAAAAAATGCTGCGACGCTGCAACAGTTGAAAAGTGATGACGCTCGGGCGACAGTTAATTGAGCGACACAACGGGGTCAGCCCGGCATGTTGCAGCCCACCAACTTCTCCGTCTTGATGGTCGACGACACTACGGCCATTCGTGAAGCCATTGCGCGCTCCATGGCGCGGCGCGGATGCCGAGTCACCACCGCGACCAACGGTGTCGAAGCCTTGGAGATTCTCCGGAAGCAATCGTTCGACGTGATCATCACCGACCTCAACATGCCGGATCGCGGGGGCCTGTGGCTGTGGCGGCAAGCGCTCGTGCTACGACCCGAACTGCGCGGCCGGTTTGTACTCGTCGCATCCGAGCCGCTACCGGAGCCACGCAGCTTGGCGTTGTTCCTCGAAACCGAGCGCTTCGTGCTGAAGCCCATTGCGCTGGAGATGCTGTGGCATCACGTCGAGGACGTCTTCACGCGTGCCGCCACGACCGAAACGGGGGCGCGCGCCGAGCCGCGCGCGAGTGGGCCTCGGAGAGCTGAATCCGCACAATAGCGTCCTTCTAGGACGTCGTCTGGCGCAGCTGCCGCAGCACGTACTCGAGAATCCCGCCGTGCCGGTAGTACAGCAGCTCCTGCGGCGTGTCGATCCGCACCATCGCGCGAAACTCGACCGGCCTGCTATCAGCACGGGCGGCCTTGACCGTCAGCTCCTTGCCGCGCGGGAAGCCCTCGGCCAGGATGCCCGCAAGGCCGGTCACGTCGAAGGTCTCCTTCCCCGTGAGCCCCAGCGTTGCTGGCGTCTGCTCGGGGAGGAACTGCAGCGGCAGAATCCCCATACCCACCAGGTTCGAGCGGTGAATCCGCTCGTAGCTCTGCGCGATCACGGCGCGCACGCCCAGTAGCCGGGGACCCTTCGCTGCCCAGTCGCGCGACGAGCCGGCGCCGTACTCCTTCCCGGCGATCACGATGAGCGGGACGCCCTCGGCCTGATACTTGACCGAGGCGTCGTAGATCGTCATCTGCTCGCCGTCGGGAAGGTGCAGCGTTACCGGTCCCTCGGTGCCGGGGGCGAGCAGGTTCTTGAGGCGCACGTTGGCGAAGGTGCCGCGCACCATCACCTCGTGATTGCCGCGGCGCGAGCCGTACGAGTTGAAGTCCTTGGGTAGGACGCCATGCTCCACCAGATACTCTCCGGCCGGGCTCGTCTTGCGGATCGAGCCGGCGGGTGAGATATGGTCCGTGGTGATGCTGTCCCCCAGGAGGCACAGTACGCGCGCCCGGTGGATGTCCTGGATCGGCCCCGGTGTCGCCGGCATACCGTCGAAATACGGAGCCCGGCGGATGTAGGTCGAGTCGGGTTCCCAGACGAAGCGGTCGCCCGCGGGCACGGGCAGGCCATTCCAGCGAGCGTCCCCCTGGAAGACCTCGCCGTACTGCTTGTGGAACATCGCCGACTTGATCGACGTGCGGATGACGTCGTCCACTTCCTTGGCGGACGGCCAGATGTCCTTCAGATAGACGGGCTTGCCGTCCTTCCCCTGGCCGAGCGGCTCCTTTTGCAGGTCGAGATCGATCCGGCCCGCGAGCGCGTAGGCGACGACGAGCGGCGGCGAGGCGAGATAGTTGGCGCGCACCTCCTGCTGGATGCGCCCCTCGAAGTTGCGGTTCCCCGACAGCACGGCGCACACCACCAGCTCGCCCTCGGCGACCGCGGCCGAGACGGGCTCGGGGAGCGGCCCCGAGTTACCGATACACGTGGTGCAGCCGTAGCCCACGAGATGGAACCGCAGCTGCTCGAGGTACGGCATCAGGCCGGCCTGGGCCAGGTAGTCGGTGACGACCTTCGAGCCCGGGGCGAGGCTCGTCTTCACCCACGGTTGCGACTGGAGACCCCGCTCGACGGCCTTCTTGGCAACGAGGCCCGCCGCGATCATCACCGACGGGTTGGACGTGTTGGTGCAGCTGGTGATCGCGGCGATGACGACCGAGCCGTGCCGCAGCTTGCAGTCGACCCCGTCGAGCTTCAGGCCCACGTGCGTCGGTCGCGGCGGCGCGGCGACGGCGGTCCCTCCTCCGAACGGCTGCCCTCCTTCGGCCTCCCAGTGGTTCCGCACATCGACGGGCGGCGCGATGGGCGAGGTGGGTTTCACTAGCGTCGGGAGCGCGTCGAGAAACGCCCGCCCCACCGCGCGCAATGCCACCCGGTCTTGCGGGCGGCGCGGGCCCGCGAGACTCGGCTCCACCGTAGTGAGGTCGAGGGACAGCGTATCAGAGTACACCGGTTCCGGGGCGTCGGGGGAATGGAACAGCCCCTGCGCCTTCATATACGCCTCTACGAGCGCGACCTGCTCCGCCGTGCGTCCGGTGAACTCGAGGTAGCGCAGGGTTTCCTGGTCCACGGGGAAAATCCCCACCGTGGCGCCGTATTCGGGAGCCATGTTGCCGATGGTGGCGCGGTCGGCGAGCGGCAGCGTCGCGATGCCCGGACCGTAGAACTCCACGAACTTGCCGACGACGCCCTTCTTGCGCAGCAGCTCGGTCACGGTGAGCACCAGGTCGGTTGCGGTCGCGCCCTCGGCGAGTTTCCCAATGAGCCGGAACCCTACGACCTGGGGGATGAGCATCGAGACCGGCTGACCGAGCATCGCCGCCTCGGCCTCGATGCCGCCGACGCCCCATCCCAGGACGCCGAGCCCATTGATCATGGTGGTGTGAGAATCCGTCCCGACCAGCGTATCGGGGTAGGCTTGCGGCTTACGGCTGGCGTCTGTGAACACGACCCGTGCGAGATACTCGAGGTTCACCTGGTGCACGATGCCCGTGTCTGGCGGCACCACGCGGAACCCCTGGAACGTCTGCTGCGCCCAGCGCAGCAGGGCATAGCGCTCCCGGTTGCGCTGGAACTCGAGGTCGGCGTTCACCTGAAACGCGGCCGGCGTCCCGAACTCGTCCACGATCACCGAATGATCGATCACCAGCTCGGCGGGCAAGAGGGGGTTCACTTTCTTCGGGTCGCCGCCCATCGCCTGCATCGCGTCGCGCATCGCCGCGAGATCGACCACGGCGGGGACGCCCGTGAAGTCCTGCATCAGCACGCGCGCCGGCATGAAGGCGATTTCGTCGTCCGGGACCTTCTTGGGGTCCCAGTGCGCTAGCCGCTCGATTTCCTCGCCTCGCACCGTGCGCCCGTCCTCGCGGCGCAGCAGGTTCTCGAGCAGGATCTTGAGGGAATAGGGGAGGCGACCGACCTGGAAGCCGCGCTGTTCGAGCGCGTCCAGCCGAAAGATCTCGAAACTGCGGCCGCCCACGGCGAGCCGGGCCCGCGTGCCGAAACTGTTCGACGTCGTCATTCCACCGCCTTCACGTCCACGACAAAGTACTCGGTCTCACCGAAGCACGTCGTCGGGATGCCCATGTGCTGTTCGTATGTGAGCTTGACGCGTTTGCCCATCGACTCGTTGATCCGCGCCGCGACCGCATCATCCCGCACGCTGAAGAAGAACTTCTCCGACATGGTCCCCGGGATCGAGACGATGGCGAGCTCTCCTTCCCACGTCTTACAGATCCAGCCCTTCTTGGAGAATTTCTGAACGTATCCCGCGCGCTCCCCCTTGGAGTAGCTCCACGTCAGCGCGCTCCACGTGTAGAGGCCGAACAGCACGATCGGCACTAGCACGACGGCGGCCATGACGAGCTTGGTCTTGCGCGTCAAGGTGAACTTCACGCCGGGGAATCTACCGGGAAACAGTCCCACTCAGTAATCTGCCTCGTATTGCTCCGTTTTGTATGGCACGAACCCGCGCTTCTCGTAGTTCGGCAGCGCGTGGGGGTGGTCGAGCGTGCAGGTGTGGAGCCACACGCGCGCCGGTCCGAGTGCCCAGGCGTCGCGCACGGCGCACGAGAGCAGGTGCTTGCCGAGGCCGACGCCGATCGCGTCCGGCGCAAGCCCGAAGTAGGCGATCTCCACCGAGTCGTCCTCCGGGACGCGTCGCAGCTCGTACCACCCCGCCAGCGCGCCGCGGCGGCGGGCCACGTACAGCGTGATCTCGGGTTGCGCCAGGTGCGCCCGGATCTCCGCATCGGTCCAGTCCCAGCGGTCCCGCCAGTGGTACGCCTCGCCCACGGTGCGGTAGCAGTGACGGTACAGCTCTGGCGTCGGCCGTTCAACCCGCTCGAACAGGACGTCCGGGAAGTCACCGAAGGCCGCCTGGAACTGGCCGGGTCGCGTGAGCTCGAGATATGTACGAGTGGCTTTCATAGCGGTAATTTTACGCATGACCTTCAATCGAATGGGGACCGTCCCCCTGCCGCTGGCCCTGCACCTGGCGAGCTACACCGTGCTCGGACTGTTTTGTTTGTTCGCGGGCGCCTTGAATCTCATCGATCCGGGCAAGATCCCGCACGGCATCATGTTCCTGCTGGTGTGCGGGTTCAGCTGGGGCTACGTGTTCGGGATCCTGATGGCGCGGAAAGAAGTGGTCATGCTGGGATTCCTCGCGAGCGCCGCCTGGCTCGTCGCCGCGCTCGCGGGCCCGGCCCGCTTCGGCTTCGATTGGCGACTCACCGCGCTGCTCGTGGGGCTGGGCGCGTACGGGTTGGTGACGCTGGCGATTTACCGCAATCGCATCCTCGAGCACTGACGGCGCGACTCAGCCGATCGACGCGGTTGCCACGTTTTCCGGTGCGGCCGGGAGCTCCACCACGAACCTGGCCCCGCCGAGCGACGAGTCCTCGAGCCACAGCTTGCCGCCGACCTCGGTCACGACGCGCTGGCAGATCGCCAGGCCGAGCCCGGTGCCCTCGTCCGGCCCTTTGGTCGTGAAGAACGGGTCGAAGATCCGGCCGCGAATTTCGGCTGGGACGCCGGGCCCCGAGTCCTCGACCACGAGCCGCACCCACCCCTCGCGCGCCTGGGTGGTGAGCTGAATGACGGCGGGCTCCCGCCCTTTGACCACGTGCTCCGCGTTGGTCACGAGGTTGATCACCACCTGCTGCAGCTCCTGCCCGAGTCCGAGCACCGCAGGCGCGGACTGATCGAGCCGGGTACGGAACTGCACGTTGTCGGCGCGCAATACCCGTTGCCGGATCTCGGCGACGTCGTGAACCAGGTCGTTGATCTGCACCCGCGTGGGAGTCGTGTCGGCCCGCCGGGCCAGCCGGAGCAGGCTGCGCACGATGCGGGCGGCGCGGTCCACCTCGCGGGTGATGGTCATGGCCGTGGTGTTGGTGTCGGGGTCCTTGCTCGAGCGGCCGAGCAGCTCCGCCTCCATGCGGATCGCGGCGAGCGGGTTGTTGACCTCGTGCGCCACACCGCTCGCGATCTCGCCCACGGTCGCGAGCTTCTCGCGGGCGATCAGCTCGCGCTGCGCGCGCAGCTCGTCGGTCCGGTCGTACAGGGCCACCAGCAGGTTGTCGCGCCCCACTCCCGACAGCCCGGTGATGGTACAGTCGCAGATGCGCCGATCCCCGGTCGGCTGGGTGACGAGCACGCGCCCGTGCCAGGGCGCGCCGGTCTGGGGGCGGGCGAGCGCCAGGTGGAGCGAGATCTCGCTGGGTGACAGCCCCAGTGCCTCGAGATGCAGGCCGAGCGCCTGCGACTCGTTCGCGATTCCGAACAGCCGGCACCCGGCCTGGTTGACCTGCTGGATACGCCCTTGGCGGTCGACCAGGGCGAGCGGCAGGGGGCTCGAGTCCACCATCGCGTGCGCCCGCTCCGCGGCGGCCCGCGCGCCAGTGACCGCCTCGGAGAGCTCGAGGCCACCGGCAATGTAGGCCGCCACCGCGGCCAGGTATTGCAGGTCGACGAGACCGAACGAGGGCGGTGTCACGCCCGCCGCGCCGGGCTGCTCGTACCGCACTACTCCCACCGCGCCCGCGACGCCACTCGACGTCTTGAGCGGGGCGATCATCGCGCCGCGCGCCGTGCCCGCGGGGTTGAGCGCCGCCTGGGCATCTGGCTCGGCGAGGATGTTGTGGGTGAGGAGCGGCTCGCCGGTGTGCACCACCCTGCCGATCGTGCTCGTCGTCAGCCCGATCTCGCATCCTTGCATCTCGGCGCATTGACCGACGGTCGCCGCGACGCGTAGCATGTCGCCGTCCCGCTGTCGCAGTGCGACGAAGGCGCCTTGCGCCTCGACCAGACTCACTACGCTCTGCAGCGTGTACTTGAGCAGCAGATCGCGCTCCGGCGCCGCCAGCAGCCAGCGCGACAGCTCGACCAGGAACGTGCCGAGCCGCCGCTCCCGCTCGAGTCCCGCCCGGCGCGCCACCATGACCGCGAGGTGGGTCGCGATCTCGAGCGCCGAGCGCAACACGTCGGCCGGGAAGCCTTCGGGCATGCCGCGGACCGCGGCCCGCACGTGCCGCCCCTCGGCATCATGGTAGTCGATGAGGAACGACTCGCCGCCCGCCTCGGACGCACCGGCCTGGGCGGTCCCGGACTCGTTCAGTCCCTGGTAGTCGAGCTGTACGTGGGCGCCGCCGGCCCAGTCGCTCAGGACGCCCGTCGTCGCCTGCCAGAAGGCCCGGGTCTGCTTCGCGTTGGCGGCTTCCGTCAGCAGCCGCCGGATGGGATCTATCACACCTACAAACTACGTCCCGGAACATCGTCGCGGGAATACGTCGCGAGGTGGGGTCGCGGAACGTCGTGGACCACGGATTTTCGCGACGATTCTCCGTGACGCCGGTTCGTGACGTCTCCTCGTGACGGTCTCTAGGGGTCGGGAACCAACCGGCGTTTCCCAGTTATGGAGACAACACTCGATTTAGTCGCCGACGCCGAGTTGCTGGACGCCTATTCTCGCGCCGTGGTCGGCGCGGCCGAGCGGGTCGGGCCCGCTGTCGTGAGCGTGGAGGTGCGGCAGCGCGTCGAGCGGCGGGGCCGCCCCGCACGCGAGCTGCCGGGCCACGGGTCGGGATTCGTGTTCACACCGGACGGCTTCATCCTCACGAACAGCCACGTGGTGCACGGCGCCACGCGCATCGACGCGGCCTTTGCCACCGGACGCCGCCTGCGGGCGGAGCTCGTCGGGGACGACCCCGACTCCGATCTCGCCGTGATCCGCGTGGACCCGGTGTCACTCGCCGTCGCGGAATTCGGCGACTCGAGCGCGCTGCGAGTGGGGCAGCTCGTCATCGCCATCGGCAATCCGCTCGGCTTTCAGAGCACCGTGACGGCCGGCGTGGTGAGTGCGTTGGGGCGCTCGTTCCGCTCCGTGACGGGGCGCCTAATCGACGACGTCATCCAGACCGACGCTGCGCTCAACCCCGGCAACTCGGGCGGGCCGCTGGTGGATTCCGGAGGGCGGGTGATCGGAGTCAACACGGCGGTGATCCTTCCGGCTCAGGGGATCTGCTTCGCCGTCGGGATCAACACCGCCAAATTCGTGACCGGGCAGCTCATCCGGCACGGCAAGATCCGGCGCGGCAAGATCGGCGTGGCGGGACAGAACGTCTCGCTCGCGCGGCTGGTCGTGCGGGCGCACGGCCTCGAGGCGAAGAGCGGCGTGCTGGTGACGGGGGTGGACGCGAACAGCCCCGCCGCGCGGGCCGGGGTCCAGCCGGAAGACGTCATTGTGGGGCTGGACGACAAGCCCGTGACCGGGATCGACGACCTGCACCGGCTGCTCGCGTCGGACCGCATCGGAATCTCGACTACAATCACGGTCCTAAGAAAGGCCGAACGGCTCGCCCTGCCGATTACGCCTGACGATTCGACATCGTAGCGCGAGCGGCGTCACGAAACAACGTCACGAGAAAGACGTCACGAATGGACGTCACGTCTACGTCGTTTCGCGACGGGTTCCCGTGACGTCTTTCCGTGACGTTATCCCGTGACGCAGTCTAGATGTTGATCGCGCCAGGGAACCGAGCGGGGTCCGGCGAAAAACCCGGAAAGATCGCCGCCAGGTCTTTCGCGCCGAGGTGACGCGCCAGGATCTCGGCGAACAGGTCGCGAAAGTCCGTGGTGACGGCGACGTCGCGACCCTCGAACCGATCCGCCGGGTCGAGTCCCGGCCAGCGGCCGAGCATCCTGCCGCCGTTCACCGGGCCGCCCAGGACCAGCATCGCGGTGGCGTGCCCGTGGTCGGTGCCGCTGTTGCCGTTCTCCCGCACCGTGCGGCCGAACTCGGACATCGTGAGCACCACCACTTCCCGCAGCCGCTCGCCCAGGTCCTGGGCGAAAGCCGCGAGCGCCTGCCCGAAGTCGGCGAGGCGGGCGGCGAGCTGCCCCTCGCTCGATCCCTGGTTCACGTGCGTGTCCCAGCCCGTCACGTCGGCGAACGCCAGCTGCAGCCCCAGGTCGGCCTTGATGAGCTGGGCGATCTGCATCATCGCCTTGCCGAAGCGGCCGCGCGGGTAGTCCGCGCCGTTCGCCGGCTGGTATTGACCCGGGCTCACTTGCTTCAGCATCTGGACGGCCTCGAACGCCTCTTGCGAAGAAGTCGAGAGCAGCCCGGTCGCCGAGCCGGCGTACAGTTCTTCAAACGCGCGGGTGAGCCGGTCGCGGGCTGCCGGCTGCGGCGCCCTAAGCCCGAACGCCTGCAGATCGTCGATCGCGAGCGATGGCGCCGAGCCGGCGAGGATGCGCGGCAGCTGCGGCCCGAACGCCACCGCCCGAAACGGCGTGTCCTTGTGCTCCCGGTCGTGCTGGCAATAGCGGTTGAGCCAGCCGTCCGGCGTTGCTTTGAGACCGGGTGTGCCCGACTCCATGTAGTCCTGGGCGTCGAAGTGACTGCGCGTCGAGTCGGGGGATCCGATCGCGTGGATGGCGGCGAGACTCTTGTTCTCCCACAAGGGCTTCAGGGCCGCGAGGCGCGGATGCAGGCCGAAATGTCCGTCCAGGTCGACCACATCGGACTCCGGGACGGCGATGCGCGGGCGCTCGCGATAGTACAGCGGGTCCCCGTGCGGCACGATCATGTTGAGCCCGTCTACGGCGCCGCGTTGGAAGAGGCAGACGAGGGTCGGACGGTCGGACGGTCGGACAGTCGGACGGTGTAAGGCGTACGCTGCCCGAGCGAGGAAGAGGGGGTCGAAGCCGACGCTGACAAGCGCAAGCCCGCCGGCCTTCACGAATACGCGTCTGCTGATCGTCATGGTCGCCTTTCCGTCCGACTGTCAGTCCGCCCGACTGTCCGACGCTTCATTGTCTCTGAAACTCCGGTCCGCCGATCGCCAAACCGACCGCGAGCGCACGAGCCTGCGCCGGATCGCTCGCGTCCGATAGCTGACGTCTGATGACGGCCTTCGTGTGTTCCGACATGGTGCCGCCCAGCACCGCGGCGTTGGCCTGCGCGATCAGCCGCTCCGCGTCCTGCGCCGCCGGCACGATCGAATCGAGGCTCACCGTCACGCCGGGCAGCCGTCCGGCGGCGAGCGCCACGGCGGCGTTCATCCGGTCGAGCAGGGCTCCGCTGTTCACCCACGCATCTTCCCGTTCGGGGTAGCCGTCGGGAGCCACGTGGAGATAGAGGGGCTCACCGAGCCGAGCCACGACCTGGGCCAACCGGGGCGTCGTGTCGGGGTCGGCACCCACGGCGCGCGCGGCGCTGACGACGAACTCGAGCGGCGTCTTGATCTTGGCGCGTACGTTCGCCGGCGCCCAGAAATCGGGCGACCGGAAGATGGCGTGCAGCACCTCACGGATGTCGCCGTCGCTCCGCTTCCAGGCGGCCACGGCGTCGTCCACGCAGCCGTCGGGCGGGTCGTCGTTCACGAATCGCTGGCAGAGCTCGCGGCTCACGTGATGCATCGTGGCCGGATGGTTGGCGAGCAGCTTGAGCAGGCGCACTCCCTCGTCCATGCCGTTGCCGGCGGGGAACGTCACTCCCAGCACCACCTTTTCACCGTAGTCGTGCGCCCAGTCGTGGAATTCGAAGTCCCCGCCCTGCTGCGGTCGCCGCACACTCCAGCCCGTGAATATCCGCGCGACGTCGATCACGTCCTGCTGGGTGTAGCCACCGTCCACGCCCAGCGTGTGCAGCTCGAGCAGCTCGCGGGCGTAATTCTCGTTGATGCCTTTGGGCATCCGCGCGAGCGCCTGGCGGCGCAGCGAGTCGGCGCGCATCGGATCGCGCCCCGGATCGAACAGCGGTGGACGGCCGAACATCGGGCGCGGGCCGAACAGCGGCCGGGCGCGCAGCCGCATCGCCTGCGGCGGCGTCGAGCCCGGCGCCACGCTCTCCCAGTTGTCGAGGTAGAACAGCATGGCGGGGCTCTGGGCCGTCGCGACGAGGAGGTCCGCGAACTTCCCCAGGGCGCGGGGCCGGATCGTCTGCTCGATGTAGGCCGGCGTGAGGAAGCGGTCGGCGCCTTTGCCGAAGAAGACGTTGAAGTGATTGGCCCAAAAGTCGACCATCACCTCGTACAGCTGCCGCTCGGACAGGACGGCGCGGGTGACGGCGAGCTCCTGGAACTGTCCTGCCAGGCGGCGGCCCCGTTGCTCGAGCGGTCCTCCGGGCTCGGGTTTCTGGGTCATGCTATCCGCCGCCGCCGCGCGCTTCTGCGCGCGCCGCTCTCGCTGCGCGTCCAGGTAGATGCGCGCCAGCTCGCCCGAGTCGTAGTCGAGGATCTTGAACCGCCGCTCTCGCGCGGCGAGCGGGCCGTCGTCGATCTTGCCGGGCGAGAGCTGGCGGTCGATCCAGCGCATCACCCCGTCGGCGGCGACCCGGTCCGCTTCGCCCGGCCGGGGGCCGTAGGCGAGGCGGTTCAGTACGTGCAGCGCGGAGTCGTGGGGGGACAACTGTGCAGACAGTCGGACGGTCGGACTGAGGGACTGACACGCCAAGATCAGCGCGGCCGCAAGCACCCGAGCTCGCTGGCGCGCCCCGTCCGACCGTCCGACAGTCCGACTGTCCGTCTGTTTCATGCGGTTATATTGACGCACAGCCTTTGAGGGAAGTTAAGGTCGTGACGTCGCCACGTTTCACCCCGCACGGTATCCCTACGCGACGCAACAGCTTGCTCGCCGGTCGGGACGGCAAGCCCGCCACGTGGGGCGAGCGGCTGCAGGCCCTCAAGTACGTGCCCCCGCTCCTCAAGCTCGTGTACGAGACGCACCGCGGTTATACCGCGGCGATCCTCGTGCTGCGCGTCGTGCGGTCATTAGTGCCGCTGGCGGTGCTGTGGATCGGCAAGCTGATCATCGACGGCGTGATCGCGGCGGTCCGGGTGCGGGCCGGCGGCGGCCTCATCGACTGGTGGCACCTCGGCGGTCTGGTGGCGCTGGAGCTCGGGATCGCGGTAGCGGGGGAAGGCCTGGCCCGGCTGTCCTCGCTGCTCGAGAGCCTGCTGGGCGACCTGTTCTCGAACCGCATCAGCGTGCGCCTGATGCAGCATGCTGCCACCCTCGATCTGGCGCAGTACGAGGACGCGGAAACCTACGACCATCTCGAGCGGGCGCGGCGCCAGACGGTGGGGCGCATCGGCCTCATCGCGCTGTTGCTCTCCACCGGGCAGGACCTTATCACCCTCGCCTCGCTGGGAGGCGTGCTGCTGCTGCAGCTCCCCTGGCTCGTGGTGCTGCTCGCAGTCGCCGTGCTGCCGTCGTTCTTGGGCGAAACGCACTACGCGGCGCTCGGCTACTCGCTGCTGTTCTCGTGGACGCCGGAACGGCGCCTGCTCGACTACCTGCGCTACGTCGGGGCCTCGGACGAGATGGCGAAGGAGGTCAAGCTGTTCGACCTGTCGGACTTCCTGGTGGGCCGCTACGCCAAGCTCTCGGACGAGTTCTACGACGCGAACAAGCGACTCGCCGTGCGGCGGAACCTCGCTTCCACGTTGTTCGTGACGATCGGAACCCTGGGTTACTATGCCGCCTACGCGGTGATCGTCTATTTCACCGTCCTGGGCCGCTTCACGATCGGCGCACTCACGTTCCTTGCCGGTTCGTTCCGCCAAAGTCGCGATCTGATCCAGCGGGTCCTGCTCTCGCTGTCGCAGGTGTGGGAGCAGAGCCTCTATCTGTCCGACCTGTTCACGTTCTTCGACGTGCGCCCCCGGGTCACGTCCCGGCCCGGCGCGCGGCCGGTGCCGGTGCCGATCCGGCGGGGCTTCGAGTTTCAGGACGTGGGGTTCCGCTATCCCGGGTCGGACCGCTGGGCGGTGCGGCATCTATCCTTCACGCTCGAGCCCGGCGAGCGCATCGCGCTGGTGGGGGAGAACGGAGCGGGGAAGACGACGCTGGTGAAGCTGCTGGCGCGGCTGTACGACCCGGACGAGGGCCGCATCCTGCTCGACGGCGTCGACCTGCGGGACTACGACCTGGGCAGCCTGCGCACCAACATCGGCGTGATCTTCCAGGACTTTGTGCGCTACGACTTCGTGATGAAGGAGAACATCGGCGTCAGCCAGATCGAGCGGCTGGAAGACGAAGCGCGCATCCGTGAGGCGGCGCAACGCAGCCTCGCCGACGCGGTGGCCGGGCGGCTGGAGCACGGCTACGACCAGATGCTGGGCCGCCGCTTCGATGGCGGCGTGGATCTGTCGGGTGGCGAGTGGCAGAAGGTGGCGCTGGGGCGGGCGTACATGCGCGATGCCCAGGTGCTGATCCTCGACGAGCCGACGGCGTCGCTCGACGCCCGCGCCGAGTACGAGGTGTTCTTGCGGTTCGCGGAGCTCACGAAGGGGCGGATGGCGGTGCTCATCTCGCACCGCTTCTCCACTGTCCGGATGGCCGAGCGGATCCTGGTGCTGCAGGGCGGGGAGCTGATCGATCAGGGAACCCACGACGAGCTGGTGACGAAGGGCGGGCTGTACGCGGAGCTGTTCGGGCTGCAGGCAGCGGGGTACCGCTGACCGTCACGTCCCCTCGTCGGCCCCGAAGGTGTAGCACCACGCCTCTCCTTCCAGCACCGTCTCACCGGTCTGCCGGGTCACCGTGATGCGGAGCTGACAGACGGGCTTCGTCGCGTGCACGCCCACCACCTCCGCGTCGGCCGTGATCGTGTCGCCGACGTACACCGGAGCCGTGAACTTCCAGTTCTGGCTCAGGAACACGGTGCCGGGCCCGGGCAGGTCCATGGCCACGAGGGCGTGCAACAGGCCCGTCGTGAGCCCGCCCTGGACGACCAGCGCCTTGAACTTCGTCTTCGCCGCGAACGCGGCGTCGAAGTGCAGCGGGTTGTAGTCGCCGGTGAGGCGGGCGTACGTCGCGACGTGCTCGGCCGAGAGCGTGAGGCTGCGCCGGGCCTTCTGACCGACCGCGACCGTCATCGCCCGGGACCAGGTGTCCGGTGTGACTGCTCGAGGGACGCGACGAACGGCGCGAAGTATTGTTTCCACACCGCCGCCACGGTGTGGGTGCCGTGGCCGCGTGTCACCTCGCTCGTCGGAATCAGGATGAAGCGGCCCGATCTGACGCGCCGCAGCAGTCGCTCCACGATCGCGAGCTCCGGCGGATTGATCAGGTCGTCCGCGGAATTGATGGCGAGGACCGGGGCGGCGATGCGCCCGAGATCGGGGCTCGGGTCGTAATCGCGCGACGCCGAGAACTGGTACAGCATGTCGTTCGCGTCCGTCGCGGCGAGCCGATCGCGCAGCCAGCGCGCGATGTAGGCGTCCGCCGAATCGCGCGTCGGCGCGGCGCGCTGCAGCAGGAGCGGGCTCGAGCCCATGAGAAACAGGATCTGCAAGGCGGCGCCGAGTCCCCGCGGCTGCTGCACGTAATCGCCGTCCCGCCACTCCGGGTCGCCCCGGATGTCCTCGATGATCATGCTGCGCATCATGCGGTTCCGGCCCGCGATCTGCCGCGGCGCGCAGGCGAGCGGCACCACGCCGTCCATGAAGTCGGAATGGCGCTCCGCCCAGAGCCACGCGTGCATGCACCCCATGGACGTGCCCATGACCAGCAGCAGGTGATCGACGTGCAGCCCCTCGGTCACCAGGCGGTACTGCGCCGCGACCATGTCCGCGTACGTGTAGTGCGGGAACCGCGCCCTGAGCCCGTCGCTCGGCTTGCTCGATCGTCCGTGGCCGATGTTGTCCGGGAGGATCAGGTAATGGGTGGCCGTGTCGAGCGGCTGGCGCGGGCCGTACAATTCCCCGGCGAAGAGCGGCGACAGGAACTGGTCGCCGGAGCCTCCGGTGCCGTGTAGAATGAGCACGGCATTGCGCACGACTCCGTGCGCGTCGCGCGCGGGCCGTCCCAGGGTCCGGTAGTGGAGTCGCAGCACCGGCAGGGTCTCTCCACTCGCGAACCGGAAGTCGGGGATCGCGAAGCTCGCGGTATCCCCCTGGAGCGCCGCGAGCAGCAGCAGCAGCGTCACCGGGTGGTGACGACCTGAATGGCGCCGTGCAGGTGGCCGGGGCCGAAGCGGGCTTCCGCCTCGGACGCGCTGTAGTGGCGGACGACGACGGCGGCGTTCACCTGGATCGTCCGGAGCGTTTCCGGCCCCCCGAGACGGCTTTGGTCGACATACACGATGACGTCGCCTTCCGCCTCGGGACGGAGCGTCGTCGGATTACGACGGAACCAGGCGGGTCGCAGGGCGTGCAGCGCCTCGAACAACGTGGACGCGGTGGCGACCCTGCTCAGCTCCTCAAGCGTCACGACGTCGCTCGAGCGAGTGGGAACCGGTTCGCGCGCGGCCCCCTGGCTGCCGGCGCCGCTGCAGCCGCCGAGCGCGAGCGCCGCGACGACGGCGAGCGGCAGGGAGGTCGATCGAGCGTACATTGCGTGCTCCTGCGGTGGTTGATGCATCGAACTTACCCGTCGGCGAGCGGGCGGGCGAGTCTGCCACGATTTCCGGAACGGAGCCTGATCGCGTGAGCCAGACCGCACCACGTCTGCGGATCCTCGCGGCGGCGACACTGTTTTCGACGGGCGGCGCCGCGTTCAAACTGTGCGCCTTCACGGGCTGGCAGGTCGCCGGACTGCGCGGCGCCGTGGCGGCGCTCGCCGTGCTCGTCATGGTGCCGGAGGCGCGCCGCGCCTGGACCTGGCGCGCGGCGCTGGTGGGCGGGGCGTACGCCGTCACGACCATCCTCTTCGTTCAGGCGAACAAGCTCACGACCGCGGCCAGCGCGGTGTTTCTGGAGGATGCGAGTCCGCTCTGCATCCTGGTGCTCGCGCCCTGGCTGTTGCGGGAGCCCGTGGAGCGGCGCGACCTCTGGGTTCTAGGGGTTGCGGGGCTGGGGATGGCGCTGTTCTTCGTCGGCGTCGAGGCGCCGCGCGCCACCGCCACCAACCCGCTGCTCGGCAACATCCTCGCCGCCGCGAGCTCCGTGACGTTCGCGTTGGTGGTGATCGGTTACCGCTGGATCACCCAGCGGCCCGGGGGTTCGGCCGCGTCGGTGGCCGCGGCGGCGGTCTCCGGCAACGTGCTCGCCTTCGTCGTATCGCTGCCGTGGATCTTTCCGGTCGCCGGCGGCGGCGCGGTCGACTGGGTCATCGTGCTGTATCTCGGAACGGTCCAGCTCGGCCTGGGTTACGTGCTGCTGTCGCACGCGATGCCGCACGTGCCCGCGCTCCAGGCCTCGTTGCTGCTGCTGCTCGAGCCGGTGCTCAATCCGATCTGGGCGTGGTGGATCCACGGCGAGGCGCCGAGCGCGTGGTCCCTGGCGGGGGGTACGCTCATCCTGGGCGCGACGGTGGCGCGGATCGTGGCGGAGGGGAGGGAACGACGCGCCGGAGTAGCCGCGTAACGGGCTACTCCGGCGGTGCGGCGCTCAGCGGGTGCTGTCCTTCTTCTGTTGCTGATGCTCCTGATCTTGATGCACGTCCTTCCGGTCCTGCCGCAGGTCGCGGCGGTCGGCGTGCGCGTCCCGCACGTCGTGGCGCCGATCGCGGCGGTCCTGGCGCACGTCGCGGCGATCGCCGCGCAACTCGCGCCGGTCCTGCCGCGCGTCCTTCAGGTCGCCTTGTTTCACGTCCTCACGCACGTCGCGCCGGTCCTGGCGGATGTCCCGGCGGTCCTGGCGAATATCTCTGGTATCGTGCCGGATGTCCTTGCGATCGTGGCGGACGTCTTTGCGGTCCTGCTTCACAGCGGAATCACCCACAACCTGTGCTGACAAGACAGCGGGCACGCTCACGGCAAGCGCCAGAGCGGTCAACAGCGCGAATCGGCCTCGCATAAAGGTCCTCGGTAGAGGTTCACGGATGAGACTAGACGATGGGCGCGACGTTAACAGGCGGCCGCGGTCTTCAACGTGACCCGCGTCACACGGTAGATTGTAGCCCCTGATGCCCGCGAGCCGTTCCCGCCTCGGCGTGATCTTTCTCACGGTGCTGATCGACCTGATCGGCTTCGGAATCATCATGCCGATCCTGCCGCTGTACGCGCAGCGGTTCGGAGCGCAGGGGATCGGCTACGGGGCGCTCGTGTTCGTCTTTTCGGCGATGCAGTTCGTCGCGACGGCACTGCTCGGTCGGTTGTCGGACCGGATCGGGCGGCGGCCGATCCTCCTCACGACGATGTTGTTCAATGCGGCCGGCTACGTGTTGTTCGCGCTCGCCCCATCCTACGCGCTGCTGTTCCTCGCGCGCGTGATCTCGGGGTTCGCGAGCGGCAACATCTCGGCGGCGCAGGCGTACGTCGCAGACATCACGTCGCCGGCGGAGCGCGCCCGCGGCATGGGGACGATCGGCGCGGCGTTCGGGATCGGGTTCGTGCTCGGCCCGATGATCGGCGGACTCGCGGACCACTACCTCGGGCACCTGGCGCCCGGTCTGATCGCGGCCGGGCTGTCCCTGGTCAACTTCGGCTCGGCGAGCGTGATCCTGCGCGAGTCGCTCGCGGCCGAACACCGCCGGGAGCGGCCGCTGTTCGATTTCGGGCACATGGGCGAGGCGCTGCGGCGCGAGCGCCTGCGGCCGCTGATGCTCGTGTGGTTCCTCGCGCCGTTCTCCTTCGCGGGCTACACGGTGGCGCTGCCGTTGCACGCGACGCGGGCATTCGGCTGGGGTGCGAAGGAGCTGGGCTGGCTGTTCGTCGTGATCGGGATGATCGCCGCCGCGGTGCAGGGGTTTCTGTTCGGGCGGCTCGAGCGGCACACCGGGGCGCGCGCCTTGCTCATCGCCGGGCTGTTCGGGATGGCGGCGAGCATCGCCGCGGTGCCGTCCGCGACAGGCGGCCTCCAGCTGTACGCCCTCACGGTGCCGCTCGCCTTCGCGAACAGTCTGTTCGCGCCGGCGGCGTCGGGACTCGTCTCCATCTATGCCGACCCCACGGAGCAAGGCACCATTCTCGGCGCCGCGCAGGCGTTCGGCGCGCTCGGCCGGAGCCTGGGCCCTCTCGCCGCGGGATGGACGTACGACGGGCTCGGGCAGATGGCGACGTTTCTGGTGGCGGGCGCGATAATGCTGGCGGCTGGAGTGAACAGTATGCAGTTGTCCAGGCCCGGCAACGGCTAGACGCACAGACGCGCAGTGGTGAACAGTTTGAGGAAACAGGTGTTCCTCGCACCTGTCGCCTGTTCTCCCCTGTGCGTCTGCGCGTCTAGCTTATGTCTAGCCTACAGCCTGTTGTCCGCCTCATATTCTCCTGTCCCCACCGGAGTGAGCTGCGCCCATGCGCGTATACAAGACACCGGAGATCCGCAACGTGGCGGTTGTGGGCCACGGCGCGAGCGGCAAGACTTCACTGGTCGATGCGCTCGCGTTCGTGGCCGGCACCAGCAAACGCCACGGCGCCGTGAAGGACGGCACGGCCCTCACCGATTACACTCCCGACGAAATCGAGCGCAAATACTCCATCAATCTCGCGCTGGCGGTCGCCGAGTGGATGGACACCAAGCTCAACCTCATCGACACGCCCGGCTATCTCGACTTCACGGGGGAGGCGCTGGCGGGTGTGTACGCGGCGGACGGCGCCGTGGTGGTCGTCTCGGCCACGGGCGGCGTCGAGGTGGGCACCGAGAAAGTCTGGGACTACTGTGAGGGGCGCGGCATCCCGCGACTGTTTTTCGTTTCGCTGATGGACAAGGAGCACGCCGGCTTCGAGCGGGTGTACGAGCAGATCAAGCGGCAGCTCACGCCCAAGGTGATCCCGGTGGAGATCCCCGTGGGCGAAGGCCCCGACTTCCATGGGATCATCAATCTGTTCTCGAAGAAGTGTCACCTGTACAAGAAGGGCACCAAGGCGGGCGAGTACGAGGAGGTGGACGTCCCGGTGGAGTACGGCGAGCGGTTCGACCGCTACTCAAAGGAGCTGATCGAGCGCATCGCCGAGACCGACGACACGCTGCTCGAGCGTTACCTGGGCGGCGAGGAGATCGGGCGGGACGAGGCGATCGCCGCCATGAAGGCGGGGATGGCAAAGGGCGAGCTGTTCCCGCTGTTCTGCGGAGCAGCGGAGCTGACCTACGGCACACGCGCCCTCTTGTCCAAGATGGCGGAGCTCTTCCCCGCGCCCCACGAGCGTCCCCCCGTGGAGGCCCAGAGGTGGGGCAGTGCCGAGCGCGTGATGCTGCGGGCGGAGGACGGCGGCCCGTTCGTCGCGCAGGTGTTCAAGACGATGTCCGAGCCGCATGTGGGGGACGTGACCTACTTCCGCGTCTATTCCGGCACGGTGCGCAACGGGCAGGACGTGTACAACGCCCCGCGGTCCGCGGTCGAGAAGCTGAACCATTTGTGCGTCAGCGTCGGGAAGGACCGCTTCGAGATCGCCGAGCTGCACGCCGGCGACATCGGGGTGGTCGCAAAGCTGCGCGACACACACACCAACGACACGCTGTCCACCCGGGACGCGCCGATCGTGCTGCGCAAGATCCCGTTCCCGGAGCCCGTCATCACGGTGGCGATCGAAGTGAAGCAGCGCGGCGAGGAGGAGAAGCTGTCGAACGGCCTGCACAAGCTGCACGAGGAGGACCCCACGTTCCAGCACGAGTACAATGCGGAGCTGCAACAGACGCTGATCCGCGGGCTGGGCGAACGGCATCTCGAGATCATCGTAGGCCGGCTGGCGCGCAAGTACGGCGTGCACGCCGTTACCACGAAGCCGCGGGTCGCCTATCGCGAGACGTTCCGGGGGAAGGCCGAGGGCCAGGGGAAGCACAAGAAACAGACCGGCGGCCGCGGCCAGTACGGCGACTGCTGGATCCGCATCGCGCCACTGCCGCGCGGCTCGGGGCTCCAGTTCATGGACGAGATCGTCGGTGGCGTGATCCCGCGCCAGTATATCCCGGCGGTGGAGCGCGGCATCCAGGAGGCGGCGGCTCGCGGCCCAGTGGCGGGGTATCCGGTGGTGGACTTCAAGGTGGAGCTGTACGACGGCTCCTACCACGACGTCGACTCGAACGAGATGTCGTTCAAGATGGCCGGCATCCTGGCGTTCCGGAACGTGAGCCCGAACTGCAAGCCGGTGCTGCTCGAGCCGATCCTCGAACTCGACGTGTGGACGCCCGACGCGTATCAGGGGGCCGTGATGGGCGACCTCTCCTCACGGCGCGGCCACATCATGGGCACCGAAAAAGACGGCCGGCTCACCAAAGTCAAAGCGCTCGTCTCCGAGGCGGAGCTCGACCGCTACGCCACCGCGCTGCACTCCCTGACCCACGGCCGCGGGACGTACCGGGCGAAGTTCCACGTCTACCAGGAAGTGCCGCCCGAGGTAGCGCACAAGCTGGTCGAGACGCGCAAGAAAGAAATGGCGGAGGCGAAGGCATCATGAGGCCGCGCGTGATGGGCGCGCTGCTGGCTGTGGCCGCGGCCGCGGCCTGCGAGCCCATGCCCAGGAAGCCGTCCGCGTCCGAGACCAAGGCGACGCCGGCGGACTCGCCGGCTCTCCAGGTTCCGCCCGCGCCGCCGCCGGCCACGCCCCCGCCTCCGGCCGTCACGAAGGTCGCCACGATCGCAGGTTTTCTCGCGCCCGAATCGGTGCTGCATGACACGGCGCAGGATATCTATTTCGTCTCGAACATCAACGGGAGCACCACGGCGAAGGACAACAACGGCTTCATCAGCCGGGTGCGGCCGGACGGGGCGGTCGAGAATCTCAAGTT